>CENT01016113.1_pt1 | contig 134254 bp, 106 predicted proteins | sample 530141 | NCBI WGS metagenome assembly CENT01 (sample SAMEA2591074, study PRJEB7988) | marine metagenome | isolation source: saline water (ENVO:00002010), including | reverse complement strand
TGGCGATACCGCCATTGTGGTGCGTGAGCGAGAAATTCAAAAAGATCTCTGGAAAGGTGAGCACAAACTTCCGTAAACTAGAGACAATTATAAGATAAAGATGCACCGTTAATGCAGGTTCAATTTTCTAAAATGCACGGTTTGGGTAACGATTTCATGGTGATTGATAACGTTACCCAGAATGTGTTTTTCTCAAAAGATAAAATAAAACAGCTGGCCGACCGGAACTTCGGTATTGGCTTCGACCAACTATTGATGGTTGAGCCTCCTTATGACCCAGAGCAAGACTTCCACTATCGCATCTTTAATGCAGACGGTTCGGAAGTGGAGCAGTGTGGTAACGGCGCGCGGTGTTTTGCGCGTTTTGTAAAACAACATGGCCTTATTAACCGCAACAAAATTGTGGTAAGCACCAAAGCCGGAAAAATGGTGCTGTATCTCGAAAAAGATGGTCAGGTTACCGTTAATATGGGTAAGCCCATGTTTGAGCCAGCATCTGTTCCTTTAAAAGCGAATAAGCAAGAAAATACCTACATTTTACGAGTAGGTGAGAAAACCTTATTTATTGGCGCCGCTTCAATGGGCAACCCCCATTGTGTAATGGAAGTCGATGATGTTGATACCGCCGCCGTACATGAAATTGGCCCACTGGTAGAGCGACACGAGCGTTTTCCTGAAGGTGTGAATGTTGGTTTTATGCAGGTTATCAACGAGTCGCATATTAAACTTCGTGTATTTGAACGTGGCTCAGGTGAAACCTTGGCCTGTGGTAGCGGCGCATGCGCGGCAGTTGCAATTGGTCAAATACAAGGTAAATTAGGAACCGATGTGCGGGTAGATTTGCCCGGAGGCAGTTTACGTATTCGCTGGCCAGGCCCAGATAGCGTGATGAAAATGACTGGACCTGCTGAACACGTATATGACGGACAGATAATGATATGAGCGAATTACTAGGGCAATCTAACGCAACTCAAATTATTGAGCCCTTTACAGACACCTCTGCACTAACCCCAGCGCAGGTGCGTGACTATTTGTTAGAAAACCCTGAGCTCTTTGTGCAATACCCCGAGCTTCTCGAGAAAATAAACCTTCCCCATGAACAAAAAGGAAGTGTTTCTCTGGTAGAAATTCAAAGTGAACAGCTTAGAAAAAAAGTACGTCAGCTTAACTTCAAGCTTAACCAGTTGGTTTCTATTGCTAAGCAAAATGAAAAAATATACCGCGTTTACACCGATTTAAATGTTCAGTTGCTTCGCTGTGAAAGTGTTGCAGAAGTGCAGTTTACGCTTGAAGACGTGTTGCAAGAACGTCTTCAGTTATCTTCTGCGGTTATCAAAAGCTTCAAAGGCCCTCACGCCATTCCAGAGCTACAGCAGCGTTTGTTCACAGAGAAGCGCTTTAAAGAATCTAATTTCTTCTTCGGACGACTTTCTCAACACGAAAGACAGCTGTTGTTTGGTGAAAGCAGCGCCGAATCAGTTGCACTAATGCTGCTTGGCGACAACCGCGAACTAGGCATATTGGGAATAAGCAGTAACGATGCCAGCCATTTCACGCCTGAGATGGATACCTTGTTACTTCAACAGCTTCAGCAAGTACTCAACATTATATTGCCAGAGATGATGGGGTATTAGCCCCCGTGCCGGACGATTACCACGCTAGCTCAGGTGACATCCAGCCTGGTTCTAACGAGGCCATTTTAAGCGATGCCTGTCAGCACTGGCTTGATAAGTTTTTGCTACACCTTCAAGTAGAGCGCGGCTTGTCTACTCACACCGTAAAAAATTATCAACGACAACTCACTGAAGTGGCAAAGCTGCTTGGCTTATTTGAATGGTCAGGGCTAACCCCAAGCGATATTAAACGCGTTATGGCCGACTCAAAAATGTCGGGGCACAGCGCTCGCAGCATCGCGCTTAGACTTTCTGCGCTTCGCACCTTCTGCCGCTATTTAATTGAGCAGAAACAGCTTTTCAGCAACCCCTTAGAGGGTATCCATGCGCCTAAGCAAGGAAAACCCTTACCTAAACAGTTAAGCGTTGATGAAATGCAGCAATTGCTTACTGCTCGGCCTTCAAGTGATGACGACGAGGGAATGCAGCTTCGCGATAACGCCATGTTCGAATTGATGTACGGCTGCGGATTGCGATTAAACGAGCTTACCGGCCTTGATCTCGCCGACTGTTTGAAAGACGGCACGGTGAGAGTAACCGGTAAAGGTAGCAAACAACGCATTTTGCCCTTAGGTCGCCACGCTCAAAAAGCCCTAAACGCCTGGTTAAAAGTAAGGCCGGCCCTTGCCTCGCCTTATGAGAGCGCGGTGTTTGTTAGCAAGCGAAAAACGCGGATATCTAACCGCCAAGTTGCCAATCGTCTTGATAGAATGGCCCAAGAGCAATCTTTATCCCAAAAAGTAAGCCCCCATAAATTGCGCCATTCCTTTGCAACCCACGTACTAGAGTCGAGTGGTGATTTACGAGCGGTTCAAGAGTTACTTGGGCACGCCAACTTGTCGACAACGCAGGTATATACCCACCTCGACTTTCAACATCTCGCTAATGTTTATGATGCAGCCCATCCGCGGGCACATAAAAAGTAAACACGACATTTAAACGCGACACATTAAGGCCCGCTAGTTTATGCAGTTTTACAGACCCCTTAACGAAGTAAAGGCCATGACCTTTGACTTCGATGACACCCTATACAATAACGAACCCGTTATTCGGCAAGCCGAAGCTGCCCTAGCCGCCCATTTAAAAGCCCATCACAGTGACGCCGCGGCGCTTAGCCCTCGCGACTGGTACCTACTTAAGCAAGCTGCCGTTAATCTAGACGGTCGCTTAGCCTCTGACATGGGGCAACTGCGCAAGGTGATATTAACGGCAGCGCTTTCTGGCAAAACTGCAAAAACGCTTTCTGTAGAAATACCGAATGATGAAGAGTTAAATAGCGCTGTGGATGCATGCTTTAATTGTTTTTACGATGCGAGAAGTGATTTAACCTTAGATGATGAGGTGCACAACGTACTCAAACTGCTGAGTGATAATATGCCCCTTGTTGGCATAACCAACGGTAATGTCAACGCCGATAAAATAGGCATCACGCCCTATTTTGAGACTATTTTGCATGCCAGTACAACTAGGCCAATGAAACCTGCACCGGATATGTTTAACGAAGCAGCCGCAATATTAGATATTCCCGCCGGCAACATATTGCATGTGGGCGATAACATTATTAAGGATGTACTGGGGGCAATAAATGCTCAATTTCAGGCAGCTTGGTTTGCCTGCAACAGGCCAATGGCGCTGCGAAACGAGCCTGTTTCGGTGCTGCCACATGTATCGCTATGCACATTGTCAGAACTCGCTCACTTTTGTCGTTAATAGACAAAGCAGCCTAACGTTTTTTCTAAAACCATGCGCTATAAGCAAGGTGCTAACGCAGGGAGCTTTAGGCAAGGTAATGTAAGCAGGGAGCTTAAAATAGGATGCTTTAAAAAAGAGCCCAGTCCCGCAAACTTAGCGAATTACTGAAGCTTGGGACTGAAATTAAAGGCTGGTGGCTGAGTTTAAAAACTAATAACTCGACTTGAGTGCCTAAACATATTGTTTAGACATTATCCTCAAGCACGTTTTGCTGCATAGACTCGCAAGGGTGTTGACACACTGGGCGGCCCACCACTTTTGCCGGCACGCCAACTACGGTGACATGGGGAGGTACGTCGTTTAGCACCACGCTTCCTGCGCCAACTTTCGACCCTTCGCCCACTTCAATATTGCCTAGAATTTTAGCCCCTGCTCCCACTAAAACGCCTTGGCGAATTTTAGGGTGACGATCGCCAGACTCGTTGCCGGTTCCGCCTAACGTAACGCTTTGTAGCAAGGACACGTTATCCTCAACTACAGCGGTCTCACCAATAACGATACCTGTAGCATGGTCAAACATCACGCCTTTACCAATTTTCGCAGCCGGATGAATATCAACACTAAAGCTAGCTGAATTGCGGCTTTGAAGAAAAAGAGCAAGCTGATGACGACCGTGCATCCATAAATAATGCGCCATACGATGAACTTGAACAGCGTGAAAACCTTTAAAATGAAGCAGCGGCGTTAAGAAGTCGCCTACCGCCGCATCACGCGCTTTAATAGCTAAAATGTCTGCCGTTGCCGCTTCACTTATTCCAGGCTCTAACAAGTAAGCCTCATCAAATACCTCACGAATAGCGAGAGCAGGCATCACGTCGTCTGCCATTTTATTGGAAAGAATAAAGCTCAAGCACGATTCAAAGTTATGATGCGCCAATACACTTGCATGAACATAGCTTGATAATAACGGTTCATTATCTGCAACAACTTTTGCTTCTTGTTTCAAAGTAGACCAAAAATCGATGGGCGTAGAGGTAACAGACATAGCATTTCCCGTTGGTGTTTATCTTAGGCGCAGTGATATCGAATAGCGAAGCGTAAACGGTAGAGTTTACCTGAGATTGACGAATTGCAATATGACAGTGATACCTGCCGGCAGTCGATTTCGATCAACTTAGCTAAACAATTTATTATTAGTTATTCCATTAGGTTTTTTTCTGTCAATTTTCACCTTCCGCTTCACAAAAGTCCCAACAGTACTTGCACGCCTATTGAAGACATAAGAAGCCAAAACTAGACTGTATAAATTAACAGGCAGCTGGCATAATAGCCACGCTTTTCATTTGTGAATAAAATAAGATAACAGGTGCCACACTATGGATGTATCCAGACTGCTAGACGAGCTTAACGACAAACAACGTGAGGCTGTAGCAGCACCGCTCTCAAACGCGCTGGTATTAGCAGGCGCTGGTAGTGGCAAAACCCGCGTACTCGTTCACCGCATAGCGTGGTTGATGGAAGTCGAAAACATCGCGCCTTTCTCGATTTTAGCCGTTACGTTCACAAATAAAGCCGCTAAAGAGATGCGCGGTCGTATAGAGTCGCTCATGGGAAAGAGCCTGCACAACATGTGGATTGGCACGTTCCACGGGTTAGCCCACCGCCTGTTGCGCGCTCACCACGGTGAAGCACGACTGCCAGAGAATTTTCAAATCATTGACTCTGACGATCAGTATCGCCTAATTCGTCGAATTTTAAAGGCCATGAATTTAGACGAAAAGCACTATCCACCTCGCCAAATTCAATGGTATATCAACGGTAACAAAGACGAAGGACTTCGCCCTCAGCACATTGAAACCTTCGACGACCCTATTCAAAAAACCATGCGCGAAGTGTATACCGCTTATCAAGATGCCTGCGATCGCTCAGGCCTTGTAGACTTTGCTGAATTACTGCTGCGCGCTCATGAACTGTGGGCCAAAAACCCTGAAGTATTAGCCCACTACCAGCGTCGTTTTCGCGCGGTGTTAGTTGACGAATTTCAAGATACCAACAACATTCAATACGCTTGGTTACGCATGCTGAGCAGCGGCGATAATAACAATATTATGATTGTGGGCGACGACGACCAATCTATATACGGTTGGCGTGGCGCGAATGTAGACAACATTCAGCACTTTCTAAAAGACTTTGAATCACCAGCAACCATTCGCCTAGAGCAAAACTATCGCTCTACGGGCAACATACTGAAAGCGGCCAATACCGTTATCGATAACAACACAGGTCGTTTAGGTAAAGAGCTTTGGACTGAAGATAGTCAAGGTGAGCCCATTTCGGTGTATGCGGGCTTCAACGAGCTGGATGAAGCTCGTTTTATTGTGTCGAAAATCAAAGACTGGCTTAACCAAGGTAATGCACTTAGCGATACCGCCATTTTATATCGAAACAACGCCCAATCTCGTGTGCTGGAAGAAGCATTGCTTCACGAAGGGCTGGCCTACCGTATATATGGCGGCCTGCGCTTCTTCGAACGCCAAGAAATAAGAGATGCACTAGGCTATATGCGCATGGTAAGTCACCCTCACGACGACGCTGCCTTTGAGCGTGTGGTGAATACACCAAGTCGTGGCATTGGTGAGAAGACCTTGTCTCAAGTTCGCGACGCTGCCAGAACCCACAACTGTTCTATGTGGCAAGCAAGCCAACTGCTGATTAACGAAGCCTCATTAAAGGGACGGGCTCTAAATGCTATTCAAAGCTTCGTGTTACTTATTACCGAGCTCGAGCAATCTACCGTTGACGATCCTTTAGAACAACAGGCAGACAAAGCTATTCGCCAGTCTGGGCTGTACGCCATGTACCAGTCTGAGCGCGGTGAGAAAGCGCAAGCCCGTTTAGAAAACTTGGAAGAACTGGTTACTGCGTGCAAAACCTTTATTGTGCCCGATGAAGCAGAAGAAATGACGCCACTGGCGGCCTTTTTAGCTCACGCGTCGCTTGAGGCAGGCGACACCCAAGCCGATAAAGATCAAGATGCAGTGCAAATGATGACTATCCACACAGCGAAAGGCTTAGAGTTTCCTTTGGTATTTTTGGCAGGTGTTGAAGAAGGCATGTTCCCCAGCCAAATGACCAATGATGAGCCTGGACGAATGGAAGAAGAACGTCGTCTCTGCTATGTTGGAATGACGCGGGCTATGCAAAAGTTGTATATCACTTATGCAGAGAATCGTAGATTATATGGTCAAGACAAATACCACACCGCGTCGCGCTTTATTCGCGAAATGCCAGAGGACTGTATTGAAGAAGTGCGCTTAAAGTCCACTATTTCGCGTCCTGTACACAATCGATTTAATCAGATGACGTCTCATGCGTCGTTTGAAGAAACCGGTTTTAAGCTTGGCGAACGAGTAGTGCACCGCAAGTTTGGTGAAGGTATTGTGCTAAATTATGAAGGTAGTGGCGAGCACGCTCGCGTGCAGGTAAACTTCGATGAGTTTGGCAGTAAATGGTTAGTTCTCGCCTACGCAAAATTGGACAAAGCGTAGTAATTATTCGGCAAGGTAGCCTATATCCAAGTTGGACTATATGCAGCAACATGTGCTGGTCATTGAAAATGGCGACAACAACCTTGAGATCATTTCCAGGCTCGTAAGGCGTGCAGGGCTCACACCTGTGGGCGCGACATCGCTTACCGAGGGCAAAGCCCGCTTTGCGCAAAACACGCCAGAAACCTTTTTATGTGCCATTGTGGCTTACACATTGCCAGACGCACCGAAAGGCGAGGCTATCGACTTTGCCATTGACGCTTATATTCCCACTATTGCCACAACAGAAAGTTTAGACACCCTTACTCGCGACAAAGTGCTCGAAAGAAATGTGGTTGACTATATCCCCAAAGAAAACGCACAAAATTACGATTACCTCATTCGCTTAATATCTCGTCTTGAAAAGAATAAATCTACCGGCGTAGTAGTAGTAAGTACCAACAGAGTGCAGCGAACGCGAACCTTATCGTTACTTGAGCGTCATAACTTTGTGGTATATGAATGCCTGACCGCCAGTGAGGCCATGACGACACTATCGACACACAAGCACATTCGACTCGTTATTACCGATAATACGCTTCCTGATATGTCCGGTACCGTATTTGTTGCCAGTCTTCGTAAAGCGTTCTCAAAAGAGCAATTGGCGGTTATGGGTATTGCCGGAGGTCATGGCATGCTGATGTCTGCCCACTTTATTAAAAGCGGAGCCAACGACTTTTTGCGCATCCCCTATTGTCATGAAGAGTTTTTGTGCCGTGTAATGCAAAACGTGGAATACATTGAAAGCGTTGAAGCAATAAGGCGCGCTGCAAATACCGATTATTTAACCGGCCTGCCAAATAGAAGACATTTCTTTTATACCGTTACCATGCAGTATCAGCAGTTGTCCGACAACCATGCACTGGCGCTCATTGATTTAGATTTTTTCAAGTCAATTAACGATACTCATGGGCATGACGCTGGAGATTCGGTATTAAAAGCCGTGGCCGCACTCATTGAGTTTTATTTTCCCGACGAAATCATTTCGCGGTTTGGCGGCGAAGAGTTTTGCATTTACCTGCCCAACACACCATTTGAGGAGGCCTGTGAGCGCTTAGATGACTTTAGAAAGGTAGTGGCAAATGAATCTATCGAGCTTCCTAAAGGGACTACCCACATCACATGCAGCATTGGCATGAGCGGCGCCGTCACACAGCGTATCGACAGGCTAATCAGCGATGCCGATAAGCAGCTTTATGCAGCCAAAAACAGTGGCCGCAACAAAGTGATGTTTGCCGAGGCGCTACACGCCACCCATCAGTAACCGCTAGTTTTTTCAGCACAGTTTACACCTACGTATCTACGCCCCTGAGCTCTACCTTTCTCATACTACGTGTATACCCTACTTGTCAGGTGTTGCCTCAAGTTCAGCTGCCCGAATTTCTGCTGCCTGAAGCGCAGCAGCCCGCGCTTGTATTCGCTGTCTGCGAAAGTTGAATATCGAGTCTGCACTGAATACAGCGAGTGCCAACCATACAAATGCAAAAGTGGTTAGCCTAGCCTCTTCTAACGGTTCGCCGTAGAGATAAACCGCTAAAATAAACATCAGTGTTGGACCAATGTATTGGAAAAACCCTAAGGTGGAATACATGATGCGCCTCGCTGCAGCGGTAAAGCACAATAGCGGCGCTGTAGTTACTATACCGGCGGCGAAGATAAGCAGATTTAAGTCGATGCTATTGTTAAATAAGTTGCTGTATTGAGAGCCATAAAGCACCCAATACCCTATAGCCAGCGGCGATAACATGAGTGTTTCGATAAATAAGCCTGGCAGGGAGTCTACGGCCACCTGCTTACGCAGCAAGCCATACACACTGAAGCTTGATGCCAATACCAGCGCAATCCATGGTATTTCACCATAGGAAAGCACTAAAATACCGACGCCTACTACCGCTAAAATAACCGCCGTTCTCTGCAGATTGCGAAGCCGTTCGCCCAAGAATACCCGTCCTAAAAACACATTAATAAGCGGATTAATGTAATAGCCTAAGCTAGCGTCGAGCAGGTGGTCATTGTTTATGGCCCAAATAAACAGTAACCAATTGGCCCCTAGCAATAGGCCAGCGAAAAAGAGAATGACCATTACCCGCTTATCTTTTAATGCGGAGATCACTTTTGGCCATTGCTTTAGCGCAGCGATAAACCCTACAAGCAGCACCACCGACCAAATGACGCGATGCATTAATATTTCGGCAGCGGGAAGTACCATTAACTGTTTAAAATAAACAGGTGCTACGCCCCACATACTGTAAGCGGCTATCGCACAGATAACGCCCACTTGGGCGGCAGAAGCTGGCTTAGACAATGATAACTCCAAAACGAAATAGGCTATGAGCGCGCTATTGTTTAATACAACGCTATTTTAAACAAGCGCTCTGTTGTGCTTGCGGCACAAAGTGCCACATATTTGGGTTAAACATCGTTAACCCCGTCGGTGAATATGGCTCAGTGCATTAGAGCATTAGTGCTTTAGAGCAAGAATAATGTACCCAGCCCTAAGAAGGCAACAAAGCCTACAATGTCGGTTACCGTGGTTAAAATAACCGACCCCGACAGCGCAGGATCTATTTTTAATTTATCCAAAATAATCGGCACAAATACACCGGCAATAGCCGCCGCCACGATATTGAATAAAATGGCTAAGCAAATAACCACGCCCAGCATCACATCGGTAAACCAAAAATAGGCAACAATACCAATAACCAAGGCCCATATAACGCCATTAACGCCGCCTACTTTTAGCTCTTTGATCATTAATGCTTTAATATTGGCGGGCGTAACTTGCCCTAATGCCAAACCTCGCACAATAAGCGTTAACGTTTGACTACCCGCAATACCACCCATGCTTGCTACTACTGGCATCAGTACTGCCAGTGCAACTACCTGCTGAAGCGTGCCTTCAAACAGGCCAATAAACCACGACGCCATAAATGCAGTCAGTAAGTTTATACCCAGCCAAAGTGCCCTATTTTTTGCACTTTTCGCCACAGGCGAGAACAAATCTTCGTCTTCATCCATACCTGCTGAGGCCATGACTTGACGCTCATAAAACTCATTCACCAGTTCGCTTGCTGCGGTAATGTCTAATCTGCCAAGCAGGGTATTGTTTTCATCCACCACGGGCAGTGATGCCAGCCCCGAACGCTGCACTATTAGTGATGCATTCATGGCATCGTCGTCGCCTTTAAATGTCGTAATATTTTCTTCTGCAAGAGACAGTAACGCTTTGTCCTCAGTGGCAGAAAACAAGTTGTTAATTTTAACGAGCGCCGCAAACTGCCCCGTTCGATTAACGAGATAAATACTGTCGCAGTGCTGAGGGATGTCTTTTTTCAATAAGCGCAATGCCTCTCTAACTTTGGCATTTGAAGGCAGCACCAGTTGCTCATGGTTTATCCAGTGACCTATCTGATTATCGGGGAAAAGTGAGGCTTCTCTGAAGTATTTTCGTTCTTTGGAGTCGAGTGACTCGTAGGCCAAATCAACAAGTCGCTTAGGTAAAGAGTCGAGAAGTTCAAGTAAGTCATCGGCATAAATGTCGGCAAAAATGGACGCCCATTCATTGTGCGGCGTATTATCGATAAGAATTTCACGGGGGTCGCTACGCATCTCAACCAACACGTTCAGCTTTTGATCTCGCGGAATTCCCTCCCACACTACTAGCCGTGGCTCTACAGGCAACGATTCTAGCAGCGTAGCAATATATACATTGTCTTGACCACTTAGCGCAGCTAATAGCGACGCAGGGTCATCCGCCATACCTTCGGTAACAATCTCTTCGATTAAATCTGGTAATTGGTCAGCCACACTATACCTCCTGTTGACACATGCTTTTATCAATTCTATAGCCCTTAGATTATCATGTTGCTGCGTATGAAAATATGACGGACTAATTTATACACGCGCTTTTACGTTTTTGTTTATTCACCCTTTCTTAGGCGGTTATGCTTTGTCGCTCTATTTAATGTGAGGGTCTTGCGCTGAATTTTAGTCTAGTTTTTGCAAATGCCCCGTGAAGACAGAGCAAAAAAAGCGTAAAATCCTCAGCTATGACAACTGCATTAGCCACCACAGAATTTTCACCCGAGCCTGACAACATCGTATCGCCAGAAAACGTACTCAAAAACGTTTTCGGTTACGGTGAATTTCGCGATGGCCAAGGGGAAGTCATTCACCATGTGTGTAACGGTGGTGACGCACTTGTGCTGCTGCCTACCGGCGGTGGAAAGTCGTTGTGTTATCAAATACCCGCATTAGTTCGCGACGGTACCGCCATTGTGGTGTCGCCACTGATATCCCTAATGCAAGATCAGGTAGAGCAGCTTAAAGCCCTTGGTGTGAAGGCTGATTATCTCAACTCCACACTCGACGCTGAAGCTCAGGCCAACATCAACGATGCGCTCATTGCAGGAAAGCTAGATTTACTCTACGTGTCTCCTGAGCGCCTAATGCAGTATTCATTTCAGCAATTACTCAACAGAGCGGAAATTGCCTTATTTGCGATTGATGAAGCCCACTGCGTATCCCATTGGGGCCATGACTTTCGTCAAGATTATCGCGCTTTAGGTAAAATAAAATCTCGTTTTTCACATATTCCCGTTATTGGCTTAACCGCTACTGCAGACACCGCCACTCAAGCCGACATTTTAAATCAGCTCACTTTACATGAGCCGCTAGTGTATAAAGGCAGTTTCGACAGACCCAATATTCGCTACCGCGTTATGTCGAAATACAAAGCCTTCGATCAAGTCGTTAGCTACGTAAAGCAGCAAGAAGGCAGCGGTATTATTTATTGTAATAGCCGAGCCAAAGTTGACGATTTACGCGACAAACTCTTCAGGCTTGGCTTTCGCTGCGCTGCCTATCATGCAGGCATGGATAGCGATGAACGAGAATTGGTGCAGCGTCAGTTCCTCAATGACAAGATTGATATTGTGGTAGCAACAGTGGCCTTTGGCATGGGCATTAACAAGTCTAACGTTCGTTACGTGGTGCATCACGATGTGCCTCGCAGTGTTGAGAGCTATTATCAGGAAACCGGGCGCGCTGGACGAGACGGGCTGGAATCGGAAGCGCTTTTATTGTTCGACGAAAAAGATGCCGCCAGAGTGAGGCAGTGGATTGAACAAGGCGAAAGCGGTGATAGAAATCACATAGAGCTTCAAAAGTTTGCTGCTATGGAAGCCTTTTCAGAAGCGCAAACATGCCGACGACAAGTTTTGCTTAACTACTTTTCTCAGTTTAGCGATAGTGCCTGCGGGAATTGTGATATTTGTTTAGATCCCCCCAAAATGGTGGATGGCCTTGTTATCGCACAAAAAGCCTTATCATGCATTTTGCGCTTATCTCAGCAGGCATCAAGTCAATACGTTATTGATGTTTTACGAGGCAAACAGCTTCGCAGGCTGCAAGAGGCGGGGCATCATCAACTTTCCACTTATGGAATAGGAAAGGACAAATCAGACAGCTATTGGCATAACATTTTGAATCAGCTGGTTCATAAAGGGCTGATACGCGTTGATATTACTGCACATGCGTCACTGCGACTTACAGAGGCCTCGCGCCCTGTACTAAAAGGCGAAGTACCGGTACAGCTTGCAGTACCGCGACTTGAATTTAAGCCTGACAAAAAAGCCAAACAAGCGAATGCCAATTACGACCGCACCTTATTTACGCGACTTAAGCATTTACGCAAAGTGCTGGCCGAAGAAAACGAAGTGCCGCCGTATGTGGTATTCAGTGACGCGACCTTGGTGGATATGGCGTGTAAGCTGCCCGTCACTCGCAATACCTTGCTTGAAGTAAGCGGTGTTGGGCAAACCAAATTAGAGCGCTACGGCGATGCCTTTATCAAACTTATCGACGACTACATTTCTCGCAACGATTAAACTAAGCGTAGGCGTATTCGCCGCCTTTTTCTAGAGCGCGCTGATAGGCTGGTCTTTCATGTACACGCTTAACGTACCCGCGAATTGCTGTGAAATTATCAGCTCGACCACTCGCAACGAGAGACTCTAACGGGAATATCATTTGTATATCAGCTCCCGTTGGTTCTTCACCTGCAAACCATGTGTTACTAGCAAGGTACGATTCTACATAGCGAAGGCTCTGCGCCAAGTTAGGACCGTAATACGCATTAATGATTCCATCGACTAACTTGTCGGTGATGGGCTTTATGAAAAACGGTTTAGAGCCTTTCTGACGCGCTTTTTCTAAAACAAGATTAGCCACAAGCGGCGGCATCAAAGACCCTTCGGCAAAGTGAAGCCAAAATAGATAGTCTTGCAACGCTTTGCCCTCTTCAGGCACAGTAAAGCCAGATTCAGCATGATTACGCACTAAATATTCGACGATAGCGCCAGATTCAGCGATGGCACCATGTGGCGTAGTAAGCACCGGTGAACGTCCTAGGGGGTGGACTGCTCGCAGTGAATCGGGCGCCAAATTCGTTTGACTGTCTCGTTCATAAAACGCGATTTTGTATTCAACACCGAGCTCCTCTAGCAACCACAGAATACGCTGAGAGCGAGAGTTATTTAAATGATGTAGTGTTAACATACCCCTTCCTTAATTTGCGTTGTCATAACGCATATAAAAACTATTGTTGTTGTGCTGTAGTGTATACATGGATAATCGGCGGCAGGTTTACTTCTAATTAGACCTTTACTTATCGATTTAAGCCGTTGCAAATACTTATCCTTGCAAGTGCTTGAGCTTGCAAGTGCAGTTCATGCGCTTACGGTGCTTAACCATGCAATGCCTAAACCTACAGATGGGACTCTTGAGGCGATTTTACATAAAGCGTGTTTAGAAGCGCCAGAGATTCATGCTGCATGTAATTGCGGATAAAGTCTGCTTTTCATTTACTATGTGGATATATTATCGCTATGAATTAAGCAGCTGGGAATCAAGAAGCTAGGAATTAAACAGCTGCGAATTAGCTCACCGTAAATGAGCTTTTGCATTGCACCAGCCGTTTATTCAACAGCACCGTATACGTACACCTTACATAGATAACAGGTTAAAATAACAAGGGTTTCAAATTATGCAGCAGTTACTTGCATCAAGTGTCATCGCCGAACTTCACAACACCGAGTCAAGCGTTCAGATAACCCTTCCCCTTCCTACAACGCCGCTAAAAACCGAGCAGTGGTTGACTCAGTTTGTGTCACTATTTCATTTTCAAGCGTCACAAGCTGATTGGGGTGCTGATAGGTTTCAGGTGGTATTAACTTCTTTAAAAGGCCACCCGCCTTTTCAATGCTTATTATGCATAGAATGGCTATGCGAAGCGATATGGCTTGAGCCTATTGGTAGCGAGCAACGCCCTCAAATCATTAGCGATTATCTAAAGGAACAGGGAGGCGCTTTTTCGTAAGCATCACTCTAAACTTACATTTCTTTGTTGCCACCTATGAATTACTATTAAGCAATGAACGCCATGTCACTGTTGTTTTCACCGTCAATGCTTACTCGCTCTTTTGCGCTAGTGTGGCTTGCTATGGCATTACTGCTATCGCTTGCGTCTGCTGGCTTTCGCAGAATCAATGGGATTGCAAAGTCAGACCGAATAAGAATGTCCACGTTAAAACAGAGCCAGAACCACTCTGCGCTTTCGTATGTTCTCGCATTGACCGGACTGTTGCTTGTTTCATTTTCTGCTATCGCTAAAAATGACGAGGCTAATAATGCGACAAATAGCACGACAAATAACATACGTATTGATGAGTCTTTTCAACATATTCTTGTTAATCATCATAGCAGCATAACTTACGCTCCTGACTCGGCGACGTACTTTGATGTATTAGAACGCGCGAGTGCGTTTTCAGGCCAACAGATCACATCCACAAACTCTAGGCAGTGGCTGTCTACCCATATACAACACAGCGGCTTTAGCCCTGTCTCCCTGGTGGTTAATGTAGACCGATTGAACATTGACGACCTGCAGCTTTATCTGCTCAACAACAATGAACGCATTATTAAAACGTATCGCTATCAAGCAGGAAAAGGCGACCTTTCTCTGCCACAACCCGTGCCCAGCATTCGATTGTCTTTTACGCTACAGCCCTATCAAAATGTGCGCTTGCTCATTGGCATTAAAGACGCAGGGTTAAGCAACATACCTGTTACGCTGTGGGAAAGGGATGCACTGGAGCAATACGATACTAATATGCTGGTTGCCTTAGGTGCGGTGCTTGGCGTGTTCGCACTTATTATCACCTACTTCCTTCTTTCCTATTTCAACCAACGTATTGCCATTCGGTTTTGGCTTACGATGTCATCATTGGTCATGCTGACGCTTTTTTTCATTTTTCAAAGCGGACTGGGTGTGTGGCCAAGCTTAACCAACACAACTGAAGCGGCATTCATAATAGCATCAACCTTGCTGGTGCTGTGCTTTGCCAAAGTAACCCATCACCTATTTCCTCGAGTGCCCGCATTTCTCAAGGCACTTAATTTTGCGATTCCTTTTGTGTGTTTATATTGCTTTTTCATCGAGCCCACTGTGGCAATTGTAGTTCTGCTTAGCACTATTGCGGCGATGGGTGTTAGCCAAGTTGCTTTGGCGCTAACGTTTAAAGAAAATCGACAAACAAGTCGCTTGTTCTCAATTGGATGGCTCTCGTTTTTTGTCTTGTTTGCAATATCGATTCAAGGCCTCTATCACTTCATGGTTTATACCTTCAGTGTCTATTTGGTTATGCTGTTTTTTGCCGCCTTTGGGCTGTTGTGTTTAGGCATGGCCGCGGCAACAAAAGAACGGTTTTACAACAAAAAGCAGTTGGTAAAAAAAGAAGAGATCATTACCAACTTAAACCATTTCTATCATTTATTGAGAAACTCAGCAGAAGGACATTACACCTCAACTTGGGACGGTAATTTAGTGTCTGTAAACCCGGCTATGTATAAGCTTTTTGGGTATACCGATGAAGACGACATGCTGGAAACCGGCGCAAAAACATCGGTTTTCTATGCTAACGCTGATGACAGGCAGCTTCTCTTAGGCGAACTGTCTCAAACCGGTCACTTAACTGGCAAAGAAATAAGAGCAAAAAGAAAAAATGGTGAAGAGTTTTGGATTTCGTTGACTTGCCGTTTGCAAGAAAATGGTGATGGTCCCTATATTTTCGGCTCAATTATCGACATCACCGAGAAAAAACAATCGGATCTTAATTTACGCTATTTAGCTACTCATGACTCTCTTACAGGGACGTATAATCGTCGCCAGTTTGAATCCGAGTTTAAGAGTAAGGTGGCATCAGTATCTAGACCACCTGTGTGTCTACTGTATTTAGATTTGGATAGATTCAAGGTGGTTAACGATACCTGCGGTCATAAGGCGGGTGACGTACTCATAAAAGATATAGCCAGACTGATAGAAAACACGCTTTTAAAAAACGCTCTTCTTGCCCGTTTAGGCGGCGATGAGTTTGCTATCATCTACTCAGATTATGATGAGAAACGTGTTTTTGAGAACGCAGAAAAAATACTTAATGCAGTGCAAGACTACCGCTTTATGTGGAACAACCGCATTTTCAATTTAGGCGTGAGCATTGGCATGGTGGTATGCGATGAAAATACTACAAGTGCTGGGCAATACTTAAGCATGGCAGATGCGGCGTGTTATTTCGCCAAAGACCAAGGCCGTAATCAAATTCATCGATACAACAGCAATGAAGAGAGTACTCAGCGTTATCAGCGCGAGTTAGATTGGGTATCGACCATTAACAACGCGTTAGAAGAAAACCGATTTGAACTATATTACCAACCGCTGCGACCACTTAGCCAGGCAAATGAAGGGTATTATTATGAGGTGCTGCTTCGCTTGCGAGAAAGCGACGGTAACATTGTAGAGCCTGCAAACTTTCTGCCTACTGCAGAGCGTTTTGAAATGAACGTGAACGTAGACAAGTGGGTAGTAACGAATACATTTAAGTGGCTATCAGAAAACCCTGAGCATTTGAGCAATCTTAAACGCTGTAGTATCAACTTAAACTGCCACTCCCTGGCCGATAGAGATTTTACGCTGTTCATTCTAAATGCGTTTGAAACCTTCGGTATTGCGTATAACAAGATTTGCTTTGAGGTTATTGAGTCTGTGGCCATTATTAAAATGGACGACACGTTGGCCTTTATGCAGACATTCAAAAACTTAGGCTGCACATTTTCTCTTGATGACTTTGGCAGCGGCTTTTCATCCTATAACTATCTTAAAAGCCTTCCTGTGGATCAGGTAAAAATAGACGGTATGTTCATAAAGGATATGCTTAACGACAGCGTAGACACTGCGATGGTTGCATCGATAAAGGATGTGGCGAAGGCCATGGGCATGCAGACAGTGGCAGAGTTCGTGGAAAATGAAGCCACAATGACCCAATTAGGCAACATGGGAATCGATTTCGCTCAGGGCTACGGTGTTGCAGTACCAGCCCCTCTCGTCGACTTCATCCCGCTGTAAGGCCCTTATTCCCTTGGGCTCATATCGTTGATCTCGCTTTCGATTTATAACAAATAAAAAAGAGTGATAGAGCAAATACCCCAAAACCGGATGAAATGCGTATAATCATAGGCCGTTGGTAGCAATGCATTGTTATTAACGTACAACATTACACTCTATAAATGATACAATGTAACACTTTATAGTTAGAATGATATTGTAAAGACGACCTAAAAAAGATGCTGCCAAATTCGGTAGCGATCAGTGCAGATATCAGGCTTGCAAAAGCTGTGATTATCCCCACATATGGCCTACTGTCCTAAGCGTAGAAGTAACATGAGTAGCAAACAGCCTAAATACGAATTTGTCAGTTCAGCAAAATTGCCAACGCGGCTTGGTGATTTCAAAATACACGGTTTCGTTGAAGCCAGTGGTCAAGAGCACGTTGCCTTGTCTTACGGCAACTGGAAGAAAGGCGATATTGTGCCAATTCGTATCCACTCAGAGTGCCTGACCGGAGATTCTCTTTTCAGTACCCGCTGCGACTGCGGTTTTCAATTAGAAAAAGCCATGCAAAACATCGTCGATAACGGCTTTGGCTTACTACTATACCTTCGCCAAGAGGGGCGTGGCATTGGACTGCTTAATAAAATACGTGCCTACAATCTTCAAGACAGCGGCATGGACACGGTAGAAGCTAACGAACATTTAGGCTTTGATGCCGACCTTCGTAGTTACGACATCTGTAAACTCATGCTAGATACGCTAGACGTTACCCGCGTAGAGTTAATGACGAACAACCCTAAGAAGCTAGCGGCACTTGAAGCCCTTGGAATAGACGTTATATCGCGCAAACCTATCGACCATGGCGTAACGAAAGACAATAAAAACTATTTAAAAACTAAAACAGAAAAGCTGGGGCACGCATTCGACCCTCACATTTTTAAATAGGATTGCAAGGGCGTGCTGATTTTTGCTGTACATTTAGCCCAAAAATCGCACAACAAAGTTCAACACGCCCTAAACGCCCGATGCTTTAACTTCACTGCAGCCAGCGGGCGTTTTTTATTCAGCTTAGGTTAATTAACCGCGGGTTATAACGTATACAGACTTACCCACATTGTTTGTTCGCTACAGTAAGCGCGCAATGACAATGTAAGGAGAATGTATGAAAAACATAGCCCTATCTATCGTGATTGCCCTTGGCGGTACTGCCGTTGGTTTACCGGTAATTGCTCAACAATCAACCGTTGATACTTCTGCCAATCAAACGTTGGCCACTAGCCAAACTGAAGTTTCCGATGCGCAATTGGACAGTCTTCTCGCCCCTATTGCGTTATATCCAGATACCTTACTTACCCACATACTCATCGCCTCTACCTACCCCCTTGATGTGATTTCAGCAGATAGGTGGCGACAAAGTAACAAACACCTTACGCCGGAGCAGGTTGAAGATGTATTAGAAGATGTAGATTGGGATCCAAGCGTGAAGGCGCTCGCCGCATTTACTGATTTACTCAGCACCATGGCCAATGACCTAGACTGGCTGCAACAGCTTGGCGACAGTGTATTAGTAAGCCAAGATAGAGTACTCGACCGAGTACAAGTACTGCGTCAGCATGCGCGAAACACCGGGAACTTAGATACCAACGACTATGTTGAAGTAGAAACGGAGCAAAACAATTCCAGAGAGATCATCTATATCGCTCCTCGTCAGCGAGAGGTGGTGTATGTGCCTTACTACGACCCTCAAATTGTGTACGGCAACTGGTGGCACCCTATTGCACCCATATTCTGGTCTCACCATGTTAATTATCATCGTCATAGAAACGTATACTGGTCGCCGCGAGTGAGAATATCGGCCTTTTTCTCATTCGGTGCCGTGCACTGGAATAACCGCCATGTGGTTGTGCATCGCCAGCCAGTACGCAGATTTTATAGAGGTAGCCAGCGCAAACGAGTCATTAGCAATGATTATCAGCGCTGGGAGCATCGCGTTGACCACAGACGTGCTCGCTACTCACAGCGCGTAGTGCAAACTAAACCCACACGTTTTGTGCACAGCAGTAATAGACATGTATCGACAAGTCGCCTTGCTGCCTCGCCAGGTTCAAGGTCGATAACAAAAGCGCGCTCTGTTTCAAACGCACAATTAAAAGCGCCGGACCAAGGTCGCGCGTTGTCAAGTAATCGAAGCGTACGCACTAACAAAACAAATAAGAGGCTTGCTGAAAAAAAGCAGTACAACAAGCAGGCAATCTTAAACAAGCTCGATGCTAATAAGCGCCACTTTGCGAAAACATCGGCGAAAACATCTACAAAATCTCGGCTTTCAAAACCCCAGCCTATAAAACCAGGATCTGCGATACGCAAAATAGAGACTAAAAAGGCAGTTAAAGATAAAGCGCGAACGCACAGGACAGAGGCTTACCGTGGTAAAGCGTCACAAAACCGGACTTCTCAAATAGTAAGGAAAGACACTATCTTTAATAAAGGGGGCTTGAACAAAAGAGCCATGGACAAACGAGTCTCGAACAAACAAACAGTCACTCGGACAAGCAAGCAAACCGTCTCTCGTAACGTATCGCCAAAAAGAAGTGTGAGCCGTAACGAGGGGCGCAGCAATATTAGAACTGGTAGCGCCCAGTCTCGAAATACCCAGTCTCGAAATACGCAATCTCGAAAAGCATTGTCTCAAAGAACTCAGTCTCAAAATAGACTTTCTAGAGATAAATAACGTAAACGAACAGTGGCGACTACTAGGGCGTGTTAATCTTTGTTGTACGAGTTTTGGGCTAAAATGTACAGCAAAGATCAACACGCCCTAATTAACAGACGTTGATAAAAGTAGTAGCCACCTTTCATTTACTCAGTCTCAGAAAAAGTGGACAGTGCCTTTACAAAACGAGAGGGTGATGACGTATCTAGGTTGAAGTACAGTGAGGGCTCTATAAGTTCTAGTTCCATAATTGCCCACTCATTTTCTTGACGAACCAGGTCGACACGCGCGTACAGAGCTTGAGCCGGCATTGCCTCTAGTGCTCGCTGTGCTATTTCTTGCTGAGCAATATTTGCTTCAACGGCCAGTAACTGCCCGCCATGCTCCTCCTGAACTCGAAAGTCTCCTTGTTGAGGCACTTTCAATATGGCATGGCTATAACACCCTCCAAAGTAAAACAGAGAGTATTCCCCCTCCTCAACCACGCTAGATAAAAAGGGTTGAATCATATATCGACGAGCGGCAAAGGTAGTCAGCAGTGAAGGCATTATCTCGGCCATATTTGATGAGGAGACTCTAAAGGTGTCATCGGCGTTTGCACTCAGTGTCGGCTTAATAACAACTTCTTCAGTGTTAAACCGCGCAAAAGCATTGTGTATATCTTGCGCCACAAAACACTCTCCCCAAAGGGTATCTACTATGGGGATCCCTGCCCCTGCGAGGTCCTTCAAATACTGCTTTTCTATATTCCATCTAATCAGCGCTAAAGGATTTAATAAGATAGCCGAAGATTTATTAATGATCTCTAATGTATTAAGAAAGGTATCAGGATGCTGTTGGTAATCCCACGTACTGCGCACAATGACGTAATCGTACTGGTCCCAATTCACGTTCTGTTCGTGCCATGAGATTGTCTCTACCGACCATCCTATGTCCTTAAAATGAGGAATAAGCAATTCGTCATAAACGAAGAAATCTTCCAAATTATCGGTAGAAAGAAAAACTATTTGTGACATGAATGTCTCATTTATGACTTGAAAATTAACACTATTTTAGCGGTTTTTAATAACCTTAACCAACTGAAAAAGCGAAAAAATGTAGACCAAAGTTACATATAACCAACCTCAGCAATAGTTTATTATTCGGTCAACTTAGCAGGATGCTTACATTTCATCTACACTCAAACTAAACATATGGTGGAAACCTGTATGCAGTATCCTTGGCTTTTAGAAGGTCAGAAAATATTTCGCGTCGTTATCATTGCTCAACTGGTTATTTCAGTTGTCATTGGCCTTATTACCGGAGAACTCCTGCCCGCGTTTATTTTTGGTATACCCATCGCCGCAGTGCCTTTGGTATTGAGTTTGCAATCCCCTTATTCAGCATTAAGCCGCCATGCTATGGCCATTGGTGTGCAGCTGCTTACCGCACTGCATATCCATCAGTCATTTGGGCTTATTGAGATTCATTTTGAGATTTTTGTACTTCTTGCTTTCTTATCGGTTTTTAGAGATTGGAAGGTGATTGCCACCGGTACGGCAGTCGTCGCGGTACATCACATTAGCTTCTTTCTATTACAATCGAGTGGTGCCCCGCTTGTGATTTTCGAAGAGGGCCACGTTACGTTCACTATTTTGCTTTTACATGCTGCGTTCGCTGTAGCGGAAGGTGGTGTACTGATGTATATCGCAAAAACTGCCCATGAAGAGGGTGCAGGAGCCGCTGAACTGTCCTTAGCCATTAACGAGATGCAAAGGGAAAATAACAGGCTGGACTTAACGGTTGCTATAGACAGAGACAACAAGCTCCTCCGCCCCTTTGGCGAATTGATTGACCAAGTCAAAGAGTTGGTTCAACTGGCTTCATCATTAACTGACGACGTGGTTAAGGGCTGCGGTAATATGGAACAAGCTGCTAACAGCATGTTCGATATAAGCCACAAAACTGACCAAGAGTTAGCCATGGTGTCCGCTTCGTCAGAAGAAATTGCGCAAACCATGCAGATGTCGACAGAACAGACGACTAAAGCCAGTGATAAGGCCTCGGCGGCTCAAGCGTCATCACAAAACACCAAGGATTCAATTGCCACTACCAGCAATACGATTAATTCATTGCGAAGAACCCTCAATGATGCAGAGAAAACCAACTCTGCGTTAAACGAGCAATGCTCGCATATCTCCGACGCCATGCGCTCTATTACAGCCGTAGCTGAACAAACTAATTTGCTAGCCCTTAACGCAGCCATTGAGTCAGCCCGAGCGGGAGAGCACGGTAGAGGGTTTGCTGTGGTTGCAGACGAAGTGCGTACGCTTGCTATTCGTTCGAAAGAAAGTGCGGAACAAATCACGAGTATCACTGAGCAGCTTGTTTCTCAAACGGCAAGCTCGGTAGATCAGATGCAGTCTTGTATCAGTCTTGTTGATGAGGCAGTCATGTCGAGTGAGAGTGCAACTAACGCAATGGCTGAAATTATGCTGCAAATCAACGATGCAAGTGAAAGCATGACAGAAATCGCGACATCTGCGGTAGAGCAAGAAACAGCGTCTGCATCCATTGCTGAAAGTACAGCTCGTCTAAGCGAATTTACTTCTGAAGAGCTCGCGACCGCAGAATCTCTTGCTGGCGAAGTGCAGGTGCTTACACAAATATCACAAAAAATGCGCAATGCCATCGAGCGCTTTAAACTGCAATGACAAAAGGCCTTTCTTGGGCGCTGCTTGCTTTATGGGCAAGCAGCCTGCTGGCCGCCATGTTAGTATATGGTCAGCGTCAGCTATCAGAATTCGATCCTGATGGCATACTGCTTCATCAATCAACTTCACCCACATTTGACAGTGAACTTACACAACTGCTTAAAAAAAGTAATGTACCCAGTGCTAGCATTATCCACATTGGCTCATCTGAAAGTTGCTACTGCGAAACACTCACCGCCCCTCATCAAACACAGTTGCTTAATCGCCTTGGCGAGTCAAAGTACAGCGTTGTAGACATTGCGCTAGACTCTGTAAAAGGGCTAAGCAATATAATCACTACCGTTCCTGCATTAATTGTTATTGATGAGAGCTACCAGTTGCGCTACGTAGGCCCATACGCCACAGGCTATGGGTGCTTTACTGGCAAAAACTTGGTGGACCAAGTAGTAAGCTACACGCATCAATTCCCCTATAATGGCGCTATTATCAACAGCGACGCCACCGGTTGCTTTTGTTGATTGGCACGCAATATGTATATAACCATTAGTTAACCTTTAAAGAGGCCTACGCACTGCGTAACTGCGAAAAATTTACGTATGCGCGTATCGAGTCTGAAAAATATTTAGGGAGTGATGGCCGTTATGCAAACCGAGCAAAATACAAAGCAAGTCGCACATAACAGTAATCAAGTCGCAACGCTTTATAGGATGGTGACAGATGAGCATATCTGTCCATTCGGCTTAAAGTCTAAAGATCTACTTAAGCGCAAAGGTTACACGGTGAATGACCATCATCTCAGCACCCGTGAACAAACCGACGCTTTTAAAGAAAAGCATAATGTCACGACCACGCCTCAAACCTTTATTAATGACGAACGTGTTGGCGGATACGATGACCTTCGCGACTTTTTTAACCTAAAGCAAGAGGATAAAAAAGGCTCTCGATATACTCCCATTATCGTCACTTTTTCACTTGCGGCTCTAATGGTAATTGCACTGCTGCTAAATGGTAGCGGTGTTGGACTCTCATTGAGTCCAGAGCATGTCGTTATGTCGTTTATTGGCATTACCATGGTGTTGTTGGCCATGCAAAAACTGCAAGATCTCGTGGCATTTTCAAATCAGTTTATTACCTACGACCTTTTTGCCATGCGACATGTTCGTTATGCTTATGTTTACCCTTTTGCCGAGGCTTATGCTGGCTTAGGAATGCTAGCAAACTTTCCAGCATATTTAGTCGCTCCTATTTCATTGTGCATTGGTACAGTGGGGGCAATCTCGGTGGTTAAAGCTGTTTATATTGATAAACGAGAACTAAAATGCGCCTGTGTGGGCGGTAATTCTGACTTACCTCTAGGTTTCATCTCATTGACTGAAAACCTCGCTATGGCAGGTGCCGGGATTTATATGCTAGGACGTTGGCTGGGCTAAGGCCGACTTAGGCCTTTGAGGTGCGCCACTACGCTTCGCCCTAGTGCGCTTAGGTCATAGCCGCCTTCAAGCATGCTTACGATACGTCCTTCACAACAGCTATCAGCCACACGCCTTAGTGCTTGGCTTATCCAAAAATAATCGTCTTCCACCAAACGTAAATGGGCCATAGGATCTTCAGCGTGGGCATCAAAGCCTGCCGAAATGAGAATGAGCTGAGGCTGAAAATTAGAAAGCGCATTAAACCAGTGCTGTACTTTTTCTCTAAATACATCGCCAGTGATACCCGCTTCAAGGGGCACCGCTAAAATATTACTCGCCAAAACCGGCGCTCCGCTATGGGGGTAAAAAGGATGTTGGAAGCTTGAACACAGCATAATGCGCTGGTCGCCCGCTACTATCTGCTCTGTGCCGTTGCCATGGTGAACATCAAAATCCACAATGGCGACCCGCTGTAGATTATAGTTTTGCAATGCATAGCGCGCTGCCAATACTATGTTATTGAATACACAAAAGCCCATCGCGCTATCATAGGTAGCGTGATGCCCTGGGGGCCTAGTGGCGCAAAAGGCCTGCCTTTCTGTGCCCGCCATAACGTAGTCTACGGCATTACAGCCAGCACCAGCAGACTCCAACGCTGCCGTTAAACTGTGCTTCATTAAGCCAGTATCTTCGTCGAGCCAAGCTGTAGGGGTTTCTTTACCTGCGTACACGGTCTTTTCATCATCACTAAAGGACACCTGCGCAGCACGGTGGAATACACTTTTAATGTAGTAAGGGTCGTGAGCCAATGATAGATATGCCTCAGGGATTGGCGTAGCATCACCATGCTCACAAATCATCTCTAGTCCAGATGATAACAGCTGATCGTCTATAGCAAATAGGCGGTCTGGTGATTCTGGATGTTCATTGCCGAGGTCGTGTTTAGTGCCGTGCTTACCACGGAAAATTTTTATTGTCATGTCAGCGACGCCACATCAAGCACCAGTTCAACATCACTCGGGTCACCGGTAAATTTGCGCTTAAACTTTGCTTGTTCAAAAATAGCAATCATGGGCATGTTATCTCCGCGAACGTACGCCATCATCTTGCTAATCTCGCGCTTTTTCGCAATATTGATGAGCTCTTTTAACAGTAGTTTTGCCATGCCTTTTCCTTGCTGAGTCTCACGAGTAACAAATGCAGCTTCACAGGTATTATCTGACGGATTAAAGTAGAATCGCCCAACTGCGTGAATGGTGATACGAGAGCCCTCTTGGCGCACAATACACAGCCCAGCATCAGAGCTTTGATCCACACTGACTAAATTGCAGGATTTCTCGCGGGACATTTGCTTTGGGTCGTAGTTATAGCGCAGTCGCAAAGTTTCTTTAGTATGAGAGTAAAAGAACTCTTGCAGCCGACGTTCGTCGGCAGGGTTGAGCGGTCGCATGTAGAAGCGCTCGCCCCGTATATCTAGTTTTTTAAGCTGAATAGCGCCTAACTCAGGAATGTCGGTAGGGTACTTTTCCTGATAGTGCGGTACCCAGTAATGCTGCCTGACTTCCTCTAGTAGCGCCGAACGAAACTTAGGGTGGGCAACTCGAATAAGCTCTAGCGCTCGCTCTCGAATACTTTTTCCTTTTAGCGAAGCGATACCGTATTCCGTTACCACATATTGCACGTTACCCCGCGACGTGACAACGCCAGCGCCCTCACTAATTTGCGGCGTAATTCGGGAAATGGTCTCATTTTGGGCAGTAGAAGGCAGTGCAATGATAGCCTTGCCCCCTTTGCTAATAGAGGCGCCAGTGACAAAGTCTACCTGCCCCCCTATGCCACTATAAAAGTCATAACCTAAAGAATCAGCAACAACTTGCCCAGTAAGGTCCACCTCAAGTGCACTGTTAATGGCCACCATATTGTCATTTTTCGCAATATTGGTGGGCTTATTAACGTAACTACTCGGATAGAATTCTATGTGTGGGTTGTTATCAATCAGCTCGTACAGCTTGCTCGTGCCAATGGCAAAACTGGTTACTACCTTACCGGGGTGGAACGTCTTTTTCTTATTGGTAACGGCACCTGAGGCCAGCAACTCTATAATACTGTCGGTGAGCATTTCGCTGTGAATACCCAAATCTTTATGGGTACAAAGGTACTTAAGGGTAGCGCTGGGTATTTTTCCAATGCCAAATTGCAGTGTGGCGCCGTCATTCACCAGCATAGCTACATACTGCCCAATTCGCTCCGCTACGCTATCTATGGGTGGTGTTGACACTTCCACCAGCGGTTCATCCGCTTCAATACAGGCGTGAATCTCGCTAATATGAATATAGGAATGACCCGCTGTTCGCGGCACTTGCGGGTTAATTTGGGCAATCACTTTTTTGCTGTGACGTATGGCAGACATGGCAATATCAACCGATGCACCTAGCGAACAATAGCCAAACTCGTCTGGAGGGCTTACGTTTACCATCGCCGCGTCCAGGGCTAATATCCCGTCGCTAAATAAGCTGGATATTTCCGACAGAAACACCGGTGTATAGTCGGCACGCCCCTCATCAACCGCTTTGCGCATGGCACTTCCGCCAATAAAGAAGGTATTTGCCTTAAATAGGTTTTTGTATTCTTGTTTTACCCAGCGGGTATCGCCTAACGCCAGCATGTGCACTAATTCAATGTCGCTAAATCCCTCACTATTATCAATGAGGTGCTGCACAAGTGCGTGGGGCACTGATGCGTTACCGCCGACAAAAACACGACAACCTGATTTTATCAACGCGGGCCAATCTGGCGCTGGGGGTAAGCGTAATGCCATACTTTTCTGCCTCTATGAGCTAGCGTAAGCGATACATCAATAATGCCATAAATTGAGTGAATTTCCCGCCTCAATCAACGAATTCCTGCCTAAGCGATTAGTCTTAGAGGACACGTTAGTTCATTTACAAAAACGCCCACTAACGTGGGCGTATTACAGGATTATTTTTGCCTAGGCCTTATTTGCCTATTGATATCGGAACTTTTCTAACCAGTTTCTAAAAAAGGGCGAAATCACCGATTTACTATTGGCCAAGCGATGGCCGTCGTTTAATAGCAGCAACTGTGCTTTTTGATGACGAGCATACTTAAGGCTATTTTCTATAGGAATGATATCGTCATTCCAACCGTGTACTAAACTTACGTATCCGTCATAGGGAAAGCGCTGAATTTCGTAGTCTGGCATATACAAAGCCGGTGCCATTAAAAACACACCGCGAGCAGAAATTTGACTCGCTGCCGCCAGCGACACATACCCGCCCATACTAGAACCCACTAAAATGACATCGTTGCACTTTTCCGCAATGGTTTCTTTAAGACGGGTTAAACGCGCCTCTGGGCAATCAAGGTCTTGATAGTCAATACTCTCTACGCCAAAGCCCATATCAGTTGCTACATTTGAAAGCGTGGTAATTTTACTGCCCCAAGGGCCGCTTTCTTTGCCGTGCGAGAATACAACGGTTGTCATTCTTATGTCCTTATTGCATCTTTCTTTAAAAGTACGATAGGTGAGAATTTACTGTATCGTAAATACTCACTGTTTGTCTTCTTTATGAAACAGTTTTTCAACCATTACATAAAACATAGGCACAAAGAAAATAGCTAAGAAAGTGGCTGCAAACATGCCGCCCATTACCGCGATACCAATAGCATTTTGACTCGCCGCACCTGCCCCGCTCGCTAAGGCCAGTGGTGTTACGCCTAAAATAAATGCCATCGAGGTCATTAAAATAGGGCGAAAGCGCTGAGACGCAGCATTGGAAACAGCGGTCATTAGGTCTACGCCATTTTCGTACTCTTCTTTGGCGAATTCCACAATCAAAATAGCGTTCTTCGCAGCCAAGCCCACGGTGGTTAAAAATGCCACCTGCAAATAGACATCGTTGGCGAGATTAAAAATAAACGCCGCTGTCACCGAGCCTAAAATGCCTAACGGCACGACCAACATAACCGCAAAAGGCACCGACCAGCTTTCATACAATGCAGCTAGACATAAAAATACCACCAGTATTGAAATAGCGTACAGCATTGGCGCCTGTGAGCCCGCTTGCTGCTCTTCAAAAGATAAGCCGGCCCATTCAATGCCGTAGCCTGGGGGAAGTTGTGCAACAAGCTTTTCCATTTCTGTAATCGCTTCCCCTGAGGATATACCTTCAGCAGGGCTACCCTGAATATTTACCGACGATGTGCCGTTAAAGCGTTCCAACTTAGGCGAGCCGTACACCCACTGCGTAGTGGCAAAGGTACTAAAGGCCACCATCTCACCATCGCTGTTGCGCACATACCACTTTTCTAAGTCGTCGGGCGTCATACGATGTGGCACATCGCCCTGCATATACACTCGCTTTATACGACCTTTGTCAATAAAGTCGTTAACGTAGCTCGAGCCCCATGCAATTTGAAGCGTACGATTAATGTCGCTTAAGTTCAGTCCAAGGGCAGAGGCTTTTTCGCTATCAATGTTTATTTTGAACTGAGGCACGTCGCTAAGCCCGTTAGGACGCACACCTGCCAGCTTCGGATTTTGCGCCGCCATTCCCAACAGCTGATTACGCGCATTCATTAAGGCTTCATGGCCATTGCTTGCTCTGTCTACTAGCTGCATGTCAAAGCCTGTGGCATTACCTAATTCCATAATAGGCGGCGGTACAATAGGAAACGCAGAGGCATCCTCAATTTGACTAAAAGCACCAAAGGCTCTTCCTAGCACGGCAAACGCCGAACTGTCATCATCACGCACGCTCCAGTCATTTAAGTTAATAAATGCCATACCTGCATTTTGCGCCTGACCTGCAAAACTAAAACCAACCACTGAAAACAGCCCGTTTACTGCCTCTTGCTCTTCGTTAAGGAAGTAGTCTTCTGCTTGCTTGATCGATTCCAGTGTTCTGCCAGCGGTAGCACCTGGGGGAGTGCTCACTAGCACCATCATTCGCCCTTGGTCTTCATCCGGTAAAAAGGCGCCCGGTAGCTGACTGAAAATAAGCGCCATGCCCCCCACTAACAATCCGTAAACCACAAAGTAACGTTTAACCCGTTTCGCCATGTGCGTCGTGGTGCGCTGATAAGAGTCTCGCCCCTTGTTAAAGTTGCGATTAAACCAGCCAAAGAAGCCTTTGTTTTTATCCTGATCTTCTGGGTGCTTTTTCAATAATGTGGCACAAAGAGACGGCGACAGAACGATAGCAACCAACACAGAGAACGCCATTGCAGACACAATGGTTACCGAGAACTGACGATAAATAGCCCCCGCCGAGCCGCTAAAAAAGGCCATGGGAATAAATACGGTAGAAAGCACCGCGGCAATACCCACCAGCGCGCCGGTAATTTGTGTCATCGACTTTTTGGTGGCTTCGGCAGGCGGCAGCCCTTCCTCTTCCATAATTCGTTCAACGTTTTCCACTACTACAATGGCATCGTCAACCAGAAGACCTATAGCCAGTACCATGGCAAACATGGTGAGTACATTAATACTAAAACCAAACAGCGACAGAACCGCAAATGTCCCTAGCAGAACCACCGGAACGGCAATGGTAGGAATGAGGGTTGCTCGCCAGTTTTGCAGGAAAAGCAGCATGACTAAAAACACCAACACCACGGCTTCTATTAGGGTTTCCACCACCGACTGAATCGACAGTTCGATGAAAGGTGAACTGTCTACCGGATACACCACTTTTACGCTGTCTGGCAAGTTAGCGCGCAGCTCTTCTACCCGAGCTTTTACCGCTTCAATAGTATCTAAAGCGTTGGCGCCAGAAGTAAGGCTAATCGCCATACCCGATGCTGGCCTTCTGTCGTAGCGTACAATGACATCGTAACTTTGTGCGCCCAACTCAACGCGAGCAACGTCGCGCACGCGCACTTGAGAGCCATCGGTATTTACCCGCAATACAATGTTTTCAAAATCTTTTTCAGTTTGTAAGCGGCTTTGCGCCTGAATGGTTGCGTTTATCTGTTGATTACTAATGGCTGGCAATCCGCCTAACTGACCTGCAGATACATCGGTGTTTTGCACCTGAACCGCCGCTTGCACATCGACAGGGGTAAGGTTGTAGCTGTAAAGCTTGTTAGGATCTAACCAAATACGCATAGAGCGCTGGGCACCAAACACGCGTACGCTGCCCACGCCGTTAACCCGCGATATGGGGTCTTGAAACTGAGACACGAGAAGGTCGCTTAAATCGAACTGGTCCATCGAGTCGTCTTCAGAATAAAAGCCAACGGCTAAGGCAAAAGAGCTGTTCGACTTCGACACCGTCACCCCCTGCTGCTGCACTTCGCCAGGCAATAAAGGTAACGCTCCCTGTACTTTGTTTTGGGTTTGAACCTGCGCAATATCAGGGTCGGTACCCGGCTCAAAGGTCAGGCTAATAGAGACACTGCTGTTTGAGCTACTAGCGGAAAAGTATCGCATGTTATCAATGCCCGAGAGGCTCTGTTCAATCACTTGGGTAACCGAGTTTTCTACCGTCTCGGCTGATGCACCAGGGTACGCAGCACTTATGGTTACCGTAGGGGGAGCTACTTTAGGATATTGCTCAATAGGAAGCGTATAGATGGCAAGTACACCTGCCATCATCGTAATAATTGCTAATACCCATGCAAACACGGGCCTGTCTATAAAAAAGCGAGCCATAACTAAAAATTCCTTGCTTGCTTATCGTGAGCCGCGTGATGAAGGTTGCCATTCAGATGCATTCACTTTTGCACCTGGTTTTACTTTTTGATATCCGGTAACAATGATTTGCTCGCCTTCGCTTACCCCATCGTTTACCACATATTGATCGCGATAAATTTGCCCAACGCTGAGGGTTCGGCCCTCAACTTCACCGCGGCTATTCACCACATACACTGAAAGCGAACCGTCGGTTTGGCGGGTTGTAGCTCGCTGTGGCACAAGCAGCGCATTTTCGCGACCTGTGATCACATGACCTTTAACAAATAAACCTGGTAACAAGATACTGTCGGGATTAGGCATTTCGGCGCGCAACGTCACTGAGCCCGTGCTTTCATCAACGGTGACTTCAGAAAACTTAACGCTACCTGTGTGTGAGTACTTTTCTCCACTCACTTCATCCACCGTTAGCTCTACATCAAGTGCGCCTTGGTTTCGCATAGATTGGCGTAACGTGAGAATAGAAGCGCCCGACTCCTGCATATCGATAAATACAGGGTCGAGCTGTGTGATGATGGCAAGTTGCTGGGCTTGGTTAGTGGTAACAAGAGTACCTTCGGTTACAAAAGAACGGCTGATTTGCCCGCTTATAGGTGCGTATACTTTGGTGTAACCCATATTGACTTTGGCAACATCCACCGCAGCGTCAGCAACGCTAATAGCAGCTTCGGCCTGTTCTTTTTGCGCAATAACATCGTCGTATTCTTGTTTGCTAACGGCGTTTTTCTCGACCAGGTCGTCGTAGCGACGTGCCTTTGCCTCTAAGGTTTTTAAGTTAGCCTGCGCACTTTTTAAATCTGCTTTTGCACTGTTGAGCTGCGCTAGATACCGAGCCTGATCAATTTGATAAAGCTGCTGGCCTTTTTTTACCTGCGCCCCCTCTTCGAAAAGGCGGTCTGTAATAACACCATCTACCTGCGGACGAACCTGTGATTGACGAGATGGACTCACTCGGCCCGGCAACACCATTTCGTGCTGCACTGGCTGCCTTTTGAGGGTTACTACAGAAACAGAAGGCGCGGGCATTGACTGCTGCGAGTCTGGCGATTGTGCTGATTCGTTTGAACATGCTGCAACGCCTAAAAGTGTCAGTAGCGCTGCAGTAAGGTAAAAAATGCGACTCATAAATCTTCTATTTCCCAATAACTAGTTTAATGCAGACGGTCGAACGCCATCTGAAATACGTCATCTGCGATATGCCATCTGCAATAACGCAATGAATGTTTGCAAAGCTTGTCTATTTTACTGTGCCGAGATACTCACTTTTGGCGAGGCGAAAGTGGCTGTTGAGTACCGGTATTGATGTGACATAGTTTGGAATTCGAATATATACGAAGCTATGTTCTTATTAACTCTATTTTGCGCTCTTATACTAAAGATTAAAAGGCTGAGTAGCCGAGTTTACAAATGTCGTCGTTAAATAACTAACGACTTTCCCTTTATCCTGAGATTTAGTTAGCTTTGACGCCCCAACATCCTATTTAAACGAATAGAAGCGTACTAATAATTGGTATGCCGAAATGACCTGTTGAGCTTGTTCGCGACTTCCTCCTTTATCGGGGTGCAGCTGCTGTAGCTTTTTTCTGTAGTGTTTTTTAATCTCTTTCAAAGAATAGGCGTTATGTTCTTCACGTGGTAATGCAGCGCAGGGCCAGGTGAGCCCGAGTATGCGATGGGCTGCTTCAATATCACCATCGTTGAAAGAAGCGTATTGGGCGTTTCCCATTGTTGACCAAAAGCTGGTTAGTAAAGCCTCAACACTCTCTTGGTCAGTTTGTTCGAAATTGTTCCAATCTAAGTAATAAGAAGCCAACGCGTCGTGAGAGCCTACCTTGTGCGCATGCTCTGTTATTGCTAATTCATTTTCAGGTGCAAGTGCAGCCCCGGGTGCAAGCACTTGTTTAGGCACAGTGGCACCTGCATCCACATCTGCACCTGCAAATAAATCTATACGAATATTAAGCGTATAAATATCAAGCTTGCCTACCCCGTCCTTAAGCCATATCGAACGCAGTTGATAGAGCGCGTTAAACAGAATGAAGTGGGTTTTAAACAGCATAAGCGGGTCACGCAGAGCCTCCTCATCAAAAACCGTATAAGGCGGCTTTTTTAACATCGAAATAAGGGTGTACTCACTGACGCCCTCCTCAAACATGCTCACCATGGTCGATAGAATATCGACTAACATGTCAGCAAGAAGTTCGTGTAATGGCGAGTCACCTTGCGCTCTGCTTACGGTATTGGCGTTCAAACTACTACTCTTTAAAAAACTACTCTTCACAATACTCTCTTTGAGAGTGTTGTTGCTCAAAATCTCATCTCAATAGGCGCACGGTATCACGAGCAATTAAGGAGCCGCCACTTTATAAGCAAGTGTATTCAGGCTGCGGACCATTTCACGCTGTCAACGTTTCACGCTGCAAGACTTTCCCCCTTTGCAGGCGCAACATGCAAGAAATCTCATATATTGGTGCACTTGTCACTGCACTTGTCACTGCACTTATTACCGGGCTGGGAGAAAAGTGAATGTAGCACCATTGCACATTTATCTTTTATAAAGTAATCCAAAACACCAAAATGCCTGTTAAAGTAGTCCAAAATATAAAACAAAAATAATGGAGTTCCCTTGAAAATATTAGTCGCGTTAACCAGTATCCTTGGTTTTTTGATGGTTGTATTGCCCGGCCCTTTGTATCAGTACGCAGGTGTGGGCTTAGGTACAGCATTTACGTCTTTACGTTACGGAGTTTACGTTGGCGGTGCCGCTCTTATCCTTATCGTGCTTCAGGTGATCATTAATCGTAAAAATATTAGCTGGGGTAGCACTATCGTATGTGCTGTTTTAGCGTTAATTGCGGTTGCAATGCCAGTCAGCATGATGAGCAAGGCAAGTACTGTTCCGCCTATTCACGACATTACCACTGATGTTACAAACCCACCTGAATTTGTTGCTATTGCACCGCTTCGCGAAGGCGCGCCAAACGATGTTAATTATGAAGGCGGCGATATTACTAAGCAGCAGTTAGAAGCGTACCCAGAAATTAAAACGCAGCTACTTCCGCAGCCTGTAAGTGAAGTGTACGTTGCTGCAGAAAAAGCCATTGCCACCCTTGGTTGGGACAACGTTACCGCTGGCGCTCTACCTAACACATTAGAAGCCACAGATACCACTACGTGGTTTGGCTTTAAAGACGATGTGGTGATCAGGCTAACAGAAAAGGGCGACAACACGCTGGTTGATGTTCGTAGTAAGTCTCGGGTAGGTCAAAGCGATTTAGGTAAAAATGCAGAACGCATTAATGCCTTTATGGCAGAGCTTCGAAAACAGCTTGGCTAAGCCAGTGCCACAACCCACTGACCTAGAATAAATAATTGAAATATAAGTATTAAAGTAAGATTAGCGTTCTAAAGGCTAATGTAAAAAAGTTCGGCTTGCTCAGCAAGGCGGGCTTTTTTAATGTCTGTTATACAGGGCTGTGCGTTTTAGGCTGGGTAAAACACACACATTTTATTTGCATCTAAAGCATCGCATCAAACGTTTTACTACTGAACTTGTTTTTGCTTTAAGGATAATTATGGCTTCAGGTTATGCAATTTCAGCGCTATCTCTAAGCGTTGCATAAATACTTTGCGCGTCCCCCTCTTTTACACTCGCCTTTGCACTTGACGATCCCGCAGAAGGCGATATCGAACACATACGCGTGAACGGTGATATGTCTCAGAAAAGTGGCGAATTTGTGTCTGCATCCCAAGGCTGGGTTTCAGGCGATACGTTACTTGAGCGCCCCATGTTGCGCACGGGCGAAATGCTTGAATTCATACCAGGCATGATGGTGACTCAACATAGTGGTTCAGGTAAGGCTAACCAGTATTTTCTCCGTGGTTTTAACTTAGACCACGGCACAGACTTTACCGTTAGCGTTGACGGCATGCCTATCAATATGCGTAGCCATGGTCATGGACAAGGCTATAGCGACCTTAACTTTGTGATCCCCGAAATGGTGGATAACTTGAGTTACTTTAAAGGCACCTACTATGCCAATATTGGCGACTTCTCTAGTGCCGGTGGTGCATTTTTCAATTTAAAAGATTCTATCGACGACAATCGTCTATTTTTCACCCTTGGTGAATACGGCTATCAGCGACTTGCAACACTCAACCACGCTGACATTGGCGAAGGTAAGGCCATTGCCGCGTTTGAGTACCAGACATACGACGGACCATGGACTGATATCAACGAAGATGTGCGAAAAAAGAATGCCAACATTCGCTATATTACGCCCTTATTCGACGGTGAGTTAACGGTAACGGGAATGGCATACGATAACAGCTGGAACGGTGCCGACCAAGTACCTGCCCGCGCTATTGAAAGCGGCCTCATCGATCGCCTTGGCTCTATTGACACCGACGTTGGTGGAGAGTCTTCACGCTATTCACTATCGGCAAACTATACCAGCGATGGCATTAATGCTTCGTTTTATGCCATTGATACCGATTTAACGCTTTTTTCTAACTTTACCTATTTCTTAGATAATCCAGAAACGGGAGACCAGTTCGAACAAGCAGACGACCGGCAAATTTATGGTGGCGAAATATTTACCACAGTACCGCTGGCGGTAACCGATGGCAGTACCATTACCATGGGTGCTCAATGGCGCTTCGACGATATTGAGAATGTAGGCCTTTATCGCACACGGAACTTGCAACGTGTAGGCACGATTAGAGAAGACGCCATAAAAAGTAGTAGCTATTCCTTATTTGCACAGTCAAACATACTGCTTACAGATGCCCTTAGCCTATCTCTCGGTGGTCGTTACGATTACTTAGATGTGGATGTTACAAGCGACCTTGCGGCAAATAGCGGTGAAGAAAGTGATGGCCTATTCACGCTAAAAGCAGCACTAAAATACGCCGTTACGGACGACATCACAGCGTTTGCTAACATTGGCCAAGGCTTTCATTCTAATGACGCCCGCGGTGCAACCATTACCATCGACCCTGTAAGCTCAGAGCCAACACCGGCATCACCATTGTTGGTCAAATCGTTAGGTTATGAGGCAGGTGTTAACTATACAGACGGAAGAACCTTCAACGTATCTGCCGCATTATGGCGACTAGAGTTAGACAGCGAGTTGCTGTATGTAGGCGATGCAGGCTTTACCGAGGCAAGCCGTCCATCCGAGCGTCACGGTATTGAGCTAAGCGCGTACTACTGGATAAGCCACCACCTTACCACCGATATTGAAGCGGCCTACACCAATGCCCGCTTCAGCGATAGGGTTGAGGGCGAAGGACGACATATTGATGGCACTGTTCCCGGCGTTGTCAGCGCAGGGGCGACCTACTATCAAAATAACGACCAATTGGGCATGAGCTATACACTTCGAGCTCGCTACTTAAGCTCGCGAACGGTAGAAAGCTTTGATGAGGTTTCGCCTCCAGCAACGTTCTTACTTAATGCCCAAGTCGCCTACCGCCAGCCAACCTGGGATGTCACCCTTGAAGTGTTAAATGCCTTGGATAGCGACGATCACGATATTGACTATTTCTATGCATCACGGCTGCCTGGCGAACCTGAAGGAGGCATTGAAGATTTGCATTATCACCCTGTAGAGCCTCGCAACGTGCGCGTTACGTTCTCTTTGCGGTATTAAAACTTATTGCTAAAAGCTAGAACTTAAAACCAGAGGAAGCGTATTTGTGCGCTTCCTCTGCTTTTCTATTCTTCTTATTCTCTTATTAAAAGCCCCTTAAAACGGAAAACACCACCCCGCCCTCTCACTCACATTAATTATTTGCTAATATGCTTTTTAAACGCAACTGAACCACGTACTCTCGCACTGGCTTCAGAAGTTAATTATTAGAATAGGCTAGCTATGAAATGGATATGTCATAACGGCGTTTTAGCCTTAATTTGGGCTGCTTTGAGCACTGCCTCATGGGCTACGATAGCCGCAAGTGCTAACGTAAGTGCTAACGCAAATGCTAATATAAATGTTAACGAAAGTGCTGTGGCTCACGCTGAAACCGTCTCGTCGACTCAGTATGCAGAGCCTACTAAGCCATTAGCGTTTAGTGGTGCAACGGTGAGAAAACGCTTTTTCTTCAGTGTGTATAAAATTAGCCACTTTATGGCTTGGCCTCAAGAAACTTCCGATAACCCTGATGAACTCATCAAACTTATTTCTTCTGGGCAGCTTTCACAGCGGGTAGAGATAGAGTTTCTGCGAGATGTTTCTCGCGAACAAGTTGAAGAGGCATTAATGGACGGCATAGAGCGCAATAACCCTGATGTCGACCTGAGCAATATCAAGACCGAAATAATGCGATTATCAGATGGTTTTGATAACGATATTACTGAAAATTCGCGGTTAGTATTATCGCGTGTGAATGTGGGTAAACTTATAGTATATTTCAATGAGCAAAAAATTGTTGAAACAGATAACAGCGAGCTTACCAGAGCCCTGTGGTCAATATGGTTTGGTCAAAAGCCAATAGTAGATAATAAAGCATTGATAGCAAATCAAATGCAATAAGAATAATGGGGCGATTGAGTGAAGGTTGTAAAAGGCAGTATACGTTGTGATAGATTCCTTGTTCCCTACCGTATTTATGGAGACAAACCAGACACTATTGTATGCATAAGCGGTGCAAAGCAAACCATGGCAGTATGGCGAAGTTTTGTTAAGCGCTTTGTACCCTCTTTCTCTGTCGTTGTATTTGACTTACCCGGCACCGGTCGCGCAGAAATACTGTCAGGCGCTCCACAAGTGACTTTTGAAGAGCAGCAACAAGTACTGCTTGATGTTATAGAAGACACCGCGAAAACTGACAACGTTGTACTTGCCGCAGCGTCATGGGGCACTATATTAGCGGCATACATTGCAGCAAAATATCCAACTAAAATTGAAAAAATGATATTGGGAAGCTTTGGTGTCTCTACCAACGACACAATTTTAGAGCTTATTCACCGCGGACAATCAGCATTTAAAACCGGCGATGTTGAAAACATTGCACCTTTGATGATTGAGTGTTTTGGACAATATATTCCTGAATCGCAGAAGCAACAAATGATCAGCCAATTTTCAAATATGGATGAGAAAGAATTGCTTAATTTCTACGAGCACTGCGAGTTTGTAAAAACCAGTCGAGACATTAGCAAGCTAATTAACTTACGCGAAATTGAAGCAAAGACCCTCGTTATCTGCGGTGAGCATGACACCATTTTAGACCACGATGGTATTCGTGCGGCAGTGACTAAAATTCCCAATTGCGTGTATAAACTCATACCGGATACTGACCACTTCTTACATTGGGAAAAACCATCAATTCTAGATACTTACAGTAACTTTCTTCACTCTACAGAAAGTGCGTAAAACCTAGAATAATTAAAGGCGAAGCCTCGGGGTCACTTAACTTCAGAGCTTACGCCTTTTTACCTGCTATTTGTTGCCACCGCTGAACTCATCTCTCGACACTGAACTCTCAACAAATTCTTGATTCACAGAACAAGTAAATCTTGATAACCACTGCGTTCATCGCAGCCTCATTGACTGTTCAATTTATACGCTACAGTATAAAAGCATCAAAACAGTGAAAAGCTATCTCGAAAGTGTCTAATAAGATATCTAAGCGAGAAATCGCCATAAACAATAAGATCAAAAACGATAAGGGAACACTCATGCAATCCATCACAAAGTGGTTCACGCTATTGCTAGGGCTGGCCGTTGTGCCCGCTTACTCAGCAATATTAATGAAACCAATTAACGACCCAGATTTAGCGTATTCTGGCGAGTTACTTTCTGGCACTTATAATCAGCAAATAACCCATCCCGATACCTTGCTTGGCTTTCCCATTGGCTCTCGCGTTGCCGACCCAGCGCAAATACACAGTGCAGTCATGCATTGGGCTAAGCAAAGCGATAGGTTGCACGTAGTCGAGTATGCGCGCACCCATGAAGGTCGCCCACTGATCGCCGCGTTTATATCAACACCGGCGTTACTCAGTGAGCTTGATACTATTAAAAGTAATATCGATAAGCTTGCTAACCCGTTAAATACCAGCGACAGCCAAGCCAGCAACATCATCGATTCGCTGCCCGCCGTTGCCTGGATGGCATACTCTATTCACGGCAATGAAACATCAGGCGCAGATGCAGCGTTAACCGCTATCTACCATCTGATTGCCAGTGAAGACAAAGACGTGGAAGCGCTGCTTGATGATATGGTGGTTGTTATCGACCCCATGATGAACCCTGATGGCCGCGCTCGATTTGCCAAGTCCCTTGAACAGTATCGCGGCACGGCACCCAATGTTGACGACCAGTCGTTGTTACACCGTGGTGACTGGCCTTACGGCAGAACAAATCACTACTTTTTCGATTTAAACCGAGATTTCTTTTATCTCACGCAGCCTGAAACCGTCGGCCGCGTTGAAATGATCAATGACTGGCGACCCCAGCTCATGATTGATGGCCATGAAATGGGAAGCCAAGACACCTATCTGATGGGCCCACCGCGCCAACCATTAAATCAAAACATTGACCCTAATTTGCAAAAATGGGCAAAAACCTTTGCCCGTGATCAGTCTGCCGCTTTTGATAAAAAAGGCTGGCGCTATTATACCGGCGAATGGTTTGAAAACTGGTACCCAGGGTATTCAAACTACTCTGAATATCGCGGCACCATGCACATTCTTTACGAGCAATCTCGTATGGCTGAAGACGGCGTGCGTCGACCTGAAGGCACGGTGCAAACCTATATCGAATCGGTGCATCATCAGTTTATATCCACCCTTGCAAACCTCAAGACGTTGGATAAAAACAGTAAAGCCATGTACCAAGATTACTGGCAGGGTCGTAAGAACAACGTTGCCTCTAAAGGAAAATTTGCCAACCGCACCTACGTGATTATGGCGAATGACAACATTGGAAGAACCGACGCATTGGTGAGCCGTTTGTTAGCCCAAGATATCAAGGTGTATATCACTGATAAAGACATTGAGGTGGACGAGGCCACCACGCATTTAGGCGACGTAAAAGAAGATATTGTTATTCCTAAAGGCAGTATTGTTGTGCCTAACCGCCAAGCCGAGGCGCCGTTAATTGCTGCCATCATGGAGTTTGATGCAGGTGTCAACAACGCCGTATTACTGGAAGAGCGCCAGAAAACCTTGCGCGACGGTTCATCACTGATGTACGACACCACTGCATGGAATTTAACCATGATGTACGGCCTAGAAAGCGTCACTGTGAGTGAGCACCTCACTAGTAATATGAGCCCGTATAAGCCAAGTACCCACACCCATACATTGCTTGATAATGCTATTGCATGGATGGTAGACGGTGCAGACGATAGATCTGTCGCCTTTGCAGCAAGGCTGATGGAACGCGGTATCCACGTTCGTTATATAGACCGCGAATCAGAGTTTGAAAACACGGTTTTCAATCGAGGCTCTATTGCGGTAACGGTTACCGATAACCCCAATACAGAAAATCTTGCAAGCCTAATAAAGCAAACCGCCGATGAGCTTATGGTGTCGGTTACCGCCACAACAAGCGGCTTTGGCGAGGGTGAGTTACCTGAGTGGGGAGGCAAGCATTTTGATCTTCTTACTCGGCCCCAAGTGGCTATTTTAAGCCACGGCAATGTATCTAGCTACGATGTGGGCGCAACCTGGTACAGCATCGATGCTAATTTGGGCATTCGCCACAGCCAAATAGACGTTAACTCTTTAAATCGTACTGACTTGCGTCGTTACAATGTCATTGTTCTCCCCACCAGCTATGGAGCACTAGATAAGTCTAAGCAGGTGCTTTTAGATGAATGGGTTAACAACGGCGGAACGCTTATCGCTCACGGCAGAAGTGCGGCAGCGTTAGCGGGTAAAGATGGCATTGCCAATGTGAAAACCATTGAGAATAGCTTTGAGAAGGCGCTCGATTACGATATCTCTTTGAACCGTGAATATATGGCGACTTTAAACAAGGTAGATACCAAGGCAGCAATGTCTCATACCTTAAATGCAGACTTCGTTTTCCCATGGGACGATTTACCTAAACCGCTTAAAGAGGAAGAGCTTACCCGTCGCGATAAGTGGTTAAGCCACTTTATGCCAAGCGGCGCTATGGTAGCCGGCAGAACAGACCAGCAGCATTGGCTAACAGCGGGCACTCCTGAAGTACTGCCATTACTTTACAGCAATCAACCGCTACTTATGTCGGCAGATAATAGCGAAGCAGTGGTAAGGGCCGGCGTATTTAGCCCAAGTCCTAGCAAGAAAAAAGGGGAAAGTGAGAGTAAGAAAAACGCCGATCGCTGGTTCACACTGCCACAAGATAAATCGCTCAATGTTCGCATGAGTGGCTTGTTGTGGCCAGAAGCACAGCAGCGTATTGCGAATACGGCTTACTTAACTCGCGAACGCAGTGGCAAGGGGCAAATTATTTTGTTTTCAGGCCAGCCTAACTTCCGTGGCGCCGCATTGGGCACCAACAGGCTGCTACTTAATGCCATCGTTTATGGCCCAGGCCTAGGTAGCCAAAAAAACGTAAGCTTGTAAAAAAAAGTAACGGCAATAAAAACAGAGAGGGGCCGCATGGCCCCTCTCTGCTTCATCAACATCGTAGATAGTTCCGTCATTTATAAACGCACTACGGCATACAGTATGAAGATAGGCTGTCAAAAGGTTGAATTAGGAACTTTCGTTTTCCTTTAGACGCCTTTCTCTACGAAAGTCTATAGTTATAAAGCGCTACTCTCAAAGCAAAATCGATAGTTATAAACTATTGTTATTTTCAAGGGCGTGTCTACTGTCGATGCTTAGCAAACATCGATGCCCCCTTTATAGGTAATTTAGTTAGCCGTTCTGTTTTTTGAGCCGTAGAAGAGTGTTCCCACATGCGCCTACCATTTAGAGTTATTCTTTTTGTTTTGTTGATTCTGCCGAACGCTGTGCGTGCAAGCACAGCAAATGAAGAACATCACCATTGGCAACAGTCTCCACACCACCTGTCACTTTTAGTAGCAACAACGAATACCGATGAACACGGTGACGCATTCACGCTAGGCGTTGACTATGAATATCGTGTTAACGACTTTTTAGGAATAGGGTTAGTCGCAGAATATGCCTTTGGTGATATAGAGGCATTTACCTACTTAGCAGTAGCAGATTTACATATCACCAATAACTTTATTGCCCAAGTGGGACCAGGTGTAGAGTTTTTTGACGGCGAGGAAATTCCCGTGGCGCGTGTGGGTTTGCTTTACGAGTTTGAGTTGTCGGGTCTTACGCTTTCACCACAACTTCATTATGACTACCATCACGATCACGACGATGCCATAGTGGCAGGTTTAGCCTTCGGCATCGCGTTTTAGCAGTCGTTTTTTCAATCTTCACACTGAGATCTCCATTGACGCCATTTAACAATAAAAAGAACAAACGAAAAATTTCCTATAGCTACCTCATTATTTTGATGCTTATAGTATTGATAGTAAGCGTTATTTATACCGGCATTTCGGCGATTTTAAGCGAGTCGCGTCAGGTTAGAAATAATTATGAGCTGTTAAGATTAGCCGAATCTGTCGATGACACCTTGATGGAAGTTAACGCTGATTACAGCGACTTTATGCTCACCGGCGAAGACATCAAACTAGAAAAATTTAATCGCCACAAAAAGCAGCTTGATAAGTTGATAGGCAAAGGTAAACAACTCGTTACTGGTGAGGGTCAGCAAGCCACCCGCTGGTCGAAAGTGGCAGAGCTCATGACTCGATGGGAGCAGCAAGTTGTGCAACCTGAAATAGCGGTAAGGCAACAGATCGAGCAAAGTGATATAGCCCTAACTCATTTTGAAACTTTATCTTCCAGACTAGTAGGTAAGGCTATTTTTGACGACATTCGAGGTTTACTGTCTGCTTTACATGATAAGTTTGAGGAGCGAAGCAATGAAAAAGGTAAAGCGCTAATCGACCTAATAACCCTTAGCTTGGTCAATATGGAAACCGGTCAACGCGGCTTTTTACTCTCTGGCGCAGAGGAGTCACTAGAGCCTTTTGAAGAAGGTAAAAAACGAGTAACCGTGCAGTTAGAACTCGTTCGCAGCCACGCAGTCAGTGGTAACGTAAATGCATCAGATATTGATGCATTGGAACGCCGCATTGGCGATTGGCTGCGCAAAGCTGCTATACCAGAAATTCAAGCGAGAAGAGAGCTTAATAATAAATCAGTGTCCAATGAGGATTTGACAACAATGCTTGCTGGGGGGCTAACCCAACAATACATTGGCAATGTTCGCGACCTCTTGAAAGAAATCATCATTGACGAAGAGTTAACGCTAAACACACGTAAAGTAGAAGAGGCTTCAACTGACCTATTTATAAAGATAGCTATCGTACTTGGCATATTGGTTTTGTTCATGGTCTTGATGCTGGGCTTTATGCGAACACAGGCTTTCAAACTTGTAAATTATCGTTCAAAACTGGAACACCTAGCCCATTACGACACCCTTACAAACCTGCCAAATCGTGTATTACTTGCCAATCAATTAAGTCAGTCGATGGCTCAATGTCGTCGCCGTAAACAATCGTTAGCCGTTGCCTTTATGGATCTCGATGGATTCAAAGCCATTAACGACAATCATGGCCATAAGGTGGGAGATGAACTTTTAGTCGCGGTGTCACAACGGATGAAAAACAGCTTAAGAGAGGGAGACATGCTGGCTCGTATTGGCGGCGACGAGTTTATTGCTGTTATGGTTGACTTAAGTGGGCCGCATGACAGCGAACCAGCGCTCCAGCGGCTACTTGACGCGGCAGCAAAGCCCGTGATCATTGGTGACGATGTGCTGAATGTAACAACTAGCATAGGGGTTAACTTTTATCCCGAAGATAGCTCGGACGCAGAGCAGCTTATGCGACATGCTGATCAAGCCATGTATTTAGCCAAGCAAGCAGGTAAGAATCAGTTCTATATCTTCGATACCAAAAAAGACAGTGCGTACAAGGCATTGGGGGAAACAATCGGCCAAATTCGAAGCGCTCTTGAACAAGAGCACTTTGTATTGCACTACCAGCCACAGGTAAATATGTGCACAGGAGACGTTATTGGCGTTGAAGCCCTAATTCGTTGGCAACACCCAGAACGTGGACTTATTCCACCGTTAGAGTTTCTGCCCGCTATAGAAAGTCATAATCTGAGTATAAAGCTAGGTGAATGGGTGATAAGCAGTGCCCTAGCCCAAATTAAGCAATGGCATGATGACGGCCTCAGTTTTACAATAAGTGTGAATATTAGCGCCTACCAGCTTACTCAAAGCGATTTTCCAGAACGGCTGGCATTATTGTTACACCAGCACGCAGATGTAGATTCAAACCTACTGGAATTAGAAATTTTAGAAACCGCTGCGCTTAGCGACATCACGCAAGTGTCAGACGTTATGAACGCTTGTCATAAGCTAGGCGTGCGTTTTGCGCTAGATGACTTTGGCACGGGGTACTCCTCCTTAACGTACCTGAGAAGGCTTCCCGCACAACAGGTAAAAATAGACCAAAGCTTTGTTCGTGACATGCTAGAAGATCCTGACGACTTAGCAATTATCAAAGGCGTAGTGGGTTTAGCCAACGCTTTTAAACGGGACGTTATAGCAGAAGGTGTTGAAACTCGCGCCCACGGAAAAGCGCTGCTTGCGCTTGGCTGCGAGCAAGCCCAAGGATACGGTATCGCCCGTCCCATGCCAGCTGGAGATATTCACCCATGGGTTCAAACATGGCAACAAACGCAGTCATGGCAAAGCTAGGCACTTATCGCCAATGTGGACAAATACTTGATTGGTGCCACTGATTCGTGACGCCAATCGCGTTTTTTACACGGCTCTTTTTTACGGCTTTTGTTTAACGGTGCTTTCGAATAAATTCAGCCAGCTTTGAGCCTGATACCAGCTTAAAGTTTTGCTTATCGCTAGGCATAACGTTTCGGCCATCTTGCACAACTAGCAGTCCCTGGGGATAGCGGCTACCAAGATTTACACTGCTTATGGCAAGACCATCGGTCTCGGATGCGCCATCAATGCCGTTCTCGATATCTGCGGTAATACGAAAGCTTCCCAGCCAGTCAAAATCATTATCGATTGCATAAACCGCATAGCTATCGTTGCCTTGACTAGAAGCAACTAAATAACGTTTGCCATCAACATGATAGATATCCATTCCTTCAATATCTGCATGTACTGAATCGCTCAAACCGGCTATTCGCGTGCTTGTTTGCTGAACGCCTGCCAAACTGCGTTGCCAAATACCGCTTGCTTCTTCCCCGTAGAATAGCTGTTGGTGTTTATCGTCAGCTACACAACCCTCAGGTTGGCTCGGTACATTAAATTGTTCCATTAGCGATGCACTTACCGTGTCACCGGCTACGGTTAACGCGTAGCGCAAATAGGTGCCGCCTGTATCGTTAACTAATACTTCTAGGCCCTGTTCTGGTTGGTAAAGGCAAAGACCATAAATATCATTTAATGGTGTCGACACATCGCCAATATGTGTGACACTGAGGTTATTTCCGTTTATAGCAAATACACTTAGCAGATTGCCGCTACGATTGCTCGCTACCGCTAAATCCATCCTATTTTCACCAAATTGCACCGACTGTCGAACATCAACGTTATTTACTTTTCCAATGGGAAGGTGCTGTAACCGTTTACCGTTCAAATCGAAAACATCAAGCCCCGCTTTTTTGTCAGTTCCAATAATAAGACTACGCCCTGGTGTTTCATTATTTACCCAAATAGCAGGGTCATCAGCAGCGTCACCGAATCGCTGTACCGGGTCAGTTTGTCCATCGGCAATCAACATAGGTAAATCACCGCGTTGATAGTCCGGTGGCTTAACATTAAACGAATGCACCCTGCCCATTTCGTCAGATAACTCGCCTTTTTCCGCCGATATCAGCGCAATAGAAACAGTATCTTCATCTAGCTCTAACGGTGATAAATATCGCGTCAGCTCAGATTCGGGTGCTACCGACATTTGCCACACTCCTATCCCTTCTTCAGCAATGTAGATTTGACCAGAAGCGTTATCCACCATGCAGTATTCTGGCTCGCCACCCATCGAAAAATCACGAATGGCTACCTGTCGCCATTGTGCGTTAGATTGAAGGTAGAGGTATTGTTGTGAGGCCATCCCTCGTGCGTCGAAAACAAACGCGCCAATACCCTGTGTATCTTGGAATACACACAGTGTTTCAACGTCGGCATCAGGTGGTGGTGAGCGGTATTGCTCTCTAATATCAAAGCGGCTATTTAATGAAGTAACGGCACTTACCACCAGCGCTTGTGTAAGTGGGTCGATATGCACCAACAATTGATTGTTTTCATCAATGCTATGACTTGCATAAATTTCCACATCATCTGGAATATGGGTCAGAATAGACTCGGGGGCGGCCTGACACACGAGGGCACACACTGCCAAACAAGGCCCAATAACACTATAAGTAAAAAATCGATGAAACATTACTTATCCTTACTAAGAGAAATGGTATAGCGATAAATCACTTCTCCACTATTATTAACAAATTGTACTAGGCACTGAGTACTGTCCATCGACACTATTGCAAAACCCGCTTGAGACTCAGCAAACAAGGTGAATTCTCGCTGCTTAACCGGGCGTAGCTCAGAACCGGCACCAGAAACAAAGTGCTCCACCTGTTTATTGGCAGCGCGATTGTGCTGCAAATCGTGCTCATGACCCGCAAAATAGGCCTGAACGCCGTACTGCTCTAGCACTGGTTCAATCACATTGCGAATACCGCTCGTTTTGCCATAGCGCTTGCCGCTGGAATACAACGGATGGTGACCTATTACAATTTTCCATTCTGCCTTTGATTCGCTAAGCTGCTTATGGATCCAAGCGAGTTGCGCATCGCCATCTTGCGCCATCGCCGCCGCGTATTTTTTCTCTGACTCATATGCAGGGTTAAGGGGGCTAGTATCTACAAACAATAGAAGAGCAGATGTATTATCGGAAACATCAACTGTTTTAGCGTAGTAAGGCGCCGGCATTTGCCACCGACGACTGATGTCGCTGTAATCAATTTGCGCTTGCCAATTTCCTCTGTAATCGTGATTGCCCAATGTGGCATACCAGTCGATAAACAAATTTGGGCCGGTATACACGTCTTCAAATGAACTGCGCCAGTAAGGGTCGTGAATAGAGGCTATACCGTTGCTGTAAAAGTTATCTCCCGTTGTAGCAACAAATTCAGCATCTGCTTGTGCCGCTGCAATATCCATCCATTTCGCTACCGTTCGTTGATGAAAGTGGCCATTTCGGCCCCAATCACCTAGTACCAGAAAGCTAAAGCCGTCTTCTACTGTCTCAAGGCCTTTAATCGCATTTTCGCTATAGTACTCGTTATCGTAGATCTCATGGTTCTCGTGGCTTGCTAGCGAAAAGCTAGCAAGGCCTATAAGAACGATGGAAAGCGTAAACAAGAAAGTCTTTTTCATGTTTGCATTACATCCCATTACTGAGTACGCCAAATAAAGCCAATTTCAAAGGTACGGCCATACTGTTCGAATTGGGCATTGCGATTACGCTCATCAAAATAGTGGTACATAGGTTCGTCACCTAAGTTGATGCCATTGAAATACACCTGCATATCGTTGTTTATGTAATATTTGGCAACGAAGTCAATTTGCTGGTGATCATCTTCAATGCGCAACATGCCATCATCAATTTCTTCAAGGTTGTCACTTTTGTAAGTCATACTTAAACGCAGACTTAGCGAGTCATTTTCATAACCTACAACCACATTACCAACCGTGTCAGATTGATTGGGTAACTTAGTTTCAAAGCGTTCGCCATCAAGAATAGTGAGCGCGTCAGAATCAGAAATTGTGCTGTTAACCGAGAATAAAAGTCCATTGTTGAAACTCTTAACCCAGCTTAGTTCTAACCCTGTAAGGGTGGCTTCTTCACCATTAACGGGTTGAAAAGCTTCTTCGAACCCTTCCCATGGCCCAGTGCCCGCTACATTTGCCTCAACAATAAAGTTGTCGATACGCTTGTGGAATAATCCGGCAGACAAAACGCCAATGCTCCCTGGGTAATATTCAAGCATTAGGTCGAAGTTATCAGCCTCATACGGCAAAAGCTCAGGATTGCCTACGCTTGCCTCACGCTCTATTACCTGCTCGCCATCCTCCGTTCTCACATTCGCCTCAATAATTTGAAACGCTGCTGCATCTTCAAAACTTGGACGGGAAAGGGTTTGAGTAAAAGCCGCGCGACCTATGAGTTTTTCAGAAAACGCATAACGCACGTTAATACTAGGGAAAAGGTTGTCGTAGTCACGTGAAGCATTTACTGGGTCTATCGTTAAATCAAGACTGTCGGTGTCTTCATTTTCAGTTAACGATACCTGAGAGCCAGACGTGCTGTAAGATGTGTTCTCGTAACGCAAACCAGCGACCACACGTAACTTATCCCAGTCAAATCGCGTCATGGCATAGGCGGCAAAAATATCTTCGTCGTTAGTGAAAGAATCTCCTTGAGATTCGATGCGAGAATCTAAATCCGCAAGCTCTAACTGCTCACGGCTCTGATTAAAGTTACTTCTCAGTACACCGCGGTTAAAGCCCGGCCCAAAATCACCTAAGCCGTAATCGGGTGATGAAGTAGCAAACGACGTATTGTCGAAGTTATCAAAACCGCCATCAAATATGGCAATATCTGCTACCGCTGTTTTTTCTCGTGCTCGATATTTAGAGCCAAACTTCATTTCACCTTCACTATCAAACCAGTCTATTCGCTTAGCAATATCAAGACGGAAACTCAGCTCCGTATCTTTTGCGTTATTGCGTTCGAAACTCATTTGATCGAGTTCGTAGTTGCCAAGGTCATTAAGTGCTTCAGGTACCGTAAGTTGGGGAATACGTTGTTCTAAATCACCATCAATACCTGCATCTGCACCGCTGAAAACGTAGTAAAGCGCATCAGGCTCGTCTTCATCAGAGCGGGAGTAACCTGCTTGATAGCTTATCGTCCATGCGTCGCGTTCATGCTCTGCACCGGCAGATATGCTTAAAATACTTTGTTCTTCAAATCGGTCTTTACTTTCGCGCTCTACCTCTGAGTCATCGCCATCTAATACGAAAACGTTGGCTTGCCTGAACTCTGAGTCTGAAAAGCGACTGTATAAGGTGCGTAAATAATACTGATTATTAAAATCTGGACGAAAATCAATGTTTACCGCTCCACCAAGACGTTCTCGCGTTATGGAATAATGACGCTGCTCAATTTCATCATCGCCATTACTTTCTATGTTGTCTGACCCGAATTCACGGTCAAAGTAGCTTAGTGCAGCAGCAATGCCCCACTTATCGTTTATTTTATGGGTAACGCTGCCTGCAAGCTTCGGGCTCAAGGCGTCGCGAAGTTCGTTTTGACTTAATTGTGCCGTAAATGAGGCGCTGTCAGTGGCTCGGTCAAACGCGCTCACACTTTTTACTTCAATATTACCGCCAATGGTATCGGCATCCATATCAGAGGTGACAGACTTTGAAACTGTTAAACTGCTAATGAGTTCAGAAGGAATAACATCGAGGGCTACCGACCTAACGCCGCCTTCAGGAGAAGGAATATTCAAACCGTTAATGGTGACATTGTTCAAATTCGGGTCGATTCCGCGAATACCTACAAAGCGCCCTTCACCCTGATCACGCTCAATTGAAAGGCCCGGTAAGCGCTGTAAAGACTCCGCAGCGTTCTGGTCTGGGAACTGACCAATCGCATCCGAAGACACGACTGATGTTATGCCATCAGCCATGCGCTGTTTGTTAATTGCTGTCGCTTGCCCACTTCGTTGCCCACGTACCAGTAGCTCTTCAATAGTATCGTTGGCAGCACCAACCAATAAGGTAACATTGGTAATATCATCGCCAACGACAATTGTTTGCGTGGAAGGCTCTGTACCTAAATAATCAATTTCAACCGTATAGGTGCCTGGTGCAATGCGTGGAATTCTAAAACGACCCTCTTTATCGGCATAAACACTTATGCCCAACTCCTGAATATCGATTTTGGCGCCAGCAAATAATTTGCTGCTGTTTACGTTGGTGACTACGCCTACTACCTGCGACGCATCGGCCGCTATTGCCTGAGGTGCCGTAAATTGCAACGCTGCCGAGCAAGCAATGGCGATAAGAGATAATTTTCTAGTGTGCATACCTGAGTTCTTCTGATTGTGTGAGAGCCAGCACAAAGTAGGATGAATAAATGACGTTTCCGTGACAGTTTTTTGACCTAGCCGCCAAAAGTACACAGATAAACATAAATAAGGCCCGACTCGCCATTTCCCTGAGCCAAAATGACCTGCACCCAAACCACTGTTTACATTGAATTAATAGCCAAAATATCGACTATCAGGGTGCTGCACATCGTTAAACTGTCATAATCGTGAGCCAAAATAACACTACTACGCCAAGGTAGATTACGTTAAACAGCACATATCACGGTATTTAGGTTATTCATCATGGTTTCACATTTAAGACGGCATCAAGGTTTGTTCTTGTTGTCACTAACACTTCCTATACTCGCCTTTGCGATGTGCGTTTTAGCGGGCACACCAGAATCCTCAGGTATTGAATGGCTTGATGTATTGGGTGAAGGGAGTGTGACCCTAGTCTTATTGCTGTGGATATTGGCACTTCTGATTAGTCGTCCTTCGGGGAAGTTAACTCAATTGCTAGTGATAGGCCTTAACCTTATCCTGTTTTCTTCACTTTTGGATTTGATGGATGAGTTTATGGACTACTCAGCCTCGTCTAATTGGGTTTCTATGATGGAATCTATCCCTGCCTCTATCGGCATGGTAATGACCACTTTTGCTGTTTGGCAATGGCATAAAGAACAGTTGACGCTTAACGCGCAGTGGCAAACAAGAGAGGGCTTTGTTCGCAATACAGAAGACCTCGATCCGGTTACTCAGTTATACAGCGGAGAGCACTGGATGATGCGTTTAGAACAAGCATTCGCCCATAAACCTCGCTCATATAAAACGTTAGTGATGTTAGACATTAATGACTTTAGTCAGTTTAATAGCCAGTACGGGCATAATGAAGGTAACCGCTACTTACGAGGATTGTCCTCAATGCTATCGCTATCACTTCCAAGTAGCGCGCTAGTTTGCCGGTTTGCTGGAGACCGCTTCGCTATTTTATTGCTGCAAGATGAAAAGGTTGATTCAGCAAACTGCATACACCAACTCAGCGAAAGTATTCATCATTTTGCTTTTTATCCCCACCAGTGTAATACCGCTATTTGTTTGAGTGCTCGTCACGCTGCAATGGAAATAGTAAGTATGGCTGACATAAACGCAACCATCCTAAAACTCAATCAAAGCTTAGATAAGCAGCATGCACACGCAGCCTAATCACCCTAACACCATACCCAAATCATCGCTTCGAGGTGTTACTGACAAACACTTAACCGCCTGGCCTCTAGCGCAGGCTATGGTTGATGTGAGTATTTCACAACATATCGAAAGCGATGCATTGCTAAGGGGTACAGGGCTTTTCATAGAAGATATTGCTAACGGCAGAAGTTTAAGTGCTAAACAGCTTCTACTATTGAGCCAGCGAGTTCAAAAGAGTGTGAAGAGCCGAGACGCAGGATTACAAATAGGGCGAATGCTAACCTCTAGTCACATGCTAGGCGTGCTATCTATCCTATTGAGATGCCGTAACGTAGCGCATTGTGTTGAGCTTCTTTCTCAAATACGCTGGAGCTGTATGCCACTTATTCACTGGCGTACTTATTATCACGACGATACGGTTTACCTTGTACCTCAAGATAGTTTTGGTGCAAAAGAGAACTGGTCTTTTCAGGTAGAAATAGCCTTTGCTTGGATGGTATCTATTGTTCGTCAAGGAACAGACAAACGGTTCCCTTTAAGTTTTGATTTTGAATGGGCTCGTCCACGCAATATCTACGATTACGAGGAGTTTTTAGGTACGCGGCTTTCTTTTGAACAACCTGTGACAATGATCAAAATTCCTCGTGAGGCGTGGGAGAAGCGCTTTTCACTTGCCGATGAGGAGTGGGTTACAACCGGTGTGGCATCGTGGTCCAGGCAACCTATATATGCATTGACCGAACGGATCCAAGATTTACTAGTACAAAAGCCTGACTTAACAGCAGCGCAAATTGCTTCAACACTTTCCATGAGTCTTGCCACCTTGAAGCGTCGTTTAGCTGAGCACAACATGAGCTTCAAGCAACTTAGCGACAGCATTCAAAAGCAACACGCTATTATGATGGTAAAAACATGTAGGGCAAACACCCAACAGCTCGCAGAGGCATTCTCTGTAACTGATACTACGAACCTTCGGCGCTTTATTAAACGCCTTACCGGTATGACATTAACCCAAATTCGCAACTCTATTTCTTAATTTACCAAGGCCGCTAGGTCACCACCCGTATAAGTATTTTTGATAATCCCCTCAAAACTTGGCAAGCAAATTGTAAGTCTATGTTCAGTTAACTTAAACCTGAGCTAAAACGACGAGAATTTGACTATGCGTTTACCCACTAAGCAACTCATCAATAAAATTGAACACCTTTCTAAAGACCTGTCTCCTGCTCAACTTGGGCGTTTTCTCGATATTATCGATGCAATGACTGCGTTAGTTGAGGACGCCGCCACGGTTGACTTAAGCCATGAAAAAAACGCTAAATCAAGTGAGCAGAGTACATCATCTGTTATTCATTAGTAGAGATAGAAAACCGAGTTACGAATCCCGAGGCTTAATCACCAAGCACGTTCGTAGCTTTGTTTTGCCAAACACAGACAATGATGCAAAGTCTTGCTTTAGAATAGGCAGGTGCTGATAATCTAAATCAATATCTTCGCTATCGGCTGTATCTGCGTCACTCACAGCTATGCCGTTTAAGCCAAGGCCACCATTGTGATTCGTACTATCTAGCCTCACGCCAGCCTCATCATAAAACCCTTCGCTTCCGTCAGGATCGTGTAAATACAAGCAACGTTCATCAGCATGAGTTATTACCACCCAGTGGGGTGCTTTTATCCCGTGAAATTGATATGTACTAATAAGGCAAATAACGCCGTAACCTTTGCTTAGTGCCGCTTCAATTTCAGCCAGCTGAATGTCTGTTTTATGTACTACTATATTGGCCTTTAAAGCCCGTTCAATAAAATCCTGCTCTACAATGCGCATAACCGATTTTTTGTGTTCGCTGCGCACGCCATCTACAAACAAGTCATTTATTTGTGTGGAATATACTTCAACGTCGAAACCCCGCTGGTGCCCAGCTAACGCCAAACCTAAGGGATGGCAACCGCCGTGTCCTGAGGTCATAAAAATAGTGGTAGCTTGGCGCCAAATGGCTATTTCAGTGGTTTGATCAAACCGCGTATCCTCTTGCACATACTTCATTGCCATCATTAAGGCACTTGGTCCACACGTAAACGCAGTAGTTTGCTTGTACCACGGGTAGTGCTGTTGAGGGCCAATAGCGCTTGCATACTGTATGGGCTTTTGAAAGCGCAGCGCATCGGCACCTGTTGCATAGTACTGCCGATAAATACCAAACTTGCGATAACCTAACTGCTTATACATTTTGATTGCTGCTTTGTTATCTTCGGCCACTTCTAAGCGAATAAACAGCTTTTGTTTCTCGGCCGCTAACGCTTCAAGCTTTTGCAAAAGCGAGGGCGCTATACGCTGCCCCCTAGCTTCACCGAGTACCGCTAGAGAATACAGGCGAGCAGAACGACTGCCTTTGCGCAAAATAACAAGGCCGTAACCTACAATGCCGCTGCCACTTTCTGCTAGCAGTAAAATGCCGTGCTCCGCCTTTATCCAATAGCGCATACGCCTGCGCGAAAGCCTGTCGCTATCAAAGCTGCGTTGCTCAATGTGTTCTAGGGCATCTAAATCGCTTGCCTTTGCCAGTCGAAAACTAACCTCAGATGGACAATGTTGTGCCTGGCTCTTAAAGCTAGCGTCCACGGGCTTCCAACCTGTTTACAAACTCCTGCATAATGCTCATATAAAGCTCTTTTCCAAGGTAAAGGTCTTCAACCTTAGCCTCAATGCTGGGGTTGTCGTTCACCTCAATGACATACACTTTGCCGTTGGCCTGCTTAATATCAACGCCGTACAGGCTTTTACCAATCATTGAGCATGCTTTTATCGCTGCATCTAACACCGGCTTAGGCACTTCAAAGGTTGGCAGAGTTTCAAACCCACCTGACGTATTGGTTTTCGCGTCATGGTTGTATATTTGCCAGTGCCCTCGGGCCATGTGATATCGACATGCATAAATAGGCCGGCCATTTAATACGCCAATGCGCCAATCAAATTCGGTAAAGATATATTCTTGAACTAACACCAGTGCAGATTCGTTTAGCATGGTTTCAAGCTTATCTTTCAGCTCGTCATTATCCTTTACTTTAAATACGCCCATTGAAAATGAGCTTTCTGGCAGTTTCAGTACCATTGGAAAACCAAAATCATCCGCTAGCATTTGGCACGTTGATGCCGTATTGTCAGACACAAAGTGACTGCGTGGCGAAGGCACCTTGTGATAGCTAAACGCATCGTGCAAATACACCTTATTACAGCACTTCAAAATACTGGTCGCGTCGTCTATCACCACTAACCCTTCCTGCTCTGCCTTGCGAGCAATATGATAAGTTGGGTGGTTAATAGCCGTGGTTTCACGAATGAAAAGCGCATCGTAATGAGTAATGTTAGCTGCTGCTTGGGCCGAATTGACTACTTCAGCGTTAATACCCACAAGCTTTGCCGCTTTAATAAAATGCTTAATTGCTTTAGCGTCGCTAGGCGGTGTCGCTTCGTTTTCATTACATAAAATTGCCATATCCCAGCGGGCTTGCTTTTGCTTACTTCCACGTAGCCAGGTTTTTGCTACGTAGTGTTGAAGCGCATTAGCTAACGCTAATTTATCTTCACCGTTGGCGGTGCACCAATCACCAAAACCTACCGTCATTACCGTAGCGCTCGATTGTTTACTTACCGACACACGCAAAAAGGGCGCAGGAAAACGTTCGAAGGCAAACTTGGCAATTGCGCTCATCGATGCCGCTTTAGTGGTACCAAAAAATACATCACAGCTACTGCCATCAATAGCTTCATCGCTCAACGATTTTGGTAGCGTAACGGTTTTCATTTGAAGCGACTGCTCTTCACTTTCAATGATCAAATTATTAATGGTATTCACGCTTGGCAGTACTTTGTGCGTGCGCGCTTCGGCTAACAATGAACAGTAATAGCCCTTACTTAAATAGCGATCGGTGGCGCACAAATTGATAACGCGCATTTTGCCTTCCCCACGCTTGGGGAATTGTGAAAGGTATTGCTCAAAATCAACCACTTCGCAATTTTGAAAGTGCAGTTGATGAGCATCAGATAGCGAATCAACAACAATTAGTGTTGTTATCATTTTTAATTCCAAATAGGTACATGTCGCACACTACATGCGACATTGAGTTGATTGCGCGGAATATAGACTTTTTTGATGCTATATCAATGGATGAACAGCAGTATTTGAACGAAATAATTTGTCCTTAACGGTCATATTATTTTGCTCGTATTTTGGCCAATTAATTTTAAGCTTAATCCGTTCACTGAATGAACTTATTGGGAGATAACATGAAATATATTTGGTTAGTGGCAGGGTTAGTTTTTTCTGCAACCACGTTTGCTGACGATAGACCTGTTGCAAGCAAAGAACTTGTTCTTGAGTACAAAGCGTATTGTGCAGAACTTGCCGAAGATGAAGGCACAGACGGCTTATCACTTGACGAATATTTGCTTAGTTGTATTAATGAAGAGCTAGACATAGAGGGTTATCAACCTATTAAGTCTGTTCCTAGTTAACACTTAGCATTACACACACCCTTTTTTGCGCCTACATGTTAGGCGCCCTCATATACCAGCGACAACATTGCGATTAGCAACCTTGTATCTGTAGCCCGCTGCACCTATCATTTTACAAATAGTAAACATAAAACTTACAGACCCATAAACGGCTAACGAACTATCAAAGGTGTTCAGCGTGTCTGTAATGTAGCGTGAAAGGAGGGAACATGAGCTGGGCAAGTAAAGGGCTATGTACGGTTGTTTTTCTTACATCGCTTGCGTTGGTGTATGCAATGGGCGAGACCAATCTAAATAGCTTTAACAATGTGAAAGATTCTATTGAGGAGATTTACGAAGATCGCCTTGTGGTAAACGGGATGATTTACGAACTCGCTGGTTTCTTGCATAAGAAGGAAGTCGCACTTGCGGCTCAAAACTATGCTTTTTTCACGAGCGAGAACGAAAAGGTTAACAAGCAGGCCTTCGCCATTATTAATGCGTTTAAGAAAACCTATTTGACTGACTTTGAAGCGTTCACGCTGAGTCATTTTGAGACCAGCTTTACTGAACTTGTCGCATTAGAAAAAGAAATCTCATTTGCTGAAGAGCAGCCAGTCGATACCGCCGCCATTGCAACACTACTGCTCGAACTCAAGGCGCTAAATAGTGACTTGGATAAACTTTCAGATATTCAGCTTGCTGAAGGAAAGAACAAGCTAGCAATCAGTAAAAATGCCGCTGAAGCCATGGAAACCTACCGGTCGCTGGAAAAGTACTTTTTAATCATCACGGCAGTGCTCATCTTTATCATTATTATACTGCCTTCTTCGAAGGAAAAAGATGAGTTTGTGTCTGAGTAAAACGAGTTTGTGCGGGCAGACGCTAGTTGCGCACTTTACTGCCGCAAAACACTACACCACCTGCCCGGCTGCCCAGCCGCTGCTCCACGCCCATTGGAAGTTATAGCCTCCTAACCAGCCTGTTACATCAACCACTTCGCCAATAAAATACAGCCCTTCAACGTTGTTGGCCATCATGGTTTTTGACGATAACTCATTGGTATTCACACCGCCAATCGTCACTTCAGCTGTGCGGTAGCCCTCTGTGCCGTTTGGCTTGATATGCCAGTTTTCTAACGTGTTTGCGATACTCTCGCATTCCCCGTGAGAGAGTTGCTTCACAGGCACGTTGCGCCATTCGTTTAACTCGATAAAACTTTGCGAAACACGTTTAGGAAAAATCTTATTTAAGCAGGTAGCAAGCAACGCATCGGGAGTTTGTGCCCTCGCGCTATTTAATACCTCGTGAGGGTCATTATCAGGAGTGGTGTTAATACTTAACGTATCTCCTGCTTCCCAGTAGCTGGATATTTGCAGCATAGAAGGGCCACTTAGCCCTCGATGAGTAAACAACATGGCTTCTTTAAAGGTGGTGTCGTTGCAGCTTGCGTAAACATCTACGGCTACACCACTTAAATCGGCAAGGGTTTCTTTGTCTTTATCGTGTAAGGTAAATGGTACCAGGGCCGCTCTAGTTGGCAGTACATTTAAACCGAATTGCTCAGCAATTTTATAGCCGAATGGCGTTGCCCCAAGCTTCGGCATACTCAAGCCGCCAGTAGCAACCACTAGAGACTCGCATTCGTAGTCACCATTTGAGGTAGATAGTATGTACTTACTTTCGCGCTTCTCTACCGACAATATTTCGCAGCGCGTAGTGACCGTCACCTTGGCTTTTTCGCACTCTTTTAGCAGTAAATTAACGATGTCTTTTGCACTGTCGTCACAGAAGAGCTGCCCCAGTGTTTTTTCATGATAAGCAATGCCGTGCTCGGCAACTAAGCTAATGAAATCCCACTGGGTATATCGACTCAGGGCAGACTTACAAAAGTGGGGGTTTTGAGACAAAAAGTTTTCTGGGCCTGCGTACATATTGGTGAAGTTGCATCGCCCACCGCCAGACATCAATATTTTACGCCCCACTTTCTTGGCGTGATCAAGCACCTCTACGCTACGTCCTCGTGCACCAGCCTGCGCGGCACAAAAAAGCCCAGCAGCACCTGCTCCAAGAACGATCACATCGCGTTTAATCACGTATTAAGCCTCTCTTGGAAATACGGCTAACGGGTGGGTAGTAATAAGCTGCATATGCGCACGCTCACCTGGCTTAATCGCATTCTCGTGGCTTACGCGCACTTTAAGCTGACTGCCGTTATCATGAGTTACAGCATAAAGTCGACTTTCACCCTCATAGCGTACCCAGTCTACTGTACCGTTTGGCGAGGCATGACTTGCATCTAAACTTAAGTCATCGGGTCTTACCAATAAATCTACGTCGCCATGAGCATTTTGAAGCGGTGTACCAGGAACATTGCCGATATCCGTAATAACGGTGTTATCTACATTGTTTTCGCTATTGTCGAATTGAGCCTTCAGAAAGCTCGCCTCACCCATAAAGCGCGCTACAAAGCGGCTGTTTGGAGTTGAGTAGCACGACTCTGGCGTGTCTAACTGCTCTAAAACGCCTTTGTTCAAAATGCCAATTCTGTCACCCACACTGAGCGCTTCTTCTTGATCGTGAGTCACCCAAATAGCAGGTACGCCCGCTTTTTTAAGAGCGTCGCGTATTTCCCAACGCAAGCTGTCTTTTAGCGCAGCATCAAGGTTTGATAGGGGCTCATCAAGTAATACAAACGCAGGCTCATGAGCAAGTGTACGGGCTAACGCCACACGCTGCTTTTGACCGCCAGATAAACTGGCTGGCTTAACGTCGCGAAAATTATCTAGTCCCAACAGCGTTAGCCAATGATCGGCAAGGGAGGTGTCTTTTAAACGGAAACATACGTTTTGCTGCACAGTAAGGTGAGGAAACAGCGCAAAGTCTTGAAACACCATGCCTACATTGCGCTTTTCAGGCGGAACGTGCTTAGCCGGCGTACTTGTCCACTTACCTAGGCGAATGTCACCTTCGGATAACGGTATTAGGCCCGCTAACGCCTGCAAAATAGTGGTTTTACCGCAGCCTGTAGGCCCTACCAACATGAGTATTTCGTCTTGCCCAAGTTCTAAATTTAACTTGTCGACAACGCAGGTAGACCCATAATTCACTGACAAATTACTGACACTTAGCATTACGAACGTTCATCCTCGGTAACGGTAAATTGGGCTTTTCGTTCGCCCGATAGCATTAGGACTAACCCAACGCCTGATAATAAAACTAGCAGCAAGCCCGGCACAGCGGCGCGGCCAAAATAGCCTGCTTCGTAAACACGCCACATATAAGTAGCTAGTGTTTCAAACCCCGTCGGCCCAAGCATAAGGGTAGCCGGGAGCTCTCGCATAGCTTCTAGAAAGACTAATGCAGCACCGGCAATCATACCACGAAGGGTTAGCGGTAGCGTAATTCGTGTAAAGGCTTCTCTGGGGCTTGCGCCAAGTACTCTTGCCGCTTTTACTAAGCCTGAGTCGATATTTTCAGCGGTGGTTCTTACACTGCCTACTGCCAATGGCAAAAAGCGCAGCACGTAAGCCATAACTAATAAACCTAGAGTCTGATATAGCGCAGGAAGCTGCAGGCCAACATAAACCAGTGCAGTCCCCATAACGATGCCAGGTACGCCAAAGCCAAAGTACGTAATACGCTCCATCAAACGGCCTGCTTTCCCTGCAATAGCAGCATGAGCAACAGGAATAGCCAATAGCACCGCCACAAGAGCCGCGAGGAAAGAAGCGTGAGCAGAGTTCCATGCGTAGCTTAATTCAAAGCCACCGGTTCCCTCTCGCACTAGCCAAAGGGTAAATATAGCGAGAGGCAAAACAATTGACATAAACACAATAGGCATGGCAGAAAGTAGCATTAAGTTGCACTTCCAACGCGCAGGAAAAAGTGACAGGTGTCGACCAGGGCGCTCTGTTGCGCCACTAATGCGGCTCTCAATAAATAGGATAAGCCCCACAATTACCATAAGCTGCAAGCTCAACATGGCAGCTTGGCTTAAACCAAACGCATTGTATTCAACGAAAATAACGCGGGTAAATGTATCGAGGCCCATTATGGCTGGGGTGCCAAAATCGGAAAGCGCGTAAAGCGCGGCAAGCAATGCCCCAGCCGCAATGCTGTTTACCACTCTAGGCAGCACTACACGCCAAAGGCTTGCACCTAATGAAAGCCCTAGCGTACGAGCCGCATTCACTAAACTGGCGTCTAAACTAAGTAAGCTAGAACGCGTGGTCATCATAACAAACGGGTAGGTATACAGGCTCATGACAAGTGCCGAGCCCCACAAGCCGCTGATAGGCGGTGTAGTAATACCCAGCACGTTTTCTATTTCGCCACCGCGGCCAAACGAGAAGTACATGGCAAACGCGCCAATATAGCTTGGTAACGCCAGCGGAGCGGCTAATACAATTAGCCAAAATCGTTTAAACGGCAGTTGCACGTAGGCGGTAAACATTGCCAGCGGCACACCAATAATCACTGCGCCAATAATGGTCAGCACCATTAATGCAACCGTGTTGCCTAGTACTCGTAAATTATGGGTATCGAATAATTGCGCACTGTCTTGAGCTAGAGAAAACAAAACGCCGACGGGCAATAAAGCCATCAGCGCAATGAGTAGTGCCAGTGGATACGACTTTGGCCAATTTGTCACAGTACGCCAACATCCCTCATCATATTTAGGGTTGGGCGCAAGTCTGCAAGTTTGCGAAGATCGAGTTCAGGAGGAGACAGCGAGGTCAAACTCGCCAACCCTTCTGGTGCAGCCACATCTTGCACCATTGGAATTTCATACGCTTCTCGAGCAAGGTAGCTTTGCACTTCATGGGTCAGTAAATAACGAATGAAGTTAACCGGCAAATCGCCATCGCTTAACGCTACAATACCCGATGCGTTTACCAAACAGCCCGCATCGTTATTGGTGTAGGCTAACGCCACATTGGCGTCAGGCTTGCCCGATTTTAAGCGTAAGGTGTAATAATGATTGGCAAAGCCGATATCCACTTCACCACGCTCTACGCCCATGACTACACCAAGCTCACCAGCATATTTCTTAGCATTGCGGTTAATGCCTTTTAACCACATGCGAGTGGCTTTTTCACCCTCTAGCACTCGCATTGCCGTAACAAACGACTGAAATGAAGAGTATGCAGGCGCCCAGCCAATTTTTAGATCGCTGTCGGCTAATGCCATTACGCTATCAGGAATTTGTTCGGGATTAACGCGCTCGGTGTTGTACGGTAGCGTACGTACTCTGCCCGTTACCGGAGACCAGCTAGGATATTGAAAACCGGGCTTTAACTGGTTAGTAATGCTTGCAGGCAGGGGCTTTGCAGCGCCCGAATCGGTAACCATACCAATAGAGCCCGTATCTACCGCCCAGAATAAGTCAGCCCGCTTCACGCCTGCTTTAGTCTCAGCAACAATGGTGTTCGCCAACGCGGCAGAGCCACCGCGGCGAATTTTAAGGTTTAACTTAGGATTGCGCTTTTTAATCGCATCGAGAACATTCTCGTAAAGCCCACCTTCTCCACGCCCTAAATACAGCGTTAGATCGCCCTCTAACTTGGGTAGCGATTCTACAGAAACGCTACCAGCTACAGATGCGGCTTGGGCTAAACTGAAAGGTACACTGCCCAATACACCTGCGGCAGCTAAACCTTGTAAGAATGTTCTTCGTTGCATCTAGGTTCCTTAAAATACGTCTTTACGGCCTTTCTCTGCTTCTACAAGCAGTACACGCGCTTTATCCAGTTTGCTTTGCATAGTTTCTACCACGCTACGCACACCGTCTACGCCTTTATCTTGAGAGATAGCTTGCGGCAATGTTACGTTGAAATCTTTTTCCAACGACTCAACTAATGCAGCGTCTTTTGCAATTAGGTCGCCTTCTACCCCTTCAAAGCGCTGAAGGTAAGTATCGTGAACTAATGTGGTCGCCACTTCATTAAGCTGCTCTGCATATTTGGCGACAACGCGATCTAGTCGAGTTTTAATATCGTCGATAACAGCTGGACCGGTGGTAGGTTCAACTTCAGTGGTTTGCACTTCGCCAACCAGTCCGCGCTTTTGATATTGCGACGCAAGTTTAACTGCGCCCAGCGCTTGCCACAAGGCGTGGTTCAATTTCTCTTGCTCGTGGCGCACTACATCAATAGGTTTGCCTTCATCAATGGCCACTTTTACGCCGTAAATACCCTGCCAAATTGAGGCATAAATAGGTACATATTGAGTTTCAATTGCCGAGTGAAAATCCACTTCTTCCCAATATTCCATTAGGGCGTCTGTTTTAAGGCTTTTATCTTTGTTGGCGTAGGCATCTACCACACCACCAAACTTGCTTTCCAGCCACTCTACTTCTTCAGTATATTCACCGATATGAGCGTGCAGATTATTGACATGGTCGCCTATAGCTCCATTCGCCATTGCGTGTCCTGTCACCATAGATAGTGACATCACTGATACAGCCAAAAGAGCACTCATTTTTTTCAATGTTGTTGTCATACTTGTTCCTAAAACATTGTTCTGTAACGTTGGCATCTGCGCAAATGATACTTATTATCATTAACTAAGTAAAGGCAACTCACCTTGGCTACCGGTTGTATACCTATGCTCAAGAGCATGAACTCACTCAATACTGGCCCGTTTTAACACAGGTTTAAAGTGACTTAATCGCCTTGTGTACTCATTACATGCCCGCAGCAGACTCCTTTCTCAAGCGGTCAAAAGCACTGATAGTCACCGAGCTTTTCTCAATTGAGCGCACTTTTTTATGCGATAGATTGCGAAAGTGGCGTTATATTAATAAAAATGAGTCTCAGGTACATTAACTCTTTCTTACAAATACGCTAGAAAACAAAAACCCGCTAAAAAGCGGGTTTTTCAATGGATAAGTAGTGTCGACAGTGGTTATAAACTTTTTAACATCGACTCTGCATCACTCACTTCAAAGCGGCCTGGATCTTCAACGTTAAGCTGTTTCACTTCACCGTCTTCAACAAGCATCGAGTAGCGCAACGAACGTACGCCACCAAAGTTACTTGTATTCATATCTAGGCCTACTTGGCTGGTGAAAAACGCATTTCCATCTGCAAGCATAGTAATATGCTCCGCATTATTTGCTTTACCCCACGCGTCCATAACGAATGCGTCGTTTACCGAAAGGCAAATAATACTGTCTACGCCCTTAGCTTTTATTTTATCAGCTAATGCGATGTAGCCTGGCAAGTGAGAATGTGAACAGGTTGGCGTAAACGCTCCCGGCACGGCAAACACTACCACGCGTTTTTCAGAAAAAAGCTCGTTAGTACCAGGATTGGTAATTTCTCCGTCAACTAAAAGGCTAAAATCGACTTCTGGTAAAGTGCTTCCAACTCGTAACATGCTGCTCTCCTATTTATTTTGACACAAATACACATCAAATCTGTGTTTCTTACTTTCAATAGCCATTGATGGTTTTTCACCTGCTAATACATCTGCACTGTTTGGACGTTTAACCACCACGCGGTGTGTAGCAAGCTTAAGCGCCGGCGGTAATAACGCATCTGCATCTGGATCGTGACCAAGCAATTGTTGAAACAACCGCATTTCTTTTTTCACCAAGGCTGATTTCTTTTTATGTGGGAACATTGGGTCTAAGTAAATAGCATTCACACTCTCACCTTCGAAGTATTGCATCACCTCTGCACTATTTCCATGTTGAAGTGAAATTCTCTCAGCAAGTTCTGGAAAATGTATCGCTAGTCGCCTAATACCGTCTTCTAATAACGCGGCAACGATGGGCGAACGCTCTATCATGGTAACCTTGCACCCCACACCTGCCATAACAAAGGCATCGCGGCCAAGCCCGGGTGTGGCATCTACAACATGCCAGCTGTCATTCCCTTTTAAGCCAACGGCTTTCACTATGGGCTCTTTCCTTCCGCCGCCATGCTGCTTGCGATACATGCTGGCAGGAGAGGCAAAATCAACCTCAACGGGCAGTACCTTTTTCTCACTGGCATCGGCTAAACCCAGTACATTGTCTTTTATCTGTAAATACAACCCCTCATTAGGCTTGTTTTCTTCTATACGTATCGCCTCGGCCCACTTTACGGCCACGTCGTTAAGTAGCAGTCTGTCACCTTCATACAAGTTACTGCTTGTGTCGGTAGCAACCGTTACCGGCATTAGCACTGAGGGTGTGGGAACCGAGCGGTCTGACGCACTAATGTTTGTATTATTAGGCATTGCCATACTGCTCCTTATGACCAATCCAGCGATTAATAATGGCCTGCGCATGGGAGGGGTATTTGTCCCACATGGTATAAGCAATCTCTTGTACTTTAGGGATGAGCGCTGCATCGCGCACTAAATCGGCTATTTTAAGCTCTGCCATGCCGGTTTGCCGCGTGCCCATAAACTCACCCGGCCCGCGTATTTCTAAGTCTCGCTGAGCGATATAAAAGCCATCGCTACTTTCTCTTAATACACCTAGTCGCTGAGTGGCGGTTTTAGATAGCGGGCTTTGATACATAAGTACACACTGACTTTCCACCGCGCCACGCCCTACTCGACCGCGCAGCTGATGCAGCTGCGCTAAACCAAGGCGTTCGGGATTTTCGATTATCATTATGCTTGCGTTGGGTACATCTACGCCCACTTCAATGACCGTGGTGGCAACCAGCAAATCAAGCTTGCCTTCTTTGAAATCGGCCATGACTTGGGCTTTTTCAGCAGACTTTAATCGCCCATGCACTAAACCAACCTGTAAATCTGGCAGTGCGGTACGCAGGGTAATAGCAGCCTCTTCGGCGGCTTGGCATTCTAATACTTCAGATTCATCTATTAGCGTGCACACCCAATACGCTTGCCTGCTGTTGTCTTTGCATGCCTGACGCACCCTATCTATAACATCCGCGCGGCGGGTATCGGGCAAGACAACTGTAGTAACTGGGGTTCGCCCCGGCGGTAGCTCATCAATAATTGACGTATCTAAGTCGGCGTAGGCCGTCATGGCAAGGGTACGCGGTATGGGCGTTGCCGTCATAATAAGTTGATGGGGAAAGCGCCCTTGCTGCTCGCCCTTATCTCGCAGTGCAAGTCGTTGATGTACGCCAAATCGATGCTGCTCATCAACGATAACTAATGCCAGCTGCTGGTAATTTACGCTTTCCTGAAAAACAGCATGGGTACCCACCAGCATTTGCACATCGCCGGCTTCAAGCCTTGCCAGCACATCGCTTCGAGCTTTGCCTTTAAGCTTGCCTGCTAACCAGCCTACCTCAATACCTAATGGCTCTAGCCAACCTCTAAAATTATTAGCGTGCTGCTCTGCTAATAGCTCGGTGGGCGCCATTAACGCCACTTGATGACCTGCGCCAATTGCCGATAACGCAGCAAGGGCTGCCACTAAGGTTTTACCCGAGCCTACATCGCCCTGCACCAGTCTCATCATAGGTCTGGCGCGCTGCATGTCTAGCTGAATATCTTTCACTACCCGCTGCTGTGCGCCGGTAGGCGAGAATGGCAGCTGTGCCAGCATTTTTTCAATCAGGTTGTCATCTACTTTTATGGCTATGCCCGGCTGGGCGTCTGACTGCTTACGTACTTTAAGTACGCTTAAGTTGTGGGATAATAGCTCTTCAAGAATAAGACGGTATTGAGCAGGGTGAAGCCCCTCTTCTATTTCATGCACATCGGCATCTGGAGGCGGGCGATGCACTGTGTGCAGGGCTTCATTAAGGGAAACTTGATTATCGTAGATACCCTCTGGCAATAAATCTGTTAAAGCGCCTTTATCTAAAAGCGCTAATGCCTGCTCGGTTAAGTTGCGAAGGGTAAGCTGTTTAATGCCCTCTGTCGTTGGATAAACAGGGGTTAACGACTCTTCAATTGGCGGCGCGTCTTCATCTACCACTTTAAATTCGGGATGCATCATTTCGATGCCCCATTTGCCCGTGCGAATTTCCCCAAAACAACGAACTACGTTGCCAGGGGTCATCATTGTTCGCTGCACTGCACCAAAGTGAAAAAAGCGCAGCGTTATTGTGCCCGTGCCATCACTAATTTTGACGACCAGCATTCGCTTTTTGCCATACTGAATATCGGCATTCATCACTTCGCCCTGCACACTTACATGGGTAAAAGGACGGCATTCAGCAACACTGTAAACGCGAGTTCTGTCTTCATAGCGAAGGGGAAGATGAAATAGAATATCTTGCAGCGTAAACAAGCCGATTTTGTTGAGTTTTTCTGCCACCTTTGCGCCTACCCCTTTAAGGGCAGTGATAGGTGTGGTGGCGAGTGCTTGCATGCAGCCTAATCCTCAATTCAAACGGTTGATTGTGATACTAAAACGATAAATGAAGTGTAAAGGATTGTTGCGGGGTTGGCGAGTACGCTTTAGGCCAGTTTTTACTGACTGGCCTTAGGCTTACACCACTTGCTAGTTGGCTTCTAGTGCTTCAGCCTCAGCTTTGGTTATTTGCATTTCACGCCACCAACTTTCATCGGCAATCACTTCACCCATGTTATTGATTGCGGGATAAGGCAGGCCTTTGCGTGTGCATAACTTAAACAAACGCGGATAACCATTTTGAAATGCCAATGCTTGGCACTCTTCCTCTGGTAATTGCTGGTTGTTGTACATACCGGCAATAGTGCGCTGGCGCTGGGCTTCATAAAGCACAAGCGCTGCCGCTACAGACACGTTTAGCGACTGCACCATGCCCATCATAGGAATAACAATGTCCTGATCGGCAAGGCCAATAGCTTCGTCAGTGGCACCGTATTTTTCCTGACCAAACAAAATGGCGGTGGGTTTGGTGTAATCCACATCGCGAAAATCGATAGCCGAGTCAGACAAGTGAGTAACCAGCACCTGCATATTCTGCGCTTTCAATGTGTCCATGGCACTACCAATATTGTCGTGATTGGTTTGACGCACCCAATCTTGACTGCCCATGGCGGTACCGCCACGAAATTGGTATTTCTTTTCCCACACCGTGTGCACACGATGAATGCCTACGGCATCGCAGGTGCGCACGACAGCTGACACATTATGTGGTTTATGCACATTTTCTAAGCAAACCGTAAGGTCGGTTTGCCTTTTGTCCAGCACAGATCGTATGCGCTGATAACGCTCTGGCGACATGGCTTACTCCGGCAGCTCCATAACTCCGTCTATCTCTATTTGAGCGCCTTTAGGTAGTGCAGTCACCTGTACCGCAGCACGAGCTGGGTAAGGCTGGTTGAAATAACGGCTCATTATTTCGTTCACTAACGCAAAGTGACCTAAATCGATGAGAAAGATGTTTACCTTTACTAAATCGTTAGTGGTGCCGCCAGCTGCTTCACACACTGCCTTTAGGTTTTCAAATACCTGAACAGCTTGTGCTTCGAACTCTTCAGACACCATTTCCATTGTTTCTGGTACAAGTGGAATTTGACCTGAAACATATACCGTAGTGCCGGCTTTAGCCGCTTGGCTGTAAGTACCAATAGCAGCAGGTGCCTTATCGGTCTGAATAATAGACTTAGACATAAATATTCCTAAATTTTGATAAAATTAGTGTCGAGATTGACTGTGACGAGACACTCTTTGAACCTCTGGCATGGTGCGTATTTTCTTCATTACGCGGGCCAGGTGCACGCGATTGTGCGTGGTTAGCTCTAGGTCAATAAAGTAGATGTTACTCTCTTTCTCTTCGGTTTGCAGACCAATAATATTGGACTCACACCCAGAGATAGTGTTTGTTAACGTTGCCAACGTACCTTGATGGTTAATCAGCTCGATGCGAAGTGACGCTTTGAACTCACCCTGAGGCTCATCGTCCCACTGCATAGGCAGCACGCGCTGCGGCTCTTCTTTGCTGAGCTTGCGGATATTATTGCAGCCCGTTTGGTGTATGGTCATGCCTCGACCAGGGCTTAGCACAGCAACAATTTCGTCATCGGGTATGGGATGACAGCAGCGAGAATAATTCACTAACAAGCCTTCTATACCACGAATAGCAACGTTGCCTTTCTTATTGGATAGATCAGTTGTGCTCTCGCCCAATAAGCGTCGAGCCACAATAGCACTTAGCTCGTTGCCAAGGCCGATATCTACTAGCAGCGCATCGAAGTCACAATGCTTCGTTTCAGCCACCACACGGTCGATGTCTGCATGAGGTATTTCATCTAATTTTACGCTGCCAAGCGCATGCCTTAGCAGTCGGTTACCCATATTCACCGCCTCTTGAGAGTGCTGCTTGCGCAAATACTGGCGAATACGAGTACGGGCTCTGGCGCTTACCACAAAGTTTAGCCAGTTGGCGTTGGGCTTCGCTCGTGGCGAGGTAATGATTTCTACCGTTTGACCGTTTTCTAGTGGCTTACTTAAACTAAAATTACGACGCTCTACGCGCACGCCAACACAGGTATTACCTACATCGGAGTGTACCGCATAGGCAAAGTCTACAGCAGTGGCTCCCATAGGTAGCTCAATAATGCGGCCATCAGGAGTGAATACGTAAATTTCATCCGGGAATAAATCGGTTTTTACCGATTCAATAAACTCAAACGATGAACTGGCTGACTGCTGAAGCTCTAATAAGCTTTGTGCCCATTTACGGGCACGCATTTGCGCCGTAGTGCCACTGTCACCAGGCTCTTTGTACAACCAATGGGCCGCAACCCCTTTATCAGCCATTTGATCCATTTCGTGGGTTCTAATTTGAACCTCCACTGGAATACCATGAGGGCCAATGAGTGAGGTATGAAGCGACTGATAACCATTAGTACGCGGTATGGCGATGTAGTCTTTAAAACGGTTTTCAATGGGCTTATACAAGCCGTGCATAGCGCCAAACGCACGATAGCAGTCGTCTACAGAGCCCACCACAATACGAAATGCATACACGTCCATGACTTCGCCGAACATTAGCTCTTTGTTTTTCATCTTGCGATAAATAGAGTAAAGATGCTTTTCACGGCCTAACACATTAGATTCAATGCCATAGGCATCTAAGCGAAGGCTTAGCTCTTCGCGAATATTCTCGATAATTTCTTTTCGATTGCCTCTAGCCTGGCGTACCGCCGATTTCAGCGCGCGATGACGCATGGGGTACATGGCTTGGAACCCTAAGTCTTCAAGCTCATTTTTAATATCGTGAATACCTAAGCGATGAGCAATAGGCGAATAGATCTCAAGGGTTTCCAGCGCTATGCGGCGGCGCTTGTCTGGTCGCAAAGACCCCAGCGTTCTCATATTGTGGGTTCGATCGGCAAGCTTAATAAGAATAACCCTGATGTCTTGCACCATGGCCATCATCATTTTACGGAAGTTTTCTGCCTGCGCTTCTTGTTTGCTGCTAAATGCAATTTTATCTAGTTTACTTACACCCTCTACCAGTTCAGCAACCGTATCGCCAAAGGCTTTGGCAAGGTCGTCCTGACTGTAGTGAGTATCTTCAATAACATCGTGTAGTAAAGCAGCCATGAGGGTTTCATGGTCCAGATGCATATCGGCAAGTATGCTGGCTACTGCGACAGGGTGTGTGATGTACGGGTCGCCACTAGAACGCATTTGACCATCGTGGGCCTCTTGCGCCAACACGAAAGCATCCTGAACCAGCTGCACTAAATCAGCGGGCAAATACTTAACAACTTTCTGCTTTAAACCTTCAAACAAATACACAGCGTAAAACGGCCCCTAATTTCGGTACTTCGTTAAGAATACGTTTATTTTCGCATTAATCCAATACGCTAAAAGCAAAGCGCCAGTGCTTTTTTCAAAGCACTGGCGCAAATTTGCTTGTAACCGACCTAAAAAGGGCTGGTTACAATGTCTAGCTAAACAATTTTTACTGTTCAGATAGGATATTCGCAACAGAAGAAAACTCTACGTTATCTTCACGCTCTTGTGTTTGAAGAGCATCTTGTTCAAGGGTGGCTGCTGTAACCAAACCTTGTTCGATTTCACGCAAAGCCGTTACGGTTGGCTTGTCGTTTAGAACGTCAACCATAGGCTCTCTCCCACCAGTGGCAATTTGACGTGCACGACGTGCAGCAACTAGCACTAGGTCAAAGCGGTTACCAATTTTATCTACGGCATCTTCTACAGTTACGCGAGCCATCTATTTCTCCGAAAATCAGGTTGAGCGAGGAATACAAAAAACAGCCACGCAGTATACACGCATACCATTTGCGATCCTAGCACTTTGTTGAAATATAACACAGTAGGATCGCGCCGCTCCTACTGTGTTAGGAGAAGCGCGAAAACCGAGTGTTAATCGAGTTTAGCAGTGCCGCTGCTAAGCAGTACCTAGCAGCGAATCGAAAAGAGGCTGATGGCGAATTTGTTGCTTTGCAGAGCGCAGGCGCTGGGCAGTCACAATTGCCTCTAATTCATTTAATGCCGTAGCAAAGTCATCGTTAATAATGATGTGGCCGAACTCGTTAAAGTGGGACATTTCATCCACTGCCTTTGCCATGCGGCTAGCGATAACTTCGTCGCTGTCTTGGCCCCGTTGGTTCAAGCGTTGTTCTAAAACATCCAATGATGGCGGTAAAATAAAAATACCGCAGGTATCTGGCATTAGCTTTGTGACTTGTCGCGCACCTTGCCAATCGATATCTAAAAATACATCTATTCCGCGATACAGCGTCTGCTCAATAGTCACTCGCGACGTACCGTAATAATTACCAAATACTTCTGCATACTCAAAAAACACGCCTTGCTCGATTAGCGCTTCAAATTGCTCACGAGTCACAAAATGATAGTGCACACCGTCCACTTCGCCGGGTCGAGGCTGTCGCGTTGTGTGCGATACCGACACCTGCATGGGGGTGTTAGCATTACCCTCATACTTTTCCATTAATGCTTTGATAAGACTAGATTTTCCAGCACCAGATGGCGCTGCAAGAATGAACAAATTACCGAGTAGTGAGGCCATGAAATAATAAAGTTTTGTTAAAGTATGGTGATTTTAGATGTCAATGATAGCATATTGGATGTTTATGCCGTAACTATCACGTTAGGCATATGCGCTAGAAATCAAAACAACCCGCCAATGAAGGTTGTAAACTATAACTCACTAGGAACAGAAACAATGACTCAGCCCCTTTTACCCTGTGTAGAAAGCACACCCGCCTCCACGCCTGACGCCTGCGTTATTTGGTTACACGGACTTGGCGATTCAGGGCATGGTTTCGCACCTATCGTGCCAGAGCTCAAGCTTCCTGGCTCCATGGCAGTTAAGTTTCTTTTTCCTCACGCTCCTGAGCGCCCTGTTACAATAAACGGCGGAATGAGAATGCGCGCTTGGTACGACATAAAATCCCTCGATTTTGAAAGTCGCGCCGACCTAGATGGCGTTGAAGAATCGGCAGCTCAGGTAGAACAGCTGATCAATGCGCAAATAGACAGTGGAATTCCTGCTAACCGTATTGTGCTTGCAGGCTTTTCTCAAGGTGGCGTCATCGCTTTGCATTTGGCACCACGGTTTAACGCTAAGCTGGCAGGTGTGTTGGCGTTATCAACTTATATGTGCGAGCCCTCGTTGTTGGCAAATCAGGCAAACGACATTAACAAAGAAACACCGGTAATGATGGCTCACGGAGACCAAGATGAGGTAGTGCCGGTGTTTATGGGCAGCGCCGCGTTTAAAACCATGACAGAAAATGGTTTTAATGCCACATGGCAAACTTACACCATGCAGCACAACGTATGCATGCAGGAGCTAAACGACATCAGCGCATGGCTGCAGTCGGTGCTTTCGTAAGAGTGCTTTGTATGGAATGAGGTTTTGTGAGCTCAGGTTTTATGGGCTTGGGTTTTGAAAAGCCGGGCTTAAGAGAACGTGTCTGGCTGTTTTAACTTAAGCCTTAAGCCCTGAACCTCACACAACCTTGTTTCTGCCGCTGTTTTTAGCTTGATACAAGTTGTCATCGGCCTGCTTTAATGTCGCATTGATGTTGCCATCGGTTAACGCGGTTGCTACGCCAAAACTTGCCGTTATCTTGTGATGAATATCACCTTTATCAAAAGGCTTGGCCTCCACTTTAGCGCGAATAATCTCGGCTAATTTTAACGCCTGAGTCAACGTCGCCTTTGGAAATATCACCAAAAACTCTTCGCCACCAGTGCGCGCTACAATGTCCGTTGTGCGCACTGCGCTTTTCATTATCTCGGTAAACTGTATAAGTACTTCATCGCCCACATCATGTCCGTAAGAATCGTTAATCACTTTAAAGTGGTCTATATCAACGACAACCGTGCTGAGTGGAAAGTAGCTGACGGGGTCTTTCGACACTTTTTCAAAATATACCGCTTCTAAGAATCGTCGGTTTGGCAGTTTAGTAAGGGGGTCGGTGTTGGCCTGACGCATGCGCTCTAGGTTTTCTTCTAGCATTTCCTTTCTGCTCTGATGCCAAAAGTTTTCCGCAATAAAGGCAACGCAAATAAAGCACCCCATAGAGATAAGAAAACGGGACACGTCTTCTTCAGCGTACTGCGCGTAAATAAGATGCTGATTAAATAGCATAACAACAGCCAACATCATGGTGGCTGCTACATAAAGTAGTGCTGGCCTAAAGCTCACTACAATAATCTGAACAAAGATAAGCGGGTATAAAAAATACAGGCCGGTATTGTTGTATCCCCCCGTGTAAATAAGCGCATTAAAAGTAAACAGAACAATAAGACCCGCTACATAATAAGAAACGTCTGAGTGGGGAAAAATATGCGAGGCTATTACGTTAAGGTAAATAACCGTGGCTGACACTGCCAGCGCGGCAATTAAAAATGGGTTATCACCACCTACATTTATTCCCGCCATAATAGCCATGAGAGTGCCACCTACATAGGAAATAAAATACAACGTTAAGCGGCGACGCCTTGCTTCAGCTTCGTCCTTGTGCGCGCCTTTTAATAGGTGGCGTAGAAATGAATGTTCCATATACCTAGCTCTTACTCATTAAACGTAGTGGTGGCACTTCAGACGGTGCCTCTTTAAAATTTTAATACGCGGGACTCAATGCATTTGTTCCATATAAACCAGAGGAAAACCACGTGAATTCAACACATTTTTGTCTGATATGCGTATAATATAGCTTACGTTTTCCTGAGTATAATTCTAAATGTCAGGTATCGCATCCAATTTGAGCAGCATTATAGCCTAGTGTTAGCATCGACATCATTTTAACTATTTATAGCGTGGAATTATCATGAGTCACCAAGGTACGTCTCGCACCATTCGAATTGCAACCAGAAAAAGTGCACTAGCGCTATGGCAAGCCGAGTATGTGAAAGCAGAGTTATTAAAGCACTATCCATCGCTAACCGTTGAGTTGGTGCCGATGAGTACGCAGGGCGACAAGATTTTAGATACACCCCTTGCCAAAATTGGCGGTAAAGGTCTTTTCATTAAAGAGCTTGAAATTGCCATGCTTGAAGGCCGAGCCGACATTGCTGTGCACTCAATGAAAGATGTACCGGTGGCGTTCCCTGAGGAGTTTGGGTTACACGCCATTTGCGAACGTGAAAATCCGTTTGATGCTTTTGTGTCTAATCACTATGACAGCGTAGATGCCTTGCCAAATGGTGCCGTAGTTGGAACCAGCAGCCTGCGCCGTCAGTGCCAAATTCGCAAACACCGCCCCGACCTCATTATTAAAGACTTGCGCGGTAACGTTAATACCCGATTAGCCAAACTTGATGCCGGCGACTACGACGCTATCATTTTAGCGTCGGCGGGCCTTATTCGATTGGAAATGCAAGACCGCATTAAAATGGCATTACCCGCTGAAGTGTCTTTGCCAGCAGTAGGCCAAGGCGCTGTAGGTATTGAATGTCGCAACGACGATGCCCAGCTTATTGAATTATTGAGCGCGTTAAACCATGACGAAACTCATGTGCGAGTAACTGCAGAGCGCGCAATGAACGAGCGTCTTGAAGGCGGCTGTCAGGTACCTATTGGTAGTTTTGCTACCATAGACGGTAATACACTGACACTAACCGGAATGGTTGGAAAACCCGATGGCACAACATTACTGTTTGCCTCGGCTACCGCGTCTGCAGAAAAAGCAAAAGACATTGGTGTAGAAGTTGCCGATGCGCTTCTAGAGCAAGGCGCTGGCGAAATTTTAAAAGCCCTTTACGAGTAAGTAACGCAAAGTGCTGCTTTTTACCCGCCCTCTGCCAAAGCTTGCCTCTAGCGCAAAAGCGTTTGATGCTGCTGGGCTTGATGCAGTGGGCGCGGCCACCTGCGACATTGTTTACGTGAAATCGGAACGCAATGCTATTAGTACATTTTTAGCAGAAACGAGGGTAGATGTGATCATTGTCACCAGTGTTTACGCTGTTGATGCGGCTGAAGATGCGGTGCAGTCACTGATTGAAAAAGCGGTGCCTAACAGTAGCCTACCGTTAATTATTGCCGTTGGTGATGCCACTGCTAAAAAACTTCATCACGCCCTTTGTGCTATACCACAGCAAATATCACCGCTCGTTATACTGACTCCTGAGATACATACATCAGAAGGTATATTGGCTATGCCTCTACTCAATGAGGCAAAGGGCAAACAAGTGGTTATTATAAAGGGAGAAGGCGGTAGACAGCTCATAGCTGACGGACTGACTGCAAAAGGAGCCTCGTGTCAGAGCTTCTGCGTATACCGAACCGAGCAACTTACTGACCCAATTTACACAAAGTGCTGGAAAGTTGAAGATGTTCGCGGCATCATCGCTACAAGCGAAGCAATGGCAATGCAACTTATACACAGCCAAGGGCATGCAATTTTATCCCTGCCCTGGCTAACGGTTAGCGAACGCATAGCCGTATCGCTGAGAAAACGTGGAGTGACAGAGGTGTTTGTATGCCACCGTGCCACTGACCAAGCGTTGATTGCTTGGGTAAAGGACAACTGGGAGTATTGAATGGCCGATAATAAAGATAATGGCGTGCAAGATAGCAAAGAGACTGATGACGCAGTGATTGGTGTCGATGTAAAACGCAATGCAGAAGATTCAACAACTACTGCCAAGCCAGACGCCAACAAAAAGGCAAAAAAGAAATCATCTGGAAATGGCCTACTGTGGTTTGTCGTTTTTATTCTCTTCTTATTATTAATAGGCCTCGCCGGCGCTGGCTACTGGTATTACACGCAGCAGCAATCAAGCAGCAGTTCTATGACAAGTGCACAGCAGCAAACTACGGCAAAGATTAATGCATTAGCTTCTGCAAAAGACGACGTAAACAGCACGCTTAGCCGAATTGCTCGTGATAACGACGCTTTAAAAGACACCATTAGCGATCTTCAAAAGCAAAACGAAACTCTGTCTTTACAAGCAGAGTCTACCCTTGAGCAACTAAATCAAATGGAAGGGCGTCGCCCAGCAGACTGGCTTATTGCCGAAGCTGACTATTTAGTGCGTATGGCTGGACGAAAGCTGTGGCTAGAGAACGACGTTCGCACCGCTATCTTATTGCTAGTAAACGCTGACAAACGCTTAAAATCGTTAGCCGATCCGTCGGTATTGCCCGTACGCGCCGCATTAGCACAAGATATTCAAACCCTTCAGCAGCTAAACCCTGTGTCGCAGAGTTCGGTAGCGTTAGCGCTAACTGGCATGGTAGCGCAAATTGATAAACTGCCCTTAGACACTTTTGAAAAGCCTGAAGATAAAGACGCTGCAGATAATGCCCTTTCTGAGTCTACCGACGACTGGAAAGACAACTTAGCAAAAGTATGGCACTCATTAGTTGATGACTTCTTAACGGTAAAATCTATTGAAGGCCCTATTGAGCCGGTATTGTCGCTAGAAGCGCAGTTCCTCATTAAAGAGCAGCTGCGACTGCAGCTTATGCACGCACAATCTGGTGCATTAACTGCCGACGCCGGTCTTTATAAACAGTCTCTGCAATATGCACAAACCTTGCTTATTGAAAAGTTTGATACAGAGAAAAGCCAGGTAAGCGGGTTTGTTAACGCTTTACAAAACTTGCTAGAAACTGATGTGGCGCGCCCTATTCCTACCGAGCTTGTATCGCAAAAGCCGCTAGAGCAACTTCTAGACCGCCGTGTTAAACAGGTCTTTGGTCAAGGAGCAAGCGCACTATGAAATGGTTAGCTATTGCCCTTGCGGTATTAGCCGCATTCGTTGTCGCGCTTATTGTTGGGCCTATGATTTTAGGCGACAAAGGTTACGTATTAATATCCCTCGGTGAAACCGCGGTAGAAATGACGGTGATCAGCTTTTGCATTCTGGTAATAGGCGCCGTAATCGCCTGGTACGTGCTGTCTCGATTAACACTTTGGGCGCTTAGTTTAATTACTGGCTCTCATCGCTGGTTTGGCACCTTAGGCGAACGCAAGCGCAAGCGCGCCTTTTATGATGGCTTACACGCCATGGCCGCAGGCGATATTGAATTGGCTCAAAAATCGTTAGGCAAAACCACTAACGGCGATTTTGAAGGGGTAAATTATCTTGCCTCTGCGCAAATTGCGTTTACAAGTGGCGAGCTAAACAAAGCCCGTTACTTTTTAGAGCAAGCAAGTGATTACGCCAATGCAAAAGTAGCCGCTACGGTTATGCAAGCTCGCATTGATATTAGTGAAGGTAAACATATCGAAGCATTAGAAAAGCTAAATGCGTTAGATGAGAAAGACCAAGAGAATAAGCAGGTTATTCGCCTTAAAGCACAAATACTAGCGGAACTGGGTAAATGGCAAGAGCTGCAGAACAAACTATCAGGATGGCGAAAAGCCCTGGCGAAAGAGGACTACAAAGCCTGGTCGCAGCGCATTGCCAAAGGTAAGTTTGCAGAAATTGCCAGTAAGCAAGGCGCCGTTGAGCTTAAGAGTTACTGGGAAGACTTACCCCGTAAAATGCGCAACGACGATATTTATCAGGCAGCGTATGTTCAGCAGCTACTCGACCAAGGCATGCATTCTGATGCGCAAACCTTATTAGTAGAATGGCAGAAACGAGGGCCAAACAGCAGCTTATTCCCTCTATTTACTCAGCTTAACATTCCCGATTCGTCGCCGTCTCTGCGCCTGTTAGAAAGCTGGATTAAAAAAGACGAAAAGAACATCGAGCTATATTCTACCTTAGGACAAGTGGCCTTTAATTCCGGCGACGATGTATTGGCAGAAAAAGCGCTACTAAAAGCCACCAAAATGGCATCGCGCAAAGAAGACTTACTACTACTGTCAGCCATTAGCGAACGTCAAAACGATACCGCCACAGCACTTCAGCTATACAAAGAAGGGCAACAAATAGCGGGCTAATGTGGCCTAGCACACCGTGTTTTTTTCACCTAAGCTAAACAAATAAGCTACACAATTTAAAACGCGCTTTTATGAAAATAAAGGCGCGTTTTTTTGTACCTGCCACAGTAGAACCTGCTATGGCGCAGTATTATTTTTTCTAATATCAAAAGCGAGAAAATTTGTTTTGCTTTCGCAAACAAGCGCCCGTACACTCCGCACAAATTTTAGCCAGACGTTATGTGTTGCCCTATACTTTTTTAAGCAGCATGTATGGCTGCATCTTTAAACGCTTTTTCACTCGCTATTTAACCTCAATCCTGTTTAAAGAATGGTGCAAGTATTTGTTTTTGGCCCTAACTCACTAAGGAACGCTGTTGGACACAATTGAATTTATTCAAATTCGAAAGTTTATTGTTAAGCTTGGCAAAATGCTGCACAAGTACGGTACACCTGCATTCAGACTAGAGGCCTACCTAACTGAAATTGCCACGTACCTGGGTGTCCACGCCTCATTCATTTCTACGCCTACGTCGTTAACCATCGTTATTTGGAGCGATCGCCACGAAGACGAATATAACCACTCCGCGCGCCTAATGCCTGGTGAGTTAGACATGAATGCGCTCTCGCTAACCGATGAGCTAGCCAGCTCCTTATTAAAAGGCGAACTCTCTTTAAGTGAAGCCAATACTCGCCTAGACGAAATAGACGCAATGGGTAGTCTATACGGCAAACTACCAACCGGTATTGCTTATGGCATGGCCACCGGCGCATTCGCTATGCTGATGGGAGCCAGCTGGTCTGAAATTGGATGGTCTAGCGCTCTTGGCTTACTTGCCTTTGTATGGACGCTTTGGGCGACCCGCTCCAAACGAGTTAACTTAATGCTAGAGCCAATGACCGCGTTTATCGCAGGCCTATTAACTTGCGCCATTGGCAGCTATGTAGACCCTGGCATTAACATTCCCCTCGTTGTGCTGTCATCGGTAATTGTATTTGTTCCTGGTCTTGCCCTAACTATGGGGCTAGCCGAATTATCGTCTAGGAATATGGTGTCGGGAACAGCGCGTACCATGGATGCCATTATGCAGTTATTTAAACTGTATTTTGGGGCATTTCTTGGCGTTACTGCAGGCTTTAATTTGTTTGGCGAAAACATCTATACTCCGGCGCAGTCACTGCCTTACTGGGCAACCTGGCTATCGGTATTATTGCTGTGCATTGCCCTAGTGGCCATTTTTAGAACCCGAGTAAAGCACATACCGTGGGCATTGGCTGCAGCTTTTATTGCCTACAGTGCTACAGCGTGGAGTGCCGATTACATGAGCCCAGGCTTAGGCGCATTCGTAGGCGCATTTGCATTAGGCATATTTGCCAACGGATTTACCCGCATTGCTAACCAACCGGCGACCATTGTGGCTATGCACGGATTAATAGTATTGGTACCAGGCTCAAAAACCTACATTGGGCTGAACTCGTTTATGACAGGAAAAGACTTTGTGCAGGCTGATCATTTAGGCCAAGAAGTGTTTCTCATTTTCATGTCCTTAGTGGCAGGACTCATATTTGCCAACGTCGTTATGCCCACGAAAAAGGCGCTGTAACACCGCCTTTTTCATCATATTGAGACTCGACTAACATCTCTTTAAAGCCTATTTGAAACCTTATTTAAGCAACGTGATAAGCGCTCTGCCAAGTCTTGCATTTAGCGCACCTGCGGCAATGGCTTCGGCGGAGTTTTCCATAAATTTAGCCGATAGGCTGCCACCAATTTGATTGGCGACTTCGTCGGTGGCTAAATCAAAGATACCCTGCGCGGCAATGTTTTGCGCCAACACTTTTAATAACTTCCAGTTACCTGCTGTACTTGGGCGTAAGCCATATACCCGGGCCATGCGACGTATTGTGCGAAAGCTTATCCAGATTACCGCAAAGGTTTGAATAAGGTTGTTTGGGCTAATAAACGCTAAACTACCGGCTGTTACCGACTCTTTATTGAGCACCTTGTGGGCCTTCGCTTGCACTGGGGTTAATACCGTATCTTCATAAAGCCCAAGCAGCTCGCTAGCCGTCATATCGCTTTGCACTGTTTGCTTGTAGCGCGCAAAACAGTGAGCCGCATAAGAGCCTTTTGTAAAACGCTGTCCATGAGCGGTAAGTAAGCGATTAACGTCATTAATACTGATATCACTTTGCTTTGCTGCATCCCTTTTTTCTTGCAGCAATATACGAATAGCAGCAGCGTCATTCATTGCTGTATTAACCTGCTTATAGCCTCGCCATTCACGAAAGCTTAAATAACTAAATGTGCTGACAAAACCTGCTAGCAGTGCGCCTAATACGCCTGTACCAATGGGATGCTCGCTCACATTGGCCACTAAGGTGGTGTAAGCATCAAACGTAAAAAAACCTAAAACCGACAGCATACCAAATATCAGGGTTGCACTGCCTAACGACACCCCTTCTTTTTCTACCTCTAAGGTCCAGCTATCGTTTTCTACTTGCGCGGGCAGCTTAGTTTCCGGGGGCTCTATATCAAGGGTTTGCGTCGTCACTTTTGAACGATAAGGCACTTTGTATTCGGCTTTATTTTCAGAGCTGCGGTCGGCTGTTTGATCAGCTTTAGCATTGCCCCAAGCGTCGCTATTATCGTAATTTTTGCCGTTATGTGCATCAAACCCGGCTTCTGCAGCCCTATTTGTTTCGGGCTTGTTTTTTAAGTGCGCAGGGCTTTTAGAAGGTGCATCATCATCAAAGTCATCACTGGTATAAAACGGGCCTTCATTACGCTCTTTCATTATTGCTCTCCTTTACCCAGTAAAAATTGTAGAAGCCTGTCTAGCCCTTTGCCGGCTAATATTCTGGCCTTAAAGTCTGCGGGCACCTTTGCATGAGGCACGGGGAAATGCGCCCCCTCTTCCATTTCTTTTAACGCACTAGGCACAGGTTCAAACGTAGATTCAACGTAAGCACCATCGCTATTTTTATAACGAATTGCCTGCGGCGTGCTGCCTTTGTCTGTTACCTCTATAGCCGACACTAAAAAATGCTCAAACTCAATGGGCTTGTCGGTAAAGCGAGCTCTAGCACCTTCGGTAATCTGAGTCAGTAAACTCAGTAAATTCTCGCGCTGACTAACAGGAATTAAATCGGCTTTTGTTGCCACAAACGCTACTTTTCCTATCTGCTCTTTTTTCAGCACATTGCGCGAAAACCAGCTACTTTGCCCGTACACAAAGGTATCAGCCAAATGACTGAGGGTTTCTTTTAGCTGATATAAATGCTGACGACTGTGATTAAGCCCTTCAAACAAATCGACCAAGATAATTTGCTTGTCGGTCTCTTTAAAAATTGACTGCTTCAATGGGGCTAACCATTTGTCTTGAAACGCACCAAAATGCTGTTCAAACGCTTTGTACCACGGATGCGATACATCGCTGGTAATGCTTGAGGGCAATGGCGTAAAGCCAAAGCTTTGCCAATCGAAATCGCTGGAGTCGAGTAAAAAACTGCCTGGCTGCAGCAAAGATATTCCTTGGCGCTTGGCTTCAATTAGATACTGCCTGTATGCATGCACAAGGTGTTGAATGCGCTCTGGCGTTGGAGGCTGCTCAAAGTCAAAGCTGTTAACAACTTGCTTCCAATCGTGCGCAAAGTGCTGTTGCGGCCCGCCGCTTAGTTGCGCCCATGCAGAGTCTGACCACTGTGCATAGGTTTTACTTAGCATGGGAATGTCGGTTATCCACTCGCCGGGATAGTCAATAAATTCAAACACAATGTCGGTATGGGGAAGTACGTGGCGCTTAATCGACGCTGTTTGCTTTAACCTAACAATAAGCTTAAAACCGAACGCTTCTTCTGTCGCCGCGGGCCACTGACCTTGCTCTAAAGCGGCCAAGTTTTCTGCTTGGGGGAAAGGCTTATAGCCCTCTATTGGCTCAATTCGAATATCGAGCACTTGAGATGGCGGTAAATAACGCAATAGCGGTAAGCAGGCATAACCTTCCTCACTTCTACTTTTCAGCATAGTGACAAGGCTAGTAAACAGCATAGACTTTCCGCTGCGACTTAGCCCAGTAATAGTGAATCGATGTGTTTCTTTACTAAAAACATCCGCTAACGTGTTGCTGGTCAGCGACGCTGCTGCCATTGTTTTATCAAACAATGCGGCAATATTTTTTTGCATAGTAGAGGTTATGTCCCGTTTTGTGCGGCTATTAATATCGCTATAAAATGGCTAGTAAACCGCTGCGCTCTGCTATTCACACTGCTTTTAGAGCAGCGTGGCGCGCAAGCAAAAGTCTGCATTGTGTAACACGCAGCGTAAACTATCGATAGTACATTCTATTAATAGTGGTTCTTTAGTTGTTAAAAGCAAGGGCGGTGCCACATATTAACGCTGGTCATTATTTAACATTCCATTACCGTTCAGCGTTATAGAGCGTCATTCAATCTAATGATCTTTGGTGACACCAAACAGCTTTTTCTTGATGCGGTTTTTACTTGAGTGCCAGTGGTTCTTTGGCTTTATAGGGGCATTATCGATGACATGCTCAAAGTCTATATCACTTTTAGCCGTAGGCGGCACGTGGGCACAGAAGAAGGTATCTATAGATGATTGAGCCAAGGTTTTTAAACTTTCTCTGTACTGATTAGGATGACAAAGCGGGTATGGTGGAACCAGTTTTCCTTTTACCTTTACCAGCACATCGGCAATGTAGGCTTGCTTGCTAGGCACGTGCATAACTGAAAGGTCGTGATCGGTATGCCCCGGCGTATAAAGCACCTGCCAGTTAGCAAAAATAGGTAGCGTTTGTTTGTCTTTTAAAAGAATATCGGGGGCAAGAATCGGGTTATACCAAATAGACTCTTTCGCTTTGCCTATTCTATCTGCCACCCACCAAGTGAGTAATAAATCGATAATATGCGCAGTGCGCCCACTTAGCCCTTTATACCAAGCTGCGGCTTTAGGGTGAGATGCTACCTGCGCGCCCGTTCTTTCGCGCAAGCGCATTGCACCACCAGCATGATCGGGGTGCATATGAGTAACGACTATCAGCTTTAAATCGCTTAATGGCCGCCCTAACGTACTCGTAATATACAAGCACACTTTGTCCACATCCGCGCGGCTGCAGCCATCTAGTAACAGCAGCCCCTCGCTATCTTCGGCAAGATAAATATGTTGTATATAACCTGGCAACGTATGAATTTTCATAGAACAACCTAAATAAGCACGTGTCGCATGCTAGCAAAAATTATCTGGTAAGACCAGATTCGGCGAACAACTGTAGCATCAACCCTTTTAGCCACATAAGCCCCGGCTCGCTCTCGTGCTGACTATGCCAATATAAATGAGTTTCTAGCGCAGGCAACCCATAAGGTAGCGGCGCAGATATAAGTTTGTCGTCTGATATTGCCACTGCCACAGAGCCCGGCAGCGTAAGTATGGCGTTAGTACACGCTACCACATCGGCAGCAGCACGGTAATTTTGGCAGCGCCACAGCGAGGGCCTATTGACTCCAAGCTGCTGTAACGCAATTTCTTCTACCGAGGCCCCTTTCGCGCGATTAGACACGGTAATATGCCTAGCCTCAAGATAGTGTTTTTTGTCTAGTTGATTAATCAGCGGATTGTTGCGATTTATCAATACACGATAGTTATCTCGGCGCAGCATGCTATGAGATATGGGCTTTGGCACAGCACGGCCAATATCAATGGCCAAATGTAAACTGCGATTGCTTAAATCAGCTTCCATAGTATCGCGCTGTAAGCGTGTACTTACTATTTCTATGTTTGGTGCTGCTCTCTCAAGCTGGCTAAGCAAAGTGGGCAACACACCTAACTCTAAAGACTCTTGCATAGCAATAACAAAACGCTGATGACTTAAAGCGGGGTCGAAATGGTTAAACTGCTCTAGCGCACTGCGTATTTGGGTAAGGGCATGCAATATATCGGGGGCAAGTCGCTCGCATGCGGCCGTAGGTAACATATGCTGCTTTTCTCGCACAAACAGTGGGTCGCCTAGCAACTCCCTAAACCTGCGCATGGCGTGACTGACAGCAGAAGGCGTAATATGCAGAGTTTCAGCAACACGAGACATATTACGCTGCTGCCACAGGGCTTCGAACACTTTCAATAAATTTAAATCGAGTTTCTCAAACTGCCTAGTATCAATCATTTTCTGCATACCCTTCTTGTTAATGCTTTTTTTACACACTCTGATGAGCTGTAAACGACCACACCAGTAATGCATTTCAGTAAACCACACTATGAACGAAATTCACACATCACTGGTATTATATTTCATTTCATTCAAAATAATTCTTCTACTAAGCTAGGTGTTATCAACAATTAATCGTAATGGTTAATTACGCCAGAGTTTGAGCACGTTGTGCCGCACAGTTGGGTTTTTAGCAGCACAAGCGCGGCAACATTGCAGTGTTATATTTAGCTTAATAAGGGTACCCATGGACTTTTCACATAACGACAAAACCAACGCTTTGCTAGAAAAGCTCGATGCGTTTATTGCCGAGCATATCGAGCCTATCGAAAATGAGGTGTACGACTTTCACCACAAAGAAAATAATCACAGCGATTGGAAAAGCTGGAAGCTGCACCCTAAAACCGAAGAGCTTAAAAAGAAAGCTCGCGATGCTGGGCTAGCCAACCTCTTTTTGCCTGATGACAAATTAGGGAAAGGGTTAACCACCCTTGAATATGCCCCAATGGCAGAGCGCATGGGTAAGTTTTTATTCGCGCCAGAAATTTTTAACTGTAATGCCCCCGACACGGGCAATATGGAAGTGCTTTACCATTTTGGTAATGACGAACAAAAAGCCCAGTGGTTAACGCCGCTACTTGCAGGTGAAATTCGCTCTGTGTTTGGCATGACCGAGCCAGATGTGGCCTCTTCTGATGCAACCAATATGGCCGCTACCATTATTGAAGATGGCGATGACGTAGTTATTAATGGCAAGAAATGGTGGTCTACAGGACTTGGGCATCCTAATGCAGCCTTTACTATATTCATGGGCTTATCTAACCCTGACAACGACAGACACAGCCGCCATAGCATGGTGATAGTGCCTCTTGATACCAAGGGAATTACGATTAAACGCATGCTAGATGCCTATGGTGATTTTGATGCGCCATATGGTCATGGCGAAATGCACTTTGATAACGTACGCGTAAGCAAAGCCAACGTGATCACCGGGCTAGGTAAAGGGTTTGCCATAGCACAGGGACGCTTAGGTCCAGGCCGAATTCACCACTGCATGCGCGCCATTGGTATGGCAGAAAAGTCCCTTGAACTTGCCCTTAAACGAGGCCACGAGCGTGTGGCATTTGGTAAGCCTATTATTAAGTTAGGCGGTAACTTAGAGAGAGTTGCCGATGCACGAATGGCTATTGAGCAGGCCCGCTTACTCACACTGCATGCTGCATGGAAAATTGATAATTTAGGCGTTAAGCACGCCATGACTGAAATTTCAGCGATTAAAGTCGTCGTACCAAACATGCTTCAAGACGCGGTGGACATGGCGCTGCAGCTACACGGTGGCGCAGGTATGTGTAGCGACTTCCCGCTAGCGCGTTTTGCCGCTGGTGCTCGTGCGCTGCGTTTAGCTGACGGACCAGATGAAGTGCATAAAGGCATGGTGTCTCGATTAGAGCTTAAGAAATATCAGTAAGTAATTAAGCGCGTGCTGATCTGATTTGTATTGTGCTAATTCATGTAGATTTTGGCCACACGCTCTAGTAACCCATAAATAAAAAATGCCGCTTTCCGGTGCCTCACTATGAGAGCACAAGAAAGCGGCATTGTTGTATGTGGCTGCTAGCAGCCACATTATCAGTACTGAAATGCTTTTTAAGTAAAGCGTTTAGTACGTGTAGCGTGCTTGTACGTAGTACGAACCACCGTTGAAACCAAACGGGCTAGCTTCAGAGTAAAGCTGACCTAAGCTTCCCGCGCTTGGGTTTTCATCTGGGTAAGTGTCGAATAAGTTGTTAGCGCCCACTACCAAATCAAGGTTTTCGCTGTACGAGTACACGGCCTCAACATCAACTAGTACCGTTGCACCGATACCGTTGACACCGTTACCAGTATCATCCCAACCACCGTAGTAATTAGCGCGCACTAGCGTTCTGAAGTCGCCTTGGGTGTGTGTCCACGAAACGTTACCACGTAAGTTAGGCAGTAAGTCTTCAATGGCAGCAACACGGCCTTCACCAATTGGGTTAAGCGTACCCACATCGTCCACTTCGGTTTCATTGTAGTTAGCCGCTAACGTTAAGCGTGAACTACCGCCCCATGCATCAAAGCTGTAGTTACCAACCACGTCGATACCGCGCGTAGTGGTGTCAAAGCTGTTAGAGAAGAATCTGAACTGAGATAAGTCGTCTAAGCCAATGAAGTTTTGTCGATCGATGATGCCAGAAGAATCAAGCTCTGTTAGCGCCTCAGATACAGACGCGTAGCTTGTACCGCCACCTGCAAAGTTAAGCGCGTCAAGGAAGTCTACGTTAGCACCAAGTGCTACGCGGTTTTCGAGCTCGATATTGTAAAAATCGACTGTCCAGCTCATGTCTGCAACGTCTACAGAGAAACCGACAGAGAAGTTTTTCGCTTCCTCTGGGCCTAAGTCTGGACGACCGTTACCCTGGCTCTCAATGAAATCAGCGGCTAGCTGACCCGCGGCCGATGACAGAGGCAATGTACCTTGGTCGATAAGCACGCCATTCACATTCTGTGTAGTTACGTTTGTAATATTCGCCTGACCCGCTGTTGGTGCATGGAAGCCCGTTGAATAAGCACTGCGAATTCGGAAGTCGTCGGTTACGTGGAAAATACCCGCCAGTTTAAAGTCGGTAGTATCACCAAACTCGCTGAAATCTTCGCGACGAACTGCAGCTTGTAGAGTAAGAGACTCTGTAACGTCAGCTTCTAAATCAACATAAAACGCTGTACTGTCTTGTGACGCGCTGGTGTTACTTGGGAAACCACCAAAGCCGTTCGAGCTTGATGAAAACCCTTGGCTTGCCAATGGGCCTAACGCAAATGAAGCGGCATCACCAGCAAACAGGTCAAACTCTTCTTCGCGGTATTCAGCACCAAAGGCTACGTTTAAATCTGATTCAAAACCAACGTCTATGCCATACACAAAGTTAAGGTTAAACAAGGTTTCTGTTTGCTCTTGACCTCCCGGATTGAAATCACGCGGCGTATCAGGACCTAACGATGCATTAATTGTGTTATTAATGAAGAAGTCAGTTCTGTTAGAACCGCGCTGTGCGCTAACGTCGTAATAAAGACCCGTACCCACTTCTAGGTCGCCACGTAAACCAACCGTGAACGCCATGTCTTCGTTTTCACCACCAAAGCGTGGCACAAAGCCCAATGGAATTGTTTCGATAAACGAGAAACAGTTGTCATCGGCTTGAACTTGCTGAAGGAACGTTGGGTCTGGAAAAACGTTACCGTTTCCGCCAATTGGGATACCTGCAATACAACTTCCGCCTACCCCTACTCCGTCTAGGTCACCAACAAGCACTGAGTGCACACCGTTCTCATCTTCCATGCCTGTGAGTGGGTCAACTAATGGGCCGGCGTAAACACCACCACGCTGGCTGCCTTCGGTTACCGGGTTACGATAGAAGAAACCGCCAGTAACCGTACGCTGACCGTAGTTACCAAAAAGGTAAACCTCGGCGGCGTCACTGAACTCATACCCAGAGTTAATGAACACTTTCACATCGTCTTCAACATCGGGCTGACCCCAGTACTGAGGCACTTCGTCTGTATACGCGTTAATGGTAGAGAAGTCTGACTGTGCTAAGTATCCCGCATCAACCATAGCGGCGACATCGTTGCGTACTACCGAGCGGATAGTCCCTTCTACGTCGCGAATTTCACCAGTTACGTTGACAAAACCGCTATCGCCTAAAGAGAAACCCGCGTTGGCAGAGATAGTGTAGTTGTCTCCGTCGCCTTCATAGGTAGAGCCATAGTTAGCGCGAAGTTCGAAACCTTCGTCGTCATCGCGAAGCAGGAAGTTAAGCACACCGGCAATGGCATCAGAACCATACTGTGATGATGCACCGTCGCGCAGAACTTCAACCTGCTTTAACGCAAGTGACGGTATAGCTGAAATGTCGACACCTTGTGCCCCATCAGAAATACCACCACCTAAAAATGAGATAATTGAGCCACGGTGTCTACGCTTGCCGTTAACCAACACCAGTACGTTATCAGGAGATAAGCCTCGCATGTTGGCAGGACGCACGATGGTTGCCGCGTCGCTTATTGGCTGAGTGTTTACATCAAACGACGGTACGTTGGTGCGAAGCATGTCTTGTACGTCAGAAGATGAGTTTTGACGAAACTCGTCACCACTGATCACATCAACAGGTACCGGAGAATCTGCCGCAGAACGGTTAGTCATGCGCGTACCGGTAACAATAATATTCTCAAAACTTTCTGCTTCTTCTTCCGCTTCCTGTGCCAATGCAGGAGCAGAAAGAGCGGCAAATAATGGTATAGACCCAGCTAGCAGCGCTGAGGTTATAGGATTAAGTTTACGACCTTTTGTGAAGTTACTTTGGTTCACTGTGTGTCTCCTTCAAGACGTGTTGTTTGTATAAATATTATTTTTATTATGTTTTGTGATATTCAAAATGACGCTGTGAGGTGAAATCTCACCCTGTGCACTTTTGATGCTACAATAATGCGCCTTATTAGTACAAGCATTTCGTTATTTCGACCTTTAGCACCATTTAACACTATTAACCCTATATAAAATTACTACTTTAGGATAATGCTTTCTCACCAAATGATAACAAAAGGGCAACACGCTGATTAAATAATGAGCTATACTTTTACACTTAGTTAACAAGAAAAACGATTAAGTATTTTCGTTATTAGTAGAAAAAGTAGTTCGTTTAACATGGTAGGTTGGGTTTGCTTCTTAGCAAAAAATTGTGTCAGAAATTACATCTCGTAACATATAAGCGCCTGAAAAAAGTAGATTAATTCCTTATAAAGCGTATATTTCGACGCTGCCTGGTCCTGAACTCGAATTCGGGGTTCCCAACCACAGGCACTCAACATTAAGGAATGATTAAATGAAAAAACTAATTCTTGCTGCCGCACTTAGTGCAGTATCTGCAGCCTCTTTCGCAGCTGCTCCTGCTTGGGATTTTGTCCAAGCCAGCTATGTAATGACCGATTTTGATGATGCTGATTTAAACTATGAGCCTGATGGCTTTAGCATTTCAGCATCAAAACTAGTGACAGACGACGTGTTTGTTACCGGTAGCTATTCAATGCAAAACGACGATATCTTTGGCACTGAAGTAGACTTCGATAGATTGTCACTCGGTTTAGGCTATCGCTATGCCCTATCAAACAAAACAGACCTTTACGGTATTGTTAGCTATGAAGATGTTGAAATATCAGGAAGTGGTGAGTCTGAAAGCGAAGACGGGTATGGCTTAACAGCCGGTGCTCGCTCTATGGTAATGGACAACATAGAACTTCGCGGTGCCGTGAAATATATTGATACTGACAGTGGCAGCGACACATCGCTACTTATTGGTGGCGACTACTTTTTCTCTCCAGCCTTTGCTATAGGCGTTAGCTATGAAACTTCAGACGACCTCAGCACGTTTGGATTGAATGCACGTTATAACTTTTAATGTGATGTAGCCCCTATATGGCGTAAATTTTTACATTATTATAGTTGTTGGCGCTAACGATAAAGCCGGGTAGGTAAATTCCATACCCGGCTTTTTTTATTTTATTTTTTTGCTTACTTGCTCCTAAAAATGCTGTCATCAGTCTGTCACAGAAGTAGTTAAATATGATGCGACAAAATCTTGACACCATAAGAACCAAAAAACTGGCGTATCAATGTCTGGGGAGACAAAATGAAAGCAATGATAGCAGCAGCTATGTCTGTTGCATTAGCATCAGCAGCACAAGCTACAACTGTGTTTATAAATGAAATTCACTATGATAACACTGGTGGTGATACAGGCGAGTTTGTGGAAATCGCAGCGCCTGCCGGAACTGATCTTACCGGTTGGTCTGTCGTTTTTTATAACGGAAGTAATGGCACAACTTACGGTACGCAAGCACTGTCTGGAGTGATAGGCGATCAAGCTGCTGGCTATGGCTTTGCTACAGTCAATCGTTCTGGTATCCAAAATGGCTCACCCGATGGGCTGGCACTGGTTGATGCGACAGGTAACGTGGTTCAATTTTTAAGCTATGAGGGCCAGTTAACAGCGACTAACGGTGTAGCTATCGGAATGACAAGCGCTGATATTGGTGTTTCAGAGCCTGGCTCAACCGCTATTGGTGATTCATTGCAGCTTTCGGGCTCTGGCACGACCTATAGTGACTTTGTTTGGCAATCACCAGCGACAGCAACTCCTGGCACTTCTAATAATGACCAAACTTTTGGTGGCGTAGTTGTAGACAATGCGCCAACGGTTGTATCGACCACCCCCGCTGATGGCGACACAAACGTAGCGATTGACGCAGCAATCTCTTTCCGCTTTAGTGAAAACGTTGCAATAAGCGCTATCAATTCAATTGAATGTTCTAGCGACGTTGCTATTCAAGGTACGCTGTCGGGTGAGGGAGCAACGTATACGGTTATTCCTGATTCTAACTTCGCATCTGCAGATGAATGCTCATTCACAATAAGCGCAGAGGATGTGTTTGATTTGGACGGCGAGCCAGACACGCTAGCAGAAGACATCATGATTTCTTTTAGCGTAATTGATGAGTCTGTCACCGCTCCTTTGTTGGTTAATGAAATACATGCTGACCCAGCGCAGGATGGTGCAGGCGATGCAAATGGCGATGGCACACGAAATTTCTCAGACGATGAATTTGTAGAGATTGTTAATAACGGCGAACAAGCCTTTGACCTAACTGGGTGGGAACTTAGCGATGGTGCACAAGTTCGTCATGTTTTCCCAAGCGGTTCAAGTGTTGAAGCGGGCTGTGCGCTGGTGGTATTCGGCGCTAACGCACCAAACGATGGTTTAGCAGGCGCGCTTGTTCAGGCGGCATCAACCGGAGCCCTTGGCTTGAACAACAGTGGTGACACTATTACGTTAAGTAACGGTGCCATTGTTGTCGAGCAGACTTATGGCTCTGCTGGCGGTGACAATCAGTCACTCACACGTGACCCAGACATTACTGGCGAAGTCTTCGTTAAGCATAGCGTTGCGACTGGTTCTGAAGGCGCACTTTATTCGCCGGGAACTAGAATAAATGGAAGTAACTTTGCAGGCTGTAGTGTGCCAGATGTGGCGCCAACTATCGTTGATGTTACGCCAGCAGATCAAGCTACGTTAATCAGTGTTGATACTGCAGTCACCGTCACGTTCAGCGAAAATGTTAGTCTTGGTGATTTGCCATCACTTAACTGCACAATTTCAGGTGAAGTATTACTTAACGGTCAGTTAGATGGTACCGCCCTCACGCTGACACCAGAAACAGAATTGGCAGACGGTGAAACGTGCACGTTGCTGGTATCGGCTGATCAAGTCAGTGATGTTGACGGGCGAGTAGATGCATTGGCTGCTGATTTCTCAAGCTCTTTCACTACAGTAGAAGCATTATCTTGTGATGCGAACAGCTCCTTTACACCAATTGCCACCATTCAGGGTAACGCTAGCGAAAGCCCGATATCAGGCCAGGATGTATTGGTAAAAGCAGTGGTAACCTCTGTTTTACCTGAGCTGAATGGTTTTGTTGTGCAACAGCTAGCAGCAGACGAAGACGGTAACCCTGAAACATCAGAAGGGGTGTATGTTCAAAATACTAACTTCACGTTACCTAGCGTCGGTGAACTAGTATTAGTAAATGGTAACGTGTCAGAGAGATTTGGTCGTACGCAACTGAGCTTACTTGCGGAAACAACGCCTTGCGAAGAAGAATTCGCGGTAATAATACCTACCTCGTTAAGCTTGCCGGTGGAATCTTTAACAGAGCTTGAATCACTTGAAGGAATGCTAGTTAACTTTTCTGCACCGCTAACGGTAAGCGATAACTTTGGTTTGGGTCGCTTTGGTCGAGTAACATTGTCAAACGGTCGTATATTCAACCCGAATAATATCTTTGAGCCTGGTACAACTGACAATCTTGAATTGGCTGCGCAAAATCGATTGAACCGCATCATTCTTGATGACGGTAGCGACAACCAAAACCCTGCTGTTGTGCCATTCCCTACTGGTGATTTATCAGCTTCAAACACGTTGCGATTGGGCGATACGGTATCATCACTAACGGGTGTGCTTGATTTTACACGTGGTGAATACATGATTTATGCGACTGCTGAGCCAACGTTCGTTGCTTCAAACCCTCGTTCAGAAGCGCCTGACCTAGCACCAGGAAACCTTTCCGTAGCCAGTCTGAATGTTCTGAATTTTTTCAACAACATCGACAGTGGTCCAGATATTTGTGGCCCAGCAGGAAACGCTGATTGTCGCGGAGCAGACGATAACGGTACAGATAGCGCTGGAAGAACAGAGTTTGAACGCCAGACTCTCAAAACTGTTGCCGCCATTGCGTCAATGAACGCCGATATCGTGGGCTTAATGGAAATTGAAAACAACGGATTTGGTGAAGGTAGTGCAATTGCTGAGCTTGTCGATGCGGTAAATGCAGAATTAGGTGAAGACGCCTATGCAATTGTTGACCCTGGCACAACGGTCGGTACTGATGCGATTACCGTCGCGCTTATTTATAAGCCTGATGTCGTTTCATTGAGCGGCGCGTTACGTATTCTTGATAGCAGTAACTCGATCAGCGATGAAGGTGGTCCTTTATTTAACGACCGTCGCAATCGTCCGTCGCTCATTCAAAAATTCGCATTAAACGCAAACGGCGAAGAAGTGGTGGTAAGTGTTAATCACCTTAAGTCTAAAGGTTCAAGCTGTGGTGCGGGTGACGACGATAATGAAACTGGTCAGGGAAGCTGCAATTTAACTCGTACGCGTGCTGCTCAAGCGTTAACAGCGTTTATTGCAAATGAGTTTGTTGATACACCGGCTTTGATTATTGGCGATTTAAATGCGTATGCAAAAGAAGATCCTATCCGAGCAATTTTAGCCGAAGGGTACACCGATTTAGCAAATGAATTTGGCGGCGCGAATGCATATTCGTACACCTTTGGCGGCGAGCTGGGGTACTTGGACCATGCGCTTGCCAATGACATTCTAATTGATAGCGTTATAGACACTACCGAATGGCACATTAACGCTGATGAGCCTATTGTATTGGATTACAACCTTAACTTTAAATCAGCCTCGCAGATTGATAGCTGGTATGCACCTGATGCATATCGCATGTCAGACCATGACCCCGTTATCGTGTCACTGAAGCTTGAAGCTCAAGCGTTACGTGGAGACTGGGATAAAGACGGTGATGTTGATATTAACGATGTGCGTGGCTTCATGATGGCTATTCGCACACGTCAGTCGATTAGCGACGATTTTGACCTCAATAAAGACGGTAAATTCAATATTATCGATGTTCAAACAATGATGACTTTATGCTCGCGCACCCGTTGCGCGGCATAAGGGCAAAAACTTAAAAGCAGTAGGAAGATAACATGAAACAGATTTTAGCTAGCTTATTTTTATTCGTGACAATGCAGGCAAATGCATCGTTAATTTCATTATCTGTAAGCGACAACGATATTGATGTTGGCGAAACCGTTACTGTCTCGGTCATTGCTGATATGACCGAAGCCTTTACTGGTTTTCAGCTTCAACTTGAATTTGACAAAACGATATTTGGTTTCGTTGATGGAACGTTTAGCAGCGACTTAACAGCATTGTCTGATTTAGCCTTTTTATCTGGTGATGAAAGCTATGGTTTTAGCATTGACTTTGCCAACTTTTCTGAAGTTTCGGCAGGCGAATACACGGTATTAGAAATTGAATTACTTGGACGTAAGAATGCCATAGGTTCAACTATCGGTTTTGGTACTGTCGCTGCATCTTTTCTTGACTTCTTTACGTCTGAGGTCAGAGAAGTCAACATTGCTACTGACGCTGGCACTGTTCCGGCATTAGTGAATGTTAATAATGCGGTTGATGTTCCTGCGCCAGCATCATTAGGTTTAATGGCAATAGCTATCGCCGGACTAGTAAGCGTGCGCCGTAAAGCCTAAAGCCAAACCGTTTCAAGAAAAATCCACAAAAGCCGCGGTTTGAGTCATTCATGCTGCGGCTTTTTTTTGTTCAGTTTACAAGCCACTTGCCAGTATCTCATCATCGAACTTTCTCGATTAAATTTTTGAACATTGTAAATCTTATCAGTAATCACTCCTTCAATGAGGGGACAATCAAATATAGAGTAATGCACATATTAACGTTTCAAGCTATTGGTTGAAAATAGTTGCTTGCTTCGGTAAATATACTCGAAACCTGAGTGCTAGTGCATTACTGTATGTAGTATCTAAATTATTGTGTGGCGCTTATGCATTTTACTCCAACCAACATTGAAGACTTACCTACACCCTGCTGCTTGATAGACAAAGCCAAAATGCAGCGCAACATTGCTCGGTTATCTGCACATATTGGTAATTTGCAATGCACTCTACGTCCTCACGTTAAAACCCATAAGTCGATTGAAGTAACTCAGGCCATTATTGATGCTGGCAACGTTAAGGGCATTACGGTTTCAACGCTAAAAGAAGCCGACTATTTCTTTAAACACGGCATGGACGATATTTTGTATGCGGTAGGTATTACACCAAACAAAATAGCCCACGTGGCACAACTTATTCAGCAAGGTTGTGACCTAACGGTTGTCATCGATAATGAGGATATGCTGTCACTTATCTTTGAGAAAATGGCACAGCACAACTGCGTATTTAAGGTCATTATTGAGCTAGATACCGATGGGCATCGCTCTGGCGTAAACCCTCACACTGACACACTTATTTCCATTGCTAAACACATCAGCAATAGTGCTCATGCAAAGTTTGAAGGGGTGATGACCCATGCTGGCGAGTCTTATGCTTGCTTTACTGAAAAAGCAAAGCAAGACATGGCGGCACAAGAGCGCGACCTGACTCTACATGCAGTAAAACGTTTGTTTGAAGAGGGAATACATTGTAATACGGTGTCTATTGGCTCTACCCCTACCGCATTTGCCGTTGACCAACTCGACGGCATCACCGAAGTGCGCGCCGGCGTGTACGTATTTTTCGACCTTGTTATGGCAGGATTAGGCGTATGCGACGTAGACGATATTGCTATGTCGGTACTGGGCACGGTAATAGGTCATCAGAAAGACAAAGGCTGGATAATAACCGATGCAGGCTGGATGGCTATGTCAAGAGACCGCGGCACCGCCGATCACGTTCAAGATTATGGCTATGGGCTAGTTGCCCCTTCAAGTAGCCACAATACGCGCTACATCATGAGCGGCGCGAATCAAGAGCATGGCATTATTACTGCAGCTTCAAACACAAGCCCAGAAGGCCAGTCAGAGCCCCAATCAAAAAGTACTGACGGTATTTTCACTCATTTCCCGCCAGCCAAAGCCGTAGAAATTCTTCCAAATCATGCATGCGCAACTGCGGCGCAATACGACCATTATTACGTGGTAGAAAATGGCGTTGCCGTGGACAAATGGCATTCGGTTGCAGGCTGGTGAGTGAAAGTAAGGTTAGTCTTGCGGCTTTAGCCATTCAAATTTCAAACCTTTAGCCGTTCGATTTTTAAAACCAGTCCAATGCGTGTGTTCTGGCTGTTCCCCACCGCTTTGATCTTTGGCCCATTTGCCCTCATTCGAAGACGGCACTAGGTCTAAGTAATCTTGCATTTCAGTATTCTTTTTTAGGTACTTACCTAGCCAAGCCGTTGTAAAGTGCTGCGCAATATTGTTCATTCTGGCGCTTTCCCACACCGAGTCGGTATAGTGCACACTCACGTTAATTCCGAGCTTTTCGTTGAAATAAAAGCTTTCTTCAGGCGCGGGCATTGGCGCACCCGCACTATGATTAGCATTTTCATAGGTAAGTAAGGCTCGCTCGGTATTCTTCGCATTTTGCCAAAGCGCTCTTACGCCATTTTCGTATCCAGAAACATCGTCAACAGACCCCGCAACAAACAGCATGGGTACGTTTATGTCGGCTAAACCTTGCTCATTCCAAACGTTATAATTCATTCCCCACGGGGCAAACGCGATAACAGTTTTAATTCTTGAGTCGGGCCGCTTGGCTTGAGAAGTTGAAGCCTGTTGATACATGCTTAATAAACCAGAAGGCACCATATTGTTAGATTCGGCTGCTTGCTTGGTCATTCCTGCGCCACTCATAATTACTGCGCCGTAACCACCCATCGAATATCCGATAATGGCTGTGTTTTGCGTATCAACCATGTTGTGCAAGAAAGAGTCTGAAGTTTCGCTGAGCCTTTCAATTTCATCGAGCACGAAGCCTTGGTCGAGGGGGCGATTAACGAGCGTCGATTTGAAAGCATTTAACGTGCGATAGGTTGAGTCGGTATGATCAATGGAGGCAACCACATAGCCTTTTGATGCCAAGTTCTCGCCCAAATGAGACATTAAATAGCGGTTTCCAGGATAACCATGAGAGATAATAACGAAGGGATAGGCTTGGTCGCTTTGCGCAGGGCTCGCGTCGCGCATGGCTTTGCCATGAAGACTAATCTTGGTTTTACCGTCGCGTAAATAAGTAGTTTGCACCCTACTGCCAGTTGCATCTTCAGCCGCTGGATACCAAAGCTCTACCGTAAGCGGCCTGTCGTATTTTGGAAGTATGGGCGCATCGGAGCCACTAGAGTTAACACCCGATGAATCAAGCTGGGCTGTATCAATATTTACAACATCAATCTGATTAGGATTAATAAGTTGAAGTGTGCGCACGCCCACGTTGTATTGACCATATTTTGCTAATTCGGGCGCATCGGGTCGTTGAGTATCAATTCTATTTTCGCCGTTGGCACTTGTGGTTAATCCCAACAACACAAACAGGGAAGTCATTACTGTGGCAAAGCTAGATGGGTACAAGTTTTTCATTTTATGCCCTTTGCTATAAAGCATGAGTGTGGAATAGGTTGTCTTTAATAGGCTATTTGTTACAGGCGAACTGTCGTATTGCATGCCTAATTGATTGCGCGTACTAAATAATACGTGAAAAGTAATACACTTAAGCTACAAACAAAAAAGCCAGCGGCAATTACATCTCCGCTGGCTTATGCTTTTTTGCTAATCTTAGTATCTTAGGCGAGCTTGAATACCAAAGTATCTGTCTGCATCGCGAGGAATTTGATATCGGAAGTTGTCACCGCTGTAGGTAGTAACAAAACTTTCGTCGGTCAGGTTTTTACCAATTAGCGATATACGAACGTCATCATCGTTAAACGAGAACGCCAGGCTTGCGTTAACAATGCCATAGTCAGGCAATAAGGCTTCAGGGTTTGTCTCAGCCGTTGTACCTGGGCCACCTGCGAATATTTCGTCGGTGTAAACGTAAGAGCCGTTTAAGTAAACGTTCATATTGTCAAGTTCCCAAACGTATTCACCGCTTAGAGAGTATTTCAAATCTGGTGAGAATGGTAAGTCGGCACCCGATCTGCCGTCGCAGGTGTCTAAGCCTACTGGACATCTAAACTCATCAACAGTCGCATCAACGGTAGCCATTCCACCGAATAAGCTAAATTGGTCGCTGACTTGCCAAATAAAGTCAACTTCTGCACCTTCGGTAATAATAGACCCGGCGTTAGTTAAACGAGTAATGAAAACACCGTCTAACAATTCTGGGTTATTAGCTTGGAAACCGTCAATTTCTGTGCGGAACACTGCCGCATTAAATACGAAGTCGCGGCTGGCGTATTTGTAGCCTAGCTCGTAAGCGTCAGAGGTTTCTGGGCCAATGGGAAGCGTATCGTTTGGCGCCATATTGTAAAACACGTTAAACGCAGGGCCTTTATAACCTTGCGAGAAGGTAAAATAAGCCATGCTGTTGTCGTTAATGTCGTACTGCACGCCTAGCTTACCCGACAAATCAGTTTCGTCTGTCTCTCCGTCGAAGTCTGTATCAAAGCCACGAACACCTACACCCGTTCTTGCATACTCATCGTTACTGCGACGGTTATGAGAAAAGCTCACTTCATCTTTTGTATAACGCAAACCGAATAGTAAGCGTAAGTCGTCGTTTATGTGGTACTTACCGTCAGCAAATACGGCGTAGTTTAGAAACTCAGTTTCCATAAAGGCAGTTGCGCTAACAATATCGTTTGATAAACAGCTTAGCGACTCGTCTTCAATAAACTGGTTAACTTGTTCTTCGCTAGGGTTTTCAACACCTAATGTGCCGCTTAAATACGCACTAATTGCCGCAGGGAATTGTCCGTTGTTGTTTTGACAGCTCGCCTCTCGCGTAAAGCTACGGTTAGACTTTTGCTGCCACCAGAACACACCGCCTTGATATTCAAGTGCGTTGCCTAAAGGTGAAGCAATACGGAATTCTTGCGATACTTGGTTCCAGTCTTGAGGACCGATGTCGTGTAGCTGAAACGGCACGCCAAATACAGGCAGCGGTGCGTCTCCGGCAGTAGAGGTGAAGTCGCCTTCACGGAATTCCGTGTTCGACCAATCGCGATACGCTGTAATAGAGGTAAATTGGTGATCGCCAATCATAGTGTCGAACTGCATCGAGAACGCAGTATGTTCATCGATGGTACGCGTTTCAAAGTCGTGATCGACTTGACGTTGGCTTAAGTCCAAATCGCCCACACCAGTGCTATCGGGTGAGGCCTCTGACTGGTGACGACCGCTTGGCGTTAGCTCTAAATCTGCGCAACAGTCATCGTTTGATTTCATGTTTTCAAATATGAAAAGCATTTCGGTATCGTCTGAAATACTATAATCGAGCATGGCGCGAACGCCTTCTCTGTCGTAACCGTTAACCGTCTCGTTATTGAAAACATTTTCAATATAACCGTCGAAACCCGATTTCATTACCGTAATGCTGCCGCTAGCGTCTTCGTTTAAGGCGCCGTGCATACTGCCTCTTAGCCGATATTCATTACCTTGAAACAACGTGGCTTCTAGCATTCCACCAAACTCATCCTGCGGACGCTTAGTGGTAATATTTACGACACCAGCCGATGCGTTTTTACCAAACAATGTACCTTGTGGACCGCGTAGAACCTCAATTCTTTGTAGGTCGTACAAGTCCATAAATGCTTGACCAGAACGCCCAAGAACAACACCATCTACAACGGTAGATACGCTTGGCTCAGCCGCAATACTAAAGGAGATAGTACCTACACCACGAACCGTAATTGCCGAGTTTCGGGTTGTGTTACCTTTTCGAAAGCTTACAGAAGGCACCAACGCTTGAAGGCCTTCAATGTTGTTAGCGAAGGCTGCGTTAATTTGATCTTCACGCAAAACAGACACTGCAACAGGAATATCACTGATACTCTCCACACGCTTTTGCGACGTTACTACAATTTTCTCGAGTGATCGTTCATCAACAGGCTCTTCGGCCTGTTGATTTTCTTGCGCATAGCCATGTGCACTAACGAGTAATCCAGATGTCATGGCGAGCGTTACCGCCCGACTAACAATAGACCTTCTTGTATTCATGTTGTTCTCCAAGGGACTGTTCTCAAGCCTTTTTCGCAATCAATAATCAAGCTTGTGTAGGCATATTGATGACGCAAAGCATGTAGGTTTTATTTTTATAAGTGAAACACACCACAATGTAACTTTTGTTTTTAACACCGTTTTGTATAGAAGATATCTTTTATCTAGTATCTTATATAAGAGTACTTAAGTTAAACAATTGTAAATTCATTTGCAAATAGAATGTTAATATTTTCACCATGTTTTTGATGGCCATGTTTTTTTTGGTAAATGCGGGGTAGGTAGAAATGAGGGGATCATTTCTACCTACTCAATAGGCATTGGTTAGGCGTTGGCCGTTAAACGCTTCAGACTTTTTGCGTATCTAACACGCCACCATTTAAGACTTAAGCCAATGGCAATGAAGCAGCTCGCCCACAGGGTTATTAAAAGAGGTATAAATGATTGACTCAACCCTCCCACAAAACCGATGGGTGAGAACATGAGGTAAAGCGTTGCAATAAGGCTGATAAGAATGATGGCGCTTGGAATAGCATAGCGCCAAGGCGTCATATTCACTTCTGCCTTCAATGTAAATTGCCATGGTGTGGCCATAGGATACAGACGCCCAATAACCAACATAATGGTCAGTTCTATGACGAACAAAATACCGTAAATATGAATGAAGTTGATGTCCACTTCCCACACAAATTTCAACAGTCCGTACGCAATAAGGTGGAAAATTATGGCAACTTTGGCAGCGAGCGCGGGCACGCGTTTGGTGAATAAACCTACCAGCACAATGGTAATTACCGGAATGTTATAGAAGCCGGTAAATATACGAATGATCTGCCACAAACCATCAGGCGCAAACATAAGAAGCGGTGCGGTAATGAAAGACAGAACCGCAATAACCAAGCTGGTTATCTTTGCTACCCGTATAATTTTTTCATCGCTGACGTTGCCCTTTTTGAAGGGCTTATACACATCGAGGCAGAACAAAGTAGCCGCACTGTTTAACAGCGAATTGAATGAGCTGAAAACAGCACCTAATAATACTGCTAAGAAAAAGCCAGACAGATACTGCGGCAACACGTTTTTCACCAAGTGCGGATACGCTAAGTCGATAGTTTGCAAACTTTCATCTTGATACAGATGGTAAGCAATAACGCCAGGCAGCATCATCATAAATGGCACAAGCACTTTGAAGAACCCTGAAAAGAGCACGCCTTTTTGCCCCTCCACCAGGTTTTTCGCGCCAAGGGTGCGCTGAATAACGTATTGATTCGTTCCCCAATAAAAGAGGTTGGCCAAAATCATGCCGGTAAAAATGGTGCCAAACGGAACCGGATCGTCGGGCCCGCCTATTGCATTGAGCTTTTCGGTTTCTGTTGTGGCAATGGTGGTTAAACCCTGGCTGAAACTGCCGTCCCCCAATGCAATAAGACCAAGTATTGGTACTAACAAACCCACAATTAACAGGCCAACGCCGTTGATAGTATCTGACACGGCTACTGCTTTTAAGCCACCAAAAATGGCATACAAAGCCCCCACTGTGCCCACGACCACAATGGTTAATACGAGGCTTGCCTCATAATTTAGGTTTAATAAACCAGGTACATCAAAAAGTCGAAGCACGGCAATGGAGCCCGAGTACAGTACAGAAGGTATGGTAACGAGGGAGTAGCCCACCATAAACAGCACAACGGTCATGCGGCGCACGCTGTCGTCAAATCGGTCTCGAAGAAATTCAGGTAAGGTAGAAAAAGCGCCGGCCAAATAACGTGGCAGAAACACTAGCGCCATAATAATGGTAGAGATACCTGCGGTAACTTCCCACGCCATGGCACTTAAGTTATACCCAAAGGCAGAACCATTAAGTCCTATCAACTGCTCGGCGGAAAGGTTAGTTAGGATCATGGAACCGGCAATAAAGGTACCGGTAAGCCCACGCCCGGCAAGGAAGTACCCGTCTTGCGTATTTACCTCGCCTTTCGTCTTCATGTAAGAAATAACGGCAACTAAAATCATAAATGCCGTGCATGACAACAGCGTAAGGGTGATGTCCATGTACTACTCCTTCCTCGCTATTGCGCCGGCCATAGGGTGATGTTCGACATGTCCATATCGGTGTGCTGAACGTCTGGTCCAAGCTCAATTTGACTGCCCTTTTTCACAAAAACAGCCATATCATTAAGGGACAGCGTTTCTTCTTTATAGCTATTACCGTTAATAACTTCATCGCTACCCAAGCGCACCCATTCGCCCTTAGGCAGGTAGTATTTTATTTTTCCACCCGGCACCACACATGGCACAACGAGTAGGTCGTCACCACACATAAACTGCTGCTCGAAGCCATGAGAAAGGGGTTCATCAGGAAACGCCAGTACCATTGCACGTTGAACGGGCAAGGCGGTTTTCGAGGCCTGTTGCGCCACTTTTTCTAAATAAGGAATGAGTCTGTATCTCAATCTAAGTGCTTCAAACACCGCGCTCGACGCAGCTTCACCATACGACCAGGGTTCGCGAGGCCCTATACCGTGAAGACGCATGTGAGCACTAAATACCGACGCTTGAGTCCAGCGAACGTAAAGCTCGGCATCGCGGGTATCTTTGTAAAAACCGCCAATATCAGTGGCAAAGAACGGCCCGCCCGATAACCCCCACGACAGACTACCGCGAATGCTTGCTGCAAGCCCTTGCCAATCGGCTTGCGGATCGCCGCCCCATTGTGAAGGATAACGCTGACTGCCAGTCCAGGCAGAACGGCTGAATAAAAACGGCCCGGTTTTACAGTACTTTTCAGCGGCCTCGTACACGCAGCGGTTATACAGCATGCTATACACATTGTGCAGACGATTGCCCGAATCGCCGCTGTGCGAAAGCATATTGTCGTCTTCTAGCTGCTCACCAAAGTCGGCTTTTATCATATCTATGCCTAAATCGAAGAGAGGCTTGTGAGACTCTCTCCAAAACTCGTAGGCTTCAGGGTGGGTAAAATCGAGAATACCGGAATCTGGCAGTGGCGTAAGTACTTCACCAAATGGGCTTAAATCCCACTCGTAGCGATAGGCCTCGCCCGTACGTTTGTCTTTTATTAGCCAGCCTTTATCGGCAGCCTTTTTAAACAACGGGTTCTTCACGGAAATCATAGGGTATTCCCACACACAAATTTTAAACCCTAGTGCCTTTAACTCATCTATCACAGGTTGCGGATCGGCATAGCGAGATGGGTCCCATTCAAAAGCAAAGCGGGTATCGGTGTCTTGCCATGCCCTACCATCAAGGGTAATGACGTCGCACGGCATTTCTTTTTCTCGCACTTCTTTTGCTACCGCTAAAAGCTCTTCCGCATCTTTGTAATACGCTTTTGAAAGAATGACGCCCAAACTCCACGTTGGCGGCGTTGGCGCAAAACCTGTTAGCTGGCTATAGGTGTTAATGCTTTTTGCTGGTGTGTCTTCGTGATACAGAAATAAATCGAGTAAAGCGTCTTCAACTAAGCACACATAAGCACGTTGAGACCATAGCGCGTAGCCCACGCCGTGGGTTACCGGTGAAGGTGTATGGACAAATAAGCTCCACCCTTCAGGGCTCCAAGCATAAGGTGTGTTTTTGTAAGACTTCTCTGCGTTAACACCAAGGGCATCGTGGTTGTATGAGCGAATAAGCTGACCGCGTTTATCAAGCTTTGCCCACTTTTCGCCTAAACCATATACGGCTTCATCATAGGCAAGCTCTAAACTGACTAACCAACCTGCATCGGTTTTTGCAAAAGGGGGAAGACGATGCTGACGAACAAAGTGGCCATCGGTGGCGCTTTGCTGTACCAGCTTGTCGTTTTTAAACAGCTTAAAATGAAGCGGCGACGTAAATAGCTCCAGGCGATAGCTTCCACCTTTTAGCGTGAATTGGTCATTGTCACCAGATAACGTGAGCGACTCTTTTTCTGGCGTACTTGTGAGCATTCCGTATGTAGCTTGGCTATCATCGGCGCTTTGAATCCGAAGCCCGAAATTGCTTATTGATAACCTAAGCTCACCACACTGAGTAGGTACAATAAGAATATCGTTATTCTCTAGGTAAGGTGTTTGGGTAATATCTGCCGGTTCTATTTGGTTCCAATCTGGCTCACTAACACTAAAGGCCTTACTCATTTGCTCATCGCTCTGAATGTCTTATATAAGACACAAGTTAATGAAATGTAACCACGGTGTCAATCTACAATTAAAGATTTACTAACAAACGCTACTATTAATAGATCCAGTTTAAATGAGCAAGCAAGCGCTGAGCGCTCCCCTATCGATGTTATTATTACACTTTCAAAATTAGTAAAAAGTACGCTATACATCTTGTGTATGATATAACAAAAGAAAAACAATCTTTAGGTTTTGGTTTTATGTCTTCATCTCAATTTGACCATAAGCTCGGCGGGCCGAGTCTCGCCTTTCAGCCTCTATACCAGCAGGTTGGCGAATACATTAAGCAGCTCATTGTTGAACGCAGATGGCAGCCAGGTGAAATGCTTCCCAGCGAGTTTAAACTGGCTGATGAATTCAACGTTAGCCAAGGTACCGTGCGCAAAGCACTAACTCTGCTAACCGACACCAAAATTGTCACTCGCCGACAAGGCGTTGGCACCTTTGTGTCAGAACACACTGCGCAAGACGCCTTATTCCGCTTTTTCCCTCTTCAAGCCGATGGTAAAGGTGCAGACCTTCCTAAAGCGGAATTGCTCAGCAAAGAGCGTGTTACGCCATCTACCGTAGTGCAAAAAGCCCTTTCGCTTTCAGCGAAAGACAAGGTTATTAAACTTGTACGCAGGCGAATTCTAGACAATGAGTTTTGCATGCTAGAAACCGTTTATCTTCCGGCCAAACTGTTTACCGGTATTAATACCCGAGAAGACATTCCTCACACGCTTTATCACTTCTATCAAACCGACTATAACCAAACCGTGTTTAAAACCCGAGACAGCATTAAAGCGATTTTGGCATCTGAAAGCGATGCAGACGCATTACATGTAGAAAAGGGCACGCCTCTTTTGCTTGTTACTCGCGTTACTGAGTCGATAGATGGAAAACTTATTGAGTACCGCGAAAGTAAATGCCGCACCGATCATTACCACTATCAGGTAGAGTTAGATTAGTACAATCAGCTCTGCCTTTTTACGTTAAGTATCTGCTTCATCTACTCTTTCTCGCCCTTTCCCTGCTTAAGTATATCTGCCCAACACATACTATTTCTTTTCTCCTGACACTTTTTTACACGCTTTCGATTTAAGCACACCACCCGCTAATCAATAACTTTGTTAACAGTTTGTTGACTTAACTCGGCCTGTGTAATAACTTATGTCTTATACAAGACTAATGTATTATTAAAATACACTTAGCTAAAATATGTGAAATATAAGGTGAATAACGTAATGGACAAAATACCAGAGGTAGGATTTGGCTTTTGGAAAGTAGACAAAGCCATTTGTGCAGATACAACCTATGAAGCAATTAAAGCAGGATATCGCCATTTAGATTGCGCTACCGATTACGGTAACGAAAAAGAAGTGGGTGAGGGAATTGCTCGCGCCATTGCTGAAGGTATTTGTTCGCGAGAAGAGTTGTGGATCACGTCAAAGCTTTGGAACACCTTTCACGCGCCAGAGCATGTTGACCTAGCGCTTAACAAATCATTAAGCGACTTAAAACTAGATTATCTCGACCTGTACCTCATCCACTTTCCTATAGCGCAAAAGTTTGTGCCCATTGAAACTCGCTATCCGCCAGAGTGGTTCTACGATCCAGAAGCCGCAGAACCGACAATGGAACTTGCGCCGGTACCGCTTTATAAAACATGGGAAGCCATGGAGAAGCTTGTTGATGCCGGTTCGGTAAAACAAATTGGTGTGTGTAACTACAACAGCGGCCTTATTAACGACTTAATGAGCTACGCTCGTATCAAGCCTTCCATGCTTCAAATAGAGTCTCACCCTTACCTGACTCAAGAGCGACTAATACGGCTGGCCAAAAATTACGGCCTAGCAGTAACGGCATTCTCGCCTCTTGGCGCGCTGTCTTATTTAGAGCTAGAAATGGCTGACAAAACCGAGTCTGTTTTAGAGCAAAGCGTTGTGAAAGCAGCAGCAGAAGCTCACGGCAAAACGCCTGCTCAAATCGTTTTACGATGGGGCATTCAGCGCGGTAACGCCATCATACCCAAAACCTCAAAAGTTGAGCGTATGAAAGAGAATATTGCTGTGTTTGACTTCAGCTTAAGCGATGAAGAAATGCAGGCCATCTCGTCGCTCAATATGAACCGTCGTTTTAACGATCCTGGGCATTTCTGCGAAGCTGCATTTAATCGTTTCAACCCTATTTACGACTAGGAGCTTATTAATGAAAAACGTCAATGAAACTTCTGAAGTTACGTATGCAAATGTGGCTACTCAGCATCATTACAACGACGATGTGTTTCCGTCTATTGTCGTAAATAATACGAACTGTGAAACCGTAACAGACACGGTGGCCTTTGTTAAAGCAAACCAAGCGGAATTAGAGGCTAAGTTAGCCAGCTCAGGTGCCCTGTTATTTCGTGGGTTCCCACTCGATAGCGCAGAAGTATTTGACGTTTTTTCAGCCGGCTTTGGCTATCCAAACTTCACGTACCAAGAGTCGCTGTCTAATGCGGTAAGAATAAACTTTACAGAGCGCGTGTTTACGGCCAACGAAGCTCCGAAAGACGTAGAAATATTCTTACATCATGAAATGGCGCAAACGCCCATCTCTCCCAGCAAAGTATTTTTCTTTTGTCAGTCGGCCGCTGATGAAGGCGGCGCTACGCCCTTATGTCGCTCAGACAAATTGTTTGAAGCACTGAAAGCGGAAGACCCACAGCTAGCCGATGACTTCAAACAAAAAGGTTTGAAGTACACTACCACTATGCCCGCCGCAGACGATGCAAACTCAGGCCAAGGTAGAAGTTGGAAAAGCACATTAAGCGTTGAAACGGTTGAAGAGGCCGAAGCCAAATTAAGCGAACTGGGATACAGCTGGGAATGGATGGCAGACGGCAGTTTAAAAGCCGTTACCCCCGTACTGCCAGCAGTAGTGGAAATGGCTGATGGCTCTGAAGTGTTTTACAACCAGCTTATTGCCGCTTACATGGGCTGGAAAGGTGTAAGAGAAAACCCGTCATCGGCCATTACATTTGGTGACGGCAGCCATATTCCCAAAGAAGGTTTAGAACGGGCCTCTGAACTTGCTGAAGACTTTACCTTCGACCTTAAATGGCAAGATGGCGATGTCGCAGTTGTTGATAATTATCGCACTATGCACGGACGCCGCCCTTACTCTGGAGATAGAAAACGAGTTGTGTTAGTTGCTTTAGTGGCCGCAGACCGGTAATTGCAATGAATGACATAGCAGTAAGGTGTAAGAATATATGGCCAGGACTGGGCATTGCTATTATCACCGGCATGGCGGCGCTATTTCTTAGTGAACATTACAACGCCCCTGTTATGTTATTCGCTTTGTTACTTGGCATGGCAGTGTCGTTTCTTTATCAAAAAGACACGCCCTGTTCATGCGGTATCGATTTTACTGCCAGCACGTTGCTGCGCGCTGGCGTTGTATTACTGGGGCTAAGAGTTGCACTAGGCGATCTTATTGTTCTTGGATGGCAAACTGCGCTTATGCTGGCAGGTGCTATATTCACCACTATAGTGCTGGGTGTTTTTCTTGCTAAAGCCTTTGGTTTACAAAAGCGCTTTGGTGCCCTAACTGGAGGCTCGGTAGCCATTTGCGGCGCGTCTGCCGCTCTTGCTATTTCCACTATCCTACCTAAAGGCGAAAACCACGAGCGAGACACCCTTCTTACCGTAATTGGCGTTACTGCTATGTCTACCATTGCCATGATTGTGTACCCTATTATTGCGGCGCAGATGGGTATGGATGATATAAAAGCAGGCATATTCTTAGGCGGCACTATTCACGACGTAGCACAGGTGGTAGGCGCAGGGTATTCAGTGTCGGAAGAAGCCGGTGATATGGCAACGCTAACAAAACTTGTGCGCGTAGCCATGTTAATGCCCGTAGTGCTTATCATGATGCTAATAATTAAACGCTTTTACACCGCCAAACAAAATATGAAAGAGGGCGACGTACCTAAAGTGCCGTTATTTTTAGTGGGCTTTATTGCCATGATGTTGCTCAATAGCTTTGTTGCATTGCCTGAATACATTGTTGAAACAGGCTCGCAGGTATCGCGGTTTTTCCTTGTGGTGTCTATTACCGCTATTGGCATGAAGTCGAACTTAGGCAAACTTGCCGAAGTGGGCGCCCTTCCCATAATGATGATTTTGACTGAAACCCTATGGATAGCGTTACTCATTTTAGGCTACTTGTACTTTCTATAACCGCCTGTTTAGATAGGCAGTAGCGCAGCGATACAAACCAAACAAAACGTCTGTAATTTTAAAAGGTAAAAGCAGTGAAAAAACGCGGCCTTCATGAACTTTACGCCAACGATGCTGAAAAAGCAGACCACACCGTATTTGGCAGAACCAGTAACCCAATGAGCCGTCGAGGCTTTTTATCTGGGTTAAAAACGCTGTCGGTACTGCTTGGCGCCGAAGTGGTTTACGGACAGTTCATGCCTTCGGGGCTTATTCCCGCCGCCTTTGCACAATCGGACACCCCTTTTGAAATAGAAGGTAAAGATGGGCTTGTGATTTTAAATGACCGCCCCGTTAATGCAGAAACACCGGCACACCTGCTTGATGACAAGGTTACACCGGCCAATCGCCTTTTTGTGCGCAATAACGGTATTGTGCCAAGCGCCCCTAATCCAGATACATGGACACTTACCATAGAGGGTGAATCTGCTAAGCAGTCTAAAACATTTACCCTCAACGAGCTAAAACAACGCTTTAAACATTACACCTACCAACTCACATTAGAATGCGGCGGTAACGGCAGGGCTGAGTTTTCTCCTGCAGCCACAGGCAATCAGTGGACCACCGGCGCGGTAGGCTGCCCTAAATGGACAGGCGTTCGGCTAAAAGACGTATTACAGGCAGTGGGCGTAAACGATGACGCTGTTTATATTGGTTACTATGGCAACGATCAGCATTTAAGCAGAACCCCCGGTAAAGCCGCTATTTCACGGGGCGTGCCTATTAGTAAAGCCATGGAAGATGAGTCGCTTATTGCATGGGAAATGAATGGCGAACCCTTACCCATCATGAATGGCTTTCCATTACGATTAGTGTTTGGAGGCTGGCCGGCTTCAACATCGGGCAAATGGCTAAGCAAAATTGTTATTCGAAACCAAGTACACGATGGCGCAAAAATGCTGGGTAAAGCCTACCGAGTTCCTTGCGAGCCTGTGGCACCAGGCACAACCGTGCCCGATGATGAAATGTGTATTATTGAGGCCATGCCGATAAAATCGCTTATCACCTATCCTCAATCTGGTGTACAGCATAAGCTCTCAAAAGCGTTAGCGGTGAGGGGGCATGCATGGTGCGGCTCAACTAGCGTAAAAGACATGTCCACCTCTATCGACTTTGGCCAAACTTGGCAAAAAGCCGAGCTATCTCGCCCCGCAAACCGACATGCGTGGCAACACTTCTCTACCCGTATTTCGTTCCCTCAAACAGGCTACTATGAAATATGGGCAAAAGCGGTGGATGAAACAGGTAAAGCCCAGCCCATGGTGCTGCCTGGCTGGAACCCAAAGGGTTATTTAAACAATGCGTGTCATCGCGTTGCAGTAAAAGTGGTAGCGTAAAATATGAAAGATAAACAGATCACGCCGCTGCCAATAACAGGAGCTTCACTATGCCGTTAGCGTTACGCTCAATCGTTATTGCGCTTTGCTTAACTGGGTTTAGTGCTATGTTTGCGAGCGGTTCAGAAGCAGCGGAACCGGCAGTAGATAAGCAATCAGGGTTGGTAATAGCTGAGGGTTCGAACCTGGTTTTAGCCCACTGTAGCGCGTGCCATTCAACTTCGCTTATTACGCAAAACGCCATGAGTAAAAAACGTTGGTTAGAAACTATCAGGTGGATGCAAGACACACAAAAACTGTGGCCACTAGGTGACGCAGAGCCGGTTATTTTAGATTATTTGGCGAAGTGGTATGGGCCAAAAGAATCGGCAAGACGACCGCCGCTTGCCCCGCATCTTATGCCAAAACGATAACTGTAGCTGCCTTTAAAACAGGTACTAGCTAATTACCCCAAGTTCTACCGCCCGAAGCACGGCGCGAGTGCGATCGCGCGCGCCCAGCTTAGCCAAAATAGTCGACACTTGGTTTTTTACTGTGCCTTCAGATTTATAAAGCGCACCGGCAATTTCTCGGTTACTGCAGCCAGAAGCCATTAGGCGCAAAATTTCTTTCTCTTTACTCGATAGCGGTTCTACCTGTTCAGGCTCTTCCGTTACAGTATTTAGCCCTTGTAAGCTATTTATTAGCGTAGTGGTAATGGCAGGCTGAATAAGTGATTCACCAGCATTAACGGCCTCTATGCCTTCTACTAGAGTTTCTAGCGACACGTCTTTTAACAAATAGCCTTTTGCGCCAGCGCGCAGCGCGCCCATCAGGTTTTCATGATCGTCAAAGGTAGTCAGCATAATAGTTGGAATACTTGGAATAGACGCATTGGCCTTGTTAAGGGCTTCGAGCAGCTCAATACCTGTCATGCGCGGCATGCGAATATCTAGCAGCATTACATCAGCGCCATTCGGGTTATCGCGTAGCCAGTTCATAGCCTCTACGCCATCATTAGCTTGGCCCACCACTTCTACTTTGTCAGAAAGGCCCAGCAGGCTGCATAACCCCTGTCGTAATAGTTGCTGGTCGTCTACTACTAATACTTTAATCATTGCGCCTCCGGCACTACTCATAATTTCGCCTCCGGCAGTATTAGCGAGGTATGAAAACCTCCACCGCTGTTGATAAACGTTGCACGGCCATTTAGCTCGCTAACGCGTTCTTGAATACCTTTGAGGCCATTTCCCTGAATAACATTATTGGTATTAGAGCTAGCGCTGCCGCCGTTGTCTTTTATGTCTACGTGCAACTGGTTAGCGTTGCTATAAATGCTGATCACAAGCTCATCGGCCCTGCTATGGCGCATAGTGTTAGTTAGGCTTTCTTGAATACAGCGCAGTAAATTAGTGGCCTGTAGCAGCGTTAAATGATTAATGTTGGTTTGGCAGTCAATGTTAACCTGTATCTTATTTTTCAATGGTTCGGTGAGGGCCTCAAGGGCTTGCAGTAAATTAAGCTGATTAAATTCACGCATGTCTGATACCGCTTCGCGAACGTCTGCAAGCAGCAGCCGCGCAATGCCTAAACACTGGTCTATAGCGGGGCGCTGGTCGGGCGACGCTGTGCGTGAGGCCACCTGCAAATGCAGCGACAGCCCCGTTAAATGATGCCCCACTAAATCGTGAATGTCGCGAGCAATGCGAGTGCGTTCATCCTTGCGGCTAGCCTGCTGCATCAAATCTTGTAAAGCCCGTAACTCTCTATTCGCTTCTTCAGCGCGCTGGGTTTGGCGCTCTGCGTTTTTACGGCTTTCCATCATTACTAAGGCAAACAAGTTGAATGTCCAAAATAGAAGAGCATTAACCCACAAACCGCTACTCGACTGCCAAACCCAACTAAACAATAGCCATGGTAAAGCTGACCAAATTGGCGACAGCAAAAGTGCCCGTTTAAACGGCATAAAATAAGGTAATAGCGCAGACCAAATCACCAATAAAATAGCGTTGAATGTCATTGGGCTTAAGGAAAATAGTACCAGCACAAGCCCATATTCAATGCCTACCAAAACAGTGCGAAGCCGATTGTGCTCGCCAAGAGGTCCGTTTTGGCTGATCAATAAAAAGCCAAACGTGAAAAGGACAAAGCACAACATAATCGCAACGATGTTTGTTGTGTTAATCCTTTCGGAACCAATAAGTAACCAAGCATTGGTTGCTGCAACAACCAAGATAGTTATGAGCGCTCCACTTTGTTCAGGAGCAATACGTAATTGAAATAGTTTCATAAGGCTCAGTATTGGTTAATTACGCGTTTTTTGGAATAGGCCAAAAGTCATTTTTCACATCGTGACTTTCGCCACTGATGCGCTTTCACCCTTCTAGGTACACTTCTCAATACACCGTCTTCGCTTATTAAGACAGTCATTTATAAACGGCAAATATTACTAGAACAATTGGAGATTTTAGATGAGCTATTCATACCAAGCTATTTTATACAGCAGCGCTTATTGAGACAGTCACTTTTAAACGGTCACTTATTAAGACAGTCATTTTTAACCGGCAAATATTACTAGAACAATTGGAGTTTCATATGAGCTATTCATACCAAGCTATTTTATACAGCCACATACTAGCCGGCGCTATTGCTCTGGTGCTTTTTTGGGTACCGGTTACCGCTCGTAAAGGCGCGTTTAACCACAAAAAGTTTGGCGCGCATTATCGTCGGGCTATGCTGTGGACTATTGGCAGCGGCGCAGTGCTAGCTGGCGTGTGGCTATTTTCCCCCGTTGCAGTTAACCCTAACTTGGCAAACAACCCTGCTGCTGCGGCAAACTTACAGCGCTTCGCCATATTTTTACTGCATTTGGCGGTACAAATGTATGCATCGGTCATGATGGGGCAATGGGCGCTAGACGCCAAGCAAAGCCGCCTGTCGCTTCGCCGTGTTAGCCGCATTGCACCAGCAGTACTTTTAACTGCAACTAGCCTGTTTATTGGGGTAATTGGCATTATGCACCAGCATATTCTAATGCTAGTTTTTGCACCACTAGGGCTAACGTTAAGCGTAAGCCAGCTGCGTTTTATATTTGCCAAACAAGTAGCGCCAAAAGCATGGCTGATAGAACACCTTGGCGGCTATATCGGCTCTGGCATCGCCGCTTACACTGCATTTGCAGCATTTGGTGGGCGTACCTTATTTAGCGATATTGGCGCATGGCAGTATGCGTTCTGGGTTTTGCCGGGGCTAATAGGAGGCATAGCGATAAGCCGCCTGTCACGGCAGTACAGAACAAGCACTGCAAAGGATTCGAAGCAAACTCAAGCGAAAATATAAGACAAGGTATTTTATGCAAGAAGATGGTGGTATTTAGTAGCGTGGGGAAACGTAAAAGCAGCCGCTAAAAACCATATATGAAGCGATAAAAATCGTGAGTTTGATTGGTACAATTTATACTTTTAGTAATTTTTACCGTTCTTTTGTGGCTGTATTTACCACTGCATTAGGCAGGTGCTTACTCAGCGAGTCGATGTACTCAAGTAAATTTAAAATCAATCATCAGGTAACAGCGAATCATTGAAATAATATTTGAGTGACGGATGTCTTTACACTAAATCGTGAATATCAACATTCAAAGCAGACGCTAAGGCCTTCCACGTATCAATAGAACCTTTCTGTTTACCTTTTTCAAGCTCTGCAATGGTTGCTTGAGTTAGCCCAACTTTCTGCGCAACTTGCACTTGAGTAAAACCTCTAAATTCGCGATATACACGTAAAGGGCTTTCGCCTTCGATCAAGCGCTCAACTAGCTCGACAGGAAAATTTTCTTCATTAGCTGACTTGGCCTCGTCATATGCAAGAACATCAAGTATATCTTCATAGTCACTGGGCGATATCGCAATTCTGCCGTCGCTTAATTTTTCATACTCTATCATCATAGTAAAAATATAGTTTTAAACTGTATTGTTGGCAATTATTACTTGTTTCACATGGTATATTTTTACAGCGCAGCCATCGACAGCATTATTATGACTCTTTATAGAGCTGTAGCTTTCTCATTACCTTCTACACCCCTGCGCCGTGGCTTTTTAGGCGACTTTCTAAACAGGTAAAAATACAGGCCAGTTATGGCAAGTAACACAGGGCTTAAACCCAATACACACCACAGTATTTTACTGGGTAAGCCTGCAAAATAACCAAAGTGCAGTTTTCTAAACATATCAACAAATACTGCCCAGCCCGACTCTTCTCTTACATCAAACGTAGCTAATACTTCGCCAGAATCGCGGCTATAGGTAACCACCGAGGAATACTCGCTTGAAAGATAGGGTTTACCGGGCACTTCGCCAAATACATTAATGTGCGCTTCAGGTTCAAAAGGAAAGGTAAGATAAGTGGGCCGGTGGCCCTCAATAGCGTTAGACGACCCATAAACCAGCTGCTGAAAATCGAGATTTGGGCTGTAAATGGCCTCGGTAACATAGGCGTGTTCGTCGCCGTGTTCTAAGGTTTCGTGTATCACTTCAGAGGCATTCCAATAGCCCCCGGTAAACGCCAAAATCAGCAGCACCGGTGAAGATAATATGCCTATTAGCTTATGCACATCGCTAAAAAAGATGCGCCTAGCCGCATGTATGCGCAGGGTGAATAGCTTAGTCCAAAACTTGCGATGCAACACTATGCCTGTAATGCCAAGCACTAACAGCATAAGAGAAAACACAAACCCGAAGGATGTGCCTATCACGCCCATCAAAAAGGTGTAATGTAGCGACAGTAACCAGTCGGTAATATCATGAGTGACAGTCACAGGGGTAGATAACAGCGTGCCCGAATACTGGTCGACATACAGCTTGTACCATTCGCCCTCAGACTTACTAATAAGGTACGCCGCATCGCTGCGCTGCTTGTTATCGAATAGCTCCCAACTTCCCAATACATAATCGGGATGGGTGGCTTCTACTTTGCTAATTAACTGATTTAAGTTTTCACGAGGCTGGCCTTCTGCTGCCTGCACGCTCATGTGCGAGGGCATTAACCACGTATCAATTTCCGGCTTAAATACCAGTATGCTGCCGGTAATTGAAATAACAAAAAGCGGCACCATTGCAATGAGTGCCGTTATGGAATGCCACTTAAACAGAGTTTTGCGCATGTTTATCTTCCATTTTTAGCCCGTGCACTTCAGTTGAAGCGCACGGTAAAGCGTTATGCCGTTATAGCGACCAAGTTGCGCTTAACATGTAGCTTGCTGGCGCACCGTAAAAACCTTGAGCCCAGTACAAGCTATTAATGTATTTTTCGTCTGTAACGTTGTTGGCGTTTAAAGCAACCGAGAAGTTATCAGAAACGCGGTATCTGGCCATCAAATCGATAATGGCGTAAGCATCTTGGCGTGTGGTAATAGTATCGCCTGCGTTTGCGAACCCTTCGCCCACAACCCCCTGCACACGTGAGGTGTCGTCTTGCCAACGTGCATTTACACCCACAGACAGTTTGTCGAAACTTGCAGGCGTGTAGGTTGCAGCAAACTTAAGCAGTCGCTCTGGCGTGTAGTTTGCCACCAGCTCGTTACCATCAATGGTGAAATCGGTATAACCAATGCTGGTTTGTAGGCCTGGTAATAGCTCGCCGGCCACTTCAAATTCATAACCGCTAGACTCTATACCTGTAGCGCCAATAAAACGCTGTTCGCCTGGCGGTAAATCGGCTGTTGCTGGGTCGGGTATGGCCAAATTTTCTTGCACAATGTCGAAGTAAGCCACTGTAGCAATTAGGCGGTCTTCAAAAAACTCGCTTTTAAAGCCCACTTCTTTACTCTCGCCCACAATAGGTGCCAGGGTATTGTTGTTTATGTCTAGCTCGGTTTGAGACAAGAACGTTTCTGTGTAGCTGGCATAAGCAGAAATGGAATCGTTAAGCGCATACACTACGCCAACATAAGGGATAAATTCGCTGTCTTCAGCGTCTTGCGCTACATCGTACGACATGCCGCTGGTATCCCATCTGTTCTGGCGGCCGCCAGCGGTAACGTGCAAGTCATCCGTTAAGCTAAAGCGCGTAGTGAAATACACTGCCGACTGCTCGGTATCAACATCGGCGCCCGTTAGCCCATCTACAAGGGTAGGAATGAGTGCATTGCCATCCCACGTTTCAAGCGGCGGCATTGCAGGAAAGCCATTGCCCGTTGTGAAATCGTATAACGACACATCTTCAAACGTCATAGAGGCATGGTTTACCCCTACTACAAACTCATGCGAGCGCCCGAAAAGATTGAAATCACCGGTAAGGTATACGTCAATCAAATCGGTTTCTTCATCGTGATCATATTCGCTGGCATAACCGGTGAGGCCAAGGCCCGTCTCGCGATTTGGCGTGCCAAACACATAAAATAGCTCTGAGTCTTCATCGGTTACTTTACGGGAGTAAGTAGCACGCATGTACCAGTTGTTGGCAAACACGTGGTCTAGCTCTATTAAGGTGTTGTGTTTTTCAACATCCCAATAGGCCCAATCGGCTGAGGTGTTGGTAGACACATCAAAATTAGTGGCTGTGCCGTCGGAATAAAACAGCGGGTTAGCGCCCCAGTTATTACCGTCGGCATTGTTTGTGTGATACGAATGGCTTACCGAGAACGTGGTGCTATCTGAAATATTGTACTCTGCGAACAAGTATGCCACTTGACGCTCTTGCTCGTAACGGTCGAGATAAGACTCTTGCGACTGAGACACCGCCACGCCGCGAATACCAAAATCTTCATTCACGCGATACGTACCGTCAACTTCAACACGGCGGTTATCCCAGCTGCCAATTAAGCCTTGTACAGTTAGGCCATTTTGCATACCTGGGCGCTTACGAATAAAGTTAACCGTAGCCGACGGGTTGCCCACGCCAGTCATTAACCCGTTTGCACCACGAATAATTTCAATACGATCGTAAATGGCAGAGTCTTCATCGCCGTGGTTGTTGCCTCGAATAAGCGGCAGGCCAATGCCATCAATTTGGAAGTTGTTTATGTCGAAACCACGTGCACTGTAATAGGTACGGCTGGTCTCTACTCGTTGCACGTTAACACCGGTTGCGGTATCGAGCACATCGTTAATGCCATTTAGCTGATAATCGTCGAACTGTGCACTGGTAATAACCGACACCGACTGAGGAATGTCTTTAATGGGCAAGTTAATACGCGACGCACCACTGGCCTTGTGTGCTCCGTACCCTTCAATGTAAGAGCCCCTTATCTCAATATTTTCTATTTCAGAGCTGTCGATATCAGAGCCATTCATTTCAATGCTGTTCATTTCAGTGCTATTCATTTCAGAGCTGCTCACTTCAGAGCTGTCTGCTTCAGCACTCGTATTTGCGGTTGCGGAATAACTCATTGCAAAAGCAATTGCCAAGGTAAGGATTGACCATTTCATAAGTACACACTTTTTGTTGTTCGGTTATTTATGGTCGCAAGATTTTACACATTGCCGCAGTAATGTAAATAGAAATAGTTATCATTTGCATAAACTTTACGGGTAATTCGGTAAGGTTATGCCCAAGTAGAAAGAGGAAGCGATAAAATTTCATGGTATGCTAATTTTTAGCTAGGCGGCGGCCAAATTAACGAACGCACACGGTGCGCAAATACACCTGCACTGCATATAAAGAGGGATTTTTAGTATTGAAAACAACCATTAACCATTACAGTACGAATGCAGAACACTACTACTCGCTTTATCAATCGATAAGTGCAAGCAGTGTGCATGGCTACCTCGAACAAGCACTTGCTAACACACAGCCCACTACTGCATTAGACGTTGGCGCAGGCAGTGGGCGCGATGCTAATTGGCTGGCCGCAAAAGGTTGGCAAGTAACAGCAACAGAGCCTGCCGAAGCATTACTGAAATTAGCCAAGCAACACTCCAACGAAAAAGTGAGTTGGTGCAACGCCGCCCTACCCGCGCTTGAACACTTACCCAAGGCCCAACAGAAATTCGAGCTTATTTTGCTTTCCGCCGTGTGGATGCACCTACCCAGCGAAGAAAGGCCAGCAGCTATAAAACGCTTAAGCGAACTGCTTTCCAACACTGGCCGCATGTATATAAGCCTGCGCTTTGGGCCAAGCGACCCAGAGCGGCCAATGTACCCGGTGAGCTACGAGCAACTGCAAGCATTAGCAGCAGACAATGGATTAACAGCGCGTAATTTGAACCCCGTGCCAAGTAAAGATGGGCTACAGCGTAGTGATGTTGAATGGGTGACGGTTGAGTTGCTGAAAACAGGCAAGAAATGACAGCTAAGAATTATTTAATAACAGGTAGAAGTGAAAATTACCTTCTTCATGAATTACGAAGTGCATTAAAAACAGCATCCGACATAGAAATTGCCGTATCGTTTATCAGAAGCTCTGGGCTTAACTTGCTGTTTCAAGACATCGAAGATGCTATGCATTCTGAAGAGCGTAACGTAACACTGTCGCTTTTAACTTCTGATTACATGAATGTTACCGAACCACAAGCCCTTAAGCAGTTAATGTTGCTGAAGGAACGGGGCGCAGACATTCGAATTTTTGCTAGCAAACAAGCCACCAGCTTTCATTTGAAATCCTACATCTTCGTGAGAAATTCAGATGAAGGAATGAAATCGGCAAGTGCCTTTATCGGCTCCAGCAATATTAGCAAAACAGCACTGACTGACGGTATAGAGTGGAATTATCGTATCGATTATCCGAATGAGAAAGACACGGAAGCCGTGGCTAGAATTCAGCAAATTAGAGACGAATATAACCACCTTTTCAAATTGGACCAAGTTCAGTCGCTTAGCTACGAATGGATAAAAGAATACGAAATACGCTACAACGCAGCTAGAAAAGTAACGCCTCTATATTCTTCAGTTTCGCTTCCTGATGAGGCAGAACATGAGGTTCCCTCTCCAAAAGAACATCAGGCTGCTGCATTACAGGCGCTCAATCAGGCACGAGAAACTGGCACAGTTAAGGGTTTAGTGGTGCTGGCCACCGGTATGGGGAAAACCTATTTAGCCGCTTTTGATGTGGCGCAATTCGATGCAAAAAAAGTTCTATTTGTTGCTCATAGGGAAGAGATTTTACTGCAAGCAGAAGCGAGCTTTTTAAAAATACTGCCAAACAAAAAAGTAGGCAGGTATAGCGGAAAGCAAAAAGATCGTGATTACGACATGCTGTTTGCTTCAGTGCAGACAATAGGCCAAAAAAGCCACCTCTCACAATTTGATGCAAGTGCTTTTGATTACATAGTAGTGGATGAATTTCACCACGCTGCTGCCAACGGATATCAAAGGCTTTTACAGCACTTTACTCCTAAGTTCATGCTGGGCCTAACTGCGACACCAAACAGAACAGATGGTAGTGATATTCTCAAACTGTGTGATAACAACTTAATCTACCAACAAGACCTATTTGATGGCGTTAATGCCGATGTTCTTTGCCCTTTTTCTTACTTTGGCATATTTGATAAAGAAGTGGATTACGAACATTTGCCATGGCGAAACGGAAGGTTCGACCCAGAAAAACTTTCCAATAAGTTAGCTACAAAAGCCCGTGCAAAACACGCGCTGAACGAGTGGCAAGAAAAAGCACAAAGTACCTCGTTAGCATTTTGCGTGTCGCGTAAGCATGCCGACTACATGGCGGATTACTTCAACCAACAAGGCATTAGAGCTGCCAGTGTGCACTCCGATTCAACGCTTACTCGCAGTGAAGCACTGGAACGCTTAAGCTCTGGCGATATTGATATTTTGTTCTCAGTAGACCTTTTCAATGAAGGTGTAGATTTACCGCAAATAGATACCGTGCTTCTGCTACGACCGACAGAATCCAAAATCTTATTTTTACAACAAATGGGCCGTGGGCTACGTCAAAGTGAAGGCAAAGAGCGGTTGATTATTCTAGATTTCGTAGGTAACCACCACAGCTTTTTAAATCGCCCTGAAATGCTACTTTCAAGCCTTGTGGATAGGCCGCTCAATAGGCGCGAAATAGTTCAAGCTGCCAAGAAACCAGATAAGCTTTTGCCAGATGGCTGCTACATCAACTTCGACCTAGAATTTATAGACTTTCTAACAAGCCTTGCAGAAGATGAGCTGGATATTCAGTATGACAAACTAAAAGCAACATTAAGTCGAAGACCAACTTATGCCGAGTTTTATAACGCTGGCGCCAACATGGAAAAGCTTCGCAGAAACCGAGGTTCGTGGTGGGAATTTGTAGACAGTAAAGGCGACATCACTGCAGACGAGTTAGAAGTTTTAGAACTACATTTGCAGTGGTTTAAAGACCTAGCCGTTACCCGTAACTCTAAGTGCTACAAACTAGTGCTACTTGCTACACTTATTGAACAACAGGCTTTTCAAACGCAAACCAGTATTGATGATTTAGCCGAATGGGCTAGAGAATGGTTTATAAAAAATCCTGAGTGGATTGCCGACTTGCCAGAGAGTAAGCAAGACTTGAAGACACTCAGTAAAGTCGCGTGGAAAAGACATTGGCGCAGCAACCCGATTACGTTTTGGTGTACTGAAGAGCCAGAATCAAAAGTAACGTGGTTTGATGTAACTGGGCAAAGTTTTAGATTCAACCAAACTATAACGGCATCCCACATCAACACCTTTTTAGATATGACTGGCGAAGTAAATAGACAGCGTCTTGTTGCTTACAAACACAAACACTTACCAGTTACTGAAAACAAACATAATGTAGTTAACTTTCCTGAGGTGGAGCAACTTCCCTTTTTCCCAGATATAAAGATTGCATGCGGGCACTTTAAAACAGGTAACGCAGAAGCCTCTGAACTTGTAAATGCGCCAACAGGTTTCGGAAGCTTGGATAGTTCAAAACACTTTATTGCTCGTGCATCGGGCAACTCTATGAATGGAGGTGGGAACCCAATTTATGACGGTGACTATTTGTTACTGGAACAAATCACTTCAAACAATGCTGGAAGCATAAGCAACACGACAGTTGCTATAGAGCGGCAAGATACCTCGGGTGACAACCAATATTTACTTAGAAAAGTGCTTAAGAATACCGATGGCACTTATACACTCAGAGCCGCTAACCCTGAGTATGAAGATATTAATGCTAGTGAAGAAATGGTGACCTTTGCGCGTTTAAAAGGAAAAGTAGACCCACTGGAACTGTTTGTTGGTCAGGAATTTATGCGAGAGGATATACCGCCGCTGTTTAATGAAAACTTCAACCCAGGAAACTGGCAGGCGGGACATGTAGTATTGAAGGAAAAAAATGTACAAGTATTACTGGTGACTCTCAACAAACAAGGTAAAAATAGCGAACATCAGTATCACGATTACTTTATTGACGATAAGCACTTTCATTGGCAATCGCAAAATAGCACTTCCCCAGCGAATAAGCGCGGTAGAGAGATTGTTGAACATGAAAAAATAGATAGTTCAGTCTATTTGTTTATTCGAGAGAGTAAGCTTAGAGGGAAAACTGCTTCCCCCTTTACGTTTTATGGCGAAGTAAAGTATAAGGGTCATGAGGGTGAAAAGCCGATGAATGTCACCTGGGAGCTGTTAGATAAAAACTAAAACTTAGCCTGAATTTAGCGGAACAGAATAAATACTCAAAACAAGGACGTTTACTTATGCCAAGAAAGAACACTTCATTTGCCGATTTACTTTTTGAGGCACCATGGTGGGTTTCAGTTATGACAGCAGTCATTACCTATTTCGGTATGACCCATTTTCTTCCTTCTATTCAAACAGAAAATCAACTCATCAATATGTTACTTCAGGGCTTAGCAGTTCCAGGACCTTACTTTGCGTTATTTATACTGCTTATTGCTCCATTTTCATTTTTTAACTCACGACGTAAAGCTAAGCAATTAGACACTCATAAAAGCATCGAAACTATTCGGCAAATGCACTGGCGCAACTTTGAAGAATTAGTCGCAGAAGCTTTTCGAAGGCAGGGCTTTCGAGTGACGGAAGGAGGTTACGGAGCTGACGGTGGAATAGACTTAGAGTTGATAAAAAACGGAGAGCGTACATTAGTTCAGTGCAAACAATGGAAGTCTCAAAAAGTAGGAGTGAACGTAATACGGGAAATGTATGGAGTACTCACCGCCAGTAATGCCGAAAAAGTCATTGTTATCTGCTCAGGTAAATTCACTCAACAAGCTTTTGACTTCGCGAAGGGCAAACCGATTGAATTATTAAGTGGTGTAGAACTCTTATCACTTATTCAAAAAGTGCAGTCAGCGCCGACTGTTACAACGATAGAAGCATCGGAGAAAGTAGAGGCGATAGAGACAGCGGAGACACTGGAGGCTAAGAAGGCGTTCAAACAAGCACAGTGTCCAAAATGCGGAAACACGCTCGTTGAGCGTATAGCGAAACGTGGCATTAATGCTGGAAATAAGTTTTTGGGATGCTCTAATTTTCCTAAGTGTCGATACACGGAGTGAAGGTAGAGGTAATTAACCTATGCCCATGGCCTCCGGAGGGCGATTACTAACGATTATTTGAAGAACACGACTTAACTGTGCAAGTTAAAACGCTGTAAGACAGCTTTAGAATGTGGTTGGCAGTTAGAGCATTAGCTCCTCACACAAACTTAAAGCAAAAACATACACTTGATGAACAACTTCGGGAATACCGAAAGCTCGACGCTTACGCTATGGACAGTTTTTTTTGTGAGCCGTAAGCTTACTCGACTTGTTTAACAACAAACAATTGTCCAACCGAAATATAGCCTTTTGGCTGGTTAACGGAGTGCGGACCATAAAACACTGCAGATGTTATGCATTTGTGCAAAGATGAAGCGCGAATAGTTGACACCATATGGTTAAAATCGACTTCTAAGCTAGCGCCTCCCTTTTTTTTATACTTAGAATACGGAACAACGAAATTTAGAGCAACGCACGCAACTTTCACTACTCTGCGCAAATCATTTTCGTCAAACTTAAGCGTCTCGACTTCTGCTGAGTTAAGTTGGGAGGCTGCTTGCTGTAACGCATTTTCAATGAGAGTTTCTTTAGTTTTGTTACCGTATAATTTAGGCCTACGGCTTTTACATTCTATCATAACTATATTCTTGTCACTAAAAAGCGCTAAGTCTAGCCGTCCACTATTGGTTCCTCCTCTAAATATTGGTATTTCTGCAGCAGGTAAATATTGTCTATTGTTTCCAGAATATGCTGTTTGCGCGGCATGGTAGATCAATGGTGTCAACGATATTTCTTTACTTGCACTTGGTAGAGCAAGGTCTGGGATTAGTCTAGATTGATTGTAGTACTCTACCAATAATTCATTTAACCTCTCAAATAAAGGCCTTATAAATTTAAGCTTATTATCAGGGTTCTTTACTGCTTTAAGAGCTTTTTCCATTGATTTACTCCGGTATACACTTGGCATCGTGCCTGATGTTGCCAATTTTAGTAAGAGTAAGGATCAATTACAAAATTAATATTGAATGACTAAATGATAAAGAAAAGTCGTTCAGTGTTGGTTAATTTGAGAGTTATTACCTTTTAAAACTCCGGTCTTTTGGTCATTCATCCTAATTTTTAACCATTCTATCAACTTTGGAATAGAACAAGACTTAAAAAGATTGAGTTTTAATCAAGGGGAAGTGGACATGGTCGATTCACAATATGGTCAAAGACCACTTTCAAGCAAATTGTGACGACATAAAGCGAAGATCAAAAAAGTTGGGTATGGCCCACCCGAGAGGATTCGAACCTCTGACCTCTCCCTCCGGAGAGCGACCCTGCGAAAAGTTTTACGTCGATATTAAACGGTGAAAAACGTATAAACTATTCAATTACATGAGGTTATGAGTTTTTATCAAGATATCTAAAATCACCATTTAGGACCGGTTAAATCGATCTTGGTCACACCTTAGGTCACAAAAGCGGTTCTTAATGATGGACAAATTGTCCACTTTTCACCCTTGCGAAAGGGTAAAACCCTAGTTTAGCGCTTATCAAGATTCAGGCAAGTCGTATCATTTTGCCTCTTATTAATTTGGTGAATTGACTCAAGCCGTGTGAATTCCATTTAAATGAGAGGCTTTTCGTTATGGGAATCCCATAACGTCTGATAAGGACGTTAAGTTGATATCACTCAACAGTGTTGGCCAGGTGAGTTTAGAAAATTGCTATTCCGGCTAGATTTACTTTCTTATACACAAATCCGTATAAACTTGATTTATACTGATTTGTGTATATAGTAAATTTATGCAGAAAAACGTATATTTTAAATTTATACATAAATCGGTATAAGTGACTAATATGAAAATTAATACGTCCAAGGATCTTAGCGCCATCATCAAGGACAGTAGAAAAGCCAAAGGATGGACTCAAGCTGATTTAGCAAAACGCATTGGTGTATATCAACGAGATATTTCGAACTGTGAAACCAAACCGGAAAAAGTCTCGGTCAATATGCTAATCAAACTTTGTGCGTCACTAGACTTAGAGCTGAAGGTCGACAGCCTGTCCAAGGATGAAGTATCCACACTGACTTCTCCACTCGCGAAAAAATCACTGAGATTCTGATGGGACGAAAATCACATACCCGCACACTCTTTTGTTCAATGAACGAATTCCCGGTGGGTGAGCTGTATTTAAAAAATGGACGCATGAGCTTTAAGTACGCCCCCAACTGGCTAGAGGTAGAGGGAAGCCGCGCTATCTCCCTAAGCCTACCTATGCAACGAGCTGAAATTACAGGAGACGCTGTTCATGCTTATTTTGATAATTTGCTGCCGGATCCAAGCGCTATCAGAGAGCATATGAAAGACCGCTTAGGAGCCGATAGTGCCAAGCCCTTCGATTTGTTAGCCAAGGTTGGAAAAGACTGTGTGGGTGCGCTCAAATTCACACAAACGCCTGCTACAGGAGAAATGCTTCCGTTGTCGCTCACTCCATTATCTGAGGGGGAAGTCGCACAAATTATAAGAGAAACCCGTCTTGAGAAAATGTTAGGTATGAACTCAGATGATGACTTCAGAATTTCTCTTGCTGGCGCGCAGGAGAAGACCGCTCTAACCTTATGGGAAGGAAGATGGTGCCGACCCCATGGCTCAACGCCAACTACGCATATCTTTAAGCCGCCCATTCTTCATCATGAAAGCCTGGGAATAGACTTATCTTCGAGTGTAGACAACGAATGGTTCTGCCAAACATTTATGAAAAACTTAGGTCTGGATGTGGCAGATTGTGAAATTGCGCAATTTGAAGATCAGAAGGTACTAGTAGTAAAGCGCTTTGACCGTAGAATTGAAGAAGATATGATTTTCCGACTGCCCCAAGAAGATATGTGTCAAGCATTAGGGCAAGTCAGTGGATCAAAGTATGAGGAAAACGGTGGCCCTGGTTCTCAAAAAATTATGAAACTGCTGTCTGGTTCAAAAAATGCGTACGAAGATCGGCTCGAATTTATGCGTGTACAAATCGTTTTTTGGTTACTTGCAGCAATTGATGGACACGCAAAAAACTTTAGTGTTGTACTAAATCAGGATGGTTACCGTCTAACCCCCTTCTACGATGTGCTAAGCGCTTACCCCTACTTCGGCCAAGGGAATATTCAGGCAAAAAAAGTAAAAATGGCAATGAAAGTCCATAGTAAAAATACACACTACAAATGGAACGATATTATGCCAAGGCACTGGCCCGAGCACGGCAGAAAGCAGGGGGTAGATGAGGCTCAAACACTCGGCATATTAGCCTCCTTAGACGAAAAGGCAGAGGAAGCGCTCACTTCCACCCTCAAGCAGGCAAATGCAAATTTTGATATGGGTGTAGGTGAGGTTATAACCGAAAGCACACTCACTTGCCTGAGTAAAATAACGACTTTTCTGAACGGATAGCGGACAGCTCTACTATTTGTTCCGAATCATATTAGAAGTAATATTTCATCCTAAATGATGATTTATTTTCTGCCTTGTCTCCCTCCGGAGGGGCCGCGCTCTATCCAGCTGAGAGAGGGCTGAATACTTTTTTCGCTTCGTTTCGAGAAAGCACACAAGAACTTTTCAGTGATATCTCACCCCAGCCGTTGCCTCACATAACACATCAGCCTTTTCGTGGCCGTATTGCTTTTAACATCTAAGCTTACGCTTTGTTTACTGTATGCATCGGGCTGCTCTTTGTACAGGAAGAGGCAAACAGCCAAAAAGTTGTAATCGATATCGTTATTTATTAGGGAGTTCAGCAAAGCTAACTGTTCCAATAATATTTGCTCACTAGGCGAAAATCCATTGGTTCGCTTACTTTTCATTATTTCAAAATCTTCGGCAAGCATGGCTTCTGTATACCCAGCAGATGAAAGCGCGTGGCCTAAAATCTGCTTAGCCATTGAGTCGATGCTCTCTGTATCGCTCTCACTGCCTGTTGATTTTTGAGCCACATTATTTTCGCTGCATGCCATCATAAATAGCACCGCAGGGTCGACTGCATTGAGCCGAGAAGCAATGTCTTTGATAGACCGATAAAAGCGTAGATTGGATATGTTGTCGATAAAGGCGTTAATAATTGCGTGGTATACCACGTTGGCTCTCCAATTATTCTGTTGTTCACTGTAACCAGATGTTATTGGATAGTACGGATTTTCAGCGCTAGCGTGTAATTAAAATCTAGCAATACGCAATTGATTGGCGCTATTGTTTTTTTCAAACTCAAAATAGTGAACATAAACCAAGTTACTGCCAACTATGGCAAAGTGGAGTGTTCAGTGTGCAGCAAAGCGTTGTGCAGTTTTAAGGCTGCTAAACAAGTGGCTCAAATAATAGTTCACTATAGTGAACTATTTCACTAATAATTGCATAATTAGTTTACTTTTTTCTCTTTTTCCGTACTAAAGTTCATTTCACCAAACAAAAGTGTTATTTTTCAAGCTAAAGTTCGCCATACATAACTTAGTACTGGTGTAATGCATGAAAAGTAATATCACAGAAATTAAGCTGCGTGTTAACGCACTCTTAAAAGAGCTTGAACGCTTAGAAGCTAGCGAGCTTGAAAACAAAGAGATGTTTCCGCTCTCTGAGTTAAAACCGCGCGTAACCCGTTATGTGAAAGACAACGATATTACCATAGACACATTTTGCGAACTTGCGATGATAAGCAAAACCACGCTATATGCTGCATTTAACTCGCCAGGTTCAACTAAGCGCGCCACTATAGAGGCTATTATCTCTGTTTTTGGAAGCTACCGGTTATACGTAGGCCGTGTAGATGCAAATTAACCGTGTAGCTACCGTATTTGTTAATGCAAATAAAGCGGGAACGCTTGCAGAGTATCGCGACGTGAATAACTTAGCTGCTCGCGAGTCTTATGTTTTTACCTATGCAGAAGAGTATCTAACGCATGGTGCTCCCATTGGCCATCACTTTCCACTAACAAAAACACGATACGAGTTTGATGCTTCACCCCCTTTCTTTTCTAATATGCTTTCTGAGGGCTGGCTAAGAGCGCATCAGGCTGCAAAGGCAAGACTCGATAAAAGTGATGAGTTTGGTTTATTGTGCGCCAATGGAGAAGAGCTTATAGGCGCGGTTTCGGTAGAGGCTGGCGAGGTTGATACATTGCCAACAGACCGTTTTATTCAGCTTCCCATACCTAAATCACGCACCTTGAAAGACAAAGGTGTTGTTATTGTTGGCACGTCGAGAACGTTTAATGACTACGCAGTAGATCATGCGAACGGCCAATCCATTTCAGGTGTGCAGCGAAAGCTTATGATGAAGTTGCAAGGCAATCAACTTGTGCCTACTTCTCGTGGGGGTCAGTACATTGTTAAGCCCGCTCCAGAAGGGGTAGCGTATTGCCCTGAAAATGAGTTTTTTATTATGAGCTTGGCCAACAAGGTGGGGTTTAATACCGCGGAATGTGGCCTTGTGCCTTTTGAAGACGGAGAGCTTGCTTACGTAACAAAGCGTTTCGACATTCTTAATGAAGATGAGCGCTACTTAATTGAAGACGGTGCATCCTTATGCTTAGTGCACCCCAAACATAAAGACAGCGAAGCATTAAGTTATGAAATCGTGTTAAAACGGTTAAGCCAAGTGGCAGGGAATAGCAAAGCGGTAACACTAATATTGTTCTTACACGTTGTGTTTTCTTACATTGTGGGTAACAACGACTTACATCTAAAAAACTTCTCTTTGATGCGCAAACCTCGCGGGCAAAGCACGACTATGGACATGTTAACGCCAGTGTATGACGTACTTAGTCTGGCACCCTACCCTCAATTTGACCGCGCTTGCTTTATGTCGATTAGCGTTCTCGCTATAGAAGAAGGAGATGATGGATATTTCAGTGATGCGTACAACTCGTTTGGTTACTATACCAAGCACGATTTTGTGCAGTTAGGTGTAAATATAGGGCTACCTAAAGCACTTGTTGAAAAGCAGCTTAAACAACTCATCTGCAAAGTGTTAAAGGCGCTGGAAAGCGATGTTGAAATACTCATGCCCAATGATATGTATCAACAAATCGTAACCCGTATTGATGAACGATGTAGCACGTTAGGTTAGGGCGGAGTTTAGACAGCTAGCCGGTATTGTGGCCACGCTTTTCCCACTTTTTGAATATTTGTTAGCAAAAAACTCGATAGACAAGGAACCCAAATACCCCTTTTCTTCCCCTGAACCGTAATAACTTTCAAGCGCTTAGTTATGCTTCAATCATCCCTATCCCACCACATTTAAAACCGAGTATCTAGCGGTCAGATAGGTAAAGTTGGAACACCCAATCCAACTACTTATGCCGGAGAGAAACTTACAAACCAACCAAACACCACTGTGACAAAAAGACAACCACTTACACCTCAAAACCGAGAAAAAACAAATTAACTGGGGTAACATTAAAATAAAGTGAAGCGTGCAATTTCAATACGCATAGTATCCAAACACTAATCAAGGAAGATTTATGAACAAACTAATTACCCTACTCCTCTTATTATTTATCTCATCACCCGCTTTTTCTGCCTCTAACTTCGAGCCGTCTAAATACAGTTGTTCAGGGATCGAAAAGCGAATCAAAAATATATATTCCAAAATGCGCTCTGGGTACAGCGCTAGAGAAGGTGAAAGGTCAAGAGAAGAGCTCAGAACACTTAAAGACCATCGCTATGCTTGTAAGAAAAAACGTTTTTCAACCAAGTAAAATGTGTTGATAAAAAGCGCCTAGCAAAATGCGTGGTTTTGAAAGATAACGTGGATACAAACGAGTTAAAAGTGGCCTTGGCACTGGAATGAAAACGTATCTGTTGCGATGGCTCCCGGTATTGCAGGTTATGTAAGTGGTGATTACTACAACCACAGTGGACTGAGCTTACAGGAATGTTTAACGCCTGTGATTAATATCAATAAACCTTGAGTTTTATACCGTATGACCGATTAAGAAATTATAAATAAAGCGATTGCTGAAGCTAAGGCAATGAAAAAAACTATTGCCAAAAACACGATTGATCATTTGCCAGAAGAAGAAAGCGCTGTATCGGTATTTATGGCTGGTTCACCGGGCGCCGGAAAAACTGAAACTGCTAAGAGTATGATTTCTCAGTTCAAGAAAGAGCACGGTGTAGAGGTTGTTCATATTGAAAATGATGAACTAAGGAAAGAGTTTGAAGATTACAATGGATTAAATTCGCCTCTTTTTCAGAATGCAGCAACTCGTTTAGTCGAAGCTATTCATGATCGGGCTTTGAAGAAAAAGGTAAGCTTTTTGCTTGATTCAACTCTGTCTAGTTTTGAGAAAGCAAAGTCGAATATTGAACGCTCACTAAAAAAAGAGCGTTATGTTTTGATAATCTTTGTGTATCAAGATCCTGAGCAGGCATGGTGTTTGGTAAAGGCACGTGAGATTGTTGAAGGCAGAAGGGTTCCACCTGAGGTTTTTGTTGATCAATTTCTTAAATCTCAAGCCGTTGTTAGTGAGCTCAAGAAAATATTTAAAGATCAAATAGATATTATTTTTATGGAGAAAAACCTTGATGGAACAAGAGAAAAGCCCTACTTTAATGTTAACGATATTGACTCTTTGCTAGGCAAAAAGTACAATCGCGCTTCGCTTGAAGCCATAGCTGGCATAGGTAATTCAACAAAATAAGGAGTACGACATGTTTGCTAAATCTCGTGAAAAAGTTAAGTCTACGCCTTTTTCTGAATTTGTAAGAAATAGTTCAGCTCGAGAGAAAAGAAAATTCTTCGATAAGGTTATAAAAGACACCGTGGCGGTACAAAAGGCCATGATTGAAGAAGCTAAAGCTTGTAGATAATTAACAGATTTTATTAAGAAAGCCGTTCAAATGAACGGCTTTTTTGATTTAAAAAACAAAATTAAACCTAACTCTAGTTGCATTAATTTTATCGAGATCACCTTGGTTTTTCACACTTAATGCATCTGCGTATTCCCCACGTAAATATAGTAAAATTATGGTGTTGTCGTTTCGTACAAGCACTTGTGTAGGCTATTTAATAGCGGTAATAGTAGGATATACTTAATAACCTCAAAAGCTGTTTAACCACAAGAAAATGTTGGTAGTTCTATGAAAAACGCTCATTTTATATTAGACATTCACTTGAAAAATGTTTCGTCTCCTTTAGTGAGAAGAGTGATCTCAGTGCCGCAAAACATTACCCTGATAAAGCTCAGTAAAGTCATTAACGAAGCAATGGGTTGGTATGGCTACCATTTGCATATGTTTACGTTTGGCGATGAGCACTATGGAGAAGTTTTCGATTTAAATGATGACTATTTAATTGACCAACGCAGAAAGCAGCTTCAAAAATTATTAGGAGGTAGCAAACGGTTTACCTATATTTACGACTTTGGTGATCATTGGGAGCATCAAATTTTCGTCAAAGAATCAACGCAATTACCGCCGCATCCGTTTTTCATCATATCGGCGGATGGGGAATGTCCACCTGAAGATTGTGGAGGTGAGCCAGGATACGAAGAGCTGAAGCGTGTGATTTCCGATCCTGAAGATGAAGAGTACGAAGAAATGATTGAATGGTGTGGTGAAGACTTCGACCCTTATCATGTTGATCTAAGCCGTATTCAAGAGCGGTTAAATTGCATCAAATAATTGATCCTACATTAAGTTGCACTGCGTAATTTAGCAAAAACGGCTTCAGGCCGTTTGTAACCTAGGCACATCCTCGCTTTTGACGTAAGAGCAGATTGTACTTGCCCAACACATTCGATTAATCGAGGCTGTCATTAAAAAAGGTCTGATATTTCTACTACTGCTATCCACCCTAGCAATCGCTGGCGCTACTTGGTTTGTTAAAACCCAGCAAAGCGAACCTAAGCCTGGCTATACCGAACCTTGGCGAACTGATGTGTGGAACAATGCCCTGTGCAGCTTTTTTACGGTAAGCGCCGATAAGCGCAACGTGGCATTACTGAATGATGCGCTAACTCAGTCATTGAGTGATAGAAAAACGGTTCATGCTGAGAAAGCCCTTTCTAACGAAATGAGCGCTGTTGAAATAAGCTCCGTTAATACCAAATCGGGTAAAAAGAGCCCTGATAAACAAAAAACTGCTGAATCGACAAACACTACAGAGCAACCCTGCTCTGCACTGTCTAATATATCGGCTAATTCATCTTCTAAATTATCTGAGCGAGAAACCCACTTGCTCGAAATGCTGCAGGCGGTAACCGTATTACCTAGCCCGCCATTAAGCACATTGAGTGCTGAGGCATTAACACTTACCGCTTTTATTGAGCAATACGGGCCACTTGCTAGTGCCGATATACGCATTTATGAGGTAGATGTAGCCAATCAGCTTTTCGCCTACGAACTACGCCTTAAGGATGCTAGGGCATACGTAATGTACAATTTTTCTTTTGATACCCATCCACTGCCTTTACCCCTTGGGTTTATGGCTTCAACCAAAGTTACGCTATACAGAACAGATAACCCCCAGCCCAAGCGCTTTGTAACGAGTGGCCCGTTAAGTATTACCTATCATTCTGCTGTGGTTGTTGTTGTCGACTGAGTAAATTTATAGCCCATCGGCCCAAAGAGCTTATTCAGTCTGTTATACTTATACATACCATAAATAATTTTTTGAATGCGACTAATTCGGTAAGGTTTCGCTGGAGCGTGTATGTTGTTTAAAGCAACAATGTTTTTCTTTTTAGCTGTAGTGAGCTTTGGGCTTGCTAGTGAAACACACATTAATGCTGAGCCTGCGCATCCAACTGAAACAAATAACGCGCAGTGGCCTGAACCCCAACCCGTTTTACGCTTTGCAATAAATCATTTCCCTCCCTATTCCATATTGTCAGAAGGTAAGCCACCAGCGGGTATAAACGTTATTGCCATGAAGCTTATTGCCGAGCGGCTGAATATGCGTTTGAAATTTTTTGAATGCCCATTTGCCCGCTGTATGGTGTTGCTTGAAATGGGAGCGGTGGATGTTTTTATTGGGTTAACCTATAGCGACGCTAGAGCAGAGTTTTTGCACTTTATTGAACCCTCTGTGGCAGATGGCAGCGTTCAAACCTTTTACGCTAGAAAAGGGTCAGAAACGTCCATTGATTCATTTGCCGACCTGAACGGGCAAATTATTGGTCTTACTCGCTTTAGTTTGTACTTTCCAGAATTTGATGACGCCACCAGTTTTACAAAAGTGCCTGCCAACTCTCACCTGCAGCTTATCAATTTGTTACTCAATGAACGTATAGATGCTTTCATTGGCTCTGAACAACGGCTTAACTATTTGCTGCAAGAACAAGGCTTAACAGACACAATTTTACAGCAAAACTACACAGTAAGAGACGACAGAAAGGTGTACCTCGCACTGTCTAAGCGCTCTGTACATGCGGATTTAGTAGAATTATTTAGCGAAGCGCTAAGTGCTGTAAAAAGCAAAGGCGTATTTGATACGCCTTTTGATATACACCATATCGAATAAACGCAGAGGGCTGTTTCACTAGCCTCCTCTTCACTCTAAATTTCACTCATCAATTTCAATACTAAACTCTGGCATTGCCTGAATCACTTTTTTCACTGTGCAGCTGTTGGCAGACGCCAACAGTGGCTTTTTATATTTCTCTGGAAAATCGTCAGGCAACGTTACTTTAATAGCAAATGTCTTTTTAAATTTATCTTCGGCACTGCTGCTGTGGTCTTGGCTAATACTAATTCCGTCTGTGCTGATGTCTCTTGCGTCACAAAATTTGCGGATAAAAAACGCTGCACATAACGGCATGCTCGCTAAGAAGTAATCGAACGGCTCGGGATAAGACTCATCACCTCCGGCTGATACGCTTTGGTCACTAATTATTTGATGCTTGCCAAAACTGGCCTGTAGTTTCTGCCCTTCTAAAAGCGCGATATCTATTTTCATTACTGTGCCCTTATATTCACTTAACTTTATAAATATTCTGCTGATCTTGAAAGGAGTTGTATGCGGCGTCAAGGTTATATTGTGCGCTTTAACGTTAACAATAGTGAAGCACCGTTTTTAAACGGCATTTATCAACACAATGCCGCGCAAATTAATGAACAACGTATCGCATTAACGGGGAGTTAAACAAAAAACAAATTCAACTTTTTGCATTATCTACCTTCGTTTCATTACCAAAATACAGCTTTACGAGCTTACGCTTACTTCTACTAATGGGCAGTTTTGCGCCATAAGGCATTTCACACCATGCTTCGCTGCCTGAAATATGCACCCTAATAACGTGATCTTTATGCACCCAGTGAGAACGATGAATTAATATACCTTCATCGTCTAACACCTGTGCTATTTGGTTTAGCGCGCCGAGTATGAGTGTATTCCCTTTTGTAGTTTTCACGTTTACATAATGAAGTTCGGAGCTTATGGAAATTATATCTCGGCCAAGCACTTTCGGAAGCCTTTCGTAAAATTCAGCCTTTAGCTTTTTCCGCTTTTCTAGTTCTAGTTCTAGTTCTTTTTCGGTTTTAGGCCGGCTATGTCGTTCAGGCGTATTATCTTTCTCGTTAGGGAGCTTGTAAGTAACCTTTAGAAGTAACGGAATGTTTATTAAAAACCATAGCGTAATGATGCCCGGTGTCACTTCAAGAAATTCTGATACTACCCGAAAGAAAGGGCCTTTCTGATCGAGCATATCAACCCAACTGTCCGGCTCATCTTCTAAGCCCGGAAACCAATAATCGATTGATGCAAAAATAGGAGAAACCAGCACGGCCCCTAAAAGCCCAGATATGAGTAGTAATAAGTACAGTGGAAATTGCTTGGGTGGCATCTTAGTGGTTACGTAGCTAGCAAACATTAACCCCAGTAAAGCAGCCGAAATTTGCAGAAACCAGAAAAGCAGTCGTTGGAAAAAGTTTAGGCCGTAAGAAGACTCCGGCTCCATTAACGTAAACAACAGGGTGAGGCCGTAGCTTATTAGTTTTTGCGCTCCTCTTTCACCCTCAACAAATAGAACTTATCCAGCGCCTCTTTTACGGTAAGGTTTTCATCGGCTCGTAGGTATTTTTTTACCTCGCGAATAACCAAGTTTCTGTTTTGATTGTGCTGTGCTGCAAACGCTTCACAGGGCTTTTCAATGGCGTCTAATAATCTGCGTACTTCTAGTGAGCGATGAAACGCCTCTATCGCGCCATCGAAATTCTCGCCGTTCTCAAAGTACAGCTCGCTCAAGCGGCCTTTTTTAATTTGATAGGTACTGCTTGCGTATTCCAATGCCTGTTTGAAGTTTTCAAAGGTTTCGTCGAATACCTTATAGCGCTTATCTGGCGCTTTGCCCACTCTGGTAATGCTGCCGTCTACTTCATAGTCGAAGCCATTAAAGCGAAGTCGTGATACGGTTTCTTTACCTAAATTTATGCCTGCACTTAAGCTAATTTGAAATGCGGTGTCCATTTCCTCCAGCTCTTCTGGGCTCCACATGTTGTATACCCTTACCGCTTTTTCGTACTTTTTTGCCAATTGCTTTTTGAGCACATCGAAGCGTTCACCTAGCGTACCGGTATTGTGCTTTTTCAATAAATCGACGCATTCGTTGCACGCAGGCACGGCAATAAATTCAGCCGCTCTGCTGCCATCGCGCCAGTCGTGAATAAACGAGATAGGAGGAATGTAATCGGGAGTTGATGCCTCGCAACCACAGTAGAAGCACTTGTTGAAGTCGACAGAATGCACCGCTACCAGGGGCTCGTAATACTTTTTGTAATCCATTGCGCCCTCGTTTTGGTGTGTTTGAATTAGTTGTCATTTAAAGCCACTGCTTGTTGTAAAGCGTACTCTCTGCATTTTTATCTGCAACCTGGCTAGCAATAGAATAAACTATTTTACAGTTTGCCTACTCCTGTATTATTGAACAGAGAGTGCTCTTGTAAAGCACTAGTTCAGGGTATAGGCGCGCATTTTCATATGCGAAACAACGCATATAAATAACATAACTATATAATTTCGAGATGCATCAACTTATTTTTGGTACAGCAAGAAAGGAGAGATAATTGGAAAACTGGATCACTACCCCTTTTGAGCGGCTTAACAGGAGGCATTCTTATTGGGCTATCAGTGGTATTGCTATTGCTCACTCTTGGTCGCATTGCCGGCATATCAGGAATTGCTGCTGGCGCGCTAACTCAAAGGGGAGCTGAACAATATTGGCGGTTAGCATTTTTAATTGGAATGTTGTTAGCTGCGATAATTTATAAAATGTCTTTAGGCGGCTTTGAAGTACAGACTCAGTTGGGCTCTGGCTGGATGATAATAGCGGGGTTGCTAGTAGGGTTTGGAACCCGCCTTGGCAGCGGATGCACTTCTGGTCACGGTGTAGCAGGCCTTTC
>CENT01050703.1_pt1 | contig 205845 bp, 183 predicted proteins | sample 530141 | NCBI WGS metagenome assembly CENT01 (sample SAMEA2591074, study PRJEB7988) | marine metagenome | isolation source: saline water (ENVO:00002010), including | reverse complement strand
TTCCTTAGCAGGGAACTGGTTTCAGCCACTCACCCACCTCTCCTTGAGTGCGGGATGCATTTTACGGATTCATTGGCCTGAGTCAAACCTTTTTTAGGAAGAAAGTGTTCGTCCGCTGTCATTTTAAACGATTCGTTTAAAAAACACGTTAATTGTATACCAATCACACGACCCTCACCTACTGATACCTCGTCAATCAATCATTGCTGGGAAAATTTGGGCTAGTACCATTTTTTTAAATATAGAAACAAAAAAGGCCGGCGTGCGCCGACCTTTCCCAATGAAGCTATATTAACGTTTATTCTGCAGAGTCCGGCTGTCCGCCTTTTTCTGCCTGAATACGCATGTATATTTCTTCACGGTGCACAGAAACTTCTTTCGGTGCATTAACACCTATTCGTACCTGATTCCCTTTGACGCCTAACACAGTAACAGTAACATCGTCACCAACCATAAGCGTTTCACCAACTCGACGAGTCAAAATAAGCATTCGCTTGCTCCTGTTCCTTTATATTTAACGTTTCCATTATAGTTTGCTAACTCGCCGGCACGACCCAGCGGAAGCACAGTGATTCCATGTTTCTGTGTCACTTCAAAAACTCACTGTTATATGCGGTTATCATTATAGCTTATCTTGTAACCAAGCGTTAACCGAATCTAACGCCTGATTGAGATTTTCAGGTTTGTCGCCACCTGCCTGAGCCATGTCAGGTCTACCGCCACCTTTGCCGCCAACTTGCGAGGCGATGAAATTCACCAATTCGCCGGCTTTTACCTGACTAGTAAGGTTTTTGGTAACACCAACAATAAGGTTAACTTTTGAATTGTTTGCTACACCTAATACTACGATGCCTTCGCCGATTCGGTTCTTTATATCATCCATCATTGAACGCAATGACTTAGCTTCCACACCTTCTAAATTGGCGACTAGCACTTTTACGCCATTTATTTCTACCGTATTACTAAGCATATCAGCACCTTGCTGACTTGCCAGTTTTTGTTTGGCCGCAGTGAGTGCTTTTTCTAACTCTTTAGTATGATTTTGTAATGTTGCTACCCTGTCTAGCACATTGGCGCTGTCTGTTTTCAACATTGCCGATAGCGACGCAAGTGTTGCCTGCTGGCTCTGCATTACATTTAAGGCCTCTTCGCCTGTTACTGCTTCTAAACGACGTACGCCTGAAGCAATGCCGGCTTCGCTGGTAATTTTAAGCAAACCGATGTCACCAGTTCTAGTAACGTGAGTACCGCCGCAAAGCTCTACAGAAAACGGCCCCATTTTTACAACGCGTACTTTTTCGTCGTACTTTTCGCCGAACAACGCCATCGCGCCTGACGCTTTAGCGTCTTCAAGCTCCATTAGCTCTGTAGATAGGACATGGTTTTCTCTGATTTGTTCATTGACTCGACGCTCTATTTGCACAATTTGCTCTGACGTCACGGCTTCAAAGTGAGAGAAGTCAAAGCGCAAGCGAGGAGCCTCAACCAGTGAGCCCTTTTGCGTTACGTGCTCGCCCAATATCTCGCGAAGAGCAGCATGCAATAAGTGAGTTGCACTGTGGTTCTTTTTAATTGCTTCTCGGTTGGCTACGTCAATAGATGCGGTAGCTGTATCACCTTTTTTCACTGTACCTTTAGCAACACCTCTATGAGCAAATGCTTTACCCATCTTTTGAGTGTCTGATACAACGAACTCACCACCGGCTACGCTTAGTATGCCTTTGTCACCAGATTGACCACCGCTTTCCGCATAAAACGGCGTGCTATCTAGAACCACAACACCCTCTTGGCCATCTTCTAAAGTGGCGACGAATTCATTGTTAGCAATTAGCTCAACAACCGTTGCACTGCCGTCAACGTCGGTATAACCCGTAAAGACAGTTTCCTGTTCAACCACCAATCTATTATTGTAGTCGGTACCAAAATTACTCGCTTGTTGCGCCCTTGCTCTCTGCTGCTGCATAGCAGACTCAAAGCCTTCCTCGTCAATTTTAAGCTCGTGCTCTCTTGCTACGTCGTTGGTCAAGTCAATAGGGAATCCATAGGTGTCGTAAAGCTTGAACACAACATCGCCTGGAATAGTATCCCCTTCTAATGTTTCAAGGGTCTCGTTAAGCATTGCCATTCCGCGGGCAAGTGTCTTACTAAACTGCTCTTCTTCCACGCGAAGTACTTTTTCTACTACTGGCTTTTGGTCAACGAGCTCTGGGTACGCTTCGCCCATCTCAGTAGCCAATGAAGCTACTAGCTTGTAGAAGAAAATATCATCAGCACCTAGCTTATAGCCATGGCGAACGGCACGGCGGATAATACGGCGAAGTACATAGCCGCGACCTTCGTTAGATGGCATTACACCATCACAAATTAAAAAGCTGCACGAACGAATATGGTCAGCAATCACTCGCAACGACTTATTCTCTAAATCATCGGTACCGACAATTGACGCCGCTGACTTAATAAGATTTTGAAATAAATCGATTTCGTAGTTGCTGTGCACGTTTTGTAAAATGGCAGAAATACGCTCAAGTCCCATACCGGTATCGATAGAGGGTGCAGGTAGGGGCTCCATGCTGCCATCAGCCTGCTTGTTGTACTGCATGAATACTAGGTTCCATATTTCAATGAAACGATCGCCGTCTTCCTCTGGCGTGCCAGGAGGACCGCCCCAGATATGTGCACCATGATCATAAAATATTTCAGAACATGGACCGCAAGGCCCTGTATCACCCATCGACCAGAAGTTATCAGAGGTACTTATGCGAATGATTTTCTCTTTCGGAACGCCAATGTGATTTTCCCAAATATCAAAGGCTTCATCATCTTCAGAGTAAACCGTCACTAATAGCTTCTCTGCAGGAAGGCCTACTTCTTTGGTTAAAAAATTCCAAGCAAATTCAATAGCTTCTTTTTTGAAGTAATCGCCAAAGCTAAAGTTACCCAACATTTCAAAGAATGTGTGGTGACGAGCGGTGTAACCTACGTTCTCTAAATCGTTGTGTTTACCACCGGCTCTTACACAGCGCTGAGAAGACACTGCACGAGAATAACTGCGCTTATCTGCACCTAACAAGGTGTCTTTGAATTGATTCATGCCTGCGTTAGTAAAAAGAAGCGTTGGATCATCTGCAGGTACCAGTGACGAGCTAGCGACGGCGTGATGGCCATGACTTTTGAAATAATCTTTGAACTTGTTGCGTAAGTCAGCAGTTGATATTGTCATTGAAAACCTAACTTCCTTTATACATTAATGAGACGGTGCGAAGCGCTTATTCGACATTGTTGCTTAAATCACTCAGTTGCTTAAATCACTCACAATTCCATAACCCAACATAACCCAACAATTTCATAGCAAGGAAAAGTGCGTAAACAACAAAGTGAAAAGTCGAGTAAAAATAGTGAACAAAGAGATATCCGCGTCACGTGGCGTTATGCTCGCACAATTTTGCGAAACAATAGCACGAATAGTGGTTTTCTGTTAAGCCTAAGGGGGCTATGTAGTAGGCAATTTTTTACTAAACATCACCAAAACTGCAGCTAAAATAAAATTGTAGGTACATTTACATGTTACTTTCCGTATGATCACTCATTGCTTACAGCATAATCAATATGCTCTTGGTAAAACCCTCGGTATTGTAAAAAGCGTTTTTGTTTTTGACGTAAGGTGAAGTCTGTCTCAAAAAATGCGCCAAACTTTTTCACTTTTGCCGTTTTCGCGCTTTCAAACCAATCCGCTTCAATTTCTTCGAAAGCCTGTCGAACATACCCTTCATCAACACCGTATTGTTGCAGGTCAAGCTTTATCACTCTTGGGCCCTTGCCCTTTAAATACAGGGCCCGCGCTCTGCTTTGGGCAAATCGCTCGTCGCTTTGAATATCGGCTTCACGAAAAGCATCTAGAATTGGTAAGAACGCTTCGTTCTCAATGCCTTTTTGCGTAAGTTTACGCACTATCTCACTGTAGCTATGCTCTCGTCGTGCCAGCATGCGGGTAATCGCGTCGATAATGATCTTTCGGTCAAACTCTGACATTTTTGTGACCCTACTTGTTACTGTTCTCCGTAATTATTCTAATACTAAAATTACGGCATAGGTGATGTGGTTTGATTAGGTCCCGTTGACCTATTTTGAAGCAGTATTTTATTTCGTTATACCAACGACAGTCTAGCCTTAATAAGAAGAGAGTCGCATTACTAGCGCTTGATATACTTTAAATGAAATTATGAATGAACAAGTAATAATACACGACAGCATAGCAAGTATCTCCAAAGCGCAATGGAACTCTCTCGCTGAGAATGCAGGCCCATTTCTCCAATTTGAATTTTTGCATGCATTGGAAACGTCAAAGTGTTGTGGTGAAGAATCGGGATGGCGCCCGTTTCATGTAACGGTGGAGCATGACGGCCATATTGTTATGGCGATGCCTGGCTACCTTAAAACACACAGCTATGGCGAGTACGTATTCGACCACGCATGGGCAAATGCCTATCATCAACACGGCATTGACTACTACCCAAAATGGATAAGTGCCGTACCTTTCACTCCGGTAACAGGCAAACGGTTACTAATAAAAGAAGGGTTAACGTGCTCCCCTGCTCTATTAGCGCAAATTGCAGATACCTTAAGCGCGCAGTGCCAATCGAAATACAAAGAGCATATCTCGTCACTACACTGGTTATTCGTTTCAGACAGCGAAAACAACTTGCTAACTAAAGAACACCATTATTTAACTCGCCACAGTGTGCAATTTCAGTGGCACAACTATGGTTACACGCACTTTGATGATTTTTTGAACACCCTCACCTCGAGAAAGCGTAAATCAATAAGCAAAACCCGAAAAAAACTGACTGAAAACGGCATCCAATTCTCACACTACAGCGGAAGCGACATTACCCCAGAAAGACTCGCCTTCTTCGTCAAGTGCTATCAATCTACCTACTTAAAGCGCAGTGGCCACCTTGGCTACCTCAATACCGCCTTTTTTGAAACGCTTGTGTCAACTATGAGTGAACGCCTGCTTATTGTTACAGCAAGTGAGCACGGAAATCCGGTGGCTAGCGCTTTATTTTTTCACGACGAATCCAGCCTTTATGGACGTTACTGGGGTGCACTCAAAGATATCGATAGCCTGCACTTTGCATGCTGTTACTTCGAAGGTATCGAGTTTGCGATAAACAATAAACTCACTCACTTCAACCCAGGCACCCAAGGCGAACATAAAATATTGCGAGGGTTTGAGCCTATTTACTGTCAGTCCAAACACCAGCTGTTTGAGCCGGCTTTCCACGATGCTGTCGCAAATTTTTTACAGCAAGAAAACGAACATATCGCCCACTATTTTAATCAGGCACAGAATGCTTTACCTTTTAATCAGGAATTTGTGCCTACTTTAAAAACTAAAAGTGTCATTCATCCTAACGACGACACATAAAACTAAAATGAGAATCCATATGAAATATAAACTCCTTGCCGTAGCGATTGCGGCATCACTTGGCCTGGCTGGTTGCTCTCAACCAGAGCAAGTCAAAGAACAAATGACCAAAGCAGAGCCGGCTGAAGCAAAAGCCGAGGCGGAACTTGGCTCGTTCGGTGTTGATCTTTCTGCTCGAAATGAAGCGGTCAAGCCAGGCGACGACTTCTTTATGTATGCCAGTGGCACCTGGTACGACAACTATGAACTTCCTGCAGATAAAACGCGCTATGGCGCATTTACCGGCTTAGCTGAACGCAGCGAAGAACAGGTAAAAAGCATTATCGATGGTCTAACAGAAAAGGAAACGCTCAACGCAGATGAAAAGTTAGTAAGAGATTTCTACGTTGCCTTTATGGACACAGAGACCATCAATGAAAAAGGCCTATCTCCTATTAGTGATGTTCTAAACGACATTGATAGTATAGAAAACACGAAAGACCTCACCGCAGCCTTCGGTAAAAGCTGGCTATACGGTTACAGTACGCCTATTGGTGGCGGTATGTGGTACAACCGTCTTGACCCGAATGAATACCAGCTAAGCGTGGGTGTTGGTGGTATTGGTCTTCCCGATCGCGACTACTACCTAAGCGATAGTGAGCGCTTTGTAAAAATTCGCGAAGCCTATGTAGCCCACATTGAAGAGGTGCTTACCTTAGCTGGCGTAGAAGACGCAGGCACAAAAGCAGCGAATATTATGGCGCTAGAAACTCAGCTAGCTGAAGTTCAGTGGCCTCGCGAAAAACGCCGTAACCGTGACCTGACCCTTAACCAAATTGAGCGCAGTAAGCTCACTGATGCCTATCCGGGTTTCGATTGGGATGTTTATTTCGCACAGTCAGGCTATAAGGTACCAGAGCTCAACATCACTCAGCCTCAGCCTGTAAAAGATGTGATTAAACTGATAAACCAAGTTGACCTAAACGACTGGAAATCTTATTTGAAATATCACACGATTTCTAACAATGCGGGCATGCTTGCCGAAGATGTATACATGGCCAATTTCGACTTTTACGGTCGTACGCTTAATGGTCAGCAAGAGCCGCGCCCTCGTTGGAAGCGTGCGTTAAGTCAAATGTCGGGGACGCAGTCACTTGGTTTTGCCATTGGCAAGATTTACGTAGACGAGTATTTCCCTGAAAGCTCAAAAACACAAATGGCAGAGCTAGTGGAAAACTTGCGCGCTGCATTAAGCGAGCGTATAGATACCCTTGATTGGATGGGAGAAGAAACCAAGGTTAATGCCAAAGAAAAGCTAATGGCATTTCGTCCTAAAATTGGTTACCCAGATGAGTGGCAGTCGTTTGATGGCGTAACTATTAGTGATAACGACCTTGTCGGTAATGTTCGCAACTTACGTGAATTCTTCCATGCTGAATCGGTAGAGCGTGAGCTTAAGAAAACAGACCGTGAGCGTTGGGGTATGACACCACAGCGAGTAAATGCTTACTACAACAGCTCATTCAACGAAATTGTTTTCCCTGCTGCAATTCTTCAACCACCATTTTTCGACCCAAATGCTGATGCAGCCGTTAACTACGGTGCAATTGGTGCTGTTATCGGTCATGAAATGGGTCACGGTTTTGATGACCAAGGCTCGAAGTCTGATGCCATGGGGATTCAAACTAACTGGTGGACAGACGAAGATCGCGCGGCGTTCGAAGAAAAAGCAGATGCCCTTGCAGCTCAATACAGTAAGTACGAGCCCATTGAAGGCAACTTCGTAAACGGTCGTAACAGCCTGGGTGAAAACATTGGTGATGTAGGTGGTCTTGCAATGGCCTACCACGCTTACAAACTTAGTCTTAACGGTGAAGAAGCGCCAGTTATTGATGGTCTTACAGGCGATCAGCGTTTCTTCCTTGCTTGGGCTCAAGTTTGGAAAGAAAAGCGTACTGAACAAAGCATGTTGAACCAGCTTCGTGCCGGTACACACGCACCGGGCCGCTTCCGTGCACAAGCACCTCGTAACCACGATGCATGGTATGAAGCCTTTGACGTTAAACCGGGTGATGCCCTATACCTAGCGCCAGATGAGCGTGTGCGTATTTGGTAATTCGTTGAACGATCAGTTTGGTGAGCCGTATTTTGGCTCACTACGCTGGATAGCATGATGCATTCGGCACTGATTGTTCAAAAAATACAAAAAGGGCGGTAAGACTTATGTCGAACCGCCCTTTTTATACAAATCAATATTCTTCAGTGTTTTATCGAACCTGCAACAGCACTAAACTGTTGCAGATATGTTATCACGATTAAAAGGTTAAGCGTGCGTTGACTGCAACTGCGCGTGGGGCGCCAATCCAAAACGCACCTGGTGCAATAGTAGAAGCGTAATCTTCGTCAAACAAATTATTGACGGTTAAACGCACCTCTAGTTCTTCAACACCTGGCCCAATGTTTTCGATAAAGCCACCCACATAGAAGTCACTAACAATGTAGTCATCAACCTGTGCGGCATTTTCGATATCTAGGAAACGGCTATCAACATACTTAGTTGATAAGCCAGCAAAGTAGTTGTCGCGCGCCCAATCAAGACTGACTACTGCCATAGTATCAGGTGTACCGATAACCGTATTACCTTCAATAGCTACCAGCGATACCTCAGGGTTTTCAGCGTCTGCAATGGCAGCTTGGGCATTAGCAAGTGTATCATATTGCGTACCTGAACTTCCTACCGTCGCAACGTACTCAGAATCGCTTAGGGTAATAGAGGTAAACAACGAGAACTCGTCGGTTAGCATAACGTCTGCTGAAACTTCAAAACCGCTTGACTTAATACCACCAACATTTTTATAACCACCAGCGGCGGCTTCAAGAAAGTCTATGCCCTCTGAAGTTTCGTTACTAGTAAACTGAATACGGTCATTAAACTCAATATTGTAGTAGGTCACACTGGCATTAAAGCCTGGTGATGCGTAGCGGAAACCGACGTCAATGTTATCAGCTGTCTCTGGCTTTATAAAACGAAGGTCAGTATCGTTACGTTCAAGCTGGGCGTCTTTGATTGCCGCAAAGTTTTCACCGTAACCTGCGAAAACTTCTACTCCTTCAATTGGTAAAGGTGCGACGATACCCGCTGAGAATAATGTATCTGAATCTGTATTCACCGCTAAGTTGTTAGCTGAATCAAAGTTGTCGGTTTTCTCGATATCCACGTTAAACTTCTTTGCGCCCGCACGGATGCGAGCAAAGCCTAGATCTAGCTCGTCTTCCACATAGTACATCAGGGTATCAACCGGAAATGTTCTGTCGTACTGCACCCAATAAGGCGCGTTATCATAATCTACGCTGATAGATGAATTGGTGATCTTGTGCCAGTCCCGTGATTCACCTCGCTCATAGTCTTCCCACCAAATTCCGAATCGAACCGTATTATCAAAATCACCAATTTTGGTGTACCAGACTGCATCGGCATTTATGCCAAAGCGTTCTTTATCATAAAGGGTGTGGCGATAAGAGCCTACTGGAATAGCCCCTTGTTCGTGACAGCCAGGATCGTACTGTGCGCCTGCGCCGCCATAAGGGAAAGTTAGTGAGCTTTGACAACCCTCAATAGGGCTTAGCTGATTGCCTTGTCTATCCACGAAGTAGATTTGTCCGAGTTCTTGCCCGCCGAACACCGTATTACCGACCACAAGTTCAGAGTGTCCTTCAGCACCGTCATCAGTGATATCAACGATATATGGTGGAACCCACTCGCCGCGGCCTTTATTGTCGTGATAATAAACGTTGGTCATAAAATCGACCTGGCCAATGGTAAATTCAGCCTGAAGATAGGCAAAAAGGTTTTCCCGTAATGTAGACCACCCCCTTCGATACGCCTGATCTTGATAAGGCACTCCTGTCCATTCGTCAGTTAGCTGATCCCATTCCGGATTTTGCTCATATTGCGCTAAACCATATATTCGCTGATAGTTGTCTTCGTGGGTATCGTCGTAAGACAGGTAACCGGTAAGCGATACATCGTTAACAGTAGAGATAAACTTCATCGCCAAGTGGTCACGAGTGTTCTCTGCTGCTTGCTGCATAAAGTCAGAACTCTCTTGACTTGAAAGGCTTATCCAAGCGTAAGTATCTTTAAAGATTTCACCTGTTTCGTAGCGCACATAATACTTTGACGCATCAAACTCGCCTGCGGTTAAGCTAGTAACTAAACCTTGCTCCATAGACGGGTTGATGGTGGTGAAGTTTAGCGTACCGCCTAATGCTTCATGAGAGCGGGAAGCAATGTCTGCTGTACCCTGTGATACTTCTACGCCATTTACGTTTTCAGTATCGATATAGCGATTCGCCTTCGCACCCCCACCATAATTTGAGTTGCCGTTAGCGATTCCATCTACCGTCATACCTATCTGCTGTTCGTTTAGATTTACCTGAAACCCGCGAATAACAATAGACGTTGACCAATCATCAGCACCAAAGGTGTCGCCTTCGTTAATAAGAACACCTGGTAAGTTGTCCACCGCCGCTAGAACGCTGCTCAGATTTGCCTGCTGTTTGAACATGTCGTCGCTGGTTGCGTTATTCGCATAAGAAACGCTACGCCCCACAACAGTAATTTCTTCAATACGCTCTTCCTCTGCGCGTTCCGCTTCCTCCGCCAAAACTTGTGACGACGCAGCAATAGAAGAAAGAGCAGCAAGTATTGCTATATATAATTTATTCCGTGATTTCATGTGTTTCTCAAAGTAGTTGTGTATTGTTTGCGCACTACTTTAGAAAGGCATTGTTACACTTACGTTAAGTTTAATTGAACAATCAATTAATTAAATTGCGAATGTTATTTACAGGTAATTAGTGGCACATTGGGTTCAAAGAGCACCTACCTCTCATTATTCATCGCCAATCGATAAAAAAGCTTAGCTGCAGACATAAAAAAGCCCTCCTGAGGAGGGCTAAAAAAGGGAAAGGTTTTGTTTACCTCAAACTCTTATCACGATTGTGTTGCGGCTTGCAGCGATGGTTCGCCATCGTCACTCCCGCCTACTTTCTTTTTTGCATACAGAAGCGCATCGTGTAGCGTTTCAAAGTTAGGAATGCCTGGGTGAGCTTCATTAACACCCTCAAGTACTTTGTTAAGGTTTTCGTTGGCACCACAAATTATCAACTGCCTTCCTGCCGCTAGTGCGTCTGATGTTACTGTATCAACTGCCATTGCTGCAGATACATCCATCAAAGGGACCCGTGAGAAGTCCAGAATAGTGAACTTACTGCCAGGCTGAACACGCTCGCGAACACGGTGACCTAAATCAGCTGCCGCACCAAAGCTCAATGGACCACCGAAGCTAAAGATAGACACTTTGTCTTTGAGTTCCTCAAGCAATCCATTTTCTTTCGGGTCGTTAAGATCTTGGGGAATCTTTTGCAGCTCTTCAATTTGTAGCTGAGCGACTTGTCTAACATACGCTAAAGCGCCAAGTACAACACCTACGCCCACTGCGGTGATAAGGTCTACGAATACCGTTAACAGCAATACCAATGCCATTAATCCAAAGTCCCAACGCGGGCCTTTGTGACCACGTTTTAAGTAGCCCCAATCGATGATGTCTAGTCCAACTTTTACCAATATACCGGCAAGCACAGCATGTGGAATTTGAGCCGCAAGTGGGCTTAAACCTAATACAATAGCAAGTAATACCAACGCATGTACCATACCAGACACGTTGTATTTACCGCCGCTTCGGATATTTACAACAGTACGCATGGTTGCACCTGCACCCGCGATACCGCCGATTAAGCCGGCAAAGGTGTTACCAATCCCCTGACCGATAAGCTCTTTATTACTATCATGACGAGTACGCGTCATGTTATCAGCAACAAGCGAAGTCAAAAGACTATCAATTGCACCTAGCAGCGCTAGAATAAATGCAGCCTCTATTACAACCCATATCTTGCTTTGATCAAATACAGGCAATTGAAGGCTAGGCAAGCCCGTTGGGATATTACCCAATACTGGTACGCTTAGCGCAAGACTGACTAATGTACCAATGATAAGTGCAGCAAGAGCACCAGGTACATATTTGCCTAAAGACGCAGGCCACTTGTACGCTATCACTAACGTGCCAAGACCTAAAGCTAGGGTTGAGAAGTTTATATCAGCCAACGCTGTTGGAAGGTAAGAAAGCGCACCGATGGTACCGCCTGGAGGTTCATGCCCAAGTAATCGGCCAATTTGCAAAATAATAATGATGGCACCAATCCCAGACATAAAGCCCGAAATCACTGGATAAGGAACAAGCCTTATATATTGTCCAACACCAAACAAGCCAAACGCTATTTGGAATATACCGGCTAGCATTACCGCCGTAAATATTAGGCTAGCATCACCAGAGAGGCTGGCAAACAAGCCAGCAAGTACCACCACCATTGGTCCAGTAGGACCTGAAATTTGAGCTGGTGTGCCGCCAAAAAGAGCAGCGAAAAAGCCAACAGCTATTGCACCATACAGGCCAGCCATTGGTCCAAGACCTGAGGCTACACCAAGCGCTAACGCAAGAGGTAATGCAACGATACCGGCAGTTAAACCACCAGTGAGATCACCTCTTAAATTTGAAAAATTAATTTTTACCACAAATGTTCCCTCTTATTCAGCCGCTTTTGCACGTTTGAATCGCGCTTCAGCCTCTGTCTGGTCCATAGTAACAAAGTCGCCAGCTTCGCTGCTGTAACACAACATGTCGCCGCTACCGATATTGTAAACCCAGCCGTGAAGCTCTACTTGTCCAGTTGCAATTTTAGCCGCCACTGCAGGATGAGTGCGAAGGTGCTGTATTTGTTGCAATACGTTTTCTTTTGTCACCGCTTCTAAATCGTCAATAGATAGTTTGTCGTGACCACAACGCTCTTTAACAACGTCAGTCGCCGCGCGGCAGTGCCCTAACCACTCTTTTACGTGCGGTAATGAATCTAGACCTTCAGGGCTGATAGCGCCTTTCATAGCACCACAATCTGTATGACCACATACCACAATGTGTGAAACGCCTAACGCAGCTACAGCAAATTCAATAGACGCTGTCATGCCGCCGGTTTGATTACTATGAGGAGGAACAATATTGCCCGCATTTCGACAAATGAAAAGCTCGCCCGGATCGGTTTGAGTAACCAGGTTCGGGTCAATACGAGAATCTGAGCACGTGATGAAAAGAACTTCTGGGTTTTGACCATTCGCTAATTTTTGAAAGGTTGCTTTTTTATTTGGATAAACTTCTTTTTGAAACTTCGCAACACCTGAAAAGACGTGTTCCATAGAATACTCCCGGTTATTTTAAATAGTAATAACAATGTTAATACTCTAGTGTCACTTGATAGATTAATAGTTTAATATACCACCTCGTGATAACCAAAAACTATCATGCGAGTTATTTGTTGGATAGTCTGCTCATTAACTATAGTCGAAAGTAGGAGTTTTAATTATGCAATTAGGTGGTAAAGCCCCCTCGTTTAACCAGATTCGCTACTTTGTGGCCGTTGCAAAATACCTCAATTTTCGACAGGCAGCAGGGGCACTTGGCATTAGCCAGCCCACGCTGACTAGCCAAATAAATGCGTTAGAAGACACACTGAATTTAACGCTGTTAGAACGTTCCCGCACTGGCACCTTGCTTTCGCCACAAGGAAAGGCGCTTTTAGCCAGTGCAGAGGAGGTATTGCAGTCTACTCAACGCTTCTCTGAAATGGCCCGCGATCTCTCAAAAGGGGAAGTAATCACCTATCGGCTTGGTATTCCTCCAACACTTGGTCCTTATTTATTGCCTTTTGTTTTACCCGATTTGCACAGCCTAAAGCCGGGACTGCGATTTTACGTAAGAGAAGCGTCACCCGATGACTTGCAGCACGGATTATTAAGAGGTGAGTACGACATTATCCTTTCTCCCCTTTCAAGTGACAACTCACAGCTAATTACTTCGCCGCTGTTCAAAGAACCGCTAAAGTTTGTTACCCCGTCTGATCATTTTCTATCGGGTAAAGCATTTGTTCACCCTGAAGATATCAGCGGTGAAAAAATACTTACGTTAGAAGATAAGCACCATTTTCATCATCAAGTGCAAAAAATATGCGAAGACATAGGTGCAGACCTACAGCGAGACTATGAAGGCACCAGCCTTGATACATTAAGACAAATGGTGGTTATGGGCATGGGCGTTGCTTTTTTGCCCGGTCTTTATATTCATTCTGAATTACACAAACCTGAAGCTTTACACGTGTGTGAAATTGCTGACATGCCTATTGAGCGCCAGCACTCTCTTGCATGGCGTAACACATCACCTAGTAGAAAGACCTTCCGTGAGATGTCTATTATTATTAGGCGTATTATTGAAGAGCGGCTGGCTGATGCTGTCACTATGTGTGATTAGGCTTGGTGAGTGAAAAAAAGCTTGGTATTTAATTAAAGCCAGTTATTTAAATAGGGTTATTGAATTAGCGCTTTTAACACACCTATTGATGTTATATTGACTCCACATTCACTAGCGCTTTTATACACATGATTGATAGACAACACCTGCGTATTGTCCACGCAATACACCAGCATGGCACGATGACACAAGCCGCGAAATCTTTGTATTTAACCCAATCGGCCTTAAGTCATGCTATGAAAAAGCTTGAACACGAGTTTAATGTTCCGCTTTGGCAGAAAGAAGGCAGGCGTTTGCTTTTAACTCAGGCAGGTGAAAGTTTACTTGGCCTTGCACAGCGTATATTACCTCAGTTTGAACACACAGAAGCGCAACTTCGTCGATTTGCCGAGGGCAAGCAAGGCACGCTGCGCATTGGAATGGAATGTTACCCCTGCTTTGAATGGCTATTGAAAATAGTCGCTCCCTTTCTAAAACGATTTCCTGATGTAGACGTAGACGTACGACGTGCCTTTTCTTTTGGCGGCCTTCAAGCGCTGCATGGTTATGACATTGATGTACTCATTACTCCCGATCCCCTGTACTTAGACGCGATTACTTACACACCTGTGTTTAGCTACGAACAGGTTCTAGTGATGCATAGTACACACGACTTAGCGACGAAGGCATTTATAGCGCCTCGGGATCTCGCTCAAGAGACGCTCATTTCCTACCCAGTAGAAACTAGTAGGTTGGACATATTCTCTCAATTCTTAACACCGGCCAATGCATCGGTTAAAAGTCACAAAACCATAGAGACCACTGAGATTATTCTGCAAATGGTGGCAGCAGGAAGAGGGGTAACTGCGCTGCCTAAATGGCTTGTAGATGAGTCGCAAGAAAGTGAATTGCTGTGCTGTCGTCCCCTTGGCAAAGAAGGGTTAACAAAAACCTTATTCGTGGGGCATAGAAAGCGTACTGACACGCTCGGTTTTATTGATAGTTTCGTAGAGATGGCAATGGCGCAAGGATTAAAAACAAACAGCCCGCAGCAATAACTGCGGGCTGATGATGACGAAGGCGCTGTTGAGAATCAAGGCGCCTTCGTCCATATAGGTATTAGCTAGGGCTAAGGCTTTCTGTGCTTTTAGCCCAAAACTCGTACAACAAAGTTCAACACACCCTAACTAGCTGTAAAAGCAAAGGTAAGCCGTTGGCGATGATACTTTTACGTCAAACGACACATTGGCATCTACGTTAAATTCAGTGCCAGTTGGAAACGATTGCCACTCATCGCTGCCGGGTAATTTTACGGTAAGCTCACCCTCAACAACTTTCATTAGCTCTTTCTTTGAAGTATCGAAAGTATACTCACCTACAGACATCACACCGGATGTACAGGGACCATTTGCTGAATCAAATGCTATTGAGGTGACTTTATTGTCGAAGTAGTGGTTAACTGAAAATGACATATTATTCCTTGATAGTTTTTTTAAGAAAAATGGTTTTAAACAAAGGCGGTAGAAAAACAGAAGTTCAAAGACTTCAGTTTCTGGAGCCTCGGCTAACGTAACTAGGCAAACGTACCTCTATTGGAGTAGCTCTGTTAACAAAGTGGGCTCGAATCCACTGCATTGCTACTCTTTCGTCCACACTAACATAAGATTGTTAGCAGGCATCGTTATCATTTCTTTCAATGTGAGTCGCTTAGCCCATGCTTCGAGTTCATCAATATCTCTGTAGCCGCCATAGCCCCGCTCGACTAACGATTGGTGAAATTCAGCATTACTTTGAGATGAGTAAATCCCTGATTGTGTGAACGGGCCGTACTGGCAAAATGTACCGCCTTTAGGTAATTTCTGCGATACTAATTCCATGAGCAGTTTCGCCTCATGCTTTTGCATAATATGGGCAGTATTGGCGGAAAATATCCCATCAAAGGGCAAAGCAGGAAACGGGTCTACACCCACCTTGAATTCGACTGGTTGAATAAGGTTGGATAGTGAAGACTCACTTATCCAGGCGTTTATTCCGTCATGGTACTCGTATTGATCGCTCGTATGCCAAGTCAAATGAGGCAGATGAGCAGCAAGATAAGATGCGTGCTGCCCGGTTCCACTACCAATTTCGAGCACCTGTTGAGTATGAGCGAACTCCCTTTTTAGAATATCTAAAATTGGGCGTTTATTATTCTCACAGGCTTGGCTAAAGGGTTTTTCCATTACTGTTGTAACTTCCATCTTACAGATACTTTCACCAAGGGACAGATTGACCTAATCACTCAGATTTGGCCCCAGCCACTTCTCGGCTTCTTCCAGTGTCCAGTTTTTACGCTTGGCGTAATCCTCAACTTGATCAGGTTGAATTTTAGCCACCGCAAAATATTTTGCCTCTGGGTGAGCGAAGTACCATCCCGATACAGACGCGCCAGGCCACATTGCATAACTTTCAGTAAGCGTCATGCCGGTGTGTTCTTTTGCAGATAACAAATCCCAAATGAGCTGTTTCTCAGTATGCTCTGGACACGCCGCATAGCCTGGTGCAGGTCGAATACCTTGATATTTCTCCCTAATAAGCTCTTCATTACTCAAGGTTTCATTAGGTGCATAGGCCCAATACTTCAAGCGCACCTGCTGATGAAGATATTCAGCGAAGGCTTCGGCTAAGCGATCGGCAACGGCTTTTACCATAATACCATTGTAGTCATCACCGACCTTAATGTATGTATCGGCAAGGGTGTCCTCACCTATGCCGCCAGTGACTGCAAACGCGCCGATGTAATCTGCAATTCCGCTTTGTTTTTCAGCCACAAAATCGGCAAGGCAATAGTTGGCAAATTTATCTTTTTGGGTTTGCTGACGCAGATGATGTGCAACGCCTTTTATCGAGGTGCGGCTCTCATCAGAATAGACTTCGATATCGTCGCCCACCCTATTTGCGGGAAACAACCCTATCACGCCTTTTGCTTCAAGTGAGCCATCGGCAATAATTTTATCTAACATAGCGTTGGCATCGGCAAACAATGACGTTGCTTCTTCACCCACCACGTCATCATTAAGAATTCGCGGATATTTCCCTGCTAATGACCACGTCAAAAAGAAAGGCGTCCAATCAATATAATCTCGCAATGTAGCCAAGTCTGCGGTAATAGGCGTAACACCAAGCTGCGCTGGCTTAACCGGTGGCTCGGCAAAATTGACTTTACACCCATTAGCTCGCGCAGCCTCAAGCGTAACAGGCTTACTGCGAGGCTTTTTACGAGCATGCTGCTCTCTCACCGTATCGTATTCTTTCGCTAATTCTTTTGCGTATATATCCCGCGAACCTTTGTTGAGCAATTTCTGACACACGCCTACTGCACGACTCGCATTAGGTACATAGGCCACTGCTGAATGATAGTTTTGCTCTATCTTAACGGCAGTATGGGCTTTCGACGTTGTTGCACCACCAATAAGCAGTGGCATATCAAAACCTTGGCGCTCCATCTCTTTAGCCACGTACACCATTTCATCTAGCGACGGCGTAATGAGACCCGAAAGGCCAATCATGTCCACATTTTCTTCTTTTGCTTTTTGAAGAATATTTGCCGCGGGCACCATGACACCCATATCAATAACTTCAAAGTTATTACACTGCAAAACAACGCCAACAATGTTTTTGCCGATATCGTGAACATCACCTTTTACGGTGGCCAGTAATATTTTACCGTTACTTTTATTATCGTCAGACTTTTCAGCTTCGATATATGGCTGTAGATGAGCCACTGCTTTTTTCATTACCCGGGCAGATTTAACTACCTGGGGTAAGAACATCTTGCCTTCGCCAAATAAATCCCCGACGACATTCATCCCATCCATGAGCGGGCCTTCAATAACGTGTAGCGGGCGTTCAGCCTCTAAACGCGCTTCTTCGGTATCATCAATAATGTAATCGGTAATGCCTTTTATCAAAGCATGCTCTAAACGTTTACTAACGCTTTGTTCTCGCCAGCTAAGATCTTCTTTTGCCGCAGCCTTTCCATCGCCTTGGAATTGTGGGGCAATTTCGAGTAGTCGCTCGGTGCCATCGCTGCGCCTGTTTAATATGACGTCTTCTACCGCTTCACGAAGTGCCTTGGGAATTTCATCGTACACCTCAAGCTGACCGGCATTAACGATGGCCATGTCCATTCCCGCTCGAATAGCGTGGAAAAGGAAAACCGAATGCATAGCTTCGCGAACAGGGTTATTGCCCCGAAACGAAAAGGAAATATTCGAAAGACCACCCGAGATATGTGCATAAGGGCATGTTTTGCGGATAACGCGCGTTGCCTCGATAAAATCTACAGCGTAATTGTCGTGCTCTTCAATGCCGGTTGCAACGGCAAAAATGTTCGGGTCAAAAATAATATCTTCGGGAGGAAACCCAACTTGTTCAGTGAGGACCTTATAGCTTCGTTGACAGATTTCAACTTTGCGCTGTTGCGTGTCTGCTTGGCCTTTTTCATCAAACGCCATAACAACCGTAGCGGCGCCATATCGTTTGATTTTTTTCGCTTGTGCAATGAAAAGCGCCTCACCCTCTTTAAGGCTTATGGAGTTAACAATGGCTTTTCCCTGTACGCATTTAAGCCCAGCTTCAATGACGTCCCATTTCGAGGAGTCAATCATAATAGGCACTCGGCTAATGTCGGGCTCAGACGCAATAAGGTTTAAAAACGTCACCATTGCCTGCACTGAATCGAGCATCGCCTCGTCCATGTTGATATCGATGATTTGCGCACCGTTCTCAACTTGCTGACGAGCAACGTCGAGTGCCGCTTCGTAGTAACCGTCCAAAATGAGTCGTTTGAAACGTGCTGATCCGGTTACATTGGTTCGTTCACCAATATTAATAAATGTAGAAAAATCTGCGCTCACATTGCCCTCCTAGTGTACAAATGGCTCTAGGCCTGACAGACGCATTTTAGGTTCAAATGCTGGAACTTGGCGAGGCTTAATGCCCGCAACGGCGTTGGCTATATCGCTTATGTGCTCAGGCGTACTTCCACAGCAGCCTCCCACAATATTGACTAAGCCAGATTCCGCCCACTCTTTGAGATGTTCGGCCATTTCTGGGCCTTCCATATCGTATTCACCAAACTCATTGGGCAGCCCAGCATTGGGGTGTGCTGAAATTAAACACTCTGAAATAGTGGCAACTTCATCAACATACTGTCGCAGAAGATCAGGGCCTAATGCACAATTAAGTCCGAAAGAAAATGGACTAATATGACGCATAGAGTAATAAAACGCTTCGGCGGTTTGACCTGAAAGTGTACGTCCCGATGCGTCGGTAATGGTACCCGACACCATGACTGGCAAGGTTTTACCCACTTTTTCAAAGGTTTGCTCAACAGCAAAGGCCGCCGCTTTGGCATTGAGCGTATCGAAGATGGTTTCAAGCATAATGAGGTCAGCACCACCTTCAATGAGTGCTTCCGTAGACTCGCTGTACGCTTTGACTAATTCGTCAAAGGTTACGTTTCGTTTGCCCGGGTCATTTACATCTGGGGATATTGATGCGGTGCGGTTGGTAGGCCCAAGTACGCCGGCAACGTAACGAGGCTTGTCCGGTGTTTTTAGACTGTATTGTTGCGCGGCTTTCTTAGCAAGCTTCGCAGCTGCCACGTTAATATCACGAGATATAGCCTCCATGTCGTAATCGGCCATGGCGATGGTGGTAGCATTAAACGTGTTCGTCTCAATAATATCGGCACCAGCGTCTAGGTAGTCGCAGTGAATTTGGTAAATGAGGTCGGGCTGAGTTAATACAAGAAGGTCGTTGTTCCCTTGAACATCGCAATGCCAATCGGCAAATTGGTCGCCGCGATAGTCATCTTCTGCCAGTTTATGGCGTTGGATCATGGTACCCATGGCGCCATCTAGAATTAAAATTCTTTCTTTTGCGGCACTGGCTAAACTAGCTCGTGCTTTCGAATCTAAATCGTTACTCACGCGTTACCTCTTTGGCTGTGGTTTTTCAGCTAACTGGCTTAAATCATACGGCGTTGTTTGATAAACGTAATAGTTAAGCCAATTTGTAAACAATAGACTTCCATGGGAGCGCCATTGAACTAAAGGCGGTTTAGTTGGGTCATTGTCAGTGAAATAATTATTTGGCACCGCAGGATGTTGACCAGCCTGCACGTCACGCAGATATTCGTCTTTTAGCGTGTCCGGTTCGTACTCGGGGTGCCCGGTAACAAATACCATCCGTTTGTCTTCTGAAGCTACAATGTAAGCGCCCACTTCCTCTGACTCAGCCACTACATTAAGACCTTCAACACTATTATAAAGTGATGTGTCTATGTGACCGTAACGAGAGTGTGGTGCCGCAAAAGGTGAGTCAAATCCACGCAGTAATTCGTTGTTCGGATCGTTCACAGTGTGCTGATAAACGCCTGAAAACTTTTCGTTTCGAAGCTCCCGCGTCACGCCGTAGAAATGATACATTGCCGCGTGAGCAGCCCAGCATAAATAGAGGGTTGAGTTAACGTGGCGCTGGGCCCACTGTAAAATAGTTTTCATATTTTCCCAATACTTCACCTCTTCGTAATCGAGTAAAGCAAGGGGGGCACCCGTGACAATCAATCCGTCATACTTTTTATTCGCCACGCTGGAAAACTCGTGATAAAAGGCATCCATATGAGACTGCGGCGTATTTTTTGGTGCTTGGTTATCAATGCGAATAAAGTCCACATTGATTTGCAATGGCGTATTAGACAGTAATCTTAGCAACTGCACTTCTGTCTCTATTTTATTGGGCATCAAATTAAGAATACCCACTTCAAGAGGACGAATTTCCTGACTCGCCGCTCTATCCATATCCATAGTGAATATGTTTTCACCTAACAAGACATTCTGAGCAGGCAGTTGCACAGGGATACGGATTGGCATAAATAACTCCAGTCAAAAAAACGATAACTGTATTGTGGCGAATACTGCGAATATGTCAACATCTTTACGTCTAGACGTCTAAACGCAATATTGGGAGGAAAGTTGGGAGGACAATTGGAAGGGAAGCGTATGAACGCTAGATAACAGTAAGAAAGATTAAAAAATATGTAAGTAACATTGCCGCGTCACGCACCTTCAACACAAACGACAAGAGTGACTAAGACTCATCTAGATAGCAGCAATAAAGAATTAGCTGCCGGACTTGTGCACCATAACAAGCATCTCGGCTTCGGCACGGGGAATATCGCAGGTTTCAATAATCTCCTCAATCGTCGCGCCTTGTTTGACTAAATCCGCAGCCCGCTGATACAGCTTCAACGATGGATCTTGAAATTTGAGCTCTCGAAGTTGATTGTCCACGTCTTGCTGCTTTTCATCAATACGCTGTAAATGCTGACTGATCACAACGCTTCTAGTCTGAATTTCAGATTGCTGGTTGTTAGCATCATTAACCTGAACGGCCATACTCGACAACTCCTTTGAAACCCTGACGGTAAGGTTTTCTAACAGTTCAGTTGTTTTACGAAGTTTTGTATAAAGCACTATAACGGCGATAATGAGTAAAAGACTGATTACCGCGAGTATACATTCAACCAGTGACAGAGCAGCAAGCTGCAAGTCCATATGCGACACACCTAAATGAGACCGAGATACAAAGGGAAGCCGACGGCACTCGTGCCATCAACTCTACTTTCACTATATAGTATTTACTAAAGACTACTCACTAAATACTGCTTAGCTCGTCCCACTCTTCATCGCTTAGCAACTTGTTCAAATCCACTAAGATAAGAAGCTCGCCATCGCGATTACTGACGCCTTGGATAAACTTAGCACTTTCTTCAGTACCTACGTTTGGCGCACTGTCAATTTCAGACGACTTCAGATACACCACCTCAGCGACGCTATCGACGAGTATGCCAACGACTTGCTCATCAGACTCTATAATAACAATACGCGTATTGTCGGTAACTTCGGTAGGAGGTAAACCAAAGCGTGCTCGCGTATCGATAACCGTAACAACGTTACCGCGCAGGTTTATTATTCCTAATACATAGTCAGGCGCACCGGGCACCGGCGCTATTTCGGTATAACGCAATACTTCTTGTACCTGCATTACATTAATACCGTATGTTTCATCACCTAGGCGATATGTCACCCACTGAAGGACTTCATCGTTGCTGTCAGTGCCGTTATTTTTCATCTTTTCTTCGCTCATGAACCTGGCTCCCGTACTATGGCGTCTGGTCGTTGCTGCCTAAGCCTTTGTTAAGCATAGATATTAATTCTTCAACGTCAATTAATGCACACATCTTTTCTTTAACCATCCCCGCTAACCAAGGACGTTTACCAGTGGATCCGCGCCATTTGACATCATCTTTTGTTAAATTAACGGTGTTAACTAGCTTTTCGCTAGCTAATCCCCATTCGCTATCTCCCAACATGATCATGTATCGATAGTTAAGAGATTCAGCGAGTTCTTCGGTATATTTTTCTGGCATTACCCACTTTGCTGAGTCTACTACACTTAGTTTAGACTCTCTGTGCAACATTACACCCATAAACCAGTCAGGTTTTCCAAAAAGTGGGGCAATTTTATCTATTTGGTGTATTCCACCAAGGGTGGTTAATGGAACGGCAAGGGTTAACCCTGCCACTTCAAAAAATAACGCCTGAAAACGAAAGTCTAGACTGTCTTGAAGTGCAACCTTCGTTTTTGCAGCTATTGTTTCTTCATCGCTACTTTTTTCAGTAGACGAAGAACCTCTAATTTCCAGCTCATCTGAGGTGATAACCTCAGGCGTTCTCACACTGGAGTCAGCAACGTTTTCGTGTTCTGTTAATGAACGGCTATCTTTCGCACTACTTAATTCACGTAAGCTGCTCTTTTCATAAGTGCCATGCTCAGAAACGTTTTGCTCAGCTTTCAGTGTAACGGCATCAATCACGTCGTTATCTTGAGGCAGTGGTATCGTATCTTTAACTAACCGCTCCTCAGTAATATGATGAGAAGCTTGCTCAAGCAGCTTAGCTGCCCGAGCGGTTGCGTCGTCAGCCTCTATAGGCTCTTTAAGCAAACCATCTAAATACGCTTCCATCACGTCTTCACGTGCAAACGGAGACTGCTTACTCATCGCTCATTATTTCCCTAACACTTCAAGCAGTTTACCGTAGGCCGCAACGCCTCGTGTTTTCGGATAGGCCGCTGAAATGGGCAACTGCACCAAGCTGGCATCTCTAAAATGCGTATCAACCGGGATAACGCCTTCCCAAACACGCTCACCGTAATCGCTCATTAAGCGCTTACGCGATTCAAGCGCCGCGTTTGTTCGTTTATCAAACATGGTTGGAATAATGCAGGTATCAAAACTTTTGCCCAATGAGCGCCCCATTATTTCCATTGTACGAATCATTCTATCTAAGCCTTTTAACGCCAGGTATTCGGTTTGTGTCGGCACGATAACCTTGTCACACGCTGCCAGTGCATTCACCATCAACACACCTAACACAGGTGGGCAGTCGATAATGGCCACATCAAATTCATTTTCGACTTTTGCTAGCGCTTTCTTAAGCACTAAACCCATGCCCTGTTCGCTGCCCATGGTTCTATCAAGGGTAGCAAGCGCCATTGTTGCGGGTAGCACATAGAGATTATCTATTTTGGTTGGGCACAGGCAATCTAAAACGTTATCGGCCGTTAAACTGGCAGACTTAATAAAAATGTCGTAAACCGAATGACTTAGCGCTTCAGCATCGATACCAAAATAGTAACTTAACGATGAGTGAGGGTCGGTATCAATGAGTAACACGCGCTTACCTTGCTGCGCGAGCAAACCGCCTAAACTCACGGTGGTAGTAGTTTTACCTACCCCACCCTTTTGATTTGCTACTGTCCATACCTTCACGACATAATGTCCACTACACGATTAATACACTAACGCATTTCGGAAAGAATGCAGTTGCTCATATCATCAACATTAACATTTTGCGTTGATATATTCGCCACGGCAACCGCTTGAGGCATGCCGTAAACCACACAGGAGTCTTGATCCTGGGCCCAAATTGTAGCGCCTTTCTCTTTTAACTTTCTACAGCCCTCGCGCCCGTCGGCTCCCATACCGGTGAGGATTATCCCCAACACGTCGCCCGAAAAAGCTCGTTCTAAGGAGCTAAAAGTGAGATCAACACTTGGCTTGTAGTTAACCTTGTCAGCACTGCTAGCATCGACAATAGCAATCTTTTTTTGCCCGCCAACAGTTTCAATGAGCATTTGTCTTCCGCCAGGGGCCAAGTAAGCCTGACCAGGCATTAGAATGTCTCCGTGCTCAGCTTCTTTCACGCCTATTTTACAGTTTGCATCTAACCGCTGTGCAAACGCCGTCGTAAAAGTGCCAGGCATGTGCTGAACTAAAATAATTGGGTACGGAAAATCTGAGGGTAAAGGCATTAGCACTTTTTGCAGCGCTACCGGGCCCCCCGTTGAAGCGCCAATGGCAAGACACTTATATCGTTTACCCGTTGCTTTAACCGATGAAACCGTAGGCTGCTTCGCCGCGTCTTTATGACCCGACAGCAAACCTGACGTTTTGAAAAAGGCCTGTTTCGGTGCATTGGGAGGTAATCTTCGGGTTTCCTCAGATCTGAACGTGGGGCGTTTCAGCCCTATACCTCTGCGCGCAATCAAACGAACTTTAGTACACAACAGTCGCGTTGCATCTTTTCTATCTTGCGCTATATCTTCAAATTTCTTCGGTAGAAAATCGAGTGCACCTGCTTCTAATGCATCTAACGTAGCTTGTGCCCCATGATGGGTAAGTGATGAAAACATTAAAATAGGGATGGGCTTATTTTTCATGATGGCTTTAACCGCCGAAATGCCGTCCATAACGGGCATTTCAACGTCCATCGTAATTACGTCGGGAGATAGCTCTTTAATTTTATCAAGGGCATCTCTGCCGTTTCTAGCTTCACCTACAACCTCTAACTCTCTATCTTCATCGAGTATTTCTCTTACACGACGACGATAAAACGTTGAGTCGTCCACGACCAGGACTTTAAAGACCATGGATTACTTTTCCTATTGTTTGTAAACCAGCTTATTATGGCTTACGAGCATACCGCTTCAGAAGGCTTGGAATATCTAAGATCAACGCAATACCGCCGTCGGAGGTTATTGTTGCGCCTGCCATTCCTGGAGTGCCCTGTAGCAGCGCATCCAGTGGCTTGATTACCACTTCTTCTTGCCCTATTAATGCATCGACAACAAAACCAACTTGTCGGGTACCAACTTGCAACACGACCACATGCCCTTTCTCTCTCTCGATAGACTTAGGCCCTCTGATTAGCCAGTCGCCAAGGAAAAATAACGGTATAGCTTTAGAGCGAACTATCATTGTTAACTGTCCATCAACCGTATTGGTCTTTTTGATGTCCATGTTAATTATTTCACTGACAGAGCCTAGAGGTAATGCGAAGGTTTGCTTACCAATTATAATCATCAGTGTTGGCAAAATAGCTAAGGTAAGTGGAACTTTTATCTCTAACCGAGTGCCTTTACCAAGCTGAGAGTCGATATTTACCGTACCATTAAGCTGATTTATCTTAGTTTTCACCACGTCCATGCCAACGCCACGACCAGAAATATCGCTAATTTCCGTTTTCGTAGAGAAGCCCGGTGCAAAAATAAGATTAAAGGCTTCAACATCTGACATTCGTGCTGCAGCGTCGGCGTCTAGCACACCGCGACTGATAGCAATTTCTTTTAATTTTTCAGGGTCCATGCCCTTACCATCGTCTTCGATGGTAAGTAAAATGTGATCACCTTCCTGCGATGCAGATAGCTTAACCGTTCCCATTCTTGGTTTGCCAGCAGCTGCACGGTCATCTGGCATTTCCACACCGTGGTCGACGGAGTTTCTCACCAAGTGAACCAGCGGATCGGCAAGTGCTTCCACCAAGTTTTTATCTAAATCTGTTTCTTCACCTTCAAGCTCTAGGGTAATCTCTTTTTTGAGACTTCGCGCTAAATCACGAACAACCCTTGGGAAACGGCCAAATACTTTCTTAATTGGCTGCATCCGAGTTTTCATTACCGCGCCCTGTAGATCTCCGGTAACCACATCTAAATTTGCTATCGCTTTAGACATGCTCTCATCGTTGGTGTTTATACCAAGGCTTATCAATCTATTACGAACGAGTACCAGTTCGCCCACCATATTCATGATTTGATCTAGGCGTTTAGTATCAACACGAACGGTAGTTTCAGCTGGCGGCGCACTAGGTGCAGCTTTCTTCTCGTCTTTTTTGCCAGCATCTTTGCTTGCTGGGGCTGCAGATGCTGCCTTACTGGGCGCTGCCGCAGCAGGTGCCGCTTTAGCCACAGCTGGTGCAGATTGCTTTGCTTTTTGTATGGCTTCAGTTGCCGCTTTGTCAACATTGGGCTGTGGTGCTTTGGTATCTGCAGCGCTTTGAACGGTTGGGCCTTGCCCTGAACCGTGAAGTTGATCTAGCAGCGCTTCAAATTCATCGTCAGTAATTTCTTCATCACCGGAGGCTGAAGCGGATTGTGGAGCTGGCTTACTGGGTGCAGCGCTTTCTTCTGCGGCGCTGAACTTGCCTTTGCCATGAAGGTCATCAAGAAGGGCTTCAAACTCATCGTCGGTAATATCATCGCCGCTGCCCGAGGATACATCTGGGCTTTTTACATCAGGGCTTTGCGCAGCAGGTGCTTTCGCTTCGCTTTTGGTGCTTGTGGACGATTGGCCTGGGGCCGATTTTCCAGGCGCAGAAGAACCGTGAAGTTCATCAAGTAAAGCCTCGAATTCATCTTCACTGATTTCATCAATATCGCCACTAGAGCTTGCCGGCGCAGGTGCTTCGTCTACGATGTCTAGTTCAGGTTCAGAGGCTATTTCAGGTTGAGCGCTTGGGGCAGATTCATCGGTATCAAAAATATTTTCATCCGGTGACTCTGGTTTGCTCAACTTGTGCAGAGTATCTACAAGTTTGGCGTCGGCAGGTTCCAATGGTTCTTGGGATTTTACCCGCTCAAACATATCTACCACTACGTCCGTAGCCTGTAGAATAATATCCATTAATTCCGGCGTAAGCGTGCGCTGGCCATTTCTCATGACATCGAAAACGTTCTCGGCACCATGACAAATTTCAACTAACTCGGTGAGCGATAAAAATCCCGCTCCGCCTTTAACTGTATGATATCCGCGAAAAATTGCGTTAAGCAAATTCGCATCTTCAGGATTGTTCTCAAGATCAACGAGCTGTTCTTGTAATTGTTCAAGTATCTCTCCAGCTTCAACTAGAAAGTCCTGTAGTATTTCCTCGTCAACATCAAACGACATGCGCCCGCTCCCCTAAAAACCTAAGCTCGACAGAAGATCATCAACATCATCTTGGCCCGATACAACATCATCACGTGTTTCTGCGTCGATAATCGGACCCTCTGCTTTCACACCTTCAGCCTTATCGGCCTCAGGGCTTAATGGTTTAGTTTGTTCTGAACCATCTCGCTCGCCAAACATGGTAAGCATGTTGACTAAGCTCTCTTCAACTTCTTTTACTAAGTCGATAACGCGGCGGATAACCTGACCTGTAAGGTCTTGATAACCCTGCGCCATTAATACTTCAGTTAGCAATTGTGTAAGTTTAGCCGACTGCGAAGCACCATCTTCTAACAATTCGTCTAAGTCTTTGCATAAAACTTTGAATTCGCCCACTTCAATCTGGCGAGTCATGAGCTTTTTCCACTCAGGCATCACGCTATCAATGCGAGAAGCTAGCAGTTCAGCTATAGGCATGCTCGCCTCTACCGCATCCATGGTAGTGTTTGCAGCTTTCTCAGTTTCTTCAATAACGTAAGTTAGGCGAGATTGCGCATCGGGAATATCGTCTGTCGCTAAATTCTTTATGCGATCGTCTATTTGAAAATTGTTCAGCGCGTCGTGAAGTTGGCGTGTTAGCTTTCCTACCTCAGCGAAAAGCTCTACATTTTCTTTCATTGACGCCGCTTCAAACAGTGCATTAGCCGACGCATTATCACCAGCTTCAAGATAAACAACGAGTTGCTTAGCTTCTTCTAATGAAAGTGGAACGTTTGTATTCGTTGTCATCCAGTAAACCTCGTTTCTCTGGTGAGCGTCTGGATCAACCTAAACGTTCGAATATTTTATCTAGCTTTTCTTTCAATGTAGCTGCAGTAAATGGCTTAACTACATAGCCATTCACGCCTGCTTGCGCAGCGGCAACAATTTGTTCTTTCTTCGCTTCAGCGGTTACCATTAGTACCGGCAAGTGCTTTAGCTTGTCATCGGCGCGAATTGCCCTAAGCAAATCGATACCCTGCATGCCTGGCATGTTCCAGTCGGTTACAACAAAATCGAAATCACCCTGCTGTAGCATAGGTAACGCCGTATTTCCGTCGTCCGCTTCCTGGATGTTTGCGAAACCCAAATCTTTTAGTAGGTTTTTTATGATACGTCTCATGGTTGAAAAGTCATCGACCACGAGAATCTTCATGCTCTTATCCAAAATAGCCTCCAGTGAGGGGTTAATTGTTTTAATTTCTATTCTTCGTCAGCTCGCCACGACTTCATTCGAGATTTGAGTTTTAACATGGCCTGACTGTGAATTTGACTTACTCTCGATTCACTTACATCAAGAACTTCACCGATTTCTCTTAGGTTCAATTCTTCATCATAGTATAAAGAAAGCACTATCGCTTCTCGCTCTGGTAACGTGGTGATTGCTTGCGCAAGTGACTTTTGAAACGCCCCTTGCATAAGGTCTTCCAGCGGTGCATCACTACCTCTACTTTGCTCAGTAGCAATCACATCTTCAGAAACACCTAAATCTTCAATCCCAACTAGCTTACCTGCATTTACCTCGTTGAGCATTTGATGATAGTCCTGCAAGCTTACGTTTAGCTTAGCAGCAATATCAACATCTCTTGCATCTCTTCCCGTTTCGCCCTCTACATGAGAGATGGCGTCTGTAATTGCACGCCCGTTTCTATGTACCGAACGGGGCGTCCAGTCACCTTTGCGAATTTCGTCTAACATAGCACCGCGAATGCGAATACCCGCGAACGTTTCAAAGCTTGCGCCTTTTGAACCGTCAAAGTTTCGAGCGGCTTCTAAGAGTCCAATCATGCCAGATTGAATAAGGTCATCAACGAGCACACTGGCAGGGAGTCGCGCTATCAAGTGATGCGCTATGCGCTTTACAAGGGGCGCGTGTCGCTCTACTAACTGCGACTTATCAGTTTGTTGTTGATAAGCTGCCGCCTTACTATTCAACGCTGATTCCCTACTGCTTTTTCTGCAATTAACTGCTCAATGAAAAACTCTAAATGACCACCTGGCTGAGCCGGTATTGGCCATGACGCCGCTCTATTCGCTAGCTGGCTTATCGCAACAGCAGCAGGTGAGCCTGGATAGGCATCGACTATAGCAGTTTGCTTTCTAACTGCACGGCGAATATTTTCATCAAACGGTATTGTTGCAACTAATTCTAGCGCAACATCTAAGAAGCGCCCTGTTACTTTACTCAATTTACTAAATAGTTCTTGCCCCTCGCGCACGTCTCTCACCATATTCGCTACCACTTTAAAGCGAAACACGCCGTGCTCGCGATTAAGCAATTTGATAAGGGCGTAGGCATCGGTAAGTGAAGTGGGTTCGTCGCACACTACTACCATGATGTCTTGGGAAGCTTTTGCAAAGCTGAGCACCATGTCAGAAATGCCCGCGGCAGTATCGACAAGCAACACATCAATAGGCGTGCGAAGTTCGCTAAACGCACGTATCAAGCCTGCATGCTGCGTCGTTGAAAGCTCAGCCATCGACTGAGTTCCCGATGTTGCTGGCGCAATTTTAATACCGTGGGGACCAGTAACTAGTACATCGTCTAGCGTGCACTCACCGGACAAAACATGAGATAAGTTCTTTTCAACGCGAAGGCCTAACATGACATCTACGTTTGCCAACCCTAAGTCGGCATCAAGAACCATCACACGTTTACCTTGCTTAGCCATAGCAATTGCTGTGTTAAGCGTAATATTTGTTTTACCTACGCCACCTTTGCCTCCGGTGACGGCGATAACTTTGATTAACCGTGATTGCTTCATTTTTCTTAAGCTACTCGCTTGGTCGTCAATCATACTACTTATGCTGTTTTAATATCGTTGTTATTACTAGTATGATCCAAACCATATTTTTTATAAAGCTTTGCAGCAGCGGAAACTAAAGATTTCGCTTCTGCAATCTTAATGTCTTCAGGTACTTTCTGACCGTCGGTGACATAGCTAACCGGTAACTGATACTCGACTGCCGCACTGAGTACCTCTCCTAAAGAATAGCACTCATCTAACTTTGTGAAAATACAACCACTTAGTTCGATGTCGTCATACGCTCTAATGATACGCTGTAATGCAGGATATTGTGTATTTGCCTGCGCGACTAAATATTTTTTCACTACGGGCATCTGACCGTTGTCAAAATGCTTTATTTGCTTAATTAATCGACTATCTCGTTGACTAAATCCAGCCGTATCAATCAATACTAGTCGTTTATGACGAAGTTGGAACAATAAATCTGAAAGTTCTTCACTTGATTGCGCTTTTCTCACAGTACAGCCAATAATCTTACCGTAAGTTGCAAGTTGCTCATACGCCGCAATACGATAGGTATCAATGGTGATCATTGCCACAGAATCTGCGCCATACTTTTGTGCATAACGAGCGGCTAATTTCGCCACTGTGGTTGTTTTGCCCGTACCCGTTGGTCCAACTAGTGCAACAGCACCCTGCGCGATAAGTATATCGTTACCTGTGACATTTAATCGATTAGCCAATAGGTTAAGAAGATAAACCCAGGCATCTCTCTCGTTATAATGCGAAGGTGTATAACTGATAAGTTGCTTAGATAATGCCTTGCTAAGCCCCATATCGGTTAAACGAGTGATCAAATACTGATGAACGGGTTTTTGACGAGTCTGCTTTGCCTCCATCAAATCAGCCACTTGGTGCTGCAGTACCCCTCTTAATGACGCTAGCTCTTCTTTTATCTGCGCTAGCTCATCAGACGGTGCAGCTGGCGCTTCTTCAATGCTCGACGCTTGATGAGAAGGAAATGCTTCGCTTTGTCTTTGATACTCACTTGGGCCCGAATGTCTGTCAATAGGTTGCTGTGCTTCAACCTCGTCGATGAATGCGTCGGAGAAATTAAGGTGCGATGCGATATCATTGGCATGCTGTACATTTACAGACGTCGGTTGCATGACCTCTGCTGAAGCACCCTGTCCAGCGCCATGTTGCTTTTCAAGCAGCGCCTTTAGGCTGTCTGGACCATCATCGCCAATGATCTCGCTAAGACTCGGTGTAGCATTTTGCTTAGAAAACGTTTGTGAAGAAGGAGCACCGGAAGGTTTGCTAATATTTAGCTTTGCTTCTGGCTCTTTGTCGTAAGCTGCAACAAGTTCGATGCCATCAGCCACTTTGCGATTTGACATGATAACCGCATCGCTGCCTAACTCAGCCTTTACTTGGCTTAGCGCCTCGCGCATATCTTTGCCAAAATATCGTCTTATTTTCATTGCAACCTCTCCACTCACCCAGCGTCAGATTATTGACCGACCGAACTGACTATTTTTATCTGCTTGTCATCGGGTACTTCTTGATAAGAAAGCACGTGTAACCCAACAACAGAATATTTAAGGAAGCGTGATAACACCGGTCTTAGCATTCCTGAAGTAAGAAGCACTGCGGGCTCTCCTTCAAGTTCTTGCTGCTGACTGGCTTGTTGCAGTGATTTTTGCAACTTATCTGCCAAGCCTGGCTCAATACCAGCGCCATCTTCGCCACCTGCTTGAAGTGACTGGTGCAACATCTGTTCCAACTCTGGCGCCAAGGTTATGACAGGTATCTCTTTTGAACCTTGGGTTATTTCCTGAACTATTAGGCGCTTAAGGGCAATTCGCACCGCCGATACCAACACATCTGGGTCTTGGCTACGGGTTCCATACTCACTCAACGTTTGAACAATAGTTCGCATGTCACGAATTGGCACACCTTCAAACAGCAGCGTTTGCAGTATTTTAACTACCGTACTAAGAGGGAGTATGTCAGGCACTAATCCCTCTACGAGTTTAGGATGCTGCTTCGCTAGCATATCGAGAAGCTGCTGCGCCTCTTCGTGGCCTAAAAGCTGATAGGCATTATTCGTCAGCAGCTGACTTAGGTGGGTCGCCACTACCGTTGCAGCATCGACTACGGTGTAACCAAGTGTTTGTGCGTGCTCTCGCTTGTTCGGTTTAATCCATACCGCATCAAGACCGAAGGCAGGGTCTTTTGTTGCCCTTCCCTCTAACTTGCCAAACACTTGCCCTGGATTGATTGCTAACTCTTCATCGTGACTTATTACTGAATCGCCAATGGTAACGCCAAGCATCGCTATGGTGTATGTATTGGGCTCTAAGTCGAGGTTATCTCGAATATGCACAGGGGGAATGAGAAAACCCAATTCTTGAGACAGCTTTTTACGTACCCCTTTAATACGGGTCAATAGCTCGCCCCCTTGGGACTTATCGACTAATGGTATAAGGCGATAACCCACTTCAAGACCGATTGTGTCCACTTGCTGCACATCGTCCCACCCAAGCTCTTTCACCTCTGGCGTGACTGACTCGTCTCGTGACAGCGTGTCTGGCACTTGTGGCTCAGCTGCTTTTTTCTTCGCGTTGTGAGTTTGAAAATACGCGACACCAGCAATGAGAAAAGAGAAACCAAGAAACGCAACATGGGGCATTCCCGGTATAATTCCCATGACGAACAACACGCCCGAGGCTATATACAGCGCTTGGTTATTACCAAGTTGCCCACGAATCTCTTTACCCATTTCTTGGGACTCATTTTCTCGGGTCACAATGATTGCGGTAGCGACGGACAAGAGCAGTGAGGGAATTTGAGCGACTAAGCCGTCGCCAATAGTCAGTAGCGTATAAATTTCAATTGCATCGCCAAATGACAGACTATATTGAATTATCCCGATAAACAGTCCGCCAACGATGTTGATAAGCATAATAAACAGGCCAGCAACAGCATCACCCTTAACAAATTTTGACGCACCATCCATAGAACCGTAAAAATCTGCTTCTGCGGTTATTTCTTCACGACGCTCCCGGGCTTGGTCTTGGTCGATATATCCGGCGTTTAAATCGGCGTCTATGGCCATTTGTTTTCCAGGCATTGCATCAAGGGTAAAGCGAGCATTCACCTCAGAAATTCGCCCCGCACCGGCGGTGACTACCTTAAAATTGATAATCAGTAAGATAGCAAATACCACGATACCTACCGCGTAGTTACCACCGATAACCACTGCACCAAAGGCTTCAATAACCTTACCCGCAGCGTCGCCGCCTTCATGGCCATACAACAACACAACCCGCGTGGAAGCCACGTTCAAAGCAAGCCGCAATACCGTGGCAATAAGCAATACAAGTGGGAAAATACCGAAGTCGACAGGCTTTTGCGTTAAAACCGCCACCAGAATAATGACCAAGGACAATGCAATATTGAAGCTGAACAGCACATCTAGAAGAAAGGGGGGCATGGGTAGAATGACCATACCCATAATGGCAAGCAAAACTATGGGGGCACCTAAGCCACTGGTGAAGTTTTGCAACTGATTCTTATCGAACCGCTGAAGATAGCCGGATAACTGCATCGTTGGATGTCTCTCTATCAGAAAATTGACGCTTAACGTTAATCTGATAGAGATATAACAACTAACGTGCCAGCTTTAGGTTTTTTATAAAATAAAAGATGCTCTAGCGACGATATTCTGGAGGTATGGGTAAGTCGCGTTTTAAAGGCTTAGGACGCTTGCCTTTTCCAGCTCTATGCGCTTTTAGTTGGTAGACGTGGGCCAGTACCTGAGCCACGGCCATAAACAAGGCGTTGGGCACTTCATCGTCAACTTCTGTTGAGTAAAAAATCGCGCGGGCTAGCATTGGCGATGGTATAAGTGGCACATCATTGGCCGTGGCGATTTTTCGAATGTGCATGGCAAGCTCATCAGCCCCTTTTGCAATTACAACAGGAGCTCGGTTGCCATTATCGTCATATTTTATTGCCACAGAAAAATGGGTGGGGTTAGTGACGACCACGTCAGCATTGGGAACTTCTTGCATCATCCGTTTGGAGGCTGCCTGATATTGTAAACGGCGTATGCGTCCTTTTACCATAGGGTCGCCTTCTGCGTTCTTGCGCTCGTCTTTGACCTCTTGCTTGGTCATCTTCATTTCTTCGTTGTGCTTATACATTTGATAAGGCACATCAATAAGCGCAATCGGGATCATGCCACATACAAGAAGTAAAAATGCCCATTTAAGCATATCAAGGGCCTGGAAAATGTTGCCAGGATAGAGCTCCATATCCAGATGCAGAGCTTCGTCTTGAAACAAAAGCAGTGCGGCAATCGCCATACCGATTATGGTAATAACCTTAGCGATTGATTTAAGTAACTCCACCAAGCCATTAGTGCCAAACATGCGCTTAAAGCCTTGAATTGGGCTAATTTTGGAGGCTTTTGGTTTGGCACCGCTCCATGTAAAGTTATAACCGCCTAAGGCAATTGAACCATAGATACCGGCAATCATGGCCACAACCATATACAAAAGTACGGGCGCACTGATAGTAGAAAATGCGTCTCCCCACGCAGCTAACATATGCGTGGTGTCGTAGGTTTCGTCACGAGACAAAATAAACATACGGCGAGTCAGTGTGAAAACCGATTCTGCAATCCAACTTCCCACGAACAAGAACATGACGGCACTGATAATAAGCACCAACGTGGTGGACAACTCACGGGATCGCGCAATCTGCCCTTTTTTTCGGGCATCCTCGAGCTTTTTCCCCGTGGGGTCTTCTGTTTTTTCTGCTGAATCTGACATCTATTCTCTCAAACCAACATAATTTCTTAAATCAACATAATTTCTGAAATCTAAGAACATATTCGCAATAGCTCGCACATATATTGCTGAGCGCGCATCCACTGCGTTTCAAAGTGCGCCGTAAAGTTACCTAGGGTTATCCAGATGATAAGTAACCCCATCATCTGCGCTATGGAAAAACCAATACTGAAAATATTTAACTGGGGGGCCGCTTTCGTCATAACACCAAAGGCAAGGTTAACCACCAGCAATGAGACGATAGGTGCTAGCGACAATGTAATGGCAGATACAAACATCCAACCGCCCCAATGAGCAATGCCTTTAAACTGCTCTCCCGTCCACCATGCCTCACCAATTGGAAAGGCCTCAAAGCTCATCACAATCATTTGAATCATGGACAAATGTCCATCGAGGGTCCAGAACAATAAGGTCGCTAAAATAAGATAAAACTGGCCAACCGCGGGGACATTAATTCCGTTCACAGGGTCTACGATAGACGCAAAACCTAAACCTGTCTGCATGGCAATTATCTGACCGGCTAAAACGAAGGTGTTTAACACCATCATTGAAATAAAACCAATGGCGATACCTATAAGCAGCTGCTGAATAACGATCAAAAAAGTACCAGCGCTCACCAAATTATCCACTGGAGAAGGGGGCACCATGGGCATGATAATCAACGCAAGCAAAATACCCAGTAGTGCCCTAACCTGTGGAGGAATAGATTTAGCGCTGAGGCCAATCATGGCGATAAACATTCCGCTTATTCGCATAAACGGCAACATTAAATCGGCCAAGAATTGGTTTATTGTCGCTAAATCAACTTCCACTAGAGACCCCAGCTTCTCAATTCGCTCACCTTTTTACCCCACATATATTTCTACTCAACAAGCCTGTTCAGCCGACATCGTGTTCTGCCCCATTTTTTAGCCAACGACTTGGGGGATCATTTCAACCATATGAAAGGTGAAATCCATTAGCTGTTGAACAAGCCAATTACCGCCCCAGCTTAGCGCGAGAAGCGTAATCAAAAGGCGAGGCAAAAAACTCATGGTTTGCTCGTTAATAGAGGTCGCCGCTTGGAATACAGCAACCACTAAACCAACAATCAGGCTAGGTACGATAACCGCAGACACAAGCATGATAACCATGAACATGGCTTCTCTGAGTATTTCAACAAAGACTTCTGGTGACATAAGTCCTCCTAGACGCCCATACCAAAGCTAGTGGCTAAGGTACCAAAAATAAGATTCCATCCATCAACTAAGACGAAGAGCATTAGTTTAAACGGCAGTGACACTATCATAGGGGAGAGCATCATCATCCCCATTGCCATTAAAATTGAGGCCACCACTAAATCGATAATGAGAAAGGGAATGAACAGCATAAAGCCAATTTGGAAAGCGGTTTTGAGCTCACTGGTGACAAATGCAGGGATCAGTATGGTGAGCGGCACCTCGTTGGTGTCTGCGTACTTACCTTCATCACCCGCGATGCGAACGAAAGTTTCTAAATCTTTTACCAGTGTTTGCGAGAGCATAAACGCCCGCATGGGGCCTTTCGCTTGCTCTAACGCATCAAGACTGGTCATCTCTTCATTTAAATATGGCTGAAGCGCTCGCTCGTTAACCTCTTCAAATACGGGAGCCATAATAAACATAGACAAAAACAGGCTTACGCCTATGAGTATTTGGTTAGAGGGCGACTGCTGTAAACCAATGGCCTGGCGCAAAATAGACAACACCACAATAATGCGAGTAAAAGACGTCATCATCATGATAAATGCAGGAATAAGGCTGAGCGCTGTCATAATAAACAGCGCTTGCAGGGTCATTGTATAGTCTTGAGAGCCATCTTCATTGGTAACCACGGTAACCGCCGATATGCCCTGCTGTGCATACACAGGCTCTGTAAACAATGCTAACGACACCAAAGCTAAAAATAGAAACGCAAGATTTCGCATTGTTTTAGTTATCCTTTTGCTTAGTATCGACCTGCGGATTCAGTTTACCCGCCATCGCGGCCACCAGCTTTTGTTTAAATGCGTCCTGATTACTTTCGGTCTTGCCCTTAACCGGCACATCTAAGTTTTTTTCCAGTTTACTTAAGTGGGAAATATTATGGCTAGTAACACCAATAAGGTGCTGCTCGTCGCCTACCTGTATTACCATTATTTTTTCTTTAGTGCCGGCCACCATGCTCGCCACCACCTTCATGTGGTTGCTGCCCATAGCAGTGACATTAAACCGACGCATGATGTAAGCAAGCGCAAAAATAACGCCAACAACAACCAGTAACGAAAGGAAAATTGACAGTACAGATGTGGGATTGGTGATTGACTGAGTGGTTTGCGCGCTGGCAACGTGGCTAATGAAAAGGGGCAGCATTGCGCAACCCCTTACTATGTAAGAAGTTTTATCTAAGCTTCTTGATTCTCTCAATTTGACTAATAACATCCGTTAATCGAATACCGAATTTGTCGTTGACCACTACTACTTCACCATGAGCAATCAACGTGCCATTTACTAATACATCTAGTGGCTCACCGGCTACGCGATCCAGTTCCACCACAGAACCCTGGTTCAACTGTAGCAGATTTCGAATACTAATTTGACTACGGCCTACTTCCATAGAAATAGTAACCGGAATATCTAAAATAGTATCTAGCTTCTTTTTCTCTTCCTGAGTAATTGGCGCATCATCGGTTAATTCATCTAATTCGGCAACCTGAACGTCTTCGTTCTCGCCGCCTTCTTGGTCTGCTTCTGAATCAGCCTGTTCAGCCATGGCTGCAGCCCAATCGTCCATACCGTCTTCACTCATGGGAACTCCCCTTACCTTACAGGTCTTCTTCGAGTACTTGTAGCTCGGCATCATTATCAATAATGCGCCCGCCACGGGTTAATAATTGCAGCTCAGACTTCACAGAAGTCGGTCTTGCGATTTTCTCTACAATTTTTAAAGCTAAGTTATCTCTTGAGCGGCCAAGTTTAGCTCTAAATGTGGGTAAATCTTCGATGAGTACCGTGATAGTTTCAGGCATTTCAACGGGAATAATATCGCCCGACTTAAACTCCATCACGTCTCTCAGCGGCACATCTACATCAAGCATGTGCGTGGTTAACGCCACTTTGACGTCCATAATTTCGTCGCGAAGTGCTTTGCTCCAGCGAAGATCCGTATCTTCTTTGTCGCTCTGTACACCCGCATCGAGCAACTCTCGGATAGGCTCTAGCATCGAGTATGGCAATGATACGTGGAAATCACCACCGCCACCGTCAAGCTCTATATGAAACGAACTTATCACCACCACTTCAGTGGGGCTCACGATGTTGGCCATAGCAGGGTTAACTTCTGAATCTAAATATTCAAAAGAAACGTCCATTACCGGCGCCCATGCCTCTTTATAATCTTCAAATATTATTTTGAGCAACATTTGAATGATACGACGCTCGGTAGGCGTAAATTCCCTACCCTCAATTTTTGCATGATAGCGTCCGTCTCCACCAAAGAAGTTATCGACAAGTATAAATACAAGTCGCGCTTCCATAGTAATAAGGCCAGTGCCTTTTAAGGGACGAAAACGCACCATATTCAAACTGGTTGGAACAAACAAGGTGTGAATGTATTCGCCGAACTTAATCATTTGAATACCGTTGATAGACACTTCAGCAGAACGTCGCATCATGTTGAAGAGGCTTACTCGCATATGGCGAGCAAAACGCTCATTCACAATCTCAAGAGTTGGCATGCGCCCACGAACAATGCGATCTTGTGAGGAAAAGTCATATTCGAGCGTCGAAGCGCCAGATTCAGCATCGCTGCTAACCTCTTCTTCTTCCACGTCATCCACGCCATGTAATAGGGCGTCGATCTCATCTTGTGATAATAAATCGCTCACAGTGTTCTACCCGTTATCGCATGCACAATATGCATACTGCTACTGCATCACAAAGCCAGTGAATAACACTCGCTCCACTACGTTGCTACCTATATCGTTCTCTTCCAACGCTCTTTTAACTTCGCTGACAGCCTGTTCACGAAGTTCTATCTTGCCTGCTTCTGTCACTAGGTCTTCAGCATTTGACATACTAAACGTTTGTAACAACGTACCTTCAATTAAAGGAATATGTGTTTTTACAAGCTCTTCGTTGTCAGAACCACGTACTAACAGCTGTACTTTGATTTGTACTAGGCGGTCACGCCCTCCGCCGGGGACATTAAACACAAAGGGTCTTGGCATAGCCACATAAAGTGCCGTTCCAATTTCTGCACCGCCACCTTGTGTTGCTGGCGCTGCAGCAGCTGCGGCCTCTGTTTCAGGGAGTTGCTCTGCTGCAGGTTCATCACTGCCTGCAAAAAGGAAAAAGTAAGCACCGGCCGCACCGCCAATAACTACGACAGCAATAATGATGATAAGCATCAATTTGCTTTTCTTTTTTCCGCCTTCTTCTACCTGTAACTCTTCATCTGCCATGGAAATCTCTTCTATATCTCATTTAGTACCACAAAGCCTGTATTATCAGACTTCAGGTAAAAATCGCAATGCTGCCTTAGTCAAAATTTGCAGATATTTGCTGATATACACTGTTTGGGCTCAACTGTTCAGTCAAACGCCAGCAGCATTAAACTGACTTTGCTCAAAAAGCGTCTTGCGAAAAAGCTAAGCGTAATAATCAATACCGCCTTTTGCTTCTCTTGTGACCGCTTGTTCAATCACTCGAGTGTCGTCATCAAACTCAGCGTCATTATTTCCACGCTGCCCCTGACCATTTCCACTTTCACCTGCAAGTTGCTGACCACTTTCACCATTTTGTGAGTTATCTTTTCTTACTTGAGCATCGCCAAGCTCGATACCTTGTTCAGATAACATGTCTCTGAGCTTTGGCATAGTGTCGGCAAGGGCGTCTTTAGCCTGCTGAGATTGCACGATAAAGCTAACGCTAGCCGCATCGCCCTGTACATTTACACGCACCTGCATACTGCCCAATTCTGGCGGGTCTAAACGAATCTCTGCCATTGTATTTCTGGCGTTAACCATCCAGCGGATTTTTTCGTTCAGCTGCTGTTGCCCTTCTGGCTTATGAATATTAACGGCTTTATCAAAGCCCTCAAACTGCATTTGCGGTTTAGAGCCCTCTGACCGCAACTGGCTATTCTCAATAATCGTTGTATCAACGTGCGCTAATTGATTCTGCACGACTTGATGGATACTGTTTTGGGCGTTATTCATCAACTGCATAAACTGCCCGGCTTGGGCATCGACTCTTGAATTAAGAGCGGCCGATACGTCACTGGTAAGTGATGCTTCTTTGGCAGCGTCGGCCACAATTGCTGATAAGTCGATGCCAGGCTGATGCCCCTGTTCAATCTGCTTTTGAAACTCGTTGATGCCCGCAATAATATTTGCTTTCACCGCCTGTTGCTGCTGACTATTTGGCACAATAGCAACCAGTCGTTCGGCAAACGCTTCTGCCGCTTTTTGCGCGGTTTCAGGCGGTAAATTAGTCATTGTCGTTAGAAGGGATTCATCGTGTAATGCGGTCGCCTCTAAGCTCGCCGCAGTGTTTTCTCCACTCTTACCGAGAGTCGACGAAGCGCTTGGTGAAATAGCATTCTCTTTATTATCCGCCGCAGAGGATGCCGCTATTTTCGCAGAAGATTCTTGCTGATCAGTATTAAGTAGACTTTGCTCGGCTTCTAAATCTGAAGTAATTAGCTCGGAAGCACTGGGGTTTGGCACATTTAGGTCTGAAGCATTGATATCAGACACTGCTGCCTCTGCCTTCAATGCAGATAACTGCTGAACAGTGACGGGATCTTGGCTCTTTGCACCAGCGTCAATGAGTTCTTGATGCAGCTTATCTATATTGGTGTCTGTTTGCACAGTGACGGTTTCGCCCGCATTATCTATAGATAGCGCCTTGCTGAGCCTGTCACTAGTTACGGTTGGAAGTGCATCTTTAACTAAACTGAGTAGAAACGCTTTTTGTGCGCTCTCTTCACTGCTAATGTTTTCTGCATCAGCGTCTCCCAAATTGGCACTAGGTTGCTCCTCTGAAGACGCGGCGCTTGTTAACGCTGCAATCAACTCACTCAATGTATCTTTACTATTACCTTCTGCCGCACCCTCGGTCTGTGCACTATCTTTCGAGTCTGCATGTTCGATTTGTTTATTAAGCAAGTGACTCAGCGCAGTTAATTTGTCAGCTAAGGTTTGATTAGAAGTTACATCGTCCCCTTTCATAGACTGTAACTGAGACATTAATTCAGAAACTACATCGGTAACGGTGTTACTGTCGTCTAGCCCCTCGACATTGATAGCTTTAGTACTGCTATCCTTAGAAGCCTGTCCCGAGGCATTTTTTGTGATGCCTTCAACTAGTGCTATCCAATCAGGTTCTGGAGCAGGTTCACCAGTTACTGGTTCTGACATCACTTTCTTACCATCAGGACCAATAGCGATTTGCTTATCTATCACAGGCCCTACTACTACAGACTTTTCCTTCTCAATCGATAAGCCTTTCTGCTCTTTAACTATCGAAACGCCTTCACTGTTATGTAATAAGGGGGCAGTGCCGTCGGAAGTACCCAGTTCTTTGTGCGAAGGATTCTGTGAAAGTGGATGGGTAGACTTACTCGGCTTATCGTCATTTTTAGGTAAGTTAGTGTGTACAGGTGGGGTTCCCTTCCCCGATTTAGCGGAATTTTCATTTAATACGAAGTCGCGGCCAGCAGACTTTGCCTCTTGGTAAAGACTATTAAAGGCGTCGCTATTTTGCCCTTTAGCTTGATTGTCTAGGCCTGTCCCCACGGCTTTCGCTGTGGAAGATGCCGAGAAGGGCAATGCGGCAATGTCTGTTTTATTTGCGGCAACTTGTTGCATGATTTTCTACCGTCCTACACGTTCACCGGCAAAGCCAGTAATGTAAAAAGTTATATCGCTGTATGTACGCAAATAAAAAATGTAACTACATGAAAGTTAAGATTTTTAAAAAAATCCTTTTTTATAAAAGAATTTTTAAACTTACAATTTGCGTTAACAACGATGTAAAAGCCTAATGGTCTTTTTTGCTTTCTTCGCCATGATTAGCGATGTCTAGCGATACCCAATAACAGAAAAAGCAATAAACGTACCGCAATAAACATTTCAAGCCATACGTTTCATTCCTATCTATATTCCAATGGAAATAATAGTGTCGTTAAAAGGAAGGTAATTGAAAAACGAGGGGGTTGGTAAAGCAGAATTAGAAAACCGAACGCTTAGAGCGAATAAATCGCTGAGTGGCAAACTCATCCATCATAGCCTGCTCTGCTTTTGCCTCTTTTTGCTCTTTTGCTATACGCTTTTTATCAAGTAAAAGCGTGACCGCTTTTACCTTTTGCTGCTGTTTCAGCCACATTTGCTTGCGTTGGTCGGCGGCCACTTTCGCCTGACCAATAATGTGCATTTGCTGTTCGCATGCTTTATCGAGCTTTCCCACAAAAGAGAGGTGTTGCTGATAATAGGTGGCGGTAACACCAGACTGTCCGGTCTGTTGAATACCCTTGATATAATCAACGCGGTATTGCTCTAAACTAGAAAGCTTTTGCTTTTGCTGATTAACATTAAGCTGCGCCTGTTGGTAAAAACGCGCCTCTCGCTGTTCTTTTTCCTTTTCAAACTCGGCTAACCGCTCTAGTTGCTTCGACATTATCCTAATCCTTTCGCGAGCGCTGCCATACTCTCTAGGCTCTCGTCATACGGTAAAACTTGATTCATTCCCTGCTGCAAAAACGCGTTTATAGCTGGCTCTGCTCTAATGGCTAAGTCGATACGCGGGTCTGAGCCTTTTGCATATGCACCAATTGAGATAAGATCTTGGTTTTGTTTGTATTGGGAATAGACTTGGCGAATACGCCGTGCCATCAATTGATGCTCTTCACTCACCACTTGCGGCATTACTCGACTAATGGACGATTCAATATCAATAGCGGGATAATGGCCACTGTCTGCCAATGTACGAGATAGCACCACATGGCCATCGAGGATAGCTCTTGCCGCATCTGCTACCGGGTCTTGTAAGTCATCGCCTTCTGTTAACACCGTATAAAACGCCGTGATTGAACCCTGCTTTTCACTCCCGTTACCTGCACGCTCTACCAGTGCTGGCAACCGCGCGAACACCGAAGGTGGATACCCTCTTGTTGCAGGCGGCTCTCCCACGGCTAACGCTATTTCGCGCTGCGCCATGGCATAACGCGTGAGAGAATCGATTAAAAGCAGTACTTTCATTCCCTTGTCGCGAAAATACTCCGCAATAGTCACTGCAGTTTCACAGCCTTTTAGTCGCATTAACGGTGACGTATCTGCTGGCGCTGCGACTACCACTGCGCGCTTGCGCTCTTCTTCTGTGAGAATATCGTGAATAAATTCTTTTACTTCTCGCCCACGCTCTCCTACGAGGCCAACAACAACAACGTCCGCTTCACAGCCTCTTGTCATCATTCCTAACAACACACTTTTGCCTACACCACTGCCGGCAAACAGTCCCATGCGTTGCCCCACTCCCACAGTATTAAGCGCATTAATGGCGCGAACGCCCACATCCATGGCAGCATTAATAGGTCGTCTTATAAGCGGGTTCATTGGAGGACGAGTAGTGGGGGCACGATGTTCAGCCTCAATTTCACCAAGGCCATCTAGTGGCTGGCCGTTGCCATCTACCACTCTGCCTAATAGCCCCATTCCCACGGGTAAACCGCCCTGTCGACTTAATGGCATCACTCTACTGCCAGGAACAATACCTCTTACCGCTTCGGTGGGCATTAAATACGTAATGTCATCGCCAAACCCGACTACTTCCGCTTCAATTTCGCCTTCAATGGTTTGCACCAGGCATTGGCTTCCAACGGGAAGTTGGCATCCAACCGCTTCCAAGGTTAAACCAATACCGCGAACCAGCTTACCCGCCGCAACGATTGGTACTGACGCCACCTGCTTAGTCAGCGACTCAAAGTGATTGTGCCATGGGCTAGTCATCGTTTAACCCCTGGTTTAAAAGAAAGCGTTCAATGACCTCTCGGCAACGCCTTTCAACAGAAACATCCACTGCGTTTTGCGCTGTCACGATGTCGCAGCCACCTCGCTCCATGTTAGGCGCGGCGATCAAATTCCACTTTTTCTTTTCCACTTCCTCTTCAGAGAAGTGCTCGTTCACAATAGTGATATCGTCAGGGTGTAAATGTATTTGGTATTCATTTTGATTGATGGGAAGCGCTTTTATACCCTCGCTGAGCGCCTGTATGATTACGCTTTTGTTGGTATCAATTTCAGTTTTAATGACGGCTTTGGCAAGGGTAACCGCCAGCTTTACTAGCTGGTCGCGGGTTTCATCGTTGGCCTGAGAGAGTGGGTCATGTAACTTATCAACGAGCATCTGCCACTGCTCAGTTTGCGTCGCTATTTGAGACTGCCCCTCTTCGAGGCCTTGGGCTAACCCTTCTGCGTGACCTTTTTCACGGCCCTCGTTAAATCCTTCCTCTAGGCCTTGTGCTTTTCCTTCTTCATAGCCGGCGGCCTTTCCATCGCTCATCCCCTCATCAAATGCTGCTTGACGAATAGTCTCAATTTCATCCGCGGTTGGCGGAGAAATTTCTTCTACTTCTTCAGGGGGCTCATACTTCCAGTCTGAGCGACGGTTTAAGGCGTTAGTCGTGCCGTCATTCTTTTTAGCACTGGCATCTTCTACAAATGGCAGGTCCCATTTCTTAGCATCGCTTACTTCGCTTTCACTAAAACCTTTGTTCGTAGACATCATTTTTCCCAGTATTTGAAGGCAACAGCATTTAAAGGCAAATCATTATTTAAAGACACTATTACAAGAACTCTTCGCCGCCACCGCCGCCAAGCATAATTTCGCCAGAGTCAGAAAGTCGACGGGCCACTGAAAGAATTTCTTTCTGTGCCACTTCAACTTCAGATATACGCACTGGACCAAGCGCCTCAAGGTCATCGTTAAGCATTTCGGCCGCACGTTTTGACATGTTGCGCATGATCTTGTCTTTAAGCTCTTCGTCCGCACCTTTAATAGATTTGAGTAGGGCGTCTTGCTGCACTTCTCGAAGAATAGCCTGAATGCCTTTGTCATCAACATCAATGAGATTGTCGAAGACAAACATGAGATCTTGAATTTGCTGACTCATTTCTTCGTCTTGCTCGCGAATTGCATCCATCAACTGCCCCTCAATGGAGGTATCTAGGTAGTTCATGATATTGGCAGCAGACTTCAAGCCGCCCATTTTCGCCGCTTGTGTTCCAGCTTGACCCGCGAACTGTTTCTCCATAATTTCGTTGAGCTCTTGCAGTGCTGCTGGCTGTACTTCTTCAAGATTAGCAATACGCATAAGGAGGTCTAACCGTACCTTCTCTGGGAACTGGGCCAAAATCTCAGCACTTTGTTCCGGCTCTAAATAAGACAATACAATAGTTTGTATCTGCGGGTGCTCGTTTCGAATGATGCTGGCCACCTGCTTGGAATCCATCCATTTAAGTGAATCGAGGCCTTTCGCACCGCTTCCCATAAGTATTTGGTCAATAAGATTGGCGGCCTTGTCCTCACCAAGAGCAGCAGTAAGTGCTCGCTTAACAAAGTCTTGGCTTTGAAACCCGATGGTGCTGTAGTTTTGAATCTCTTCAATGAAATGCTTGTGCACCGCTGTGATTTTGGTTTGTGTCATATCATCGACTTTCGCCATCTCACTGCCGAGCTTTTGTACCTGCTTTGGCTCTAAGTGTTTAAGTATTTGCGCGGCATCTTCTTCAGACAAGCTCAAAAGCAATATTGCTGCCTTTTCAACGCCTTCTAATTTACTGACGTCGTAGGACTGGTCTTCAACGTTGGCAAGTTCTTCAGCCATAATATTTTCTCACTACTCGTCTTGCATCAACCAGCCCTTCACAACTTGGGCTGACAATTCTGGTTCATTTGCAACTAGGGCGCGCACGGCTTTTAATACATCTTCGTCTTTGTGTAAGTCAGGTAGCATAAGCGACCCATCTGCTGCAAAGCCAACTTGACCCTCGTCGAAATCTGTCGACAGCATGCTAATGGTATCGTCGCCTAAATCTAAGCCTTCATCAGCATCGAAATCGTCAACTTCTTTCGTTTCGTCTGGATTAATCAAGCGACGTAACATTGGGCGGATGACAAAGATGATAAGCACTATTATAACCAATCCACCGATGATGAGCTTGATTATAGGTAGAAGATCGGGGTCTTTCCAAAATGGAATATCTTCGACTTCTCCCGTATCCATACGCATAAATGGCACGCTAACCACTTCAAGAGAGTCTCCCCGCGTAACATCAAAGCCTACGCCACCTTGCAACAGTCGGCGTATATTGAGTATTTCTTCTTGTTTGCGAGGTGATGGCGTCATGGTACCGTCTTCTCCCGCTACTTGCATGTAGTCTACTGCCACAGAAACACTTAACCTCCGGATTACGCCCGATTGTTTTTTAGTGTGGCTGATTGTGGTGTCCAGTTCATAGTTTCGTGTTGATTCTTTTGCCGTACGCCCTGGCATAGTTTGTTGACTTGCCGCACCTGTAGCATTTTCAGGAATGTTAGAGTCTAGAGGGGGCTGATTGGAAAGCGCACCTGGAATACCGCCTACACCGCCGCCAACGCTGTTTTCTTCCATAATCATCTCACTTCGTACAGCGGGTAAATCTGGATTGTAGCTACGCTGAGTTTGCTCCATTGCGGTAAAGTCCATCGATACATCTGCTTGGGCAGTATAATTGCCGATGCCCAATACTGGGATAAGTATGGCATCAATTTTTTCTAAATACTCCTGCTCACGCTGGCGCTCAATTTCATACTCTTTTCGAGCTCGTGCACTCAATGAATCTTGCGAGCCTGAATTGAGTAAACGTCCGTTGCTGTCGGTGACTGTTACTTTTGATGGGTCGAGGTTTTGTACCGCTGATGCAACAATATCCACCACTGCGTCAACTTCCTCACCAGTAATGACTGAGCCTCGCTTAGCGGTTAGTACTACCGTAGCCGACGCTTTTTTCTCTCTTCGCGCAAATACATTTTCTTTCGGCATAGCCAGCAAAACACGTACTTTTTGAATACTCGACATATCCTGAATGGTTGATGCAATCTGCTGCTCGCGAGCATGCTTAAGACGCTCCATTTCAACCCGCTGACTGACACCGAACCCCATGTCTTGCATGATGATGTCTGTGCCGGTCTCAGTAGGATTATTGAGACCCTGTCGCGTCATGCCTAGGCGGATGGTTTGAAACTCATCGGTTCTCACGTAAACCGTATTGCCTTCAAGCTTATAATCAATTTGGTTGGCGTCCATGTAATCAAGGGTTTCAATTAACTCTTGAGTTTCCATTTTGGCTAGTGGCCGATAATCTGCCTCTTGCGACCAAATAAGAATAAAAATAGCGATAGCCACACAGATAACTAACACAACGACCAATGCCATTTGACGCATCATGTCGGCGCTGCCTATGGTGTCCATAAAGCCCGATTTATTTTCCGGCTCGCTATCCATTCCATTCCCTTGATCGGGGATAGATAAATTTGTGCCTGTTGCCTCAGCCATAACCTACTCCACCTACACCGGCATATTCATGATTGTTTTGTAAGCTTCAAGTACTTTATTGCGTACCTGAACCGTTGCCTCAAACGCAATGCCCGACTTTTCTTTTGCCAGCATAACTTCAGCAAGGCTAAGGTTGGCATCGCCCATCTCAAAGCGCTGCTGCATGGATTTAGCTTCGTGCTGAATGTTATTTACACCATCGACAGCGTGCTTGAGCATAGAGGAAAAATCACTTGCAGAGGTGTTTATCTCGTTAGTAGGTTGCAGCCCATTTGAGGGTTGTAGCTCGTTAACTGGAAGACGAGTCTGCCCAATCATACTTTGCATTTCTTGGTACAAGCTGTTGGCTTTAACGTCCATAACCACTCCTAAGTATCGATGAATTGTGACGGCTATCGGTCACATTTTTATTATATAAGGAAGGTTTTGCAAAGGGCTTGCCAAGTTTTTAAATTAATTTAAAGCCCATTAAATCAAAAACTTACAAAAATAAAACTTAAGAAGCCAAAATAATGACGTAGTGTGGGAGAGAGCAATGACTATTGCCAACAAAAAACCGCCTCCAAAAATGTCATTAATGGCGACGGTATTTTTGTTCGTCTTTTTTGTAAAAGAGTCCTGAGTAACGTTAGGCTGGCACTTCGATACCATCATCGCGCATGCGAGCCAATTTATAGCGGAGTGTACGAGGACTGATGCCCAGTTTCTCCGCCACGTCTTTTCGTTTGCCATTACACGAGGCTAATGTATCCAGAATAATTTGGTGCTCTTGATACCGCAACTCTGAGCCTAGGTAGCTATCTTCATTCGCTTCTGGCGCAATAGCCGTATCCGCAGCAAGGGATACGCTTTCATCTATCATTAAATCACTAGAATCTATCTCACCGTCTTCACATAAGATAAGCGCTCGCTGCACAACGTTCTCAAGCTCACGGACATTTCCTGGCCACTGATATTGAGATAGTTTACTGCGCCCTGCCGCACTCAACCTAATATTGCCCAGCCCTTGCTGGCTTGCGTGGCGGGTAATAAGATGTTCAGCCAACGGTACAATATCACCGGGACGCTCAGATAGCGGACGCCATTCAATGGGAAAAACATTTAATCGGTAGTATAAATCTTCTCTGAATTCGCCATTATCAACAGCCTTACGTAAGTCTCGGTTACTCGTTGCAATAACTCTCACATTCAGTTTTACTGTTTTTCGTGCACCCAACCTTTCCACTTCGCGCTCTTGCAAAACCCGTAGCAGCTTGGCTTGAAGCGCTAGGTCCATCTCTGTAATTTCATCGAGTAGCAAGGTGCCATTTTGCGCTTGCTCAAACTTGCCAGGACATGCTTGAACCGCACCAGTAAATGCACCTTTTTCATAACCAAATAAGGTGGCCTCTAGCATGTTTTCTGGGATAGCCGCGCAATTAATGGCCACAAATGGCGATTCACTGCGATTTGATTGGTCGTGTATATAACGAGAAATAACTTCTTTACCCGAGCCACTTGGTCCTAACACCATGACGGTTGCTTCTGACTTTGCCACTTTACGAGAAAGCTCTAGTAGCTTAATACTCGATGGGTCGGCAACGATTGGCGTTCGCGACTCTATTTTTTGCGCAGGTGCATATCGGCCTACTAGGTTTAACAACACCTCTGGTGCAAATGGCTTTGATAAGTAATCAGTTGCACCGTCTCGCATGGCTTGCACTGCATCATCAATGGTTGCGTAGGCTGTCATCAACAGTACCGGCATGCTTGGGTATTTAGCTTTAATGCTCTTTAGCAGCGTAAGCCCACTCATTTCACCCATTTGAATATCGCTCACCACCAGATCTATCTTTTTGGCCGACAGGACCATGAGAGCTGACTCAGCGCAATCTGCATCAATGACGTCATAGTCACCAAGCAGCAAGGTATCAAAGAGTGCTTCGCGCAAACCTGCGTCATCTTCAACAATCAAAATAGTAGTTTTAGACATTGGTATTCTCCTATGAGTTTACGCGACGTTAGTCAGCATATTGTCGGTGTTACACGGCAAGCTAACACTGAAACATGCGCCACCATTTTCTGCATCACCGACATTTAACACGCCGTCATGTGCATTAATAACCGACTTAACAACCGCTAATCCAAGACCAGTGCCATGAGTTTTAGTGGTGAAAAAGGGTTCGAAAATTTTCGATTTGATGGCGTTTGGCACGCCAGTGCCACTGTCTGTTACCTCAATCACTAAAGTGCCATTATTGAGTTTTGCTTCTACGACTACCCCAAAGCCCTTAGGAGTCACCTGACTTGCATTGTGTATGAGGTTGAGTAACGCACCTTGAAGTGCCGTTAAATTACCCGTGATCGACGCCGTACTGTCGAAACCTTTGAATGTAAGGGTTTGTTGCTCTTGTGACGTCATGGCGTGAGCGTTTGATTCTATGGATTCAAACAGCTCGGATAAGGTAATTTGGCTAACGACTTGTTGCTCCCCTGATTTTGCAAACAGCAACATATCATTCACTTGGTTCTCTAGTTCTTTGAGGCGATCGGTAAGCTTGTAGGCAAACTGTTGCGAGGCATTTTCAGGCAAATTTTTACGTGTAAGGTTAGATGCATACAGCACCGCCGCTGATAGCGGAGTTCTTATTTGATGCGCTAATGACGCAACCATCTTTCCTAAGGAAGACAGACGCTGCATGTGACTGACCCGGGCTTGAAGCTCTCTGGTTTCAGTTAAATCAGTGATGACAATAAGTTGGCCAGGTTCATTTTCCAGAGGCGTTATAGACAGCTTAACTCTGCGTCCATCTACCAGTGATACTTCATGTCCATCATCGGCTCTTGGCTTGAAAGAGCGCGTGATAATACGTCGCCAAATCTCTTCATCAAGGGGTTCGCCGAGTAATGCTTTTGCTTGATCATTGGCTTGGCGCACTATGCCTTTGCCGTCGAGGACGATAACGCCAGCGGGCATAACTTGTAGTAAGTGCTCTAGGCGACTTGCTTGAAGTCTCAGCGAGGCCACTTCTTCAGAAGAAGGCGTTTGATTTATTGGAAAGTCGGCTAGGTTATCGTTGCTTTTCGAGCCATGAAAAACAAAACTAGAAGCAGCGTATTCGGAAATTGTTTGTGAGCCGTCGTAAGCCATATAACCCTCGTCAAATTGCAGACGTTAACGAAATATGGCTTAACTAAAGCAGAAGGCGTGCCAGCTTTATTTTACTATAAAAATCAGAAAGTTGACTCTGTTTTTTGCGTCAGAAAAAATACGTCAAATACCTGACGTTAGGCATCCTCAGTACGCTGAATATCGTATTTGCGCATTTTCTCCACGAGTGTGGTTCTGCGCATTCCTAACTTATCCGCGGCACGAGCGACTACCCACTCTTGGCTCTCTAAGGCTTGGCGAATAAGGTTTACTTCGAGTTCCGATAGGTATTCTTTGAGGTTAACACCCTCTTCCGGCAGTGTAGAGGAAATAAAACTGTCCTGTGCAGTCTCAGAAGATTCTCCTTGCTCGAGCTCTTGCTCTTCTAGGCGCTCTTGCGCTGCTGATTCAGCAAACAGGCTATTGAACGCTTCACGTTCGAGTATCTCTTCAGGGTAATCTGGCTCGTAGGCGACAGCGTCACCGTATTGATATTTCTCGGGGAGATCGCTTATATCCACAATGTGCCCAGGATATAAAATGGTGAGCCGCTCTACTAAGTTGGAGAGCTCTCGCACATTACCAGCCCATTCATGCTCCATAAGCGATGCAATGGCTCTTTCTGTAAAGCGAACCCCATCAACACCGTCGCCTTGTATTCGACTGTTGATCTCTTGCAGTAAAAGCGGGATGTCGTCTTTTCGTTGACGAAGGGCCGGGCTATCGATAGGAAAAACATTGAGACGATAATATAAATCTTCACGAAATTTATCTTGGCTTATCATCGTCTCTAAATCACGGTGCGTAGCGGCAACAATGCGAACATTACACTTAAGCGGCTTAGTACCACCAACGCGCTCAAATGTTTTTTCTTGCAGCACACGAAGTAATTTCACCTGCATTTGTAACGGCATATCCCCTATCTCATCAAGAAATAAGGTGCCGCCTTCGGCTAATTCAAAACGACCTTTTCTGGCACTAATCGCACCGGTGAATGCGCCTTTTTCATGCCCAAAGAGTTCACTTTCTAGAAGCTCTCCAGGGATAGCACCGCAGTTTACCGGAATAAAGGGGCCATCTTTACGCTCAGAAAAGAAATGAACATTTCGTGCAACCACTTCTTTACCCGTACCAGATTCACCGAGTATGAGCACTGTGGCATCAGTAGGTGCCACCTGCTCCACCAAACGCCGCACAATTTGAATTTGATCGCTCTTTCCCACCAAGCTTCTAAACAGCCGGGTTTTCGTGCCTGAAGATTTCGACAAATTAGGTTTTCGACGGGAGTACTCTTGGCAACGGTGAATAGCTTGAGTCAATACCGGGTAAGTAAGAGGCGTACTGATAACGCTTACCAAGTTGCAGTTTACGTTAGCTTCGCCTTCGTTTTGTACAAGGGCGACAAAAGGAATATGGGGGTATTTTGTGACTAATTTATTTACTATGACTGGCGATGTGTGTTCAATAAGTACCGCGTCAGCGCCAGAAGAAGATAAGTACGGATCGCACTCACTGAGCCCTCGCGACAAGCACGACTCTCCCATGAAGGTTACAATCGTTTCTAAAGTTTGAATGAGTTCCTGATTATCACTAACCAGCAATATGTCCTTCATCTATTCCCCAATGACGCTTTGTTATTATTTGTAGTGTAGCGCATAAGCAAATTGTAACGGTAAAAGTTAACTCTGCAACCGATGTTTGCGGAAATATAGCAATAAAAAAAGCAGGTTACCCTGCTTCTTTTGGTTAATTTGTAGAAAATAACGCAGTTGGCGTTACTTATAATGCAGCATTGATTAACTAAGCAGCGCCAATACCTGGCCTTGCTGCTGATTAGCCTGTGCCTGCACTGAAAGTGCAGCCTGTGATTGAACATCGTTCGACGCACGCTGCGATGACGCTTGAGCAAAATCAAGATCTTGGACTCTGCTGCGGGCTTCAGCCGTATTTACATTTGCTTGTGTGAGCGTTCTTGCTGCACTTTCAAATCGGTTCTGTGTTGCACCAAGGTCGCCTCTAGCACCACCAATTATTTCAAGCGCAGAATCGGCTGCCGATAAAGCATCGTTTACGCTAGTGCCCGATGTGATATCGATATTAAGTACACCACCTAGTTGCGCAGCAATATCTTGCGTTTGCACACTGATAGATTGTTCAGAATTTGCACCAGCCTGAAAATTTAACGAACCGTTATCAGATAACAGAGGCTTGCCAGCGAAATTTGTCTGCTCGATGGTTTGCGATATATTTTCTTGAAGCTGAGTAATTTCAGACTGGATAGAACGGCGGTCACCTGCGCTTAAAATGCCATTGCCTGACTGAATCGTGAGTTCGCGTATTCTGTCGACATCGGAATTGATGCTACCTAAACCACCCTCTGCTACCTGCGCAACTGAGATACCGTCATACACATTATTGACAGCTTGGCGGTTACCTTCAACTTCAGACGTTAAACGGTCGATGATTTGCTGTGCAGACGCGTCATCCAGCGCATTATTCACCTTTTTGCCTGAAGCGAGCTTCTCGAAAAGGTTGTTTTGCTTTTCTTGAACCTGCCCAATTAGCGAGGATGGGCCGCTGTTGTCTATTTGCATAATTCCGCCTATCAAAAAAATCTTACCGTTATTATAGCACAGTACTGCTCAACATCTAACCAACCACGTCTTATAACCATCACCAATGGGTATTAAAGTTCTGTGCAGGATATGTAATTTAATACTCAACAATACCTTCATAGTGAGAAATGAACTTCATGAACGAAGTTAAGGATAGGTGCTGCTCTACATTACATAGTTTATTTACGAGCAGGCGAGCTCGCTAAAGTATAAAAATTCGTGTGTATTTCACATAAAAACTAATGGTTTATGGCATTAGCGCCGACACATGATATATTTATTTCATAATCATAAAAACAGCGGCAGATATATGTTCGATGGGAAATCAATACTGATAACTGGTGGGACGGGGTCTTTTGGCCACAAATATACAGAGATTCTGTTAGCTAAATACAAACCTAAGCGTTTGATTATCTATTCTCGTGACGAACTAAAACAGTTCGAAATGCAGCAAAAGTTTAATGCTAACTGCATGCGCTATTTTATTGGTGATGTTCGCGACAAAGACCGTTTAACGCGTGCTATGCAGGGCGTTGATTATGTTATTCACGCGGCCGCCATGAAGCAGGTTCCAGCCGCTGAGTATAATCCAACTGAATGCATTCGCACCAATATAGACGGTGCTGAAAACGTAATAAATGCGGCCATTGATAATGGCGTAAGCAAAGTGATTGCCCTATCCACCGACAAGGCCGCTAACCCTGTTAATCTTTACGGTGCTACCAAGCTTGCCTCTGACAAGTTATTTGTGGCAGCGAATAATATGGTAGGCGCAAGAAAACCCCGTTTCTCAGTTGTTCGATACGGCAATGTCGTTAACTCTCGAGGTTCCGTGGTTCCCTTTTTTAATACTCTAATAGAAGAAGGTACAGACCATATTCCTGTCACACACCAAGACATGACTCGGTTTTGGATAACTCTTCAGCAAGGTGTCGATTTTGTATTGAAAAATTTCGAACGTATGCTGGGGGGGGAAATTTTCGTTCCCAAAATTCCATCGATCAGGATCACAGACTTAGCCAAAGCAATGGCACCAGATATACCGATTAAAATAGTGGGTATTCGCCCCGGCGAAAAATTACACGAGATGATGTGTCCTGGTGATATGGCTTTTCACACCTATGAGTTTGATGATCATTTCGTTATTGCACCTGCTATAAAATTCTTTCACCGCAGTAATGATTTCACCAGCAATGCGCTAGATGAAAAAGGCAAGCCAGTGGACGAAGGATTCGAGTATGTTTCAGATACGAATCCGCACTTTCTTTCTGTAGATGAGATTTGTTCATTCAATGAGGAAGCGAAGAAGTGATACCGTATGGTCGTCAGCACATTGACGATACCGATATTGAGGCAGTGGTAGAAGCGCTGAAATCAGATTGGCTTACGCAAGGGCCTCGCGTACCTGCGTTTGAAAGTGCACTGGCTTGCCACGTTGGTGCGAAATTTGGTATTGCAGTTAACAGTGCTACTTCAGCACTCCACATTGCATGTCTTGCACTAGAAGTAGGCACTGGCGATATTGTTTGGACGTCGCCGAATTCTTTTGTGGCTTCTGCAAACTGTGCCCTTTACTGCAACGCCTCTGTCGACTTTGTTGATATCAACATTGATACGGGAAACATGTGTGTTGACGCGTTAGCCATTAAATTGGCCAATGCAGCCGAACACAATTGCCTTCCAAAAGTGGTTATCCCGGTACACTTTGCCGGACAACCCTGTGACATGAAACAAATTGCCACACTTGCAGAGCAATACAAGTTTAAGATTATTGAGGATGCATCTCATGCTGTAGGCGCGAAATATTTCGAAAGCGCCGTTGGTAGCTGCAATTACTCCGACATTTGTGTTTTTAGTTTTCACCCCGTGAAAATCATAACGACAATGGAAGGCGGAATGGCAATGACCAATCAGCAGTCTCTCGCCGACAAAATGCGTCTATTTAGGAGTCATGGTGTCACAAACGCAGCTTCGGCTATGCGTAATCCAGCGCACGGGCCTTGGTACTATGAGCAGGTTGAGCTAGGCTTTAACTACAGAATGAATGATATTGAAGCCGCACTTGGCTGCAGCCAAGTTGAAAAACTGGACGACTTTATCGTTAAGAGGAATAAAATAGCCGAACAGTACAATGAACGATTCTTTGAAAGCGACTTCATTACGCCACTTACGATAAGCGATGGTTGCTACAGTAGTTTCCATTTATATGTGGTGCGCATTGCAAACTTAACTCAACATCAGCAACGCGAGCTCGTCGAGACAATGAGGGATAAAGGTATATTTGCTCATTTGCATTATATTCCTATTCATACTCAACCTTATTATGCTGAGCTCGGTCACAAGCTTGGCGACTACCCTAATTCAGAGCGGTATTACCGCGAGGCAATAACACTTCCCATCTTTCCAAATTTAACGACTTCACAAATAAATTTTATTGCCGATACGTTAATAACTCTAGTCGATTCTTTGAAAAGGTAACGGGTAGTTGTAAGTTAATACGCAGGCAGGCTATTCACTTACTTTACTAGCCAAGAATGATATGAATATAGCTATCATTCCCGCACGGGGCGGGAGCAAACGTATACCTCGAAAAAACATTAAGTCATTTTGCGGAAAACCCATCATCGCTTACTCCATAGAGGCAGCCAAAAATAGTCATGCTATCGACCGCGTTTTTGTCTCTACTGATGACCATGAAATTGCTGACGTTGCTAGAGCACATGGCGCTGAAGTCCCCTTTTTACGCGATGCATCACTCTCAGACGATTCGACAGGTACAACGCCAGTCGTGCGCCAAGCGTTATCTGCATTGGTAGAGCAAGGACTTACAATCGAGGCCTGTGTCTGTATTTACGCCACAGCCCCTTTTCTATCAGCTGAAATCATTGATAGGTCCATTGAAAAGCTACTGAAAGAGAAAGCTGAGTTTGTTTTCACTGCAAATCAATTTTCATTTCCCATTCAAAGAGCGCTTTTAGAAGGGGAACGCGGAGAAGTAAGCCCTTTCTCTAGAGCAGATATCGGCAAACGTTCACAGGATTTAGCCGAAACCTTTCACGATGCTGGCCAGCTGTATACCGCTTTGAGTAACACTTGGCTTACTCCATCAGCGCGTGTTTTTTCTAATCACTCTAGAATGATTAAGCTTCCCAGTCATCTAGTTCAAGATATCGATACAATACACGACTGGAAACGCGCAGAGGTTATGTTTAAAGTTCTTCAAGAAATGGGAGAATGCTAGCTTGCGTTTAGCCATTCGAGTAGATGCGTCCTCAGACATTGGCTCAGGGCATGCTGTACGCTGTGTTACTCTAGCCAAAGCACTACAACAAGCCTTGAAAGCTGACAATATTTTATTGAAAGTCGATGTTGTAATCACGCGCGGCGCTGACATGTTAAACGATGCATTTAAGGCCGCGGGCTTTAGCGTTATTTATGTTAATGACATACATTGCGATGTCAGTCACATTAAAGCGGATATTTGGATTGTCGACCACTATCAGCTTGATGCGGAATTTGAGACCCCCTTGGTAAAAAGTGGTGCGCTTGTAGTGGTGATTGACGACCTTGCTAATCGACAGCACAATTGTCACCTCCTTATTGACGCAAACCTAACGAACAATGCCGAACATCGTTACAACACATTAGTCACACAGAATTGTGTTCAGCTAATTGGCCCAAAGTATGCGTTGTTGAGGGAGGAGTTCTACCACGTACAAAAGAAGATGGTGCCGAGAACCTCTAATCATATACTCATTTGCTTTGGTGGTAGCGACCCCACTAACACAACGTCTATGGCCCTTGAGGCGTTGAAAGAAGTTAAAGACTTACCGCTTACCGCCGATGTGGTGATAGGCGCAGGGAACACTCATAAGCAAATTATCATCGAGCAGGTGCAACTCCTTGATAAGGTAACGCTTCATATTGATAGCCAAAACATGGCCGAATTAATGTGTAAAGCAAGTGTCATGATCGGCGCTGGAGGCAGTATGCACTGGGAACGGTGTATATGCGATTTGCCTGGGCTTATTATTACTATCGCGGATAACCAAAGAGAGGCCACACAGTGCTTGGCTTCACGCTACGCCTGTGAATATATTGGTCATGTAACGTCAGTTAACCGTGAAGTTATCGCTGCAGCGTTACGAAACTACTTCGTCAAAAATGGAGCTGAGACAGCAACCCAAAAGCGTCTTAACAAAATTGTACCGCTAGATGGCGGAGCAGCATCAGTCAGCAAAGAAATTATTTATTTGATAAACACAAAGAAAGACGAAAGAGGTTTTACCATTGAAGAACATTAAAATTGGTCGTTTCAATGTAGGCGATGGGTTTCCTCCTTTCATTATTGCCGAACTTTCCGGAAACCATAATCAAGACTTAGCGCTAGCGCTAAAAATGGTGGACGCTGCGGCTGAAGCAGGTGTGCATGCGCTAAAATTACAGACGTACACGGCAGATACAATGACTATCGACGTGTCTGAGGGTGAGTTTTATATCGATGATGAAAACAGCCTGTGGAACGGCAGCTCTTTGTATCAGCTTTACCAAAAAGCATATACCCCTTGGGAGTGGCACAGCGCTATTTTCAGTAGGGCCAAGGAACACGGTATGGTGGCTTTTAGTACGCCTTTTGACGGGACAGCTGTGGACTTTTTAGAAACTCTCGATGTGCCTTGTTATAAGGTTGCTTCGTTTGAAAATACTGATCACACACTGCTCGCTAAAGTAGCTAAAACGGGCAAACCCGTAATAGTCTCTACTGGAATGGCGAGCCTGGTTGAGATAGCCGAAGCTGTGAACACACTCGAACAAAACGGCTGCACAGATTACGTATTACTAAAATGCACTAGCCAGTACCCTGCCGATCCAGTTAATGCAAACCTTGCAACGATTAACCACATGAAACAGATGTTTAATTGCCATGTAGGATTATCGGATCATACAAAAGGGATTGGCGTGGCCGTGGCTGCAACTGCACTTGGTGCAACAGTCATAGAAAAACATTTTGTAATTGATAGAAATGCTGGGGGCGTAGATGCTGCTTTCTCACTTGAGCCCGATGAATTTAAGTCTCTGGTGGATGAGACTGGGCGCGCAGCTATTGCCGTTGGAAGCGTGAATTATGGCTGTACATCATCTGAATTAGCCTCTCGCACTCATCGCCGTTCTCTTTATATATGTGAAGACTTGGCAGAAGGTGAGCTATTAACTGTATCAAGCTTACGCGCTATTCGCCCCGGAATGGGTTTGGCGGTAAAACATTTACCAACGCTTTTAGGAAGACCAGTAACCAAAGCTGTCACTAAAGGAACGCCAATGTCATGGGACTTGGTTTAACGATGGCATCATATTCACCTAAAAGTCGCTTCTCCCTATTGTCTCACAATGAGTTAGAAACCGTGCTTAATTGGCGCAATAAACCACATATACGCCAAAACATGCACCATCAAGATACAATAACTTGGACACAGCACAGTCAATGGTATGAGGCACTAACAAATGATGACAGCCGCCTCTTTTTTGTTTTCTATCAGAATGATAGACCTATTGGAGTACTCAATTTTTCTCAGTACCCTTCAGTGCCTGATACTTTCGAATGGGGGTGTTATATTGGTGAAGACAACGCTTGGCCGGGCTCAGGACTTTTGTTGGAAATTGCTGCTTTACAATTTGCTTTGGAAATTGAGTCTGCAAATGCGCTTTACGCAGAAGTTTTATCGTTCAACAAGAGCGTCATCAAGCTTCACACGCTTTTTCAATATATGCCGCTAGAAGATGGCCCATCGTTTGTCCGTGATGAAGAAGAGCATTGCGTAAAGCGCTTTAAATACAAAAGAGAACAGTGGCAACACAATAAGGCCATTGTATTAAATCGTTTACCAAAGCAAATTTGCGCAGCTGCGCGCAACATTGAATTTGAAGTATAAACAGTATCTGCACAGTAAATTACGAGAAAAATGTGAACATGTCTGACCTTAAAAAAACCATCTTAGATTGCATGGAGCAAGTTGCAGTGATAGCTGACTGCACGTTAATCGAAAACATTTCCGACGATACCGTTTTATTGCAAAGTGGCCTAGATTCGCTGGGCTTTGCTATGTTGGTTGCACAACTTGAAGAAGAACTCGGAACGGATCCCTTTAGTGAAATGGAGTTAGCGGTGTACCCCAGAACGCTTGGCGAATTCGTTACTGTATACAAGAATGCATTAAGTTGAGCAGATAACCTCTCGTGACTACATTACTTCAGCAACTCGACACATTTGATGGAGCCGCCATCACTCTGCCTAATGGGGATACCATTTCATTTTCCTCTATTGTGTCAAAGTCCAACGTTTTGCGAGAGGAAATCAAAGCCGTAGCTACGAAATCAGTTGACGCTTTGGTCAATAACTCACATCAGAATGATGCAGAGACAAAAGACAGAGAATTACCCTTTTCTTCACTTACAGAATTTGTAATTGGGCTGCTTGCCCTAGAAGGTTGGGTTGAGGAATTTTCAATTTTATCCGACAGGTTTATTTACTCTCCCCCCTCAACACTGGGCGAAAAGAGCGCAGTCAATTCCACGTGGTTTCTTTTCACGTCAGGTACGACAGGCAAACCGAAGCAAATTGCGCACACAACAAAAAGCATTTGCGCTTCTCTTAGGTTGCGTGGACATTCAAAGCAAAGTTGCTGGGCACTTACATACAAACCCAGTAAATTTGCGGGTATTCAAGTGATTCTTCAGAGCTTGCTGAGTGGCGACTGTTTAGTTGATTGCTCCTCTGGCTCACCCGACGAAAAGGTGGCATTGCTTAAGGAAACCAAAGCCAGTGCGATATCAGCGACGCCCTCATGGTGGCGACAACTACTGATGACGAATAGCATCGACTCCCTCAATCTGACGCATATCACTCTTGGCGGCGAAACTGCTGACCAGCATTTACTAAGCACCTTGTCTACCTGTTTTCCATCAGCAAAAATTTTTCACATTTATGCATCAACTGAAGCTGGAGTGGGTTTTGCGGTCAGCGATAATAAAGCAGGCTTTCCAAAATCATGGGTAGAAAATGGCGTGAACCGGAATTACCTTCGCATAAAGCAAAACATTTTGTGGATCAAACCTTGGTTTGACGCAGCACGGCTTAACAATGCTGGTGCAATTGAGTGTGACGATGAGGGGTACATCAATACACAAGATGTGGTGTTGGTAGAGGGCGAACGAGTCTTTTTCAAAGGACGACTGAATGGCACAATTAATGTTGGCGGACACAAAGTCTTTCCGGATACGGTAGAAAGCGTTCTATTAAGCTCACCTTTAGTTGCACAGGCCAGAGTATATGGCAAAGAAAATAAGATTTTAGGTAGTGTTGTCGTTGCCGATATAGTGTTAAGTAAGCCGCCAGCGAATGCTGACCATAAAAACATAAAACTGTCGATACTGCTGTACTGTAAAACGCATTTAGACAGAAAAGACATGCCCACAAAAATTAACGTCGTCGATACACTAGCCTTGTCCGACAGTGGCAAGTTAGTGAGAGCGACAAGCTAACCAGTACCCCAAGGAATAGTGCTGTTGAATTCGATCGTAAAAAGCCAAAAGAAAACCGTGATTGTCACTGGCGCAAGTCGAGGACTCGGCCTCGCTATCTGCAATCAATTACTTCAAGAAAACTATTTCGTTGTTGCTATTTCACGTAGCCTAAGTAATGAGCTATCAAACCTATGCGATGGTCACCCACTTTCAATTGCTCATGTCCCGTATGACCTTGCCAATCTTGATGATATACACACTCTCTGCAAAACAGTCATTGAAGAGTTTGGACGGCCTTATGCCCTGATAAACAATGCTGCTGTTGGCCATGACGGCGTCTTGGCTACCATGCACAACAGTGAAATTAACTCACTACTCAATATCAATGTTCAGGCGCCTATTTTGTTGAGTAAATACCTCTCACGCAGCATGATGTTAAACCGTACCGGGCGCATTATTAATATATCGTCAATTATTGCCAGTACAGGGTTTAGTGGGCTCAGTGTATACGCCGCCAGCAAAGCGGCTATTGAGGGCTTTACACGGTCTCTCTCACGGGAGGTGGGTAAAGCGGGTATTACGGTAAATTGCGTTGCCCCCGGGTATATGCAGACTGAAATGACATCGTCTTTGCAGGGCGAAAAGTTAGAGAGTGTAAAGCGCCGCAGTCCCTTAGGAAGATTAGCGTCTCCTGCCGATGCCGCCTCCGCAGTGTTGTATTTAATGAGCGAACAAGCAAAGTCAATGACAGGCACCATAATGACGGTTGATGCTGGCTCTACAGCCTAACAGGTTGACGGTTTTAAAAACCCACAGCATAGCGGGAAGGCGATGCAAAACGATATAGACAAAAGCACACCTCTTTATATTGCACCAGCTAACCCCGCTGGTAGAAAATTAGCAAAAGCTCTGCAAAATGCCGGCTACAATGTAAGAGGCTTTGTTGATAACCTTAAACAAGGTGACGATATAGTCAGCCAGGCATCCCGCCTTGAGCAACATGCGAAAGTAATTCTACATACCGCAAGTTATACCGACAGCGTCGCCGCTGGGCTTTTGCGACGCCATTTTACTCGAGGAGTACTGTGGCTATGCCATACCGCTGACAATTCGCCTCCACCCATAACATCATCAACAACTTTCTCTGAGAACGCTAACGTTGATATATCGTTTTCTCGCTATTCACTGCCGTTAATTTTTCGGTGGCGCCAGGTGGTATTTAATACATGCTTGCTGCTGTTTAAAGTGTTGCGTTTAGTCGCTCCCAAACGTAACTATGCATACTACGCGGAAGGTTTTTTTGATACGAATGTTCTTTTAGCGTATCGAGAACATAAAAGACGCTATAAAAAAGAAGCCTTTTTGCTTGGTTTGGACTTAAAACAACATATCGCTGAATTGGAAAGCGACAACACACAATTTGACCATCTGTCTTTATCAGTCTTGTGGAAACTCTGTTGCGCAAAACGAATTATCGTTGACCATGAATACACAGGAGATACGTTTTCACTTCTGCGAAAACATATTCCTGTGATTCAGCTGTGGCATGGTCTGCCCTATAAAGCGTTAAGCGGGAATAAGCATTATCCAGATATATGCGATGAGGCATTTGTTTCTAGCTCGACTTGGTTCAACAATGAAATTTTCCCTAAGATCTTTCGAGCTAAAAATTATCTAGCATTAGGCTACCCAAGAAATGATGCTTTCCTTCAAAGCCCTAATGAGCGTGATTGGATAAATGCAGAACCCTATGAATCGCTGAAGCAGATAGAGGATAACTCGGGCAGCATCATAGTTTATGCCCCCACATACCGAGACTGGGGCAACAATGAATACCCCATCGATTTGAACGCTATCGATACTTGGTGTAGGGAAAATAAACGTGCATTCGTGCTGAAGTTTCACCCCTTTATTTCACGCCTATTTGGAGAGGCTATGGGGCTTGAGGACAGTAATTCATTGCAACAGCTCCCTAGCCATCCTCATATTTACATGTATCCCAGCGGCAAAAACATCTATCCATGGCTTGCAGAAGCATCGGCTCTGGTAACCGACTACTCGTCTATTGCTTACGATTTTTTACTGTCCAATAAACCAATTATTTATTTTCAATATGATAAAGCCGATTATGTGAAATTACGTGGGGCAACACTGGTCAGTGACGATGATTTTATTGCCGGTGAAGTGGTCGAGAGTACCGATGAAATGCTCGCTGTACTTATGAATAATAAGCCACACTCCTCAAACCTTAAGAATAAGTTCGGTATGAAGAAAAGACTGGCCGCTAAACAAATATGTAGCCGCGTAAGAGAGTGAAGCTAATTCTAATCTGCCTTAATTCAGCGTTAAATCAATGGTGGTAATACTAGGCTCTTTTTCTAGGTATTTGTAGACCACAGATAAACCCTCATAGTTATTGCACGCGGTAAAGTTCCAAACATGTGAGTGTTTAGCTTTATTCCACACCGACATTGGGGGGCGTGCACAATAAACATTTGCATTGGGAAACATTTTTGCACACGTAAAAAGCGCTGTGGTGTGATAACTCACAATAGAGCCGGGAATACATTCCATACTCGCTAATTGATTTTCAATTGGCTTGTCGAAACGGGAAACTTTTATTCCCTGCTCCAAAATAGCTGCTTGCAACGCGTCACTTTCTATTCGATGGGGTACGTACGCAATTGATTTTCCCTCAAACAATCTAGCCGTCGTAACAATTAACTGAACATAGTCTTCTAAGTCGATATACCCCACCGTTTCCGCGCCAATACCTAAGATATAAACACTAGATTCATCGACGTCTTTATCCACTTCAGATAAATGGTTTAGGGAGTTATGCCGTACCGACAACCATGGCAAAGGAGCTAAATCAAAGATAGTGAAAAGGGAAAGTGATGTGGGTTGATGGGTTGAGATGCCATACACCTGCCGGCATTGCTCTGCCCGCGTTCGTCTTTCTTCATTCTCATCTATGGGAAAATCGAAAAACCTTCTGTCTTTAAACAAATATTCGTAAAAAATAACCGTTGCATTACCGTCATCCATTAAAATGGTATTTGGACACTCAAGGCTACACACAATATCACGCTGCCACTGTTGCCTTATTGCACTGAAAAATATATGACTATAATTAGCTTTCCTCAACGTGTTAAGATACTTTGCGTAGACTTCAATTCGCTTTTCGATATCCCCTGTTTCCCGAGGTATCTCAATCATCTCTTGCGGGGAAAGTGACACCATTGTGTTCTTTAGCTGTTCATACGTATCAGCACGGTTGCAATCGTTGATCATGACATCATAGCGCTCAATCCCGTAACTGCTTATTGCATCAGAAACATTGTAGACTTGGCTTGGGGTGTCGATTAGAAATAACGCTTTCAATTTTTCCCCTCTCGCTGGTTTATCAGCACCTCTGCAAGCGCCAAATCAATAGCACTATCTACATCAACTGAATATTCGGCTGGCATTCTATAGGCAAAACTATTGGGCAAATTAAAAAAGGTGTTGGTTTCACGCAATGTCTGGCAATTTGCAATATAAATGGCACCATTGAGGCGGTAGTAAGCAGGGAGATCTTGGCTTCTCTTCCCCATTACCTGCTGCGGCATAAAGTCGGACATTGCCCCATCTGCGGGGAGTGTATTTGTCCAAAGTGGTGAGTGTTCACACTGGCAAACTGAGATAACGGCTTGCGCGTTTTTACTTTCAAAAAGCGCGATGGATTGCGTGATATCTTTGCTAGTCCTCAATGGTGAGGTTGGCTGAAGAAGAATAAGCGCATCATAAACTCTACCTGCTTGTTCTCGCTGAGTAAGCGCGTCAAACACCACATCCATTGAGCTTGCTTCATCGGTACACAAGGCAGGGTTTCTTACAATTGTAAAAACCATAGGAAAGCGGCGTGCTATCTCTAACACCCTTTCATCATCCGAGGTAACTACTACATCGATGTCGAGGCTTTGTTGAGCGGCTACAGCAGAAGCAATTGACCATTCAACCATGGGCTTTTTGGCAAGAGAAAGTACATTTTTATTTGGTAATCTTTTACTGCCTGCCCTCGCGGGTATTATGGCTAAGTATTTAGAGCTCACTAAAACTTTCCAACACGAATTGTTGTGCTTTCTTAAAGTCGTCCAGCCTACCAATATCTAACCAGTCTTCACTGACTTCATAATAACCAATAGATGCTCTTTGCTTTAATAACCTATCGACGACAGTGGGCATATCAACATATTGATTTTTTTCTACCCCTGCAATAACGCTAGGCTCCATCACATAAATGCCCGCATTAACGTGATAGCGATTTACCGGCTTCTCTACGATACTTTTCACTTCCCCCTTTTGGGTATTTACTACACCAAAGGGCACCTGCTGTTCGTATTCTCTCAAACACATTGTAAGTTTAGACTGACTCAATTCGTGATGTGACAGTAGCGACAAGAAGTCTAAGTTGGTTAAAAGATCGCCATTCATTAAGATTAAAGGGGCATTGATTTCTTCTTTGGGCAACAAAGATAATGCGCCACCAGTACCCAAAGGCTCTCTCTCATCGAGGTAGTTAATTTCTACATCTCTGTCACTACCATTTCCAAAATACCCTTTAATAGTATTAGCCATATAGTGCGTAGAAATATAAAAGCGCCAAAATCCAGCTTCAATAAACCGCTCAAGAATAATCTCTAAAATAGGCTTATCCCCAACGGTTAGCATAGGTTTAGGACAGCTATCAGTTAGTGGTTTAAGCCTTGTACCAAACCCTCCGGCCATCAGGCATACTGGATTGTCTATTCTTGGTTTTTTTAGAAGCTCATAAAGAAAGGTAACACCAACCACCTTGTTTTTTTCATCGACAATTGGAAGCTGTAATAAATCTGTTCGCTCCATGAATGACAACAAGCGAAGGCGACTCCAAGCATGCGTTGCACTCTTGGGGTTAGTGTTCATGATTTCAGAGATAGATGTTGTCAATTCTGTTTGACGGATAAGCGCCCGTCGAATATCACCATCGGTAACTGTACCTATTAGCCTATCGTGTTTATCAACGACTATAAGAATACGCTTTGCCCCTTCATCTAGCCTTTTAACGGCATCAACAAGAGAGAGACCTGGTTCAACTAACAGCTTTCGCCAATTACTTTGCTTTTTCATAGAGCCTCCAATGCACGAGTTTAAACGCGTGCAGGAACACCTTTCACAGTTGTATTACTTTTAACGTCAGATACCACGACGGCACCCGCGCCAACGACTGAACCATTGCCCAACGAAACTCCTTGAGTTATTACTGCGCCGGCACCAATGAAAGCGCCATTCCCTACACTAACGTTACCGCACAGCACACTTCCTGGCGCTATATGGCTATGAGCTTGAATATGGCAATGATGATCAACACTAGCCCTAGTGTTAATAATAACATTATCGGCACATTGTGAATTTGCTTGAATGATTGCTCCAGCCATAACCTGCACACCATCCCCAAAGCAAACATTATCGGCCACTATTGCCTGAGGGTGAATGAGCACGGGAAAGTTAAACCCTTCCCCAACAAAGCGATCAAATATTTCTTGGCGAATATTTTGATGAGGCAGTGAACCCATACCCAGAGCAAGCTCCACGTCATTTGGCGAATACCGAGCCAAGAATATCTCTTCGCTCAATATGGGTACATTATGAATATCATTACCTTCCGACCAACCAAGTCTATCTACAATAGCTATGCACTGACGACTTGCTTTTCTTAGTAAGTCAGCGATAACCGCTGCATGCCCACCGGCTCCGATTATAGCTACTGGTTTCAGCATATGGGCGACATTATTTCTACGTCACAAGACGATTCTTGCCCAAGGACTGACCAGTAAAGGCTTGCACACATACCACTTGGGCTTCTGGCGGTTGTAACATTATCTTCAGTTAGACGTTCGCCTGCTTTTATCTGCTTTTTAGCAACTAACTTCTGACGCGCTATTTTTTGGGTGTCAAACTCGTTGGGCTGTGGGAATTTGGTGGCGTGGCCAAGTGAACGTTCACAATCCCGAATCATGGAGACCATTAACGTAAGTTCCTCCGGCTCTAGCGAAGAACGATGGTCTGGCCCGTCCATTTCTCGTGACAGTGTGAAGTGCTTTTCAATGCAGGTAGCTCCAAGACTCACCGCAGCACATGGGACGGATAACGATAACGTATGGTCGCTGTAACCCACGTTTACACCAAAAGTAGAAGACAACTGCTGCATGGCACGCAGATTAACTTGTTCGAGGGGCGTGGGATACTCACTTGTACAGTGGAGTAACGTTACAAGGTTGCTAAGCGATTTATCACAATCAGTTGCATACTGTCCCGATAAACATTCGGCGCGATAGCGCATTATGCATTCTATGGTTGAAGGGGGACTATCGTGATGTAGCGCATAGTTAACAAAGCTAAGTGCAAACTCAATGTCACCTAACGTTGCCATACCCGTTGAAATAATTAGCGGCTTCCCTGCTTTCACACTATGCCACAGTAACAGCGCATTTCTTATTTCACCTGAAGGGATCTTAATGAAAGGCTGATCAAATTGCTCAAGAAACCTTAAACTATCAACATCGAAAGCTGTAGACATAAACGCTATCGCTTTTTCTTTGCAGTACCTAGCAAGCTCTAAATGCTGCACGTCAGATAGTTCTAAACGCTTAAGCATATTGTACTGGCCATCGTCTGACCCTGTATTTGTCGCTTGATATTGAGCTTTTGGTGTATCTTGCGTAACCAATGCATCAGCTTTAAAAGTTTGGAATTTTACCGCATCAGCGCCCGCGTCTTTCGCCTTGTCGATAAGTGATTTAGCAATATCAATATCACCATTGTGATTTACGCCAGCCTCGGCAATTATGAAAGCTCTTGAAAAGTTATTCATTATTTACGCCTCTAGCAAATAGCCATATTCTGCAAGGGTTATCCTCAGGTCCTTAGCCAACATACTATTTGACTTCCTATAGTAACGCTCGAGCTCTGCATGAACAGTTGAAGACAATTCCAGTTCTGTTGCGGTGAAGATTTTTTTGATCAGTTTAGGGTCTACATATTGCTGCAGCCACTTCCTTAAATAGAAGCGAGATTTCGGCTGCTTGGTAAACGCCACACTCCCTAACGAATTAAATCTGCTTGGGACAACATGATTGAGCCCCCTCAACACACTGAGTGCTTGGCGAGATAAACTTGCGTTTACCTGCTCATAAAACTGGATATCAGCAATACTATGAGACGGTACTCCTAGCCAAGAAAACAACCGTAATATTTCTTCCTCCGGTTGAGCTTTTAGCGCTTCATAGGCTTGCAAGTATATATTGTGCTCGCCAAACAAGTTGCCATATAAGCGGTAGACAAGCTCATAATTCAAGTAAACAGGTGAAAAGCCAACCCTGTACGGATATTTTAGCTGTGTAAACTCATCGAGAGTCCACGTTCCCCCTTCTTGCACATACTGCGCATATATTGCTTTTAGCAAAGCAAGTTGCTCGCGCACATATAGAATAATGCGCGCATTAGGGAAAGATTGTTTCAACCGGTTAGCTATCCGAGTTAAGCCATCAGCATGGTAAGCGGAATCGCCGAGTAAATGCTCCCATGACATTATCGCTTTAGTACATCCGCGGGAACGGCAAAACTCAGCCACTCCTTCCCTAACCAGTGCGGGAGAAAATGCTAGGTCGTGCGCTGCAACCAGGTGAATTCCCCACCCAGACATCTTGAGTCCATTACCGAGATGGCAAAACCCTTCGGCTTTTGTGTAAACATGCGACTGCATCCACGATGTAGCCGTTTTAGGGTAGCCCACATGAATCACAAGTTCGATGTCAAATGAGTCGCTCACTTTCTTATCCTATGCGATTTCTTTTAAAACAACAAATGCCTCAGCTCGCTCTACATGAGCTTGAGTGCCACGAATGATCTCAAGTGCTTCGACCGCATTAAAGCTACGAGGAAAAGGATGAGCATCTAACTCACTTTGATACAAAGACAACACTGTCTTTTTTTGTTCGCTAAAATGACTAATATCAATGAAGAGGTTTGGCTGAAACTGTGTATTTATAGGCGATAAGCCAAAATCAGTTTCTGACAAGGTTTCATAACATGCCACTTTCTTTATATAGGGGGCTCTGAAGGATTTACTGACAGAAATGACTGCGTCAAAAACATATCTATGGTCAGAATGTACGTCAAACGCATAAGGGATATATACCGTGTGTGGTTTCACTAAATCAATGTACTCTTTGAGCTTTCCAATAAGCGCACCTGTAGTCGTTGAGTCCAATCCAGCGGGAGTAAAGCCCAAATTTCGTTCGCTGGAAAACCCGAAGTGTTGGCTTACTTTCTCTATCAGTTCTGCTCTTTGTGCTTTTTGCTCAGAGGTGTAATTACTGCTTTGCTGCATATCTGTAACTACGCACCAATGTATGTCATCGCCCTCGGACTTATGTCTTAAAAGTGTTCCACCACATCCTAAGGATTCATCATCAGGATGTGGGGCAATAACCATAACCGACTTATTCATAATGCAGTGTCCTGTAAATACGTATCTAAAGCGGACATCACTTCTGCTTGATGTTCCTCTTCTAGCGAGGGGTATATAGGCAAAGATAGGTAACGTCGGTAGGCCGTTGACGCGTGGGGAAACTTATTAAGGTCTTTTAGCCAAGGACTTATGGGTCGCAATATCTGAACCCTGCTAGCTACACAGTCAATAAGTTTATCGGCTTGCTCTACTGCTATCACAAAGCGATACCAAACGCGGTTGTTTACGCTACCTACAACGTGTCGGGAAAGGAACTCGTTTTCTAAATAGATATTCGCTCGAGTTTGCCTTTGGGCAACAATTGACGTTGCCTCAACGAGTTTGGCAACGCCCAATGCCCCGCTAAACTCGTTTGCTTTCATATTTAGACATTCACCAGAAGGTGTTTGCGAATACCCTTCACGCAGACGCTTTGCACTATCTAATAACGCTTCATCATCAAATAACACTACCCCCAATTCTGCAGCACCGAACAATTTTGTTGCATAAAGAGACTGTATGACAAAGTCACCGCAAGTTTGTGGAAAACTATCCCTGCCAATTGCGAAACCATGAGAACAATCCTCAACAACCGTAAGGCCGGCATGTTTAAGTGTGGTAACGTCAGCAGGAATGCCAAACGTGTTAACTACTATTACTACATCGGCATGGTGTTGTTCGGCAAGCTGTATGGCTTTAAGTACATCAATATTTGCTTCGCCTTCTGCAATATCGCAGGGGATGACATTCGCGCCTAATGACAACACCGAGTTGCAAACAGCGCTGCATGAATAAGCAGGTACTATGACGTTACTTCCCACCTTCACCCCCGCTAAAATAAGTGAGAGTCGAATTGCCATGGAACCTGAAGAAACTGCGGTTGCGCATTTACGCCGATAGAAGCTCGCAGCTTTGGCTTCAAAGTCTGCTATATATTTCCCTTGCGTGAAAAAGCCACTTTGCACTACATCGTGTAGCAATTGCTTCTCAGCATTAGCAAAGACGATTTGATTATGCGGTATCAAAACTTGTTAATTCCTGTTTGTACAATGCCTTCACGCAAGAGAAAGTCTTTATCATGACATCGTTAGAAAAAAATACACCAGGTTCACTCGACCCTGTTAGCGTGAGATTATTTATAGATTTTCCAAGTTTTTCAACTATGTCCCTTCCTTGTTTATAAGCCCCGAGCTTACGGAGGGGAAAGCCATTTAATACGCCAGTCTGTGCGCTATACAGTGCTGTCGCCTCTAGTGAAATAATCCCCATTAGCTTGAGTTGATTAACTATCTCTTCATTATCAATAGGCTTTTCTAGGTTTCCATGACCAATTACTTCTACCGTGCAACGATATCCGTTTTCTGAGTATTCGTTAGAAGCAAAATTCTCGTAAAGCGTTATTCGATATGGCGCAAAATTGGGGTCGAAGCAATTTATATAATGGCAGTTTGTTTTATAAGGGCTGTCGAATACAAAATGGAAAAGTTGAATGCGAGTTCTAGCGTACAATTCAGACAATTTTTTCATGTCTTTTGGGTTAGCTAGAACGCCTAGTGTTTCAATTGGGGCAGTCCACACAACGTGATCGCAATCAAATATTTCTCCACTTTCAAAAACCAAGTTTTCGATTTCATCACCGCTTTTAATAACCTTGGTAATTTTACTATTCAGCTTAAAATCTACACCTATTTTACGGGTTTTAGTAACAAGCTCTTCAATCCACTTAGCAACACCGAAACCATTTTTTGGATAAAACGCTAGGGGAATTTTCTTACCAGTTAAATCAATTCGCGTTAAGGACAAGGGGGTTTCAGCACTGTGCTCAGCACTTCGTCCGGTGTGCTCAGAGAGTCTATCAAGCGCAAAATAACGCTGAACCTCAGCCTCTAATAATTCAGGTGCACACGGAAGAAATTTTTTAATGCTAGGCAGAAAAATACTATCTGTTAAGTCGTTGCCAAAGCGACGTCGATAATTTGAAATGATGTCATCACTGTTATTAGATGCAACGCCATCTCGTAAGGCATCAACCGCCTCTGAACTGGCCACATTGTGATGTGTAGCATCTAACTTTCCGTTAAAGTAGTGTCCGCCTTTAATTCGACTTATTTCATTCCAGTCGTCGTTGCGGCATACATCGCTAAATAAGAAGCTGTCTAGTTCATCAACTTTTGTTTGTGCTGGAATGTGTGTTCCTATATCAAAATGCTGTTGGTTAAATTTCGCTGACATCCCCAGCAAACCACCCAGACGGCTTCCGCCTTCGATAATGACAACGTTACAGTTTGGCAAATCTTTTTTGAGTGTATAACTGGCAACAATACCCCCAATTCCACCTCCTACTACTGCAATAGTTGTCATAGATAACCTCGACTAATACATAAGCTTTTTCGCTAACAATTTTCTTTTTATCGGCAATGTTTCTAAAATCTCAAGTGTACGCTCTGCCATAAACCCATCACCATAGAGGCTTTGGTTCGAACGCAAGTGACTACGGAAACTTTTATCTGCTAACGCGCAAGACAATGCTGTACTTATGTCATCTTGGTTGCTTTGGGAAAAAATAACATTACCAGAATGTTCTCTGCCGCGCTGTCGCTCCCCTACATTGATACAAGGCAAGCCCATATAATCAGCCTCATGGAATGCAAGTGATGAATTACCTAAAAGCACAGAGGCGTGTCGCAGCAAATTGATAAAGGCGGCTCTCGGCAGGTTACGATATACTTCAATACCTTCAAGGTTATCAATGAACTTCACAATTTCTGATGAGCCAGGGTCGGAATTGGGTGCGCCGACTATAACATGTAAACCAAGAGATTTGGCTGCTTTAACTGTATTGAGAATCTCAGTTTTGGCACTTTCAAAATCACCATTTAAGGGGTGGTGGATTAACACACCGTAACGCCCCTCACAGTTTAATCCTGACTCTTTCGCTAGTCCGGAAGGAGACATATGAGGGGTCATGCGCAGCCTGTCTACCCCACCACTTCCCACTGTAATGACCCTCCAAGGTTCTTCACCTAGTTGAAGAATACGCTTTGTATGATTGTCCGTCATAGTAAGGTGAAGATGACTTAATTTTGTTGTCGCATGCCGCGACTGTTCATCTACATTTCCGCCTTCAGGATTGGTGCTGTCACCGCCAGCAAGGTGAACGATGGGAACTGTAGCATAGTTTGCCACGACAGCACTGATCAGCGGCTCTTCTCTATCGCCTAGGACGAGTAGAAGGTCAGGGTAATTTTGAGCGATAGCTTCACCTAGTCCCGCCATTAACTCAGAGCAAGATTTCACTCTGTGCAGGTTATCATCGAGAGAAATAGACGTAGGAATGCGTGAGACTATGTTAAAACCATCATTTTCGATTTCTTTTACAGAGTACTCATGAATAGCCGTCAAATGCGCTCCAGTCGCCACCACCTTTACTTCAAATTTTTCACTTTTTGACATAGCAAGCAACAACGGGTACATCAAATCGTATTCCGAACGAATCCCTGTAACTGCCATAACCGATATCTTACCATGGCATTCTTCAAGCAGTGTTTTGCCGTCATTTTTCATACAGAAACACCCAGTGTCGTGAAAACGAACCATCCATTAATGGGCTTTGCAGAAGTGCAACAGACATGTCCAAATTGAAAGCGTCACATACAGCTTGTTCTGATTCAAAACAAACAATTTGCGCGCCTTCTTGGGTCGGCACTTTTGACACAAATTCAAATGCATCTTTTGCTTCGCCGCTGTCATGGGATACATCTCCATAAGCTGGCATGGTGCCAATAAAACACCCGCCACTTTTGAGTACCCTGATAAATTCACCAATTCGTGATTGCAAAGACGATAGCGAGTTATAACCCAACACATGCCAGGCGACCACCGCATCAAATTTTTCATCGGCGAAAGGCAACGCTTCATGTGATTGAACATTATGCAGTGTTGCCGATAGGTTTTGCTCTTCTAGAATTTGGTTATTAATTTCAATAACTGTATCCGATATTTCGATGCCATCTACATTATGCCCACGCTTTAACATTACGCGCATGTTAGCGCCGCCACCAAAACCGTAGTCCAAAATTTGCCTGTGCTTTACCGTCGTTAAGTACCGGTGAAGAAGCGTTACAAATGTGCTATCTGGATAAGAAAGAAGAGACTTTCTCTGCTGATACAAGTTATCCCAAACCTCGGAATTTACATGGTCTTTGCTTTTAATTGTATTTGGAATCATGAATATAGTCTTTTATAACGTCTAACTCTTCTTGAAATAACCAATCCAATAACGAAAGGTGCTTCATGGCCGGATGAATTTGCTTATATGCAGGCGTATTACTTCCGACATATTGTATTGTTATTTGACTGGCCTTAAAGGCGTCTAAATCTAAATAGCCCTTCGCTCCTTCTCCGGAAAGATACTCAGAAGCATTGAGGGCAATACAGGTATCCAACACCAATTGGCTCTTACTACTTGTTATCGACAGGTCAGAAAGAAGCATGAGTTCATTGTCAATAGACAACACCTTTCTAAAGAAATGTATAAACCGTAAGTTAATATCAAGCAGGGTGTCATCCGCAGACTCTATAACAGCCTTAATCTCATCAAAATATTCGTGAAAGAAAGTGCTTTTTCCGTAACTACTCTGAATGCTTTGTAAATGCTTTTTTTTCCACCTTTTGTCGGTAATTACCTTGTCTTTTATGGGCTCGTCCAGTTTCGAATTTACCGGAAGCGTGAGCCAAAGCGGCCCATTACTACTGTTAATTTGGTTGCGATTTTGCAATCCATTTTTTTGAAACTGAACACAATCCATTAGTACAAAGGTATCTGCCAATGCCATTTTTCTAAAAAAAGGGGGCCAAGGCAGATATTGGCTTTGATGCATTGCTATTTTTCGAGGCTTCTTCATAAGCGCACTCTATTATTATATAAAACGTTACTCTACTGATGGGACTGAGCTTGGGAGATTAACAAGCCGGTCTGCAAACCATTCTGTGTTTCGCATTTCATGAGCTATACAGTTGCTATACAGTGAGAGTTGATGCATCGGTTTCCAGACAGGCCTCATCATCACACCGCTGCTGTTGGCGTATTTGAGCAGGTCGTCTCTGCACTCTTTGTTCTCACATACTATTGCGTTTAACCAATAGTTAGCACGCGTATTTTGAGGTTCTTGGACAAACTTAAATGCTGTACCTTTGAAGAAGTCAGCATAGTAAGCCGCTAGTTGGCGTTTTTTTTCAATGAAAAGCGCTAGCTGTTCTAACTGTGCCAAGCCTAATGCCGCATTCAAGTTAGGCATTCGTGCATTGTAGGCGTATTCATCGTGAATAAATTCAAACGCATGGGGAAGTTTAGCGGTCGTTGTAATATGCTTAAGCTTTGTTCCGTCCTCTTTTGTTTTGCAAAGTACAGCGCCTCCACCACCGGTAGTAATAATCTTATTACCGTTAAAGCTAAGTACTCCAAAGCGGCCAAACGTGCCTGTATGCTGACCCTTGTAAGTTGATCCTAAACTTTCAGCGGCATCTTCAACCAGCGATAGGTTCCAGTTTTGGCAAATTTCTATAAGACGAGATAACTCTACAGGGTGACCGAACGTATGCATTGGAACGACAGCACGCACGCGTTTACCTGTCGGTTTGTGAAGGCACACGTTATTGGATAGTTCGCAATATTCATCAAGAAAACCAGCAAGGGAAAGCGGGCACATACCCAGCGTCGTATCCGAAATATCTACGAACACAGGCTCTGCTCCTAACCAATGAATCGCATTACATGTTGCTACGAAGGTCATTGATTGCGTTATGACGAGTTCGTCTCGGGTAACCCCTGCCATATGCAAGGCAGACTGTAGTCCATTGGTGCCATTTACTACTGCTACCGTTGCTGCTGCATCACAATATAATGACAACGCACTTTCAAATTCATCTACATAGGCGCCAACGCTAGAAACAAAAGTAGAATCAATTGTGTTGTTCACATAATTTTTTTCATTTCCCGCAAACGTTGGTTGATGCAGCGGAATGAAATCTGACGTGCCGTATAGCTCACGGATGAAAGTAGTTAACGAATTGTGCATGAGCATCCACTATTTGTTGTAAATTCCAGCCTTGTAGCGCGACAAGTTCTCTGGTCTAGTAAACCAGTCAATCGTCTCTTGAAGCCCTTTCTCTAAACTAGTGCTGGGCGTATATTTTGTTAATGCCTTAAGCTTTTTGTTATCTCCCCACAGGCGAAATACCTCAGAGCTTTGAGGGCGTAGCCTTTCCTCATCTATTTCAAAAACCACGTCACTTTGCATTAATGAGCGTATGAGGTTCAACGTATCACCAACTGAAATTTCATAATTTGATGCTATGTTTACCGTTTCACCTACTGCCCCTTTCGCTTGACTTAATTGCCAAAATCCTTCACACGTGTCCAGCACATAATTAAAGTCTCTGGTAGGTGAAACGTCACCTAGTTTAATTTTATCGGCACCAGTGGCGATCTGGCTGATAATAGTGGGAATGACCGCGCGAGCGGACTGTCTCGGCCCATAGGTATTAAACGGCCGCGCTACAACGACAGGAAGTGAGAATGCATTAAAGAAGCTCATTGCTACAGCATCAGCACCAATTTTTGATGCACTGTAAGGAGATTGAGCTTGTAAAGGATGCGCTTCGTCAATTGGCACATACTGCGCTGTCCCATATACTTCACTGGTAGATGTTTGAATGAAGCGACTGACTTTGTGTCTCAGCGCTGCCTGGCACATATTCAATGTACCTGTAATGTTCGTGTCGACATAACTACTTGGTGCTGCATAGGAATAAGGAATGGCAATCAGCGCAGCTAAATGGAAAACAATATTGATACCTTCACATAAAGAGTCGCAAAATTGCGGGTCTCGCACATCGCCATACACAACCTCTAGTGTTTCTGGGTGAGAGAACTCTTCAAGCCAACCTTGTGAACCAAATGAATTGTAATGGCACAAGGCTCTCACTGAGCAGCCTTTTTTTAGCAAATGCTCTGTAAGGTGCGACCCGATAAACCCATCAGCCCCCGTGACCAAAACGCTCATTTTTTTCGCTTTCATTTATATCTCTTCTTTAACGCGACAACGTCTTTAAACGCCTTTTCGGTTTTAATTAAAACGGTGAGTAACGATGTCATTAATCTTGGGCGGAAGCTAAGTCTGTCACCAAATGTTAATACTCTCTGATCATTTTTCAGCAAAGTCTCTGTAAGAACGACAAAGTCCTGAGTCTCGTAAACAAAACGTTTTTGAAAAGCTTCAACAACCTTTTCAAGTCCATCTGGACAATAGCCTTTCAAGACGAGTAACTTAGGAATGACGATCGCTTTTCCAATAGAAGACAACGTAACGTTTAACGCGTGGTTTATTTGATCAAATTTAGGTGGAAGTAAGCAAACGTCTTTATCTACGCAAAATGTATCAAGCGAAAATACAACCGTATCGTCATATTCCGCAGACCTTAAAACCCCTTCAATATTTGATGAAACCTTACAATTTACGCGTTCAAGTACGTGCTCTTCATCATCAAAATTTACAATAATAGGGTCACGTTTTTGACTGTCAACGTCACATACGCTATTTAGCAATTGCCATTCTTTAAGCCAAACTTCATTTACTTTTGGCACCACGCGAATGTTAAAACCTGAAGTCTCTGCATATTTTTGAATATACACTTTCCGCCTAAGTGCATAGAAACTTCCAGAACCATCTGTTCCTAACTCATCCAAGTCCATAATGCGCTGCATGTCTTGAACGTAACGTTTCCAAAGAAATTTTAGCTGGTTCGCTGTGTCACAGAGCAATGCCTCGTCTTGAATATCGAGCAACTTGCTCATAACGCTATTGATATAATTAAGCGTGCCATTAAGTAAGAAAAAAAGTTGAGACTTTTTTCTAAATAATGATGAAACAATAAACTCTCTTTGTAACTCAATAAAGGCTTCTAGAGATGAATGACTATCTAAATCGTTTTCATCGCAAAGAGTTATTAGGGAATCGAACTCTTCAAGCAATGCAGGTTTACTAAATCGTTGCGTCAATCCGTCAGTAAGCCTTGCTTTGTCAAGTGGCTTAAAAGCCTGGTCACACACACTTGCGACCAGGGCGTCTTTTTGCGATGGAGAGGACATTATAAGAAGGTTCTCTGGTTTAAGTGGAGATGCACCCGCTATTCGAGCACCATCGTTCAGATTGTAAAAGTCGGCTTTCGATTTCGCTATTCTTTGCTCAATAACTGACTTTGAAACCTTAAACTCAAATTTAGTACTAACCCAAGGCCTTAAATTTCCTGGGACAACCACCGATGTGTTGTTTGTATCGCTATAAGCGTATAGCTCTTGTCCATTTTCTAAATAGTATCCAGAGCTTTTCGAGTGATGATATTTTTCGCTGACGAAGCCGAGATCTATCCCCAACAGGTATACCTGCTGTAAACCAAGTGATGTGACTAGATCAATCACGAAGTTGGAAACCGTCGGGTAAGCATGCTCCAATAACTTAAAGTCATGCTTGCCGTAGGCTTCCATCAAGGCTACGGTCGAGGCTTCGCCTTGTTTAAACGCTAACAGCGTACTTTTATAAAGATTTCGTGTGTCAGGGTGAATACCGTTACAGCTCAATAAAACAATTTCTTTTAAGTACGCTTTATCTCCGATTCTAACGGCCCAATCGTGGGTTGCCCTATTCATCTCGATCTCAGCGTGAAAATCAGGAATTATATTATTCTTGTAAAGGGACTGTAATGCGGTACCGCAGGAGATGACGACAGCCTTTTCTCTTTCTTGCTTAAGATAAGGAAGCAGGTTATCAAGTGAAGGTCCGTTACCTACTACGAATATTGGAACATTGCGGGTGGCATCATTAACCAAAGATGGAAAAGTTTTTCTTAAAAAAGGGACATCTGATGTAATGCTATCAATAGTATGAGACAAGCCGTACTTTGCATTATCAAAATAGTCTCCCATTGCAATAATAACTTGCAGTTGCTCCCTAAGCTGAGATATCGCTCTTGCCAGCCCTTCATTGTAATAGCCTTGATAAAAGTATGTATTTGCTAATACATAAGGACCAATGGATTGAAATTGAATGAGGAGGTCGTCGGTTAAATTAGAACCATCATCCCCAATATTGAGATAAATTCGACGCTCGCTTTGATCGAATTCTTCAAGAATTGCAGACCAGTTTACACAAAATAAAGAAGCATAAAAAAAGTCGCGGTTTGGTTCGCAAATGAAGAGTTTTTCTACCTTGTGTCGCTCGGTCAGGCTATTCAATGTGTACCCATTACCTAACCCCATTACAATCAAGGCGCGGAGTTTCTCTGGAAGTTCCCCTTTTACATCCTCAACGCTTTCTAGGATTGATTGACAATCTGCAACCATCCTGTAGTGCAAATAATTGCGTAATTTTGTCCCTTTGTAGCCAAGTAGTAATCCATCTTTGTGCGGATGATGTCGAAATTGCTCAAAACTTCTTTCACACTCATCTTTTGGATTTTGACTATAAAACAGAGCTTCTATACCCAACCTACAAATATTTACCTGACCGTTTGAATCCGCTACTGGCGACCATCCTTGTGGGACATAATCTTTATACTCATCAAAAAGCGAAGGAAAGAACTTTTCTAGCGCCTCTAAGTTTCGCTCTTTAGTTTCAAAGCACAGCTTAGAGGATAGCCACTCGTTTTCGCTATTTAGTAGCGTCCATGGTGGAATGTAGTTTACTACATCGTATGTCAGGCTATTGGATATGTTTTGCTTCTCAAACTTATGCCAATCTCCTTTTTGCCAAATCTCCTGAATATGGTCGAAAGTAGGCGAATTAAAATGCTTATAAAGACAAATACTGTCTAAAGGTAAATTTTCTCGCAACTCCTGTATATCTTTGTAAAGGGTTCTACCGTTTTGACCAATTTGTAGGAACAGGCTGATTCCATTTTGTTGCGCGAAATTTAGTAAGTCTCTCCAATCAATTGCTGAAGCAGAACATGTTAGGTGATCGGGATAAGGCTCATATACGATAATGTACTTGTACTTTTTTGAGTAAACTAACGACTCAATATGAAGACCGAGTCCCAACCCTAGTACGACAATAGCGTTGTGAATATGGTCTTCAGAAAAGGATATGGCGCTTGAATCTTGATCGCTTAGCCGTAAATGCTCAGCGATCTCGTTAGCAGGAAACTCTCCATAAACGACCTGCCCCGAAAAGTAATCGATAATATTAACGTTACCGTGTTTATTACAGAATACGGTAGAAGTTTTGAATTCACGTCTTGTCAATATTGGTAACAAGCTCGGAATATAACGCCTGAAAGCTTCAATAGCGTTTTTCTGTCTAGCTTGAATGTGCTTAGAAAACTTTTCCTCTACCTCAAGCTGCTTTTCTTCATCCTCATGAATATGTAGCTGAATTTGATTTAGCATAATTATTTATTATATTTCTTCACAGCTGACCGACCTCGGGAGAATTTAACAGCTTCGTCTTTGGCGTTGAGAAGCAAACCTTGCGCCAGCTTTTCTAGATTGTTATTTATCTCAAGTTCTTCTTTGGCAAATGAGTGTCTTACATCTGGGTCAAGTCGAGCTAATGCCCGAACGACTACTTTGTGGCGAACATCGCAGAGGTATCTAAAACGATCTGTTGAAAAATCTTCACCAGGAGTAGATAGACAAGCAGCTAATTCAGAATTAACTGCTTGCAGAAAAAGTGGGGTGTTAGCGTGATTTAATATTGATTTGTTCAAATCGCTTGTCGGTTTTGGCGCTGTGTTTCGTAAGCTTCCTGCTTGGCATCTTCAGGAATCAAAACCCATGCATCACGTATTGGTGTTAACAGGCTAGACACTTCGTCCAACATATTCAAGTCGTTATTAATATGAGCATCGCCAAGACGCTCTACCATGTAGTTGTAAAGTGCGAACATATTTTCAGCAACTTCACCGCCCACCTTTAAGTCTAACGTATCTCTTAGGTGCATTATTATTGCACTTGCCTTTGAAATATAGTCAGCTTTCACAATGAGATCTTTGCGCTCCATCGCGCCTTTTGCATATGCAATACGGTCAAGAGCCCCCTGAAGTAACATCAGCGTGAGCTTGTGAGGATCGGCACTTGAAACATCTTGCTTTAAGTTGCCTTTACGATAAGCGTTAATACCCTTAAGTGACATACTATCTCCGATTACATCTTTAAACTTATAACGAGGCTAATAATGCAGAGCCAGTTTGGTTTAGTCGCGCTACAGTTTGGTCAAGGTTTAAATACTTATCTCTAAGCGTCTGCTCGAAACTCAACATACGTAGCTCCAGCGTTTCTCTCTGGTCGAGAATTTCGTCTCGATTGTCCTTTGCCGCTCGTTCTCTTAAACTAATCAGACCGCTGAACGAAGTGTATTCTTTGGCAAATTCGAACATACGCGTGGCGATACCTTCGTCTTTATCAGTGAACAGTTTCGCAATTTCATCGAAGTTATCTTCGAGTGCATCCTCTAATCTGTCTTCACCAGACCCTAAACCAAAATCGGTTGTACCTACTTCCAGCTTACCGTCACTATCAACTTCTATGCCAACCTGAAATAGATTACCAAGAGCTGAATTACTCACACTCCCGCTAACTATAGAAGCAAGGCCAGACTGAATTCCGCGAAGCAGTGAGTCACCAGCAAGCGCTCCGTCATCTTCAAGTTCTGATTCGCCATAGCTAGTTAACGTCCCTATTTCATCAATCAGCGCATTGTAGCTATCAACAAAGTCGCGGATTTTTTTATCCAAACCTTCTTTGTCAAAACCAATGTCCAACTTAGTCGGCAAAAAATCGCCAACGGAGTCTTTTGGAGAAACCTCATTGACATCAAAGGATACGTTTTGAATTGTATTTTCGAACTCGTTAGAAGTACTTTGAACTTCAATGCCATCTATATAAGCTATAGCATTTTTAGCACTTTCAATATTCGCCGCACTAATATTGGCGGTACCGCCCGTTGTAGATAGGCGGTCAAGTTCAGCAACTCCAGTATCGTTAGTAATGACAAGATCGTTGCCCTCACCCGTTTCAGATGAAGAGAATACAAGCCGGGGGCCTGCACCAGTGCCTGTATCGATAATATTCGCGGTTACGCCAAAGTTATCGTCAGCACCATTGATCTTTTCACGAAGGGCGGTTAAGGACATACCGGCTGTAACGTCTACTGTGAAGCTATCCGCTCCACCCACATCAAATGAAAGTGAACCTGTGCCCGACGTTAGAACTGGATCGCTACTCGATGTGAATGCACCTGCATCGGTGGTGATACGACTACCCGCGGCAAGTTGCTCTACCGATATCTCGTAACTACCTCTGAGTGCTGAGTTGGATGCTTCTGCTGAAAGGACATCGTCATCCTCGGAAGGATTGGTGATAGTTGGCTCTCGGCCATTGATACCGTTATCGCTTCGAAGGTCATCTACCGTATCTTTAAAATCAGAAAGTTTCGACTTAATTTGACCAAGGCCAGAAATTTCAGCCTCAATTTGCTCTTCCGACGCATTCAAACGATCTTCTTTCGGTTTACGTTCTGCGGTTATAAGCTGCTGTACAAGATCATCAAGGGCTAACCCCGATCCTACACCTAGAGACTGAATTGTCATTGTATTACCTCATTAAACCTGGTTGTTGATAAACACTCCCACACTGTTCCCAACATCCTGTTGGAGCTCTTGGATACGCTCGGCAAGTTCTAGCACCTCTTCGGAAGGAATTTGCCGTATTACGTCTCCAGATTGAGAATCTTTAACCGTTACTATTGACCGATTGGTTTCTTCGTCGATAGAAAACGCTAAATCCCGATTCTGAACTTTTAGGAATGACTCGACTTTTGATATTGCATCATCAAGCTGTTTATCATTCTCCGTGCTTCTTACGTTATCGGCCTGTAATCCAGATGCTTGAGACAATTCTTTATTCGTCTCGATAGAAAAGGAATCACGAGTTTGCAATGATGCTAAAGAATCATTATTTCGCTGATTAAACTCTTTATTTTCACTGCCGGAAGACTCTTTCTTTACATCAGTATCCGTCCGAATAGGTGTTACATTTGGTGATGCAAAAGCTTGACCACCCAGGGTATTTTGAATTTCCACGTAATACCTCCTGACCTAAACCAGAAAAACGGGCGTTACATCATATGTAAGCACCCGCCCTACTAACTATAGCTACTTTTTAACTACTTATCCAAGTAGTGACAGTGCTGTTTGCGGACGCTGGTTAGCCTGGCTAAGGATTGAAACCGATGCCTGCTGGACAATCTGATTTCGAGTTAGCTCGGCAGTTTCAGCCGCAAAGTCTGTATCGCGTATTTGCGAACGGGCTGAGGACAAGTTTTCACTGATGTTGCTCAGATTACGAATTGTCGACTGAAAGCGATTTTGAAGCGCACCAAGGTCTGCTCTCACTCCCCCGATACCGGAGATTGCGCCATCAATATCTGCTAGTAATGAAGAGGCGCCAGCGGCTGTGGACACATCATTTGTCGTAATGCCTAAACCGGTTGCACTAAAACCGCTTATTGAGCCAAGGTTACCTGACGAAAGGTTAACCGAAATCGTTTGACCTGCGTTAGCACCGACTAAAAAGCTTGCAGAGAAGTTTCCATCAAGTATGTTGACGTTACCAAACTGAGTATCCGTAGCGATACGAGAAATCTCAGTTCGCAGCGCAGAAACCTCTTTTTGAAGTGCTGCACGGTCTGCAGACGAATTAATACCGTTTTGAGATTGTACTGCAAGCTGACGGATTCGCTGTAGGCTGGTTGTTACCTCACCTAAAGCACCTTCTGCGGTTTGCGATAAAGAAATTGCGTCGTTCGCATTTCTTACCGCTTGATTAAGACCCTGAACTTGCGATGTAAGACGGTCAGAGATTTGAAGACCTGCCGCATCATCAGCTGCACTGTTTATACGAAATCCCGATGAAAGTCTTTCGAACGATGTGTTTAAACGGTCGCTTACGTCAAAAAGCTGACGTTGTGCATTTAACGACGACACATTAGTATTTACAAATAAAGACATTAGATTACCTCCTAGAGATTCGATGTGCTTACAAGTACATTCAAATCCATCCAGTTCAAATTAGCCGGGTCACTACGCCTGCTAACCTCTCTTGTAAAAGTAAAGTAAATTACCCCTCAACAATAGGTATCGGCCAAGGTTTTAGGTTCTTTAGCCTTTTTTTAAATTTTTTTTCAAATTATTGCTAAGCAGAATATATAGTATTGATTACATTGAATTTTACTTTTGTAAAAAAATACTTAAATAGATCTCTTAAGCTCATTTGCTGGGCTAAAAGTGTTGTCAAAGACGATAAAATGAATTTATATGAGGCGATATCATCAAGAAATCAGGCAAGACAAGGCGCTAACCTTGCAACAGCGGTTTAGAGCATATGATTAAAAAGAAGCTTCACTGCTTAAAAAATTAAATGAGGATTCGAAATTAAGTTGGCATCAAAGATGCTTTAATATTAATGGATTTCAGCGTTGCTCTACTGAGGTCTGAAATTGGTGGGATGTTTCGGCGATTATAAAAAAAAGGCCGAGACACAAAGTCTCGGCCAATTTGCTCACGTTAGGAGATTGAGCAAAATTAGTTTCTGTCGGCTGGCAGGGTTTAGTAGGACAAACTGGCCTCTCAACCAACGCTTCTACACTCTCAGTCCTGTTAGTCGGCGCTTTCTTAAAGGTGCGACCTCACGGTCGCATTCCTTTCTAGGGGATGGCCTCTCAACTCCTTCCCAGACTTACGCCTAATTTAAAAGATTAACCTAGTAGTGATAATGCAGCCTGTGGACGCTGATTAGCCTGCGATAGGATAGTCGTACTTGCCTGCTGTAATATCTGATTACGGGTTAGTTCTGCCGTCTCTGTGGCAAAATCAGTGTCTTTGATGCGAGATCTTGCCGCTGACACATTTTCAGAAATATTACTTAAATTACGAATAGTTGATTGAAATCTATTTTGTAGAGCACCTAAGTCAGCTCTAATTCCACCGATTGCTGATATAGCGCTATCAACTGAAGACAATAGACCTGAAGCATTTGCTTCCGTCAACACGTCTTCGGATGTAATACCTAAACCTGTTGCACTGAATCCTTGAACGCCTGCGCGCGTAAGTGCCTGGCTAGACAAATTTACCGAGATAGTTTGACCGGCATTCGCACCCACCAAGAATCGGGCAGAAAAGCTTCCTGTCAGTACGTCCACACCAGCAAACTGGGTTGTTGTCGCAATTCGCGAAATTTCAGTACGTAATGCAGATACTTCTTTTTGCAACGCTAAGCGGTCAGCAGAGCTATTTATGCCGTTTTGAGATTGGATTGCAAGCGTACGGATACGTTGTAACGCAGTCGTAGTTTCCGCCATTGCACCCTCAGCTGTCTGCGCTAGCGAGATACCGTCATTCGCATTTCTAACAGCTTGGTTTAAGCCTTGAATCTGCGATGTCATTCTGTCGGTGATTTGCAAGCCCGCTGCATCATCCGCGGCGCTGTTTATGCGAAACCCAGAAGATAGACGCTCAAACGCGGTATCTAAGTTGTTTCCGGTATTAAATAATTGACGTTGTGCATTCAATGATGACACGTTGGTATTTACAAATAGACTCATGGGGTCTCTCCTAACAGTTTCGAGTGATTGCGCTATTGGTTTTATTATTTGCGCGTTGTATTAAATTCTTGGCACAGTGCGTGCTTGATTTAAGTAGTCAGATTTATCTGACACTTCATCGGCACACTACTGATGAAGTTTGCTAAACGGAGAAGTTTTCTTCTCTTTGCTGGCTGGTGAGATTGATGTTCCAAACCTCAAACCTCTCACTACCTCCTGGCTTCATTCTCGCCTGTCAGCAGCTCCAACCCTTCTAGCAAACCTTCCTATATATCGACATTAAAACACAATTACTTTAGAACTTTTTAAACTGCACTTTTAACATCTTAATAGGTTGATTTTCCTAACCTTTAATTTCACTTACTTTATTTACTTTACGCAAATAAGGTCTTACTTAGTGCCCTACTATTGTTGTTATTAGCACTTGGGAAGTAAAAACGTTCGTTATCTCCCCTTTGTAATAGTTATCGTCCTATTACCGATTTTCCTTTAGCGTTTTTTGCCCATTGAGACGAAAAAAAAGTGAAATTTTTAAAAACCGATGATTTTCATGACATTACGAACCAATTGAAATCATAAAGTTGAGATTGAGATGCAGGAAAATTAAGACTTTGTGAATAAAACAGCCTATGTGAAAGTAATAGAAAGCAGAATGAGGAAAAAGTATTCGGCAACATCTAAATACTTTAGATACAAAAAAGCCAGTAAATTGAAATACATTCAATTACTGGCCATTTAAATAGATAACAAGCACTGGGTCACTACCCCCTGGCTTCATCCTCGCCGTAGTCTATGGCTAAGAAAGCTTATCCTAGAAGCTGTAACGCTGCCTGTGGGCGCTGATTCGCCTGAGACAATACAGTTGTACTTGCCTGCTGCAGTATCTGATTACGGGTTAAATTAGCGGTTTCAGTTGCAAAGTCCGTGTCTTTTATTTGTGAACGTGCAGCAGAAACATTTTCAGAAATGTTGCTAAGGTTACGAATAGTTGATTGGAAACGGTTTTGAAGCGCACCTAAATCAGCACGTAATCCACCTACCGCTGATATTGCTGTGTCAACGCTTGCAAGCATTGCTGATGCATTACCATTGCTTAGAACATCGTCGGTAGTAATTCCAAGACCAGTAGCACTAAATCCGCTCACGCCTGCTCTCGCCAATGTTCCAGAAGAAAGGTTTACGGATATTGTTTGCCCTGCATTAGCTCCAACCAAAAACTTAGCAGAAAAATCACCAGATAGAATATCTACACCGGCGAACTGAGTCGTTGTAGAAATTCGTGAAATTTCAGTACGCAGTGCAGACACTTCTTTTTGAAGTGCTACACGGTCTGCAGAACTGTTAATTCCGTTTTGCGATTGTACTGCTAGAGTACGAATGCGCTGAAGCGCGGTGGTAGTCTCAGATAGCGCACCCTCTGCAGTTTGCGATAGTGAGATCGCATCGTTTGCATTTCGAACCGCTTGGTTAAGACCTTGAACTTGTGATGTCATTCTATCGGTTATCTGAAGGCCTGCGGCATCATCAGCAGCGCTGTTGATACGGAAACCTGAAGACAAACGCTCAAATGACGTATTCAAAGAATTACTAACATCGAATAACTGACGCTGTGCATTCAATGATGATACATTGGTATTGACGAACATAGACATAAAGTCTCTCCTACACTCTCAGTCCAGCGTGGGCTGGCTGTCGGGTTTTCCGACGTTTTGTTTTAGTAGTCATCAACACCTGAGGGGTAATTGATGAACTGGCTCTCTCAGAAACTGTATCGACAATATGTAACTTCCCTTTAGAAAAAATTACGATTATTGCCGATTAGCGGTAACATATTGCCGCTTATTGCCTGAGTTAAGCGCCGTAACTATCGGATTTTAATAGGAGATTTTTAGTGCTGGATAAATTGAAAATACTTGAGGTCACTCAGATATCAGCGCCCGCATCTCATGCTGCCTTTACTGATTTATGCGAAGATCCTTTTGATATATCTTTTGCGTCGCTATTTTGCACCTACCGCGAGGCTGATACCCATGTCAGTCCAAACGGCAGAATTATCGTTGTACGAATAGATAAAAAAACATTGAAGCCATTCAATTCTTGGGCATTAAAAATACCAGGCACAGATCTTCGAGATCCAAAACTTTCTTTCGATGGCAAACGTCTTATCATCACCGCTTATGCCAAAACTGTTTTAGAAGACAGTAGCCTTTCACGTCATATGGTGAGCTATAGCTCTGACACAGGATTATCCTGGAATGGACCACACTATTTTGGCGATGACGCGTGGTGGATTTGGAATTGCGATTGGTTTAAAACAACGGCATACGGGTTTGCCTATAATCGCAAAGCTCAATCTATAAGCTTGTATAGGGGTAATCCTTTAAACTCAATGACATGCTATCAAGACAATGTATTTGGACTTGAAAAATCAGACAAGGGTTACCCCAATGAAAGTGCGCTTCTCTTTGACGAACAGGGTAATGCGAGCGTCTTTTTACGCCGAGATGCCGACACATACAGCGCTCAATTTGGATACGCAAGTCCTCCCTACACAGACTGGGACTGGTATGATTTAGACATTTACATCGGCGGACCAGCAGCAGTTATGTTGGAAGATGGGAATTTTGTTGTGGCAGGTAGACACGTTGAATGGGAGGACGATATTTTCAGTACAAGATTATGGCATTTTGATGTTCAATCAAAGAAGCTCACTGAACTGATTACTCTTCCAAGTGGCGGTGATACTAGTTATCCAGGTTTGGTACTTGATAACGATATTCTTTACGTATCTTATTATTCGAGTCATTGCGATGAAGAAGCGCGGGTTTACCTTGCTAAATTGAGCATGTAAACCCGCGTCAATAACCTATTCAGCTCAGCTTAAATAAAGTTAAATAAAGACAAGTTGGTTATTTTTGGGAATGTAGCAAGGGCCGCATTTAGCGCCGTCTCTTGTTGAGCAAATTTAGTCGACGCTTCAGCGTAATCTACATCTTGAATGGATGAGCGCGCTGCTTTAGCTGCAATTTCCATATCCAGATTAGTTTCGTACGATGATTCTGCAATGTTCAGTCGACTGCCGATGGACGCCCGTTCTAGAGAAATTCGCTCTAAGCCGTTATCTAGCCCTACCAATGCATCGGCAATAGACTCTTGCAGTGCGCCGTTATCAATGGTGCTGTCTAGCAGAATCTCTTGAATCTCATGAATTGCCTGAGCCATGCTTTTCTTTTCTGGCGTATCCAGAGAGAAATCTATACTGTTGCCGGCAACGGCAATAGCCTCAAACTGCATGCCTTTTATGGTAAAAGGTTGACCCGATGTAAAGCCTACCGTATCCACTACCGCGCCCGTACCTTGATTAACAAGTTCGGCTTGTCCACCGGCCAAGAAATTCACCCGATAGTTATTGTTAGCTGCATTCACAGGGTCAAAGTTTTTATCAAAAAACGTATCGAATGTTCCCTGCTCTTTTACCGTCGCGCTTTCTAAATTGCCTACAGCACTTCCTGTTACTGAAAATTTAAAACGAGACAGCACGTTTTCAAACACATCATAACCATTGCTGGTTGACTGAATTTTTGAGCTATTTGAAAGCTGGATAAAACTGACACCGGCATCACCGGCAAAAGAAACGGCATTACCTGTAGATGCAGGATTAAAGGAAAACGCCTGATTGCCAGACTGATAACCTGCATAGAGGTAATTTCCGTCGGCATCTTGCGTGTTCATCAAATCTAAAACTTCTAATTTTATCTGTTCTAGCTCCGCACCAATGGCCCGTTTATCAGGGTCGGCTAAAATACCGTTGCCTGATTGAACAACCAACGTTCTAGCACGGTTGATAGAATTGGTGATATTCGTCAATACTGCTTCTTGCTGCTCTAAAGACCCTGTCACTAGGTCGTTGTTGCGCTGAAATTGAGTAAGCTCGTCCACTTCCTCGGTTAAACGTAGTACCTTTGCTGCGCCAACAGGGTCGTCACTAGGAGCAATAATTCGCTTACCTGACGCAAGTTGCTCTTGAGTCTTAGACAGCTCGGTCTGATTATTCATAATTGAACGAACGTTTTGATCGTAAATTTGATTTGTAGTTATGCGCATTTATTAACTACCTCGCTGACTGGAGAATAGTGTTAAACAGTTCTTGTGCGGTGGTAAGAATACGAGCCGCCGCGGCGTAACTTTGCTGATACTTAATCAAGTTGGCAGCCTCTTCATCCAAACTCACTCCGGAGACGGACTGAAACCAGTTTTCTGATTGCACCTGCATAGCTTCAGCCGACGCCAACGACACTTTGGCCATCGCAGCATCTTCACCGATGCGACCTACCATTGACGCATAGGCATCTTGAAATGTACGTGGTGTATTTGTGGCTTCACTGCTCACCTGAACTAAGTTCTCATTTTGTAAGGCCGCAAGATTAAGGGCATTGCTGTTATCGTTAAAACCGTCAGTATTATAAGCGAGCGAAAAGCTATCACCGGCTCTTGGAACGCCGTCTAAACTTATATCGTAGCCAGGGTAATCAGTAAGACCGCTTAGTCCCGCTGGCCACGTACCGCTATTTTTTGCCTGTTCAATGAGGTTGTTTAAATCGGTTGTTCCGGTAACGCTTGCCATGACGGCACCAGTTCCATCAACAACATCAAACGTGTCTGGGGCAGTGAATACAATTTGAGCGGGCGCCCCCGTATCAATACCACCGGCACCATCAAAGGCAGAGCGGTCGATACCAGTACCCAGCGTAGTATTAGATACGGCTACATTCACCACACTCGCATCACCTAAGTTTGTACTGTCGGCTTGACCGCGAACGGGTGTTGCAAACGCCAAATCTTCTGGTCGCATTGTGCTGAAATCGATTTTTGACGCTATGGTTTTTGTAGGCTGTATGAGGAATTCGTTACCTACCGTGTAGCTAGATGTTCCTGCGAAATCTACTTCAATTCCACCTGGCAGCTCGTTAAAGCCAGAGGAAACAGGAAAGTTTGAAAACACGATATCGTTACCAGAGCCATCTTTCTTTGGTGTTCCGTCTGCATTTAAAAACGTAATTTCCAGCTCACTAGGCGCTCCACCGGAAACTGCAGTTACTTCAATTTTGTAATCTGCATCTGTGAGTTCTGCGCCCATACCTTCGGTAACTTGCGCTGTGACTACATAATCACCATTGGTGTCTGCGTATGCTAGGCCGCGAAATGAGGGGATATCGAAAATATTACTGCCAAGCTGGCCGTCTAGGTCCATACCAAGCTTATTCTGTTCGTTCATCGCGTCGGCGAAAGCGATAGACAGCTGACCAACGTCTCGCATTGTAGGGCCAAGCACTTCGTTTCGGTAGCCGAATAGTCCGCCAAGTGCACCGCCCAAATCACTTTCCTGAATTCGCAGTGACGCGTCGGCTTTTGTTTGCGAGCCAAAGTTAGTTTGCAGAGTTAACTGCTTTAACGACAGGTCAGCATCGGTGTTAACTTCAAATAAGTTAAACGCGCCGTTTTCCAGCACCAAGGATTCACCAGAGGTTAAGTTAATGGTAACCGCACCGTTTTGTGTCTGACTTTCCTTAACATTAATACCCATAATTGACGATAACTCATCAACGGCTTTGTCTCTCTCATTGAGCAGTGCTGATGGCTGATCGGCTGTGCTGTTTCCATTAGCAATAACAATATTTCGGTTTAAATCACCGATATTGCCAATAAGGGTATTTGCGCGATTAATCAAAGAAGTAAACTCTAAGTTAAGCTCTTCCTCTTTTTCAATCATGTAGTCAGACAGGGTTCTCATACGCTGAAACAAGGACTCTGACTTGCCAAGTACCTGCTCTCGAGATGCTAAGTTTGTTGGGTCGTCAGCAGCAGTCTGTAGCGCTGAAAAGTATTCGCTCATCCCTTTTGAAATAGAGTTTGCATCACCTGCGAGCAAATTATCGATAGCCGTGGTTTTTGATGAAAATGCCTCAAGCTCTCCAACCGCGGTTATATCGCGACGAAGTTGATTTTGCGCAAACACGTTGATAATTCTTTCTGTATTGCCAATTTCAACACCAAACACTTGGCTGTTATTAAGCTCTGTGCGCTCGCGGACATACCCAGGCGTATTTACATTGGCAATGTTGTTACTGGTGGTCTGAAGAAGCTTGCCACTGGCATTAACGCCACTGGTTGCAAGAGAAAATAAGTCAACTGAACTCATGGTGTATGCCTCCCCTATCTCTGCGGAATCAGCGCATTAAGTCTATCGCTGTTGTAAACAGACATGATCTTATTGGCGTAATGTGGGTCGGTTGCATAACCTGCGTTCTGCAATGCTTGGGTATACTCTGTGGCGTTACCTGCAGCTTTCACTGCGTCACTGTAGCGTGGCTGCGTAGCAATAAATCGTCCATAGTCCTCCATTGCATCTTCAATAGAGCTGTATGCTCTAAACGCTGCTTTTTGTTTCTGGGGAACCAAACCGTTGAATTCAAGCGTGTCAACAACCGCCTGCTCTCCTTTCCACTCGCTATTTGCTTTTATTCCAAATAGGTTGTGGGAGCTTTTACCGTCGGCTGAGTGAATAACAAACTTCCCCCAACCTGTTTCAACCGCAGCTTGCGACACTATCGCTTTTGCATCCATGCCATACTTTTCAGCTATTTTTTCAGCATGTGGCATAAGTGACTCAACAAATTGCTCAGGACTATCGAACATCGCTTCCTTATGAGCACTTTTGCTGCCCATAGAGTGTGAGGATAACACTACATCTTGTGCCTGAGATATGGACTCAGCGCGGTGTTGATTAAGCGAAGATAAATTGCCGTCGCTGCGTATCACGCTGGCTGGCGTGTAACTTTCTTCGGTTTGGCCAAGCTGCTTCACAATCACATCGGCAAGACCCATCCCGCCGCCAGCAGTCAAATCCGTGGCTAGTTGTTGGTCGTGCATATCGCGATAAAACTTTACTTGCTGTGAATTAAAAGGGCTGTCTTCGTCGGCTAATGCGTCTTGAGCTTTACGCATAGACTTAAGCATCATCTGTACAAAAATCGCTTCGAACTGCTCTGCTGCTTCTTGCAATACAGTCTCATCGCCCGACGCTATGGCTTCGCGCATCTTGTTGATGCTGCCCATATCGTGAACGTTGCGCGCCATATCAAGCTGGCCTTTTGTGCTGAGTGCGTCCATTACCGTAAGCCCCTAAATAATAACCAGTTCGCCGCGTAATGCGCCTGCCTGCCTTAATGCCTCAAGGATTGCCATTAAATCGCCTGGTGCCGCGCCTACTTCATTTACCGCACGCACTAGTTGGTCAAGTGTTACACCTGGCTCGAACTTAAACATTCGGCTGTCGGCTAAATCTACGTCAACGATAGATTGCGTAGTAACCGCTGTTTCGCCGTCTGCAAAAGCGTTTGGCTGGGCAACCTGCTGGTTCTCTGAAATAGTGACAGTTAGCCCTCCATGCGTTATCGCGGCAGGAAGAAGACGTACCTCACTGCCGATGACAATAGTGCCGGTCCTGCTGTTAATAACGACACGAGCAGGGGCTTCGGCAGGCGTAAATTCAAAGTTTTCTAGTGTGGCGAGAAAGCCTACACGCTGTCCTGCATCTCGGGGAGCCGATACTCGAACAGAGGCAGCATCAATGGGTGTAGCAATGACATAGCCATTTTCTGGTTGCGCACCTAAGCGTTCATTGATAGTGTCTGCCAGCGATTTCGCTGTAGTAAAATCAGGATAGTGAAGGTTAAGCGTCAGCGTATCGCCGTTTGCAAAACCACTTGGCACTTCTCTTTCTACCATGGCGCCGTTTGGAATACGTCCTACCGTAGGTGTGTTAACCACAATTCGCGAGCCATCGCCACCTTCAGCACCAAAACCACTGACCACCAAACTTCCTTGGGCCACAGCATATACCTCGCCGTTTACCCCGCGAAGAAAGGTTTGTAGTAGAGAGCCGCCTTGAAGGCTTTTCGCCTCACCCACAGAAGAAACGGTAACATCAATTGTTTGACCGGGCTTGCTAAATGCAGGAAGCTCGGCATGCACTGCAACGGCCGCAACATTTCGAACATTTGGGCGAATATTAGGGTCCATCCTAATACCAAAATTGGCGAGCATGGTTCTAAAGCTTTGTTCAGTAAATGGATTCTGCTCGCCTGTTCCGGGTAAACCAACCACCAGCCCATAACCTATCAATTGGTTAGAACGCACACCTTGAATAGATGCTACGTCTTTGATCCTTTGAGCATTGGCTGCGCCTGAAAGGCATAAAGCAACCAATAAACATGTTAAAGCACGCATAAGAAACCCCATCATTTATAGCGGCCACCAAGTAGAAGAGAAAAACTTACCTAGCCATCCCTTCTCTTGTGCATTGGCAAATGATCCAGTACCACTATATTGAATGCGCGCGTTTGCTATACGCGTAGATTCAACCTGATTGTCTGGGTCGATATCGAGCGGTCGAACTATTCCAGTTAATCGAATATATTCATCGCCGTGATTTAAGGTCATCCACTTCTCACCCCGCACCACAAGATTGCTGTTTGGTAAAACATCCACAACGGTGACAGAGATACTTCCCTGAAGGCTGTTTGTTTGGTTAGCTGCAGCATCACCGGCAAAATCGTTTGAGCCATCAATACCAAGCTGTATGGATTCACGACCTATATTTACCGCGTTACCTCCTAACCCAATAATAGGGTCAAGCTCGGCAGAAGTTTCTCTTGATGTAGTCGTGTTTGCAGACTTAGTTGCCGCCGTATTTTCACTTAGCGTAACGGTGATGATGTCGCCCACTTGACGTGCAGTGACATCAGAATAAAGGCTTCTTGCTAAATGACCGCGAAATAGTGAACCGTCTTCAATGATCGTTTCTCTGGGATAATCAGGAATGATTGGCGCATAAAAAGGATCGTTTGCCTGTACCGGTGTATCAGGCGTGCTCTCGCACCCTGAGACCACTGATAAAGCAACTAGCGCAGTAAAAAAATAACCGAAACGATACATAGTAAACACTCCTACAGCTGCTGAATGACTTGACCCAGCATTTGGTCAACTGATGAGATAACTTTGGAGTTCATTTCGTAAAGTCGCTGACTTTCAATCAAATTAACGAGCTCTTCCGTTACGTTGACGTTCGATGTTTCCAGCGCGCCCTGTGCTAACATTCCTAGGCCCTGAAGACCTGGAACACCTCGGTTAGGAAACCCGCTAGACACGGTTTCTGAATACAGATTCTGACCAATTGGCTGCAGGCCTGTTGGGTTAACAAAATCGGCAATATTAATTTGTCCTAGCTGCTGAGGCTGAGCCTGCCCCCTGATGCTCACGCTTACTTGCCCGTCTTGAGAGATAGTAATTTGCTGTGCATCAGGTGGTATGGTTATCTGAGGCTGCAGTAAATAACCCGCGCCAGAGGTCACAATTTGACCCTGATCGTTTAAACTAAACTGACCATTTCTACTGTAGGCCGTTGTGCCGTCAGGCTGTAAAATCTCAAAGTAGCCGCGCCCTTGAATAGATAAATCAAGTGCGTTGTCAGTGGTTAGCAGATTGCCTTGAGTGTGGGCTTTTTGCGTAGACACTACTTTCGAACCAGAGCCCAGCATAAGGCCTGAAGGCAGTTCAGTATCTGCAGACGACCTGCCACCTGGTTGGTTGATGTTTTGATAAAGCAAATCTTCAAATACGGCGCGATCTTTCTTAAATCCTACCGTTGAGGCATTCGCTAAGTTGTTAGAAACCACTGCCACGTCAGTTTGTGCGGCATCTAATCCGGTTTTACTAATCCACAATGCTGGATGCATGTTAACCTCCAAACAACACGACGATACGTATTGCTGTTAAAGAAAAATTTTAAAGAAAATATCAAGCAAAAATTGAAATCTGCTATTACAAAATTCTCAACATCGAATTGCCGCGGGTATCGAGCTCCTCCGCTTGCTTCATGACTTTTACCTGTAGCTCGTAATGACGCTGTAAACTGATCATATCTACCATTTCTTCAACGGCGTTTACGTTAGAGCCTTCAAGCATGCCCGACATCACTTTTACATTAGCTGATGGGTCTGCCACCGAGCGGTCTTTCATATGAAATAAACCATCAGTGCCACGCTCCATATCCGAATAGTTAGGGCTTACTAGCTTTAATCTGCCAACCGTCTCTATCACATTAGCCGGTGCGCCAACTTGTCTCATCGACAGTGTTCCGTCCGCAGCAATGGTCAGATTATCGAGAGGGACTGGCAAAAAAAGCGGACCGTTATCCCCTAACACTGCGCGACCGTTAACGTCTGTCAAAATTCCGTCGGTGCTTAATTTAAAGTTTCCGTTGCGTGAATAGGCCTCTTGACCGTCGTCGCCTTGAACAGCAAACCAACCGTCACCTTGAATTGCCACATCTAAATCACGGTCTGTTTTAATCATAGGACCAGACTCGTAATTATTAGACGGGCTTTCAGTCATTGAAAAAACGCGGGTAGGCAAACCTTCGCCGTAGGCCGGCATTGCTCGTGCTTGCTCTAGCTGAGCTCTAAATCCTGTCGTTTGGGCGTTGGCCAAGTTATTCGAGCGAATACCTGTCGCCATAAGGTCTTGAGACGCACCGCTTGCTGCAATATAGAGAAGTTTATCCATGACTGACTTTTGACTCTGTTCAAACCATATACAAAGATTGCAAAGGTAGTGCCAGAATGGTGGGAGTTAGAGCGATGATTTTGACTAGGGTAAGGATATAGAGTTAACGCTCTGATTTTAAGTAATAAAAAGCCGCAGATAGTATCTGCGGCTTTAATTTTACGAGCTCTATTTTTCCACGCTAAGCTACTTCGCCTATCGGATATTCAAGATAGTCTGGTTAAGCGAGTTATTCACTTCCAACGCACGAGAGTTGGCCTGGAAATTACGCTGAGCGATGATCATGTCGATAAGCTCAGTGGTTAAGTTAACGTTGGCTTGTTCTAGTGATGATGAGTTTATCTCACCGAACGTTCCGGTTGTTGCCTCACCCGCAAGAGCCTCGCCTGAAAGAATACTTTCTTTCCACTGAGTACCACTTTCCTGCGTTAGCCCTTGCTCATTAGAAAATCTAACTAGCGCAACACGGACAATAGGCTCAGACGTACCGTTTGAGAAGGTTGCTCTTACCAACCCATCTGGACCGATATCAATGCCGGTCAAACGGCCCACTGGCAAGCCATCTTGCTCTAATGACGTTACCTCAAATGCGGAGGCAAACTGAGTAGGTTCGTTTGGCGTTGCATTGTTAACATCTAGATTAAAATCGATGCTGATTTGTTGGGTTGGGTCAGAACCGTTTGCAAGAATATTCGCGCCCAACGCCTCAGTTTGCATCTTAAAGTCTAACGTGGGAAGACCATCTGGCGTCTCCATTCTGTTAAAATCACCACCTTGTGAAAACAGCAGTTTGGAGGCAGATACTGCATTACCTGTATTTCCGCCAACGGAATTCACCGCGGTTGCTGGGTCGGTATCTGCACCCGTAGAATCGGTCATGTCCACCAGCGTATCATCAACCGCTGTTGCCACATACCACTCGTTATCTGCAGTAGGTGCATTGTCCTTTATAAAGTAATACGTCATTACATGACTATCACCTAACGAGTCATACACTGTTACAGAGGTTGCTGCGTTGTAGGTAAGGGGATCTTCTGGGTCAAAGTCCTGTGGATCTAAACCCACATCGCCCGCAGGTAGGTTCATTCGAATATCAACTTCAGACGTCTGCTGAGGTGAACCTGATGAATCAGGAATACGAACAGGTTCAGTGGTACTCAAGGCAACAGAAGCGCTTGTTCCGTCATTATTAACTGGGAATCCAAGTAGATTATCGCCCGCGCTGTTAACAACAAAATTATCGTCGTCCAACTTAAATTGACCTGCACGAGTGAATGAGAAATCTCGCGAGGTTATTTCAGGAACCGTAGCAAAGAAACCGTTACCGGTTATTGCAAGATCCAGTGATGTATTGGTGAACTGAAGACTACCTTGTGAAAATTGCTGAGCAACTTCTTGGGTAAGCACACCATCACCCACTTTGGTTTTACCACCTGCGAGTAGTGATGCAGCGTACACGTCACCAAACTCTGCCCGTGATTCTTTGAAGCCAACCGTGTTGACGTTTGCAATGTTATTGGCGGTTACATCCAAATCTTTTTGCGCGGCTGATACACCGCTCAGTGCAATATTAAAAGACATTATTAATTCCCCTACTAACTGCCGATTTGAATGACGTCGTCAAGATTAATACTGACATCACCATCCAAATTCAAAATGACACCTTGACCGCTTCCAGCCAAGCTTACGCTACCTACATGACGATTGACCGCTGTGTTCAGCTGTACACCCTCGCCGTTTAATTCGCCCGTGGCGCTTATTACATATTCACCGGCACGCATGAGGTTGCCCTGCTGATCTTTCCCATCCCAATCAAACTGAATGTTTCCGGCAGTTTGCGTTCCAGCATCAATAGTTTTGACAACCTCACCAAACTGGTTCTCGATGCTTATCGTCATATTCTGGACAGTGCCTTCATTTACAACGACGCCAGATATTCCTTCACCGTCGCTGCCTTTGAAACCAACGTTGCCTTGAACAAGCACGTTCTGACCAATCAAGCTGGAAGCCTGAAGCGCCTGATTCGACGTCATTGACGACGCAAACGTTTCAAACTTTTCGTTTAGCTGAGAGATGCCATCAGCCATAGTAAACGATGTCATTTGGGCGACCATTTGGTCGTTGTCTACTGGCTTTGTTGGATCCTGATTAGCAAGCTGCTCTGTCAGCATCGAGAAGAAATCTTCTTGTGAAAGCTGCTGCTCCGTACCGTCAGCTATTTTCACCGTTTCCTCTTGCCAGTAGAGGTCGGTATTTAAGCCGGTGTTATTAATTGTGTTCACTGGTTTGTCCTCACATTAACCCAACCGCGCATTATTGCCCTTGCCCTAATTGCAATACTCGGCGGAAAATACGCTTCGTGGTGTCAGCCACTTGAACGTTTGTTTCGTAAGCTTTAGATGCCGACATCATGTTTGCCATTTCTTCGACGATATTCACATTTGGCTTGTAAATGTAGCCTTCAGCATCAGCCATAGGGTTGTTGGGCGAATACTCAACTTGTAAAGGCGCGTCGCTTTCCACGATGCCTTTAACCTGAACTCCCACACCTTTTGATTGGTCGCTCATTGCATCTTGCAATGCTGATGCAAACACGGGGTGGCGTGCACGATAGGTCTCTTCGTAGCTGCTGCTCACTGAATTTGCATTTGCGATATTACTAGCCGTGGTGTTAAGGCGAACATTTTCCGCCTCCATACCCGTGCTTGATATCTGCATAACGTTAAATAAACCCATTGCTACTGCCCTCCAGAGCCTAGTGCTTTTTTCATGCCTTTAATCTTTCCGTTTAAGAACTGCAAACTCGCTTGGTAGCGAAGTCCGTTATCTAGGAAGCGATTCCTTTCAGACTGAACTTCAACAGTATTGCCATCACCGGTATCAGGTTGAGTAGGGATACGGTATTGCATGTCAAAATTTGCCGCGACTGACGAAGGATTGCCGCTTAGGTGGCGTTCATTGGTACGAACTAATCCACCAGTGCTTTTATGTTTACCCTGAACACCTTCGTTCAGGGCAGACTGCATAGCTTTGTTAAAGTCGATGTCTTTTGCTTTGTAGCCAGGAGTGTTAGCGTTCGCTAGATTGCCAGAGATGACTTCCATCCGCTCAGTGCGGATCTTAAGCGCTGATTCGTGGAACCCTACTAACTTATCTAGATTGATCGCCATTGACTATGACCCCTAACTTTTCATCACCTTCTGATGCGTGTTGTGCCATCAGAATGGTATTAATTACCTTCTAGTGAAATGATTAGCAAGGCGAGTGCCAGTTTGGATTTTGACGTTTGATATTTTGCGGAATAAGAGGAGCGGGTAATGAAAAAGCCTTTAAAATTCAGCTTTCAAACTACCCTAATTTACTTTGATACTGCCCTACCGTTTTTGGTAATAAAGGCCAGGTTGGCATTTAACCATAGAGTAAGTGTCGCTGGCTGAACTTATGGATTCAGAAGCGCCAAGGAAAAGAACGCCTTTTGGCTGCAGCTGACCGGCAATTTGTTGCAGTATCCGCTGCTTTACGTCTGCAGAGAAATAAATGAGTACGTTACGGCAAAACACAATATCAAACCGGCCGAGGGCGGCATAGCTCGACAACAGGTTAAAACTTTTAAACGTCACCATGCGACGCACTTCTGGCTTTATCTGCATTCGCCCCATTTCGTGCTGCTGGAAAAACGTTTGTCTGCGCTGCGGAGAAAGTCCTCGCGCTAGAGATAGTTCATCGTAAACACCGAGCTCGCATTTAGACAGCATTTCAGATGACAAATCTGTCGCCACAATATCAACACCTCCTCTCAAGATGCCAGGACGCTGTCGCTGAAACTCTAAAATTGCCATTGCTATTGAGTAGGGTTCTTGACCTGAGGAGCAAGCCGCACTCCAGATTTTGATATTTCTATTGGTTTTGGCCAAATCAGGAAGCAAATCTTTTACAAGAAGATCAAAGGGGTAGTTATCGCGAAACCATAAGGTTTCATTTGTCGTCATGGCATCGATCACGCTTTGCAGCAATCCGCGATCTTGACCGCGCACAACCACATTAATCAATTCATCTGCAGAGCTATAGCTGTATTTATACAGTAAAGACGCCAGTCGACTTCGTACTAAATACTGCTTGTTTTCGCCAAGCACTATTCCACACTGCTTTTCTAAAAACTGCCTAAACTTTAGGTAGCCCTCTGGCGAAACCTCTTTATTAATCAATCCTTTGGTGCTCCGTTATTCGCATTCAGTCATTAGCCATTTTTGCACTGCGGTCGCTAATTCGTCAGGGTGGAATTTTGCGATAAAGTCATCGGCGCCCACCTTCTGAACCATAGCCTGATTGAATACGCCACTTAACGAGGTGTGAAGGACAACATGAAGCTTTTGCAGTTCAGGCGTGTTCTTTATCTCTGCAGTTAACGTATAGCCATCCATTTCAGGCATTTCAATATCAGAGACTAAAACACCAACTCGCTTCGTGATATCGCCATACTCTTCGGCAATTTCTTTTAAACGCTTAAGCGCCTCAAGACCATTTTTGGCGAGCTCAATCTCAAGACCTAATGAAGTCAGCGCCTTTTTAACCTGATTTCTTGCAACTGTGGAATCATCCGCAATAAAAATAATTTTGTTTTCTTGCCCTTCGGTGGTTAACCCTTCAGCGACTTCTGAGCTAACTTCTGCATTCAACGGAGAAATTTCATTAAGTATTTTTTCAACATCGAGAATTTCAATGAGTTCGTTCTCAACTTCCGTTACTGCGGTGAGGTAACTTGCGCGCCCGGTACCCTGAGGTGGCGGCATTATCGCGTCCCAGTTAGTATTAATGATGCGTTCTACCGCGCCCACTAAGAAACCTTGAACTGAGCGGTTATATTCTGCAATTACGATGAAGGCGTTAGACAGGTCTTCTATTTTTCTGCCTTTCGTCGCCATGCTTAAATCGATAACGGAAATAGTCTGTCCACGTATATGGGCAATTCCCCGTACCAGAGGATTTAGCTTGGGCATGGAAGTTAACGGAGGGCACTGAAGCACTTCGCGAACTTTAAACACGTTTATGCCAAAGCGCTGACGTCCGTTTAGCCTAAACAATAATAATTCTAAACGATTCTGCCCCACAAGCTGCGTGCGCTGGTTAACTGAATCTAAAATCCCCGACATAAGTCACCTCTAGGTAATTCTGGGCATGAACATTGCGTTATCCAATAAGATAGACAAGAACACTTGGTTTTTGCAGGTTAAACGACAGAAAAATGACAGTATCGCCTAAAACTTTTAAAAGCAACTCTCAAAAGCGACTGACATTAGAAAGCTCGGTCATGGTAACCCCGCATCTTGTTACTAAGCATAGCCAATAACTCACGAACTGAACACGAAAAGTCACAATGAAAAAATTGAATAGCAAAAGACAACAGAAAACATTGGCCGCCATTGCGCTTATTATGTCGAGTGCAGTGTCATTTTCATGTGTTGCGACAGACAGTTTACACCGTGTTGTGGAAAATGGCGCAAAAGACTACCTAGTATCGCAACTCGCTGATAATACGGCGGATACTAACATCGACGTCGATATTGTTAAAATAGACGATAGGATAAATATTCCCGAATGCCCCGAGGGCTATCAGTATCACACGTCCGAAGAAGCCCTTCGTCAATCGTACATTTCTGTGCGGGTGAGTTGTCAAAATAATGATTGGTATTTATTCACCAGTGGTCAGGTATCAAGGACAAAAGATATTGTGGTGACCTATGGCGCCGTTAGCCCCGGCACAGTGTTAACCTCATCAAATTTGAAAATGGCGAGTGTAGACATTAAACGTCTTCGCTACACAACGTTTACCAACATTGAAACGCTAGTTGGTGCACGTATGAAACGCCGCGCCACAAATGGACAGGCTATCCAGGCAAATATGCTCTGTTTTGTATGCAAGGGCGATCGTATTACCATCTCTGCCGAGGTAGGCAAAATGAAAGTAAAAACCGCCGGTATAGCGCAACAAGATGGCGTGGTAGGCGATAACATTCAGGTACTCAATGCGAGCTCAAAAAAGACAGTTATAGCCAGAGTCGCCAGCGTAGAGAGAGTCGTGATACAATTATAATAATGGCGTACGAAAACTATCCTTTTTACGTTAATTTGGGCTAAAGAATTTGTCTCAGCGGCCGATAACGTATAGAGAGGTAAAAAGGTAGTGAGGAACTATTATGGCTATTAACAATATAAACAATGGGTTACCAAAAAATCCCGTTGATAATGGTAAGGTTTCACAACAAAACCAGACCCAGCAAGCTCAACAGCAAGCGACTGCTAAAACCGCCACTGCGGCGCCAGCACCTCGCCAAGATTCTGTTTCGTTGACGCAATCGGCCCAGCAGCTGAACCAAGTTCAGAAGAAAGGGACTGAGGCGCCAGTTAATCAGGAAAAGGTCGATCGTTTGAAAAAAGCAATTCAAAGCGGTGATTACCAAATCAACCCTGAAGTACTTGCAAGTAAGATTGCAAAAGCTGAGGCAGAAATTTTCGGCACTAAATAGCGTTTGCGCAAAGCACAGGGTAGCAATAGCGCAGAGCTTTGGAAACGACCAATACTCAGTAGTGAGGGTATAACGTAGGTTCCAAGCTTCGCTGCTTTAGTATCATCGCTAACGGCTCTATGTAACGCTAATGGCTTTATGTAATGCCAAAGGCTCTATGCAACGCTAAAGGCTCTAGGTAGCGCTAAAGGCTTCTGCCAATCCTCTTGCGGCGAGATATAAAGCGCTAACTTGAAAGCCACCATCTAAAAGCGTACATTATTCAAACTAGACGTGCCAACTTCGCAGCGAACAGTTAACAACAGAAGCTTAGCTGTCAGAAAAAGCGAATAAACCATAAGAGTAATAAATTGACGAATCAGCATGAAAACTTAACATCGGTATTAAGAAGGCAGGTGGATAAGCTGACGGCGCTTTCTGGGCTATTAGAAAGAGAGCTTCATCTTATCAGCTCTCGTGATGCCGAAGCGTTAATGACCTTGCTTGATGAAAAAACCCAGATTCTAGAGGAAATCCAGATGTTAGACGCCACCGCAGAATCAATGTTTGCGAATGGTCAGTCTTACACAGAGGAAGACGATGCACTTACAGATAAGGCTAAAATTTTGCTTGGTGACTGTAAGTATCGTACTCAGGTAAACCAAAAAGCAGTTGAACAGGGTCAGCTTCGTTTAACCCACCTGCGCAACCTGATGATGGAAGTACGTGCGAAAGAATCGCTTACGTATGACAAAAAAGGAAAGCCGAAAGGCGGTACCCTTGGTTCAGGTGTGAGCGCATAGCGTTTATAGACAGCGCTTAAACATAACTTCTACAACGCTGCTAATTACACCGCTGTATTTAAATATATCCTTCACGAAGTCCCGCTTTAATATAATCAGTCTATCTTCGCCACTTAGTAATATTTAACGTCTTTTACTCTTCGAGGCTTAGCCGTCGTCAAATATATGTCGTGCACACGTTTCATATCCAAAGAAAGTTCTGTGACATACGTGTCTTCACCTACGGGGTAAGTTTTCACAATTTTTGCTCCCCTGATTACGCCATCCACAGAAGCACGTAAAGACTCACTATCAACAACTAAACTAGATAATGATTGGCTGCCTTCGATACGTTGACCGTAAACCTGTTCGGCTAACTCTCTGTAGGCCTCTAGTTTTGACGCTTTCATCGCCATTAAAAGCTTTACGTTAGCATTACTGCCCTGCTGTGATTCGATAGGGGCATACCCTATGGCGGTAAGGACAGGGTACGACGCTGGCTCAACCGTTTCCCACTCAACATGCTTATCGATGACACCACAGCTCGCGAGCGTCATGATACTAAACATAAGTAAAGCAGCTTTCACTCTAACAACACTTGTTGAAATACCCATTACATTCTTTCCTATTCCTGATATCACACGTAACAATTAACTAAGTTGCTCACTCTGTCATCATTAACCTTGATGATGTGCGTTACGCTTATATCTGCGATAATTTTTTTATGCTTGTATTTTGTTTGTATTTTGCTTGTATTTTTCTATGTGCAAGGCTTGTGCCTAATCGATGCAACGCTTGTGCCTAATCATGTGCGTAGTTCACAAGAGAATACATTTTTTTGAATAACCTATTTATACTCTGCTTAAAAACTGTTTATCGCAATAGAGTACAATCACAGTGCTAACGACTCGCGCTTTTGCAGGGCTCATTCTTTTTAGTGCTGAGCTTTTTTGAACTGCTGCGCCTTTTAAGCTGCTTAGCCTTTCGAAATGCTTCGCCTTTTAACTAAGCTGCGTCTCTAGGTTCCTCAGTGCTTTTTAATTACGCTTCGCAACATTTTCCCCTATCACCTGGCATCCCCTCTCACTTGGCATTGTTTTAGCATAAATGTATGCAGTTATAAGGCCATTACAGAATACGTGGCGTCCTTTTTGTGTAGAAGCGCTTTATGTAAAAGAGCGAGTAAAAGCACTCAATACTACATTGTGGAATTGCTGAGTCATTTATGCAGTCACTACAAAGCCATCGCAAGTAAGCGTTGACAAACGTCAAACACAAAAAAAGCGATGCATTATTTGCAGCGTTCGTGAGGTTTATATGCAAAGTAAAAAGATAAAAGGCTACGCCATTTTGATCAATGTGTGTGTGGCACTGGTTTGCCTTATTGCCTTGTTTAGTGGGCAATCCCATGCCATGTGGTATGAGGCGAAAGGGCGAGCGATTATCTTAAATGGTGACAAAGAAACCGCTAAACGTGAGGCAATTGAAGAAGCCCTCAAACAAGCCATGCTTTTCTCAGGGGCATCTATCAAAAGTGTCCAACAGCTTACCAATGGATTACTCGAAAACGAAGAAATGACCATTCGCAGTACGGGCGAAGTTGAACAATTAGAAATTATCGACGAAAGGTACAATGGCGAAGTTTTCACGGTGAGTATTAGGGCTGATATCTTCCCTGCCAGCCAACAATGCGCCGCCATATCTGATATCAAGCGTTTTGCAACAACCCACTTCCTTATTCCAAATAGACAACAACTTACCGAGGGCAATATTAGGCACTTAGATGAAGCGGTAACGAAACGCTTTGCAGACTTAATGGCTAACACGACTGATACGCTTCGCTTGTCGTACATTGCACCACATACAGCAAAATTTAAAAGCGAGTTTACCGAACAAAACGTGCGTTCTTTGTCACAAAGAGGAAACTCTCAATTTGTGATAGTGGGTACCATTGACGACTTGAGTATTAAAAAAGAATCAGCCTCTATATTTACGCCGTGGGCCGATGATAGTGTTGACAGATACTTTGGAATGACTCTTCATGTTTTTGACGGCATCAATGGAGGCAAACTATTTACCAAGTCTTACAATACACATGCGCAGTGGACATTTGACCGATTTGCTCAAATCGATGAGTTTTCAAATTACTTTTGGCACTCTACTTATGGTCGTGCGGCACAAAAGCTAATGATAGACGCTATTCAAGACTTAAAAGAAGCAACAGCCTGCCAACCGGTAACAGGGCGAGTGGTTAATGTGGCCGGAGATATTATTTCTATTTCGTTAGGGCGAGATAACGGGTTGCAAGACAGCGACGAGCTTGTTCTTTATCAGGCAAAAGAAGTTATGGATAATAAGGGAAAGAAATACCTTCAGTACTCACTCTACCCTGGTGTTTTTGTGGTTGAAAATACCTTTGCAAACTCTTCAACCATTATTCACAAAAACTCTGGTTTGGTTGCAAATATCCAGGAAAATGACTTTGTGGTGAAAAAATAAACGCACTAGAAGCAACGGTAATTATCCTAAATCCAGGGTTCCGTATTTGGCTTAGGTGGGTATAATCGAAGGGCAAGTCCCCATAGTTTAACTGGATAAAACAAGAGCCTCCTAAGCTTTAGATCTGCGTTCGAGTCGCGGTGGGGACGCCATAATTTGACAATCTCCTAATTTTATCTTGTACATTTTCACATACAGACTGCGTTGTTTATGCTCTGTATATTTTGCTTTTAATCATATCCACGCAATATTATATAGAGAGTAGATAACGTATTTAGAGAAAATAGAATGGATAATGACACAGAACGCGACTGTGCAGACGAGCAGAATAGCCAAAAGGATATATGGGACGTGATTGAGATGTTAAACGAGCCCGGCGCTATTTTCTAACCCCAGTGAAATTTACAACTTAATCCCCATATCCTGTTTTAATGTACAAAACATCTGTCGTTATTTAAGCCATTAAGTAACGTGTTATTGAAGCCAGTTATAACCTCGGGGAGCCGTTATGAGCCATTTCGAACACGATGAATTGGATTCTTTTTTCGCTGAGATGCAAGACGTAAAACCCATTATCTCTGACGATAAAGCACAGCTGCACGACCCAGAGGCAGCCTTAGCAGAAAAACAGAAACGCGCTTCTCTGCAAGCCTCCATTCGAGATAAATTAAAAAACCCCCTAAGTATGGAAGGTGTAAAGCCTGTGCCGCCCGATGACTTTATACAATTTCAGCAGCCAGGTATTCAAGATGGTGTATTTAAAAAGCTAAGACTAGGAAAGTACCCGCTAGAGGTAGTGATATCTATGGCGGGAAAAACCCTCGATGAAAGCAGAAATTTACTGTATCAGAACGTGATTTCGGGGCATGAAAAAGGCGTAAGAGCACTTTTGATTAAGCATGGGACTGGTGAAAACTCTAAACCATTTCCGGCTTTAAAGAAGAGTTACGTTAATCATTGGTTGCGCGAACTTGAGGAAGTAATAGCGTTTCATACCGCGCAGCCTATGCATGGCGGATTTGGCGCTACCTACGTATTATTAAAGAAACATCCTCAACAAAAATTGATAAACAGAGAAAAAAATAGGAAAGGATAAGTACCGCTCAAACTTAGGGGGAGATGATCATAGAAAAATAGCATCGCCCAAAATGATTAAAGCCCGTAATAAACGTATTTATTACGGGCTTTATTATTTTCTTTCAGACTACTTAACTGAAGATTGCACACTTAGCGTTGTTGGAGCGTCTGCAGATTTTGCAGAAGTACTAAATACGGCGGTAATAAACATAAATACCACGGCAACGGCGACTCCAGTCAAGCCAAACCCTTTTGAGGAACGATTCATTGTTCGTCTCTTATTATTTAAACTAGTATTGTTACCAATAACTAGTGCAACCCAATTCAACTCCTGTAACCAAATCGCAATCCGTGCGGCACTACAATAGATCAGCGATACGCCAATAACAAGGGGCAAAAGCAAAATATTGACGCTAAGCCAATGGTTTGACACAAAAAGTGCCCTTGTTTAATAAATCAGCAGCTATGTTGGCTGCAAACAGCCAACATAAATTGCGCTTATCATAGATTTTAACCGACAAACCTACGTGCGTTTCTGAAAATCCGCATCCATGCCCCATCTTCTTCCCAGTCATCTGGGCGCCAAGAATTGGCTACAGCTCTAAATACCCGCTCAGGGTGCGGCATCATAATGGTACTGCGCCCATCGGCTGAAGTAAGACCGGTTATCCCTTGTGGAGATCCATTAGGGTTAGCAGGGTACTGCATGGTTGGATTGCCAAAGTTATCCACATATCGCAACGCTACATGCTCGTTTGCTTTTGCTAGTGCATCAGCATTGGCAAACTCTGCTTGCCCTTCGCCGTGGGAGACCGCTATTGGCATACGCGAACCGGCCATGCCATCAAGTAGCACAGATTTTGATTTCATCACTTCTACCATAGCAACACGCGCTTCAAAGCGAGCCGATTGGTTTGTTACAAAGTGAGGCCAATGCTCAGTGCCTGGAATAAGTGATTTCAAGTTAGACAGCATCTGACACCCGTTACACACACCTAAACTAAAGGTATCGTCACGAGTAAAGAACTGCTCAAATTGATCTCTAGCCATACTGTTAAAGAGTATCGACTTCGCCCAGCCCTCACCTGCTCCTAAAACGTCACCGTAAGAGAAGCCGCCACAAGCGGCAAGACCCGCAAAGGTGTCTAGTGAACTTCGACCTGAAAGAATATCACTCATGTGAACATCTACCGCATCAAAGCCTGCACGCGTAAATGCCGCTGCCATTTCAAGGTGGGAGTTAACGCCCTGCTCTCTTAATATAGCCACTTTAGGCTTAGCGCCAGTAGCAATGTAAGGTGCCGCAATATCGTCATTAACATCATAAGTTAAGTTAGCGTGAAGGCCTGGATCTGTCGCGTCTTGCTTAGCAATATGTTCTTGCTCTGCACAAGTGGGGTTATCCCGCAGCTTTTGCATCTCAAACGTTGTCGTTGCCCACGTGGTTCTCATCGACACTCTGCTATCAGCCAGTACAGCAACGCCATCGCGCTGAAACTCAATCATATCGGTAGTATTAACAGAACCAATATCATAAGTAATGTCGGCAACCCCGTGCTCTGCAAGAATGCTATTTACCGCGTCACTATCGCGTTCTAGTACCTGCAGTACGCCACCTAGCTCTTCGTTAAATAACACTGATAAATCACTACCAGCGAGTTTATCTAGCGTCACTGTGACGCCGGTTTTACCAGCGAAAGCCATTTCCGCAACGGTGGTAAATAAGCCGCCATCAGAGCGGTCGTGATACGCTTGTACAAGACCGTTTTCCAATAGCGCTTGAATAGCGTTGAAAAAGCCTTTCAGTCTGGTGGGTGAAACCACATCTGCTGGGCTGTCGCCGAGTTGCTCATACACTTGCGCTAGGCAGCTAGCGCCAAGACGATTGTTGCCCTCACCAAGGTCAATGAGTAATAACTTACTGTCGCCTTTGTCAGTTCTTAGCTGAGGCGTTACGGTTTTACGAATATCTTTTACCGCACCAAATGCAGTAATCACCAAAGACAGGGGTGATGTGACTGATTTTTCTTCGCCATCGTCCTGCCATGCCGTTTTCATCGACATAGAGTCTTTACCCACTGGAATAGTTAATCCCAACTCAGGGCAAAGCTCTTCGCCAACAGCTTTAACCGCTTCATATAAACCTGCATCTTCACCAGGGTGACCCGCGGCCGTCATCCAGTTTGCAGACAATTTAATACGTTTAATATCACCAATGTAAGAGGCCGCGATATTTGTCAGCGCTTCCCCTACGGCAAGTCGTGCAGAAGCCCCATGAGATAACAAGGCGACTGGGGTGCGCTCTCCCATTGCCATTGATTCACCGTGATAGGTGTCAAAGGCACTGGCCGTAACCGCGACGTCAGCAACGGGAACTTGCCACGGCCCCACCATTTGGTCGCGATTGACTAGTCCTGTAACAGAGCGATCGCCAATGGTAATAAGGAAGGTTTTTTCAGCTACCGTAGGTAGTGACAAAATGCGCTCTGCTGCTTCACTTAAGCTGATTTGACTGTCGTCAAAGGCAGGTGAATGTGCAACCTTTGATGTAACATCGCGGTGCATTTTAGGTGGTTTACCCAGTAAAACGTCTAATGGCATATCGATAGGTTTATTATCGAATTGACTGTCATTAAGGTTTAAATGCTCTTCAACCGTCGCTTCACCCACTACCGCATAAGGTGCCCGTTCACGGGCACAAATCGCTTCGAATACTGGCATATTTTGTGGTGCTACTGACATGACATAGCGTTCTTGCGATTCGTTACACCACAATTCTAACGGCGTCATACCGGGTTCGTCTGACAATACTTTTCTAAGCTCAAAGTTTCCGCCGCGACCACCATCGCTGACTAATTCGGGTAGCGCATTAGACAAGCCACCCGCACCAACATCGTGGATAAACTGAATAGGGTTATTTTCACCAAGCTGCCAACATGCATCGATAACTTCCTGACAGCGACGCTCCATTTCTGGATTCTCTCGTTGTACAGAGGCAAAATCTAAATCTTCGTTTGACTGACCTGATGCCATTGATGAGGCTGCACCGCCACCAAGACCAATATTCATCGCTGGCCCACCAAGTACAATTAGCTTGGCACCTACCGTGATTTTACCTTTCTCAATTTGATCACGGCGAATATTACCCAGCCCACCGGCTAGCATAATAGGCTTGTGATAGCCTCTTACTTCTACACCGTTAAAGCTGTTTACTTCTTGTTCGTAAGTACGGAAGTAACCCAACAGATTAGGACGACCAAATTCATTGTTAAACGCAGCGCCACCTAATGGGCCTTCTGTCATGATATCAAGTGCACTAACAATTCGCTTCGGCTTACCGTATTCACTTTCCCACGGCTGCTCTGAACCTGGAATGCGAAGGTTAGACACCGTAAAGCCAACAAGCCCAGCTTTTGGCTTAGAGCCTCGGCCAGTCGCGCCTTCATCGCGAATTTCACCGCCAGAACCTGTAGCAGCACCGGGAAAAGGCGAAATAGCCGTTGGATGATTGTGTGTTTCAACCTTCATCAGAATATCGATATCTTCGTGATGATATTCGTACTGATGAGACTGAGGATTTGGGAAGAAACGTCCGGCTTGCCACCCTTCCATTACCGCTGCGTTATCTTTATAGGCAGAGAACACGCTGTCGGGCAGCAATTCGAAGGTATTTTTGATCATTTTGAAAAGTGACTTTTCCTGATCTTTTCCGTCGATGGTCCAGCTGGCATTGAAAATTTTATGACGGCAGTGTTCAGAGTTTGCTTGTGCAAACATATAAAGCTCTACGTCCGTCGGGTTTCTACCTAGCGTAGTAAAGCTGTCAAATAGGTAATCAATTTCATCATCAGCAAGCGCTAAGCCTAAAGACACGTTGGCGTTTACTAGTGCATCTTTTCCGTGTTCTAACATCTGTACAGAAGTAAAGCTTTTCGCCTCTGCCTGTGCAAAAAGCACCGCCGCATCATCAGTATTGGTAAACACCGATTCTGTCATTCTGTCGTGTAAGAAACTAGCAACTAGGGCAAAATCGTCATCACTTAAGCGGGTATCGGTATCGATGTAGAATGCACAACCGCGTTCAATACGGTTAATAGTATCAAGGCTACAGTTATGAGCGATATCAGTGGCTTTTGAGGACCAGGGTGAGATAGTACCTGGACGAGGAGTGATAAGAAAAAGTGTTCCAGAAGGCGACTGTGTTTGCCTAGCAGGTCCGTAAGTGAGCAGTTTTTCTAAGATTTCTATTTGCTGATTGGATAAGTCACCTTGAGAATCTACTAGGTGAATATATTCGCTATAAAGGTTATTCACCTTAACGCCGGATTGACCCAGCTTTGCAATCAGTTTAGTTTGGTTAAACTCTGATAGTGCGGGAGCGCCTCGAAGGACCAACATAGTGCTTTACCTGGTTGTTTTGAAACAACGACCACCAATGCGACGCGTTGCCTCTTAAATTGATGAGTAATTCGGCGCGGATTATAGAGCAATTACGCTCATTTGGTAACCTCAATACGACCTTACGTGAAATTTTTTTGAAATTTTTTTAACTAACACAAATAAGAAAAGCGCTATGCAGTTACAACGCTATAAAAAGCAATTTCGACTTTACGCCCTTCTGATACTTTCTGTTGTCACCATAGCGTGCACGGTGCCCTCTGTGCCGACTGCACTATCGCAGCTACTTGAAAGAAACTCTATTAAAGTTGGAACCGTATATGGCGCCGGCACGTTTTACAATGGCGCCGGCGGGCCCCAAGGGTTTGAATATGAACTTTTGGCTGGCTTTGCGGATTATCTCGGGGTAACGCTCGATTTGTACCCGTTTTACAGTTATGACGTTATGTTGCAACAGCTAGAAGAAGGAAACCTCGACATTGTTGCTACTGGCGATGCCGTTACATCAAATTTGCAGCAGCGCTTTGACTACGGACCAGCGTATCAATTTGTGGATCAACAGCTAGTATTTAAGGCCGGTACACCCCGGCCTCGTGATATACAAGCGCTATCGTCACCTATTATTGCCGTGTCGGGCAGCAGTCAAGTACACGTACTGAACGCACTCTTGAATCAATCGTCTACTGACGTAACGTCATCAAAGGTTATCACCACCGAAGATTCTGATTCAGAGGAATTGCTGCAGCAGGTCGCATCAGGAGAAATTAGCTTTACAGTGGCCGACAGCAATCGGCTCGCGTTACAGCGCAGGCGCTATCCTAGCTTGGCTGTGGCAAAAACCTTAAATGCGAAAATGCCCATGGCTTGGGCTATGCCGGTAAACCAAGATGACTCAGTGAAAGCGGCGATAATTGAGTATTTTGGAACGGTACATCAGTCAGGATGGTTTACCGTTTTAGAAGACAAATATTTTGGACACATTCGTCAGTTTGATTATGTTGACAGCAGAGCATTCAAGAACGCTGCAGAGTCTATCCTTAAACAATACCAACCCTTATTCAAAAAATATTCGGGCGACTTAGACTGGCGATTATTAGCTGCGATGAGCTACCAAGAGAGCCACTGGGAGCCGGACGCAGTTTCTCGCACTGGTGTTAGGGGGCTGATGATGCTCACCCTTGATACCGCCAGTGACTGGGATGTAAGCGATCGCGTTGACCCTGAACAAAGCATTCGCGGCGGCTCGCGATATTTTGCCAGCTTATTGAGTCGAATACCTGCGCGAATTGGTAATCCTGACAGAGTATGGATGGCCATGGCCGCGTACAATATAGGTATGGGGCACTTAGAAGATGCGAGAGTATTAACCGAGCGACAAGGCGGTAACCCTGACCTATGGGTGGATGTGAAACGCAGATTGCCTCAGCTTAGGCAGAAAAAATACTATCGCACTACCCGCTATGGCTATGCTCGCGGCGATGAAGCAATGCAGTATGTTGAAAATATCAGGCGCTACTACGACAGCCTAGTATGGCTAGATGAACAAAATAAAATATGATCTCAGCCTGCTGGCTATTGAAATATGTCATTTAAGTGTCATCTCTATGGCGTAAGTTTGGAAGTATAAGCCCAACCCAGCATGATACCGATAAGGTACATAGGTTTGGGGATTATTTGGCTTCCCAACATCGTTAAGATAGGGAGAGTATATGAAGAAAAATAGATTTATGAGAAAGGGGATTACATTGAGAAATAACAATAGACGCAGACTGTTGATAAAGAAAAGCCATCAGAAAGTACTGCACCGCAGAAGGCTTTATGTCACTAATGACATGTTCACCCAACTGACCAGAAGCTCAGAGCAATGATAAATGCGTGCCCTGGTTTTTAACTGCCCCATTTGTAATTAAGCTTATCGATAACTGCCCAGATTTATAACTGCTTTGGCTGCAGTTCCTCATTTTGCTGGGAGCGCTTCGCTTTTTTAGCCGCTTTTATCTCTTCTCTTCGCCTTTTAAAAAATGCAGAAATTTTGTTAGCGCATTCATCGGCTAATACCCCAGACACGATTTCGGACTGATGATTGAGTACAGGATGCTGTAGCAAATTCATCACCGAACCGGCAGCGCCTGTTTTTGCATCCCAAGCTCCAAACACCACGCGCTTGACTCTTGCATGCACCAGCATGCCTGCACACATTGAGCATGGCTCTAAGGTAACGTAAAGCGTTGCGTCTATAAGGCGATAGTTTTGCACATGGTTAGCAGCCTGAGTCACCGCATGCACCTCTGCGTGAGCGGTGGGGTTGTGATCTTGTATTGGCGTATTCCAGCCTTCACCTATTACTTCGCCATTAGCTACCACGCATGCCCCCACAGGAACCTCGCCAATTGCTTCGGCTTTATCAGCAAGCCTCAAGGCATGTTTCATCCACTCTATGTCTTGTTCATTGGCCTCTGAGTGTGAGGAAATCGTATTGTCAGGCGTCATGTAACGGCATACCTCGTAATGACCATTTTAGTTATTCCTTCGTCAATATCACCAAAACAGTTAGTGATTTTCATCATCCAAAACACTAAAAAATTCACCTTAATAATATAAACCATTGTTAAAAAAAGCTTTTTTATCGATGGCAACAATCTTGCTGTACATTTATCAACAAATAGGGTTTATTTAAATCATCGATATTAAGTAAACACGCTGTGTCAAACAGCCTAACAAGACAAACTAATTGTTATCGACTACACTTTTTTAACGATATTTGAGAGGGATGCCACCGTGAATTTAACTGCTATTGCTATTGTTGCTATCTGTGCTTGGGCGCTAGTCAGTATTATCGACAGCGCGAAAGATAAGAGCAAGAAAAAACTTAACAGCAAGGAATTCGATGCATACAAATCGGAAATTGCTGAATTAAAAGAACGTATTTCGGTATTAGAGAAAATCGTTACCGACGAAAAATACGACCTCAAAAAACAGTTTGCTGATTTAGAAAAAGACCGTGTAGCTTAATGGGTTATAGATTTTGAGGTTACAGTTCTTAAATGCGCACTTAACAGGGCGCACTTTAAAGGACATGCTCTAAACGACACACCTTAAAGCGATTTAAAGAGGGCTAATTGCCCTCTAAAAGTTTACGCTCCGCCCGCTCCACTCTTCGTGGCTTGCCCGCAATAACAAGCACATCATGGGCTTGTAATATCGCGTTTTCATCTGGCTCTTTTACTTCATTACCGTCTCGACGCAGTCCTTTCACCTTTACCCGCATGCGGGCAAAGTCAATGTCTTTTAAAGGTTTACCCACAAATGCAGCGCCTTCGCTAAGCACAACGGCATGGATAAACTCCAACTTATCCTCTGTGCCGTAGCTTATCTCTGTGGTTTCACCTGGGTAGAAACCGTGCATGTGATCGTAACGGCCTTTTCGCTCTGCTCTTACTCGCTTCAATATTCTCGACATGGGTACACCAGCGTAATGCAACACCTGAGAGACTAGCATTAAGCTTCCCTCCTGCAGTTCAGGCACAACCTGGTTTGCTCCAGCAGAATAAAGACTTTCTAATTGATAATCTCGCTTCGTTCTCACCATTACGTCTGTAGAGGAAATGGTTCTGGCTTGGGTAATAACTTGTTTGGCTTTATCTACCTGGTCGAAGGTCACTAACACCAAGGTGGCCTTTTCAATCGCAGTACTTATCAGAATATCTTTTTGACTGGCGTCTCCAAAAACCACTGGCTCTCCTGCATTGCGACTTTCCTGTACCCGTACAGGGTCCATATCTATAGCGACAAACTTTATTCCTTCCATTTTTAACATGCGTGCCACCGACTGTCCTACGCGACCGAAACCGCAAATAATGACATGATTAGTCAGGCTATCGTGGCGTAAACTCGTTTCCTTATCGGTGAGGGTTAAATCGCTTTTCACGATACGCTTTGCAATCAGCACACTGTTACTCATTAACCACGGGGTTAACGCCATGCTAATGACCCCCATACTGATAATGAGTGACGATTGTTGGGTTGAAAGTACACCGTGTGTAGTAGCAAGGGCTGCGATGACGAAGCTAAACTCCCCTATCTGGCAAAGTTTCACGCCAGCCGACCATCCGTCAATAGGGTCGGTTTTAACCAGCATTGATGCAAGCCTTACCAGTACCACCTTCACCAGCATAAGGGCAAAGACACCAAAAACGATTTCAAATAGATTGCTCCACAACACGCTTAAATCGAGCTGCATGCCAACGGTAACAAAAAACAGTCCCATCAAAATGTCTCTAAAGGGGCGAATATCTGCCTCTAGCTGATATTTATACTGGCTTTCTCCCAACATCATTCCGGCTAAAAAAGCCCCTAGCGCCATTGAAAGACCAAAATAGTAGGTTAAGCCACCGGCCAATAAAGCGATTAAGATAGTGGTAAGAACAAACAGTTCATCGGTTCTCGTTCTGGCGATCTCTCTAAATACCCATGGGAGTACCCACTTACCAACAGACATAAGAAAGGCGATAACGAACACACCTTTAAGTAATGCCTCACCTAATGCTAAGCCAATGCTTACTTCACCTGTTTGTGCTAGCAAGGGAATGGCAATAAGAAAAGGGACAACGGCTAAGTCTTGGAAAAGTAGAATACTGATTGCTAGCTGAGTGCGGCGATTGTTTAAGATCCCCATTTCAGTGGCCTGCTTTATTACAATAGCTGTCGAGCTTAGCGCGAGGGTGCCGCCCACAATGATGGATGCACTTAATGACAACCCTAAAAAGTATGGAACGCTTGTGAAGACTGCGGTGGTGATTAACATCTGCCCCAAGCCAACCCCAAATACTAAGGAACGCATTGCAAGCAATTTAGGTAATGAAAATTCAAGCCCTAGAGAGAACAGCAAAAATACAATGCCCACTTCAGCCAGCAGATGCATCTGCTCTGGATGAGCAAATACCGATAATATTTGTGGGCCAGCAAGAATGCCTGCAAAGAGGTAGGCAAGAATAGGTGGTAAGTGCGCTCGCTTAAATAAAGCAACCGCACACACCGATATAAACATTAAAACCACTATGTTTAAAAAACCAGCTCCCACTTTACCTCCGTTACTTCTTTTTAAATATTCAGTGATGCTACGTCACAGCTCTCGCTGAATTAGCAGAGCCACTGAGTTGGCAGGGCCGCCTAGTGCGAAAGCCCTATGCGTCAAAAAAGAATTGGCACTCAGTTTGCAACGCTCTTAATCAATAACGTGTTAGCGTGCACGTTTTGCATCTGCCCAGAGCATTTGCAGATATGACAGTCCCGATGCACGCCAGCATTTAAGATAAATATTGCCGCCCTTGCCTATGCTTGGCGTCAGTATACGCACCAGTGTCAGTGATTTGACACACAACCGATGCAACATATTGCGAAAAGGGTACGCCGTGGAATTTTCAACGTCAGTATACGATAGCACACACCATAGCAGTTTTTATCCGAGAGAGTCACAGGCTCACGGTCTTTCTGTGAGTGAACTGACTGTATTCATCAATCGACTACTTTCTACACTTGAGCTTGAAGAGTTGGGAACACTCTATTTCCAACAGCTGAACGCTCTTTTGCCAGTGGCAGGTTTGAGCTTGACTGATTTTGACCCCCGCTGGGTGTACGGCAATGCAAAAATTTCGTCAACCTTGATTGATTTGCCTTTGCAAGGCTCTGCATCGAAAGGTGGAGAACAAGCCCACGCTTACTATTACATTAGCTCACCTCTTTCGCTGTCGCAACGTGAGATACTTTTTCAACTTCATGATTTATTTGGTAAACAAGTAAAACATGCCGTATCGCATTCACGCATGAAGAGTATGGCAACAAAAGATGGCTTAACTGAGCTGGGTAATCGTATTGCGTTCGAACAAGCTATGATACGCCAGCGTAGCTGGGCACAGCGTCGAGATGAACCATTTTCATTGTTGGTCTTAGACTTAGATAACTTTAAGCAGGTGAATGACACGTTTGGACACAGCGAGGGAGACCGTGTGTTGGCACACGTGGCTTCGCGATTAGTGAACGTGCTGCGCAATGAAGATGAGCCTTTTAGGTATGGTGGCGATGAGTTTTGCTGCATTTTAGACTGTCAAACCGAGCAGCAGCTTTTATGCGCTGCTGAGCGAATAAAGGCCAGTATCAGTAGTTCCGATTACTTGGTGAATTTAGGCATTTCATGCAGCCTAGGCGGCGCACTCTATCGTGTAGGTGATACAACGCACAGCATGTTCGACCGAGCTGATAGTGCGCTGTACAAAGTAAAAAGTTCAGGGAAAGATGATTATCAAGCCGCATAATCACTGTTACCTGCATACCTAATTAGAATTTTTGATTAGGGCTCTGTCTTATTTACGACTCTGACCCAATTGCAAATCTGTTCTTTTTATAACTAAAACGCGGCAAACTCTTGCCGCTAATCCTCTGAGCAGTACTCGATACGTATATCTACCTTTACGCTGTTATCTTCACGTCTTAAATAAAGGCACTCCCTATTGGCAATGACTGCTACCGGAGTATCGCCAATAAAAATTACCGGTACGCCCTGTCGCTCCCAACGAGGTACGCGCCATACCTTAAACCAATTTTTTAACTCTTTTGACACTCCAGCTTGCTCAGGTTTTACCTTAAGCCCTCGCATATCAGTTTTAAGACAAATTGCCTCGTCACTGTTTTCAAGAGACACGGTGACGCTCATACTCAACCACGCAAGGTAAGTCATCTCGTGATTGTTGAGTGCTAGCGTTACCGGAATATCTTCTGTTGGCTTTGCCACCCAGTAAATATCGCCATTAGAGCGCGCAATTTTACCCCACTTAAACGACATTTCCGGTGTAGCGTCTTGTTTAGCACCTAGCATGGAAAGCAGTTCATCTAACTGTGCTTTTGACGGCGCTAGTTGTCCTTGCTGGGTAAACCACAATCGAATCACTGCTTTTTGCCAGGGTATTGATAGTGTTGTCAGAATATCACCACTAAGACGAACAGGTGATAGCTTGCAGTCGTTTAAAAATTGATTGGCAGTATCATTGATTAAGTGAGACTGCTCTGCACATAGGAGCGCACTACGACTTACCGTTTTGGCCAACTCAGGCCAGCGTGCAACTAAGTCAGGAATGATATCATTTCGCAAAAAGTTTCTATCGAAACTGGTTTCAAAATTCGACTCATCTTCAACCCAGCTCAATGCCTCACTATGGGCAAAACTGACGATATCTGTCTTTTTGAGGTTTAACATAGGTCGTAAAACCAAGGTATCGCCTCGCCACTGAGACTCAGCCATACCGGCAAGCCCTTGCGGCCCTGCTCCACGTTTTAACTGCAGCAGTACTGTCTCTAATTGGTCTTCTGCATGCTGCCCAAGAAGCAGCACGCCTCCTATTTGCTCGCAAGCGCTTAGTAGGGCGTGATAACGCGCCTTTCTTGCCTCAGCTTCAATACTTTTACGTGAACTTGTATCAACGACAACCCGCTGCTGGTGATATACAACATCATTTATTCTGCATTGTAAGTCGCAATGCTTTGACCACCCATCGGCATTATCGCTTAGCCCGTGATGAATATGCACTGCATGTAGCTCGCAGTGATATTGGTCGCGATATAATAAGGCTAATTGTAAGAGTACTGATGAGTCCACGCCGCCGCTAAATGCAACGACAAGGGGGGAATGTAAAGGAAGATTAGCATCGTTGAGACCAGCAGCTATTGAGTCAATTACCTGCTGGCCTATTTCAGTTGATATGGGGGGCACACACTGTCCGTTTGTTAATTAGCAGTAGCCAAACGACATGAGTCGCTGATAACGCTCTTCAAGAAGTTTGTTTTTGTCTAGCTCTTTAAGTTGACTCAGCTGCTGCTTCAGTACCGCTTTTAAATTGGCAGCCATGCTGTTGTGGTCTCGATGAGCACCGCCCAAAGGCTCCTCAACAATACTGTTAATCAGCCCAAGCTCTTTAATTTGCGGAGCACTAACACCCATTGCCTCTGCGGCTAGCGGCGCTTTCTCTGCACTTTTCCACAAAATAGAAGCACACCCTTCAGGTGAAATAACAGAGTAGGTGGAATATTGAAGCATATTTACTCTATCGCCCACGCCAATGGCTAATGCACCACCTGAGCCGCCTTCACCAATAACGGTACAGATGATAGGCACAGTAAGCTCTGCCATTTCAAAAAGATTCTTCGCAATAGCTTCGCTTTGCCCACGCTCTTCAGCGCCTACGCCAGGGTATGCACCTGGGGTATCGATAAAGGTAATGATAGGTAAATTAAAACGTTCCGCCATTTTCATTAAACGTAACGCTTTGCGGTACCCTTCTGGCTTCGGCATACCAAAATTGCGTCTGACTTTTTCGTTGGTGTCTCGACCTTTTTGATGCCCGATTACCATTATTGGCTGTCCGTCTAGCATTGCCGGGCCGCCAATAATCGCTTTATCATCCGCAAACGCTCTATCCCCTGCTAATTCATCGAATTCACTAAAAATACGAGGAATATAGTCCAATGTGTATGGACGCATTGGGTGGCGGGCTATCTGAGAAACCTGCCATGCGCCGAGATCTGAGAAGATTTTCTTCGTTAGATCGGCGCTTTTGCCTCGTAACTTGTTGATCTCTTCTTCAATACCAACATCGAACTCTCCGCCTTGATTAACCAGTCTTAGCTCTTCTATTTTTGCTTCTAATTCGGCTATGGGTTGCTCAAAGTCCAAAAACTGTATGCTCATTTTATGTCCTATTCTATCTACGCTCGTCAATACAAACGCGAGATGTCCAATCTATCGAACTCTACCTATTAATGGTAGAGAATTGAAACGGCTTTTTCTCCCAAACACTGTTTGAGATCGTGCAAGAGTTGATCCTCTGGGGTTACATACCACTTAACGCCGCACGCTAACGTTGCTTCGGCGTCGGGGTGCGTAACCTCTATTTGAACAGGACAACTACCGCCATTAAATGCCTGCAGAATAGATTGCATCTGACTCATTTTCTTCGTTTCAAGCGACTGGGTATCAACTTTTAACGCCAGCGCTTTCGCATTTTTCTCTCGTGCCTGAACAATGTCCATTACATCACGGGCGGTGATTGTATTGCCCCCAGAGAAATCATCAAAGCTGACCTGTCCCTTTACGAGCAATATTTTATCGGTTTCTAGCACACTTTCGAACTGTTCGTACGTATCGGGGAAAAAACGAACATCCATTCTGGCACTCTTATCATCCAGTGTCACTATTGCCCAACGACGTCCTCGTTTGTTCGTCATAACCCTTACGCCAAGTACAAGACCAACAGCACTCGACATTTGATCTTTGTTCGTTGGTTTTAAGTCCACAAGACGGCCATCGGTATAATAGCGCAGTTCATCGGCATATTGATTGATGGGGTGGCCGGTTAAATATAAACCTAAGGTGTCTTTTTCACCTTCTAGCCAAACTTTTTCAGGCCATTCGGGAACGTCGGCAAAGGCCTGCTCTACTTCATCGGGCTCAGTGGTCAGTAGTCCAAACATATCGGACTGTCCAAATGATTCGGCTTTAGCGTGTTGACCTGCAGCAGCGAGTGCCTCAGGCAACGTGGCCATTAATGTAGCTCGATGTGGACCTAAATTATCCATGGCGCCAGATAATACCAACTTCTCTAGCACCCGCTTATTAACTCGCTTAGTGTCAATTTTTGCGCAAAATTCGAAAAGATCTTTAAATTCACCGTGAGTATCTCGGGCTTCAATTATGGCCTCAATTGGGCCCTCACCAACCCCTTTTATAGAGCCAATGCCATAGACAATTCGCCCTTTACTATCAACGGTGAATTTATACTTACCGGCGTTTAAGTCTGGGGGCAGAATTTCGATGCCCATGCGCTCGCATTCGTCTACTAGGGTAACAATTTTATCGGTGTTATCCATATCCGCGGACATTACCGCGGCCATAAATTCGGCAGGATAATGTACTTTTAGCCACAGCGTTTGGTATGACACCAATGCATACGCCGCAGAGTGTGATTTGTTAAAGCCGTAGCCTGCAAACTTTTCCACCAAGTCGAAGATTTTCATGGCCAGATCAGGGTCAATGTTATTGCCCTTAGCCCCTTCGGCAAACGCGCCGCGCTGCTTAGCCATCTCCTCTGGCTTTTTCTTACCCATTGCACGACGCAGTAAATCGGCGCCACCCAGTGAGTAGCCCGCCATTTCCTGGGCAATCTGCATAACCTGTTCTTGGTACAATATAATACCGTATGTAGGTTCTAGAATAACTTCTAAGCATTCATGCTGATAATCTTTATCCGGATAGGAAATCGCTTCTCTGCCGTGCTTACGGTCGATAAAGTTATCTACCATGCCCGACTGCAGTGGACCTGGGCGAAATAACGCCACCAATGCAATGATATCTTCGAAGCTGTCAGGTCTAAGGCGCTTGATAAGCTCTTTCATACCCCGAGATTCAAGCTGGAAAACCGCCGTAGTTTCAGCATTTTGAAGCGTGCGAAAGCTTTTAGCATCGGCAAGAGGAATAGCAGAAATATCGATATCGATATTTTTGCCTTCTTTGACCATATCAATAGCCCACTGAATGATGGTCAGCGTTCTCAGCCCTAAGAAGTCAAACTTAACTAGCCCCGCAGTTTCAACATCGTTTTTGTCAAACTGGGTGACCGGGTTGTTCCCCTCGTCATCGCAGTACAATGGTGAAAAGTCGGTGATAGTGGTGGGCGCAATAACAACACCACCGGCGTGCTTTCCTGCATTACGGGTAACACCTTCCAAAATACGCGCCATATCAATGAGGTCTTTTACCTCTTCGTCTTGCTCGTATACTTGAGGAAGCTGGGGTTCCGCTTTGAATGCTTTTTCCAGGGTCATACCCGGATCTGGCGGGATAAGCTTTGAAATTCTATCTACGAAGCCGTATGGATGTCCTAGTACCCTTCCCACGTCACGCACAACGGCCTTTGCTGCCATCGTACCGAAGGTAATAATTTGCGATACCGCTTGGCGACCGTAAAGCTCGGCAACGTGATCGATAACCTCATCCCGTCTATCCATGCAGAAGTCCACGTCAAAATCGGGCATAGATACACGTTCAGGGTTCAAAAATCGCTCGAAAAGCAAATCGAATTCAAGGGGGTCGAGGTCGGTAATTTTTAACGCGTAAGCCACTAATGAACCTGCACCTGAACCACGCCCAGGTCCAACGGGTATACCGTTATCTTTACTCCATTGGATGAATTCCATCACGATAAGGAAGTAACCGGGGAATCCCATTTGGTTGATAACTTCGAGCTCTATTCGAAGTCGGTCATCGTATTCTGGGCGTTTTTCCTTGCGTTCATTTTCATCTGGAAATAAAAACTCAAGCCTGTCTTCAAGGCCTTCCTCTGAAACTTTTACCAAGAAATCTTCGGTGGTCATGCCACCGGTGGGAAACTGCGGTAAGAAGTACTCATTTAACCGAACGGTAACGTTGCATCGCTTCGCTATTTCAACGGTGTTTTCTATAGCTTCTGGAATATCGCTGAACAAGTCCACCATTTCTTCGGCAGTTCGCAGGTACTGCTGCTCGCTATAGCGCTTTGGACGACGGGTGTCGTCTAAGGTATACCCATCGTGAATACACACGCGAATTTCGTGGGCATCGAAGCCTTCTCTATCAATAAAGCAAACTTCGTTGGTCGCCACTACGGGTAAATCTTGCTGATGGGCGAATTCTACTGCACGGTGAAGGTAGTCTTCTTCTCCAACCCGTCCAGTGCGAACAAGCTCTAAATAAAAGCGGTCTTGAAAATAGGTTTTATAGAACTCGATTGAAGCATCGAGAATTTTTGTATTATTTTTGGTTAGCCCCACGCCAACATCGCCGTGTAAACCACCAGAAAGCACGATAAGCCCTTCACTGTGCTCAGCAAGCCAAGCCTGGTCGATAACCGCGCGATGAGCTAAGTGACCTCTTAAATAGGCTTTGGATATAAGCACGGTCATGTTCTTATATCCCTCATTGTTCATTGCTAATAACGTTAGCCTGAACGGTTCGTCGCCAAATACCTCATTCGTTACCCAAAAATCAGTGCCAATAATGGGTTTGATACCCTTCGAATGCGCTTCAGAATAGAACTTCACTAGGCCGCACATATTCATTTGGTCTGTGATAGCGACTGCCGGCATTTCGAGCTCAGCCACTTTGCTCAAAATGGGCTTAACCTTGTTAAGCCCATCCATCATTGAATAATCACTGTGGACCCGTAAATGAATAAATGGCGAAGACATGATGTTATTTCTCTTTTTTAATTTTGTGAGGCATCTTGCGCTAGCAGCTTTGTTAACTGTTGTGCGTTAGCAGGTTTTTTTAACTACTGTGCGTTAGCAGCTTTTTTAATTATCGTCTGTTAGCAGCGCCTTTACCGGCTTAAAGCTTTTGCGATAGCAATCTAACACACCAAACTCGGCCAGTGCCGCAAAATGTGCTTTAGTAGGATAACCTTTGTGACCGGCAAAGTTGTATTGAGGAAACGCCTCGTGCAGAGCCAACATATCATTGTCACGCTCTACTTTTGCAATAATCGACGCCGCGGATATTTCTTGATGTAGGCTATCACCTTTCACAACAGCTTCAGATGAGTAATTCCATGCAGGCAACCGATTGCCATCAACACGCACAAAATCAGGTGTAACGGGAAGCCCCTTTACAGCTCGCACCATCGCTAACATGGTAGCGTGCAGTATATTTAACTTGTCGATTTCAGCTGGATTAGCACGACCTATATTCCAATACAGTGCTTTCTCTCGAATTTCTTGAGCTAATACAATGCGTTTTTTTTCGCTAAGCTTTTTTGAATCGTTTAGCCCTTCAATAGGATTTGACGGGTCTAAGATAACTGCAGCGGTTACCACGTCACCAACGAGAGGTCCGCGACCTACTTCATCCACACCGGCTATTAATTTATCCAAGTAACTCCTCCACTACCGCTTTTGCAGCTGTTTTATCAGCATCACATTTTAGCGTATGGTGGAGTTCGGTGAAACGGGAAATAAGTGCAGAATTGTCACTTTCAAAGAAACCTAATAATTGATTGCTCATATTCTCAGCGTTTACGTCCTCTTGAAGTAATTCTGGAACAATTGCATCGTTAGCAAGTAAGTTAGGTAAGGCAAAATACGGTGCTTTGTAAATGCGCTGCATAATTTTGTAGGTAAGCGGAGCCAGTTTATACGCAACAACCATGGGCCGCTTGCACAGCATGGCTTCTAAGGTTGCAGTGCCTGAGGCCAAGAGTATGACATCACTGGCAATCATGGCATCACGGGCAGTACCTGTTGTGATGTGAATAGGAAGTCGCGATTGCGCATCATCAGATTGCGCTAAAAACGCTTCAATTTGTACTAAACGATGTTCATTAGCTGCAGGAATGACAAACTGGATATCGGGGCGTTTTTTGTGGATAGCTTCTATCGTGTCTAAAAAAACAGGAAGCAGAGTATCTACCTCGCCCCGCCGTGAGCCGGGCAACACCGCCAAAACAGGCTTATCAGCAGCAAGGTCTAAGGTTGTTCTGGCCAGAGACTGATCAGGCACTAAAGCGATGGTATCCGCCATAGTATGACCCACAAACGTATAGGGCACTTGGTATTTATCGTATACCTTTTGCTCAAAAGGAAACAAACCCAATACACGGCTCGCTGCATTCGCAATTTTGTGAATACGTTTCTCTCGCCATGCCCACACGGTGGGACTGACATAGTGAAGGGTTTTTATACCGCGCTGCTTAAGCGTCTTCTCCACACGCAAATTAAAATCTGGTGCGTCTATGCCAATAAATATGTCTGGGGGGTTCTGCTCAAAGTGGGCGAGCAGCTGCTTTTTCACTTTTAGGATGGCAGGAAGATGGGACAATACTTCGACAAGACCCATTACCGACAGCGTTTCCATGTCGAATAATGTGTTAAAACCTTGGGCCTGCATATTAGGCCCACCAATACCCTCTATCACTGCATCGGGGTATTGGCGCTTTAGTTCAGCAACCACGCCAGCGGCGAGGACATCACCGGAAGGCTCTCCGGCAACCATGCCAATTCGTAATGGCGTTTTCATAACTATCGGATTATGCCTCGCTCAGCATGGCGAAGAAACTCTACCATGCGCGCCACACCATTGTGATCGTTAGCGGGAGTTTCTAACGCGTCGATGGCCTCTTCAATGGTATTGCCAGCACGATAAATGACTTTGTATGCGCGCTTTATCGCAAGCACTTCGTCCTTTTCAAAACCTCTGCGCTTAAGGCCTTCTGAATTAATGCCTTGAGGAATATTTTTGTGACCGCTCACCATAACAAACGGCGGAACGTCTCTTAAAATTATGCCGCCAGCACCTAAAAAGGCATGAGCCCCAATTTTACAGAACTGGTGAATACCCACTGCGCCACCAACAATAACAAAATCATCAATGTGAACATGGCCCGCTATTGCACAGTTGTTAGCAACAATGATGTCATCGCCGAGCACACAGTCATGGGCTATATGGGCATTAACCATAAACAAGCCACGAGAGCCAATAATGGTTACGCCTTCGTCTTGCACGGTACCGCGGTGAACGGTAACACCTTCACGAAACTCGTTGTCGTCGCCAATAATGAGTTCGGTGGGCTCGCCTGCATACTTCTTATCTTGGCAGTCTTCGCCAATAGACGAAAACTGAAAGAACTTGTTATTTTTGCCTATTCGCGTAGTGCCGCGAACAACTACATGTGACTTCAAGATGCAACCATCGCCAATAGTTACATTATCGTCGACCACACAAAATGGACCAATAGTGACATTTTCACCAATGGTAGCGCTCTCTGAAATTACCGCAGTCGGATGGATCACGTTATGCTATCTCTCTCATCGCACACATAAATTCTGCACTGCATACTAAATCGCCGTCGACGGTTGCAGTACCTTTAAACTTCCAGATCCCTCTTCTTTCTTTCACTAGCGCCACGTCAAAGTCTAACTTATCACCAGGCACTACCGGGCGCTTAAAACGGGCGTTATCAATTCCTGCATACAAGTATAGACTGTCATTCTTGCCCATGGTTTTAAAACCAAGCACACCTGCCGCCTGCGCCATCGCTTCAAGAATAAGCACGCCTGGAAAAATTGGCTGGCCTGGAAAATGACCGGTAAAACACGGTTCGTTAATCGTAATATTTTTATACGCTTTGATTGACTCACCAAGAACGTAGTCGGTGACGCGATCGACTAACAGAAAAGGATAACGATGTGGCAATAGTGCCATTATTTCCTGAATTTCGATGGTATTAAGTGAATTGGTCAAGAACTTTCTCCTGTAATCAAGCATGACCTAGCAACTGATTTATGGTCAAACTCGCCGTAAAACTAAATTCGGCGGCAACCATACGCTGTTAAACGCAAAAAACAAATCAGACCAACACCTTTCGGTTGTTGGTCTGATAAATTGTTGCACACTACCAGCCTTGGCAATGTTTTTAGTTAGCTTTGCTAACCTGTTCTAATACTTGCTCAGACAGGTCGTGGTCTTCTTTAGCAAAGGCTACCGCACCAGCGTTAAGTACAAGGTCATAACCTTGCTTCGCCGCTACTGTATCGATTGCTTGTTTGATAAGACCTAGCAGCTTGTTACGCTCTTCGTTGCTACGACGCTGAATGTTTTGCTGAAGTGGCTGACCTTTTTGAGACAACTCTTCACGAACAGATAAGATCTTTTGTTCTAGTTCTTTTTTCTCTGAGTCGCTCATTGTTGCTGCATCGCGCTGAAGGCGTTCTGCGTAGAACTGACCGTCACGTTGAAGCTGATTAACTTCTTCAATTTGATCTTTAAACTCTAATTGAATTGCGTTTTGCAACTCTGCAGCCTGAGGCATAGCTTGGAAAATACCTTGCACGTCTACTACGGCCATCTTCTGCTCTGCCATTACTGACGTACTGACTAGTGCACTACTTAGCATTGCACCTGCAACGATATGTTTAACCAACTGTTTCAAAGGGAACTCCTTTTTGTATCTTCTTGTTTGGGACACACGAAGTGCGAGCCCGCTTTTCTAATTAAAAACGTATCTAAAAAGTTTGACCAATGTTGAAAGTGAAGAATCTCGCATCATCACCATCACGCTCTTGGATCATTCTAGAGAAGCTGAATACCATTGGTCCCATGGGAGAAACCCACTGAACCGATAAACCTGCCGCACTACGATACAGAGTCCAGTCTGAATAGTCCAATAGCTCACCCTGTTGATTCGGGTTAACGTTCAACTGTCTGAATCGTTCGTAATCGAATTCAGTATCCCATACGTTACCCACATCCACAAACAAACTTGTTCTTACCGAGTTGTCCATGTCAGCTTCGACAAACGGTGTTGGAACGATAAGCTCAATACCACCGAGTGCCATTGCGTTCCCACCTAGACTTTGTCTAGACCACGAAATAACCGCGTCAGCAGGATCCGTTGGGAACGCTTCGCCGTCTGGGCCTATTATATTACCAGGTGACGATACCAGTAAACCTCTTGGGCCAACGGTGTTGTTTTCAAACCCACGTAGTGAGTCTGCACCACCCGCGGTGAAGTTTTCTGTAAACGGAAGAATTTGTTCATTGCCGTTAATGTCGCCATAACCGTTTCCGTACCCTAAGCGAACTCGAGCTAAGAAAGACCAACGTTGATTGCGCGACAGTGGAAAATACCACTTACCATCAAACACAGTTTTAAAATAGGTTACATCAGAGTTAGGCGTCGTTGCACTAAATGAGGCTCGCTGCGATGAACCTGCTGTTGGGAACAAGCCACGGTTTAGGGTAACTCTGCTCCAACTCACGCTCGCCAAATAGCTGTCATATTTTACCGCTGCATCTGGATCGTTTCCGTCTGGGAACTGATTGTAGAAGCGTTCGGTTTGCTCGTAGAAACCACGGTTAAATAGTTCAACATTGCTATAGGTTAGCCCGAAGTTAATACGGTTTACTTCGTTTATCGGGTAACCGATATTTGCACCAACAGACCAGCGCTTCGAGTTGTACTGGATAACGTTAAAGTCTGAACCATCAAATTCGCTGTAACCAATACTTCCACCTAAACTGATACCGTCGATGGTGAAGTAAGGGTCGTTGTAGGTTATTTGCGCTGACTTCTGGTAAGAAACCGTGCTTAGGTTAAGACCTACGCGTTTACCGGTACCTAGGAAGTTGTCCTGCTGAATACCCGCTTGCAGACTCAATTTCGTTCTGTCGCCGTAACCGATACCGGCGTTAAATGAGCCAGAAGGCTGCTCTTTTACGTTGAAGTTAACGTCTACCTTATCTTCTGAGCCAGGAATTCGTACTGTCTCAAACTCTACATTTTCCATGTAGGTAAGACGGGATAGCTGGCTTTTTGACACCTCAAGCTGGCTATTTGACAACCACGTGCCTTCCATCTGACTTACATTTTGGCGAAGAACGTCATCGGCGGTAACGACGTTTCCGTTAAATTTGATACGGTTAACGTAGATGCGCTTACCCGGGTCGACAGACAATGTCAGTTTTACCGTTTTGTCTTCATCATTGATATCAGGCACGGTGGTTACCGTTGGATAGGCATAGCCAAATCGACCAAGATACTTGCTGATGAATTCTTCTGTGTATGTCACTTCAGCTTGGTTATAAAGCTCACCAGGTGTTAACGGCAGTACACGTTCAATATATTCTTCGTGTCCGAGAACATCACCCACAAGCTCTACTTCTGAAATGGTGTATTGCTCACCTTCAGACACGTTCATGGCTACGTAGATACCGCTTTTCTCTGGTGTCATAGACACCTGCGTTGAATCTACATTGAAGCGCAGGTAACCACGGTCGAGATAGTGGTTGCGCAACGATTCCATATCGCCTTGCAGTGTTTGCTGCTGATAACGCGTTTCAGATAAGAAATCCCACCAAGGGGTGTCGTATTGAAGTTCAAACGACTCCATCAACTCTTCATCTGAAAACAGCTCGTTTCCAACAATGTTAATTTGTTCTATTTCCGCAGCGTCACCTTCTTCGAAAAGAAGTTTTAGATCCACACGATTACGAGGTAGAGGCGTAATAATGGCGGTAACGTCAGCGTTATATTTACCGATACTGTAGAAGAAATCCTTAAGACCATTCTCAATAGAGGTTAATACGGTTTTGTCTAGGGGTTCACCAATCCTTACGCCATTTCCATCTAAGCTTTCTTGCAGCTGCTCATCTTTGATATCGTCATTGTCTTCAAAAATGATATTACTGATGGTTGGACGTTCAGACACGCGCACAACGAGTGTGTTGCCATCCCTCAATATCTCAACGTTTTCAAAGTGAGTTGAAGAATATAACGAACGGATAAGCTGAGTTACACGGAATGTATTTAGCTCATCACCTACTTGCACAGGCAAGTAAGTTAACGCCGCACCAAGTGCTACACGTTGTAAACCTTCAACACGAATGTCTTGTACTACGAATTCACTGTTTTGCGCCGCAGCATTGGCAAAGCTAGCACTGGAAAGAATAACTCCGGCTGCTACTAACTGTTTTAACTTCATCTATTTTTCTTTTCCTGGCCGCGTTTCATATTTGCTGTTTTGTACTTCCTGATATTCATCAGGTTATGCGAGCAATATCGTTAAAAATAGCGATACCCATAATCATAAACAGAAGCACGCCACCTATTCGGTAACCCCATTCTTGCACCGCTTCGGGCACAGGCTTGCCAATGATCCATTCAACGATGAAAAACATCAAATGACCACCATCAAGCATGGGCAGGGGTAATAAATTTATAATGCCTAAATTTACGCTTATTAAGGCTAGAAAACTCAAGAAGTATGCAAGCCCATAACCAGCGCTTGTACCTGCTCCTTGAGCAATTGAGATAGGCCCACTCAAATTTTTAACTGACACATCGCCAGTGAGTAATTTGCCTATCATTTCGACACTGAGTGTCATTAAGCGCCATGTTTTATCTAGCGCTGTCCCAATAGCCTCTATAATGCCATATTGATGCGTAAACACATACCCCTCTGGCCAAGACTCAAACGTTGGGCTCACGCCAAGATACCCACTTTGCCCTTGTGGTGTATCACGGCGCGCTATCGTGGCACGTAGTGTCTGTTGTTGTCCATCCCGTTCAATAGCAAGAGAAATCACCTCTCCAGGGCTTTCAACAACTTCATCAACTAACGCATTCCACGAAGCAAGCTTATTACCATTAAGTGTAACGATTTTATCACCAGGCAAAAGCCCCGCTTCCTTCGCTGCACTATCATCGCCTACAAAACCAACGGTTAAAGTTGGATTTGGGCGAAATGGCGTCAATCCTAAGCTGCTTAAAGGAGACTCGATATCTGGGTCAAAGTTCCAAGTATCCAGTGTAAATGTGAGTTCTTTTTCAGTATTCGATGAATTTCTAACGGTAACTACAGTATTGTCGCCGCCAATATTTGACACTAACTCTAAGTTAACAGCTTCCCAATCTGGCGTGTTTCGCCCGTCAATATTGATAATTTCATCGCCAGGTTGCATACCTGCCACGTGGGCAATACTGTCAGGCTCTACTGCTTTAACTATTGGCTTAACCGTCTCTAGACCTACTATGTACATTAGCCAGAGCGCAAAAAACGCAAATATAAAATTAACGCCTGGGCCCGCAGCAATTATGGCCATACGTTGCAATACGGTTTTGTTGTTAAAGGCTTTACTCTCGAGTTCAGGTGGGACATCGTCAATTCGCCCGTCAAGCATTCGCACGTATCCGCCAAGTGGGATCATGGCAATCACATATTCTGTACCTGACTTACTCAGCTTGCGCCAAATCGGCTTGCCAAAGCCTATGGAAAAACGCTCTACCTGCACTCCACATTTTCGTGCCACATAAAAGTGACCCCATTCGTGAACGGCAACAAGAATACCGAGGGCAAGAATGAATGCACCTAGACTCCAAAAAAATGCTAGCACTGAAATTTACCTCGAATTAATTCGTTCGCTTTGGTTCTAGCCAATGCGTCTTGCTCCAATATCTGCTGAATAGACGTCATCTCCACCATAGACAGTGCATTTAAGGTCGCCTCGTTGACTTTTGCAATATCACAAAAAGCAATTAGCCCCTCTAGGAAGTGCGCTACTGCAACTTCATTGGCTGCATTTAAGCTGGTGGTTGCACACTGCCCGTTTTGACAAGCGTCTATTGCCAACTTCAAATTTGGATATCGTTCAAAGCACGGCGTGTGGAAACTGAAGTCGGCTAAGCGTTTAAAATCTAACGGCTTGACGCCAGCGTCGATTCGCTCGGGATGTGCTAAGCCATAAGCAATGGGCGTGCGCATATCCGGATTCCCCATTTGGGCAATCACCGAACCATCAACATACTGCACCATTGAGTGAATAATGCTTTGCGGGTGAATAACAACATCTATATCGCTGGCATTGACACCGAACAGCCAACATACCTCAATAAACTCAAGCCCCTTATTCATCATGGTGGCTGAATCGATCGTAATCTTTCTGCCCATGGACCAATTAGGGTGAGTTGCAGCCTCATCGATAGTAATGCTGTTAAAGGAATCTAATGCTCGTTCTCTAAACGGTCCGCCAGAACCAGTAAGCAATATTTTTGCAATACCGGAGCCCGCTAAATCACCGTAGGTATAATCATGGGGTAGGCATTGGAAAATAGCGTTGTGTTCACTATCAATAGGCAGAATTTGCGCGCCGCTTTTATTCGCCGCGTCGATAAAGAGCGCACCGGACATAACCAATGCTTCTTTATTGGCAAGCATTACACGCTTTCCCGCTTTTACTGCGGCCATGGTGGGTAATAAACCTGCAGCGCCGACAATTGCCGCCATCACAGCATCTACTTCTGGTGCGCTTGAAACATCTTCTAAAGCCTGCTGGCCGCATAGAATTTCTGCTTCGACATTATGTTGCTTAGCAAGCTGTAAAGCATCGTCGTAATTTTTAGGGTCAGCAATGACCACGTAACGGGGCGAGCATTTATTTGCCTGCTCCATAAGCAAAGGTAACTGCGTGTTGCCGGTGATAGCAAAAACGCGATATTTGTCTGGGTGGCGGTTAATAACATCAAGTGTATTGCAACCAATGGAGCCTGTGGCCCCTAATACCGTTACCGTCTCCATTACGCCATCCAAGTAACATAGCAAAACGCGAAAACAGGAAACGCAGCAGTTAAGCTGTCAATACGATCTAAGACCCCACCATGCCCGGGTAAAATCTTGCCACTGTCTTTAATGCCTGCACAACGCTTTAGCATGCTCTCGTTGAGATCGCCTAGCGCTGATACTGCCACAGTAATTCCGCCGATTGCAAGATGGAGCCAAATACGCGACGGTTCAACTTGGTAATGCAGTGCGGCAAAGGCGATAATTGCAAACGACGCAGCAATACCACCTAATAAGCCTTCTAAGCTTTTACCCGGTGATACATTAGGACGCAGCTTATGGCGGCCAAACTTAACGCCCACAAAAAACGCGCCAATGTCAGCGGCCCACACAATACCCAATACATAAAAGATAAGTGAGGCGCCATAGAAAGGGTCTACATCGTGCAAGCTTGTGCGAAGCGCGATGACCGCAACCCATGTAGGAATGAGAGTAAATAAACCAAATACCGTTCGCACCACCCTGCTGTCGCGCCAAAATTTAGAATACTTTGGATAGGCAAGCACCATTGCCAATGACGCAATCCACCATACAACAGCTACGCTGAGAATACCCGTATATAGGCCGTGTAGCTGGCCTTGATACCAGATAACACTGGCATCAACAATAAACGAAAGCGCTATACAAATAGCAAATGCACCTGCCATAAAGAGCAGTTTTTTAGGTCTTTCACAGACACCCGCCATGGCTGCCCACTCGTAAGCGCCGATACTTACAACGCCAGCTATAGCAATCTCAAACCAGAATATTGGTAAAAATAGAATGGCGTACAGTGCAAGTGGCGCAAGAATTAATGCGGTTATTATTCGTTGTTTTAGCATAATTTGCCCTTGGCTTTTCTATTCAGGACGAGTCCGATAATCGCCTGAGTAAACCTAATCATTGGAAACGATAACCTGCTCACCGGTGAGACCGAAACGACGTTGACGTACATTAAAGTCGTCTACAGCGAGCTGAAATACATCTTCGTTGAAGTCTGGCCACAATACGTCGGTGAAATAAAGCTCAGCGTAAGCGCATTGCCATAATAGGAAATTACTTATGCGGTGCTCGCCACCAGTCCTGATAAGGAGGTCTAATTCGGGTAGGTTTGCGGTAGAGGTATGTGCAGTGAACATCGCTTCATCAATATCACTCGCGTGTATTTTACCTTCTTTCACTTGATTTGCTAATTGCTGAGCAGCATTAACAATGTCCCAACGCCCGCCGTAGTTTGCTGCAATATTAAGCACTAGGTCGGCATTGTCTTTGGTCATCTCTTCGGCTTTGCGAATTTTTTCTACCAACTTTCCGTCAAAGGCACTTAAATCGCCGATGACTTGAAGCCGAACGCCGTTTTTGTGCAGTCGCTTTGCCTCACTGTTAAGTACGAGGTTAAACAACTCCATCAACACGCTCACTTCCTCTTCTGGTCGCTTCCAGTTTTCGCTGGAAAAGGCAAACAATGTGAGTGATTCAATGGCGTTTTGCCTAGCGAACCGCACCACAGAACGAACAGACTCAACACCTGCTTTGTGACCAAAAGTACGAATCTTCCCTTTCTTTTGCGCCCATCGACCGTTGCCATCCATAATGATAGCCACGTGTTTAGGGCCAGCAACTGGTGCCGGCCCTATTACGTTAGTCTTTTTGGCTGCGTTTAAACGCTTTCCAATCATGATACTAACTTATACTTCCATGAGTTCTTTTTCTTTGTCAGCAAGCATGCTGTCAACTTTCTTAATAATTTCATTAGTGATTGTCTGAATGTTCTCTTCAGCAGCGCGACTTTCGTCTTCACTAATTTCTTTTTCTTTTAGCAAATCTTTGATGTCGCCATTCGCATCACGACGAATGTTTCGAATCGCAACACGTCCGCCTTCTGCTTCATTACGCACAACGCGGATAAGATCTTTTCTTCGTTCTTCCGTTAATGGTGGAAGAGGAATACGAATAGAACCACCTGCACTCATTGGATTTAATCCCAAGTCAGACTGCATGATAGCTTTCTCAACGGCCTGGATAGCTGATTTATCGAAAACCGTTAGCGCAAGTGTGCGGCTATCTTCGGCAATAACATTTGCAACCTGCTTCAGCGGTGTATCTACGCCATAGTATGGCACCATGATACCGTCGAGCAGACTGGGATGTGCACGCCCCGTGCGTATCTTGCTAAACTGGCCTTTCAGGGCAACAACACTTTTTTCCATGCGCTCTTGCGCATCTAATTCAATTTCATCAATCACGATTATATGTCCTATGTTTCTTTATTTATCATTGCCAGCGTGGCTGATTATCGTGCCTTCTTTTTCGCCCATCACTACGCGCTTAAGACAACCAGGCTTATTCATATTGAAAACGCGAATTGGGAGGCTGTGGTCACGTGCTAGGGTAAATGCTGACAAATCCATTACTTTTAGTTCCTTGTCCAATACCTCATTATAACTGAGTTGATCGTACAAGGTAGCGTCTGGATTCTTAACCGGGTCATCGCTGTAAACACCGTCAACCTTTGTTGCTTTCAACACAGCGTCAGCTTCAATCTCGATGCCACGTAAACACGCCGCAGAATCTGTTGTGAAAAATGGATTGCCTGTACCGGCTGAGAAAATAACGACTCTACCCGATTTTAACAGACTAATAGCCTCTGCCCAGTTGTAAGCATCACAAACGCCATTCAATGGAATAGCTGACATCATACGTGCGTTAACAAATGCTCTGTGCAACGCGTCACGCATCGCCAAGCCATTCATTACTGTAGCTAGCATACCCATGTGGTCGCCAACAACACGATTCATACCTGCTTTCGCTAAACCTTCGCCGCGAAATAAGTTACCGCCACCAATCACAAGACCCACTTGAACGCCAAGTTCAACCAACTCTTTAATTTCTTGTGCCATTCTATCAAGCACTTTAGGGTCAATGCCAAACCCTTCTTCACCCATGAGGGCTTCACCGCTTAATTTTAATAGAATGCGTCGATATGCTGATTTAGGTGTGATACTCATTATTCGATATGTCCTCGTAAACCCGGTTTGTGCTATACATTTTAACGACATGCAGCTGCATGAAAAAATATAGAACAAAGCGCTTTAGCTCATTTTGATGTGTTTATGCATTTGCATAAGTGGTTTTGCTGCATACTACTTGCCATTACAGCGACGCTTATCATCACATCAGCGCCTCACACTATCGCGAAACCGCAGTAATAGAAAGAGATTCGGCTATAAAAAAGCACCTCCGAAGAGGTGCTTTTAGTTTATCTGACATTCACTGAATGCAAAAGAAAAACGCTCAATTATTTCTTGGCCGCTTCCATTTGCGCAGCTACTTCTGCTGCGAAATCTTCAGTCTTCTTCTCGATACCTTCACCTACTTCGAAACGTACGAAGTTGATAACATCAGCGCTGTTGTTCTTTAGAAGTTCAGCAACGGTGATAGATGGATCTTTAACGAAAGGTTGGCCAGTAAGACTCACTTCACCAGTGAACTTCTTCATGCGACCCGCAACCATTTTCTCAGCAATGTCAGCTGGCTTACCAGACTGCATTGCGATGTCGATTTGAATTTCTTTCTCTTTCTCAACAACTTCAGCCGGAACGTTTTCAGGCTTAACGTACTGCGGGCTAGCAGCTGCAACGTGCATACACACGTCTTTAGCTAGCTCTTCGCTGCCGCCATTAAGGATAGAGATAACACCGATGCGACCACCGTGAACGTAACCACCAAGCGTGTCACCTTCAACGTTGATTACGCGACGTGGAGAAATGTTTTCACCAATTTTCGCTACAAGCGTGTCGCGAGCGTCGCTAACTTTAACGCCGTTCATTTCTGCGTCATTAAGCGCATCGATGTCGTTAATGTTATTCGCAGATGCTACTTCTAGTAAGTCGTTACCGAACTTAAGGAAGCTTTCATCACGTGCTACGAAGTCAGTTTCGCAGTTAAGCTCAAGCATAGTTGCACGACCACCTTCAACTTTAGTAAGGATTACACCTTCAGCTGCGATACGGCCTGCTTTTTTAGCTGCCTTTGCTTGACCTGATTTGCGCATGTTCTCGATGGCTAGTTCAATGTCGCCATCCGTCTCAACCAGGGCTTTTTTACAATCCAGCATGCCTGCGCCTGTACGTTCGCGCAGTTCTTTAACTAGTGCTGCAGTCACTGCCATTTTTCAATTCCTCAGCAATAAATATAAATTCGTTAGGTAAAAGGGGCGACTCGCCCCTCTCATTACGTTCCGCAATATGTCACCACCATTTACAAGGCAGCGAGCAGTCAGAATTACTCTGCCGCTTCTACGAAATCGTCTTGCTCAGCTTGTACTTCAAGGTTGCTTTCGCGACCTGAGTTAATAGCGTCTGCAGCAGCGTCCAAGTAAAGTTGGATAGCACGGATAGCATCGTCGTTACCAGGAATGATGTAATCAACACCATCTGGGTTAGAGTTAGTATCTACAACACCAACAACAGGGATACCAAGGTTTCGTGCTTCTGTAACTGCAATGTGCTCGTGGTCTGCATCTACAACAAAGATCGCGTCTGGAAGACCGCCCATGTTTTTGATACCACCAAGGCTGTTTTCAAGCTTATCCATTTCGCGCTGAAGCATTAATGCTTCTTTTTTGGTTAGCTTTTCAAACGTACCGTCTTGGCTCTTTTGCTCAAGCTCTTTCAAACGCTTGATTGATTGACGAACTGTTTTCCAGTTAGTCAACATACCACCTAACCAACGCTTGTTTACGTAGAACTGGTCGCATTTTACTGCAGCATCTTTAATTGCATCGCCAGCGGCACGTTTTGTACCAACGAAAAGGATTTTACCTTTCTTCGACGAAACACCTGAGATGTAGTTCAACGCGTTGTTGAAAAGTGGAACTGTTTTTTCAAGGTTTATGATATGAACTTTATTACGAGCACCAAAGATGTAAGGTTTCATCTTTGGGTTCCAGTAACGAGTTTGGTGACCGAAATGCACACCTGCTTTCAGCATGTCACGCATAGAAACATTAGCCATTTTATTTTCCTCTTGGGGTTAGGCCTCCATATACCCCTTGTATCGATCCTTGCCAACGCGAGTTAGCTTGGACACCCCGATAACAAGTGTCGGTATATGTGTGTTTTAATAAAAGAATATAGCCTTTAACGTGCGGCTTTTTTCGCAATGAAAAATAGGCTTTCCGTCAGGGCGCGCGCTTTATACCATAACCACAGTTTACTCTCAAGTTTTAAGCCCATATTCAGGGGCATTTCCTCTCTTCAATTTTTCTTTCTTCTTTCTATAAACAGTCTCTTTGTGCTCTTGCTTATCCAAAAGCGGTCTTATTGATGATATACTGCGTAGAATATTGTCATTAACTAAACACGATTATTGAGAGGCGTTGTGGCAGCAATTATCAAATCCCCTGATGAAATCGAAAAAATGCGCGTGGCTGGAAAACTAGCGGCGGACGTATTAACCATGATCACTCCCCATGTAAAAAAAGGAGTAACGACAGATGAACTCAATACGCTATGTCATGAGTATATCGTCAATGAGCAACAGGCTATTCCTGCTCCTTTGAATTACGGGCAACCGCCTTTTCCAAAGTCTGTATGTACGTCGGTTAATCACTGTATTTGTCACGGCATACCTTCGGACAAAAAGCTGAAAGACGGCGATATTATTAATATCGACGTTACGGTTATCAAAGACGGCTATCACGGCGACACATCAAAAATGTTTGTTGTGGGCAAACCCACTATTCTAGCGGAACGTTTAATACGCGTGACGCAAGAGTCATTGTACAAGGCGATTGAGCAGGTTAAGCCCGGCATGCGTTTAGGCGATATTGGTCATATATGCCAAACCCATGCAGAGGCGCATAACTATTCAATTGTGAGAGAATATTGTGGCCATGGTATTGGCTCGAGCTTTCATGAGGAACCGCAGATTGTGCATTACGGTAAGCCAGGAACCGGTGAAGAACTTGTACCAGGCATGTGTTTTACCATTGAACCTATGGTGAATGCGGGTAAGCGCTATTCAAAAGTGCTTCCAGACCAATGGACCGTTGTTACTAAAGACAGGAGCTTGAGTGCGCAATGGGAACACACCTTATTGGTGACTGAAGACGGTGTCGAAGTGCTAACACTTCGCGATGAAGAAACGCTTCCCCGTACCATTTCTCACAGCTAATCAGGGCTGCCGTTAATTATTAAGCGCCCCCCCTTAAAGCCGCGCTAGCCATTGATATAAATTCTGTAGCAATGGCCAGCGCGGCTTTATACAAACCTCACGTATAACTTCTTTCACTTACTCACCCTGTAAATGTAATGCCCTACTTATCTCTGTCTATCGCTTACGCTATAACATTTTTCCATAAATATTCACAATTTAACCTAAAATATGCATTTATTCACAGGTGCGAATTGATATTAATTCATGATAAAGTCAGAGGTGTTTGTTAGACGTCCGGAAAAGGTGCAATTTGACGCTCCAATCTCTTATTCAAGATATCGATACCATAGGTGCTGTTGATGATGTTCCTACTATTAAGGCCTGTGTAGAAAAAAGCTACGAATGGATAACGCAATCTTTTGATAGCACCCCAGTAAATCAGCTAGTCACTGGCAGAGCGCACTTTGTTGACGCACTTCTTTGCCACCTTTGGAAATTATTCGGCCTAGATGCTGTAAACGACCTCTCGCTTTGCGCTGTTGGTGGTTATGGTCGCGGCCATCTTCAACCTCATTCAGACATCGACTTGCTTATTGTAAGTAAAAAGAAGCTCAGTGCTGATGCTCAAGAGAAAGTAGGTCTCTTCATCACCTTACTGTGGGATATTAAGCTTGATGTAGGACAGTCGGTACGAACCTTAAAAGAAACGGTAAAGCTAGCAAAAGACGATATCACCATTGCCACTAATCTTGTGGAAAGTCGTTTATTAATTGGAAGCGAAGAAACGTTTGAAAAACTCTGGGAAGAAGCTAACGGCAGAAACTCTTGGAGCAGCAAAGCCTTTTTCTCTGCAAAATACGATGAGCAGAAAAGGCGTCACGCAAAGTTTAACGGTACTGCCTATAACCTCGAACCGAATATTAAAGAAAACCCTGGCTGTTTGCGTGATATTCAATCTATTGGTTGGGTGGCCAAAAAGCACTTTAAAGAATATGACGGCTGGAATTTGGTCGGCCATGGTTACTTTACGGAGCAAGAGCACAGCGAGTTAATAGCCTGTCGGATGCATCTTTGGAAAATGCGCTGCGCACTTCATTTAGTTGCTCAACGAAGCGAAAACCGCCTCCTGTTTGATTATCAGCCTGATGTGGCAGAGATGATGGGGTACGGGGAAGAAGGCAAGTCATCTGTAGAAAAGATGATGCGTGACTTTTTCCGTACAGTGGCAAGAGTAACCGAGCTCAATCAGATGCTGCTCCAGCGCTTTAAGTACGATATGTTGAATCAAAGTGTTCAGCACAGTGCCATCATCAATGAAGACTTTGAATTACTCGACTACATGATATCACCGCGCCACGAGCGCGTGTTCTCAACACCTGAGGTAATTCTCGACTTTCTAAATTTAGTGACGAATACCCCTGAAGTAAAAGGCCTCAGTACCATATGCATTAGACAGCTGCGCAATGCTCACAGAGAGTTTGAAAGTGATTACTACGTAGAACGACCTGCATGTCGTGAAAAGTTCATGATGTTAATGAAGCAACCAGACTTCTTCAACTTCGGCTGGGACATCATGCATCAATACGGCATTATTCAAGCCTATTTGCCTGAATGGGATACCATTGTGGGCATGATGCAGTTCGATTTGTTTCACGCCTATACCGTTGACGAGCACACGCACAGGCTCGTTAAACAGGTCAATTATTTCTTCTCGAAAGAAAACAAAGATTTTCCTCGATGCGGACGCATTTGTCGAAACCTCGATAAACCGGAAGTACTCTATATTGCCGCCATCTTTCACGATATAGCAAAAGGTCGAAACGGCGATCATTCCAAACTTGGCGCAAAAGATGTCGCCACGTTCTGTGAGCTTCATAATGTGCCTTCAGATGATGCCGAAATGATAGCCTGGTTAGTAGAGAATCACCTGCTGATGTCGGTGGTGGCTCAACGACGAGACATTTACGATCCGGATGTGATCAGTGAGTTTGCAGGAGCTATTCGAAGCCACAATCATTTAAACTTACTTTACACGCTAACCCTTGCAGATATTCGTGCTACCAATGACAACTTGTGGAACGACTGGAAAGCCTCATTGCTCAGAGAGCTATACTTGATGACGCAAAAAGCACTAGATAATGGCTTGCAGTGTCAGGTGACCCTAAATGAACGCGTTGCGACACATAAACATCAAGCACGACAGATTTTACAAGAGCGCGCCGTTGATCCGATATCTGTTGATGCGCTGTGGGCACGATTAGACGACGATTACTTTGTGCGCTTTAAACCCACCCAAGTTGCGTGGCATACAGAAGAAATTATTACGGCACAAGATGACTGGCTAACTCCCGACAATGAAGCTTTACTTGTACGGGCAAATGACAACAGCGCCAAAGGTGGCACTGAGTTGTTCGTTTATGGCAAAGACAGAAAGGCCCTGTTTGCACAGGTTGCCTCGGTACTTGATAGCAGAAACTGCTCAATTCACGATGCCCACGTTACCGTTACTCGAGACGGCTACGTATTCGACAGTATGATAGTTCTGGAAAATGATGGCACTCGCCTTTCATCCGACTCTCGTATTTCGTCGCTAGAAAAGGCCGTATCTACACAGCTTGAAAAACCTGGGCGTTCTCACGAAAACAAGCGCAAACTGCCTCGTCAAATGCGACAATTAGACGTACCAACTAAAGTGCGCTTTTTCAACTTACACGACGAAGCCACTCTGGTTGAGCTCGAATCACTGGACGCGCCCGGCATTTTGGCTAAAATTGGCCACGCGTTTGTCGACACGAATATGACATTAAAACTTGCTAAAATAGCTACTATTGGCGAGCGCGCCGAAGACATTTTCATCGTCAGCAACGAGGCTGGCACCGCATTAACCCAAGAACAACAGGTCAGCTTGAAAAAGCAGATTTTGTTTAAACTCGACCAACTTGAAGATATTACAATACCATGAATGAATTGAAATCCATTATTGAAGACGCCTTCGAAAACCGCGATGCCATCAGTCCCAATGAAGCACCCGATGACGTAAGACATGCCGTTGCAGAAGCTATTTCATTACTGAATAGCGGCGAAGCCCGAGTAGCAGAAAAAATTGCTGGGGAATGGGTAGTTCACCAGTGGTTGAAAAAAGCGGTATTGCTTTTCTTCCGTTTGCACAATAACGAAATGATTGACGGTGCCGAGAGCAAATACTTTGATAAAGTGCCTCTTAAGTATACCAACTACACCAACGAGCAATTCGTTGCTGACGGTGCGCGTATTGTGCCACCAGCAGCAGTTCGCACTGGTACATTTGTGGGTAAAAACGCGGTGGTAATGCCTTCGTACGTCAACATTGGTGCATTCGTTGATGAAGGCACAATGGTTGATACATGGGCAACCGTGGGTTCATGTGCACAAATTGGTAAGAACGTTCACCTTTCTGGTGGCGTAGGCATTGGCGGCGTGTTGGAGCCATTGCAAGCAAACCCAACCATCATCGAAGACAACTGCTTCATAGGAGCCCGCTCTGAGATTGTCGAGGGCGTTATTGTTGAAGAAGGTGCGGTAATTTCTATGGGTGTGTATATTGGTCAAAGTACTCGTATATACGACCGTGAAACCGGAGAAATTCACTACGGTCGAGTTCCAGCAGGTTCGGTAGTGGTTTCAGGAAACCTGCCAAGTGCTGACGGCAAATATAGCCTTTACGCTGCTATCATCGTGAAAAAAGTAGACGCGAAAACCCGTGCGAAAGTTGGCATTAATGCACTTTTACGCGGCGTTGAATAGCACACCTAGTTATTTTTTTAAAGCAGAGCTAGTGCTAAAGCGAAGCTAAGAATAACGAGCTACAAATAAAAATGGCGCTAACCAGTTAGCGCCATTTTTTTATTTTTACGACCTTGCGTTTGTTAAAGGCCCATCGAATTTTATGCGATTAGCTTGTCTTTAATACTATTCACCCAATCGATTACGTCTTTTTCTGGCTCCAACGTCTCCATTGCATCTACTTCGAGAAGTTCTGCCGCTGGCGTTCCCTGAAGCTCTACTAATAACGCCTGAAACTGTTTACCTGCGCCGCAAAAACTCTCACCATAACTGCTGTCACCTAGTGCAGCTACTGCAAAGGGCTTATCTTTTAGCAGTGGTGAATCGTCTTTTAAATCTGAAAATACAAACTCTAAATTAGGCGGGATATCCCCTTGCCCAGTGGTAGACGTAATAACTAATATTGCATCCGCATCAGTGAAATCTTCAACTGACGGCGTGCTCTCTAGCTCGCAATCAACACCCTGCTCGGCCAAATTCTCTTCTACCTGCTCGGCCACATGCTGAGCATTTCCATATACTGTGCCCGCAATTATCTTCAAAGTACCCATTGCTACCCCTGCTATTCATTTTCTGCGATGTCGTATGCTTTTACGAAGGAACAACGCGAAAGTTTTCTAAATGGCGTACAAATGTCGCCATTTCATGATGAAGTTCTGATGATATTGTCATCCATCTGCCTGATGAAGGATGATGAAATCCCATTGACGTACAGTTTAAGGCCAAATTATTAAAACTAAAGTGCGATTTAGCGAATTTATTCTGCTTTCCGTCGCCATGAGTGGTATCGCCAATAATCGGGTGACGAATATGAACCAAATGTCGACGAAGTTGATGCTTCCTCCCCGTGCTTGGCGTTAGTTTTACTAGCGAATAGCGAGCGCTCTGATATTTTCCTACCGGCTCGGGCACTTCATAGCGTGCCAAGGATTCGTAGGTGGTGGTTGCCATTTGCGCAGGTTGCTGCGGGCGCTTGTGTTTATCTGCAATTTTATCGTACTTGTACTTCAGCGCATAATCGATAAGCCCAGTGCTGTAAACGAACCCTCTTACAACGGCATGATAGGTTTTATGCACTTGTTTTTGCATCATTTGCTGACCAAGCTGCGCCGCCATGCGCCCATCGAAGGCAAATAACAGTACGCCGGAGGTAGGCCGGTCTAATCGATGGGCAGGAAATACGTGCTTACCGAGCTGATCTCTTAAAGTTTGTACGGCAAAAACAGTTTCATGTTTGTCGATAGGACTTCGATGAACCAAGAGACCAGGAGGCTTTTCAATGGCAACAATATCTTCATCTTGATATAAAACTGTTAAAGGACCGGCCGATGAGTTTGGCTGCTCAACCATGTGCTTCGATGAGGGCTTATCGACTGCTTCATTGTTCATTGCAAGAACGCCATTTGAATTGTTCCGTGTGCTAGTTTGTGTAGTCGTCTCATTAGTTCAAATTCGCTTTGCTCGAAAGCCCATCAATCGTTTTAAGCTGGTCGAGAATAGCCGGAGGGGCTTGAGTGAAATACTGCTCAGCGGCCGGAGTGATGCTCATACTTGGTATGGGCATTTGAGCACTGAGGATATGTTTCATTTTAGGAATAAAGACGTAAGCTAACCAGCTTTCAAATCCCATGGTGTCTAAAGCAAATGGCACTTGGCTGCGCAACGCCGTTTCAGAAGGCTCAGCGTCAGTAGAATTAGTGCTCGGCCAAAGCCCTTCATTGTCCATCAACAAAACGAGTGTCTCTATTGCTGAGGCCATATCTTGATAGACCTGATTTACCATTAACTCACTACCATCGAATGCTCAAGAATGTATCGCGAAATTATATCAGGCTAATCAGAACCCTGTCACTGCTGTATTCATAATTGTGTGCATGTCTGAGTGTGCATGTCTGAGTGCGTATTATCTGTGATAAACTAATAGCATTAGCGGCTTCTAGGCTCGTAATGGCGATACATGTTCGAGAAACACACATAGAAAAGCGACGCTGGCCCCGCACCCTTGTGTGCAGTATTGTTCTTTTCAGCGTAATGAAAACGTGTATTTAGAAAAAGTCTATTCAGGCACACAATTATGAGCAAAAAGCTCACGTGGATAAATTTGTAGTATTTAGGATGTTTTGATGAGCGCAGACACAATTAATTCAATCAGTGAATTCTTATTACACGCTGGTACTGAGTACAAGGTATTCGATATTGGTCGCAGATTAACAATCATTGATAATCAATCATTCTTAGATATTGAAAGTGGCAATGCCTACGCTCCCCTCCCGCGCCAACAGCACGCATGGTTTGGTATTGTTTTTTGGAACAAGCAAAGCTCAACAGAACACTATATTTGGTTTGTAAAGCTACCTGTTGATGAACAAGGCTTAGTAGTCACAGCCGCCCGTAATCATTTTCTTGATATTATTGTCGATGCGTTGGGTCAGTCCATAATAGAGGATACTGAAAAAGCACAGACACTGCCTGATAACCCCTATTCGTTTGTTCCCAATCAAGCGTTGCTGGCTCAGTTTAATGCGTTAGTGAAACACACATTATCGCAGCCGCTTAGCGATGAGGCCAAACAAGTTGAGGCTTACATTCAAGCGCCACAGTTAGTGGATTGGCAACAGCTGTCTATGCAAAGTGTAGCAGATTTTGCATTTTCTCTACCTACCCACAGTCATCAATATAGGTTAGAAGAAGCGTTTGTAAACAATGTAAGTCTGTATTCTGACGTATTTTTGAATACGTTTATGGAAATGCTCGAGTACGTACCTCTGTCAAAACCTGTCGAGACGTTCGTGTTACAACGCTTTTTTCAAAAAGCGCACTTTGATGATATTAACTTGGCTGCACTGCGCGCGCTTTCATGCAATGAGTTTAATAAACAGCTTCACTGTGAACTCAAGAGTATTTTAAGCAAAGACATTTCAACGCGACTTGACGTGCTAAGCGTTATAGCCGCTCGTCACTATGAGCAAATGGACAATGAGTTGTTAACCTTGTTTTTAACACAAGCAGCAAAGGCGGATGAAAGTGAAGGCCATGCAGGCGCTTTATTTTCTGGGTTCTTCTCCGACTTAGTTCAAGTTCCGAAGTTGCGCCGTCAAGTACTTACCCTTTTACGCTCACCCGACCGTCCGGCCGTATTAGCCAAAGCCTTTAATCAACTTTTTGCGCAAACGGGGAAGTAGTATGACACTTTTAGAGCTCTCCCTATGGTTGGCAATTGGCTTTATCAGTTATCAATTCTGGCGAATAAGAGGCATATCAGAAAGCACCAATACCTACTTGAAACAGTACTGTGATAAACACCAACTTCAATTATTGAGTGTTGCGCGAGCTAAAACACGTCTCTCGTTTAAATTCAAAAAGCCCGATTGGAACAGTGTGTTTATGTTTGAATTTTCAAGCAATGGTGAAGATAGATACAGCGGAGAGGTAGAGTTGGTAGGAAGCCGCGTCATACGCACCGAGGTTCCACCGCATCGCGTTTAATAGCACTGAGCTTCATCGTACCTAGACGAATGGAACTGGGCTTACTGATACTGGGCTTACTGATACTGGGCTTACTGATACTGGGCTTAATGGCACGGCCATATCTAACTAGTTGAGCAGGTCTAAATTGTATTAGTGTGATTACCGAGGGAAACTGTCGGTCTAATTACCGAGCGACTTTGTCGCAACCACGATATCAGTCCATATTTATTCTTGCAAATTGCATGGCCGATCTCAGCGATAGAAGACACGCTTGATATTTAGTCAATTAATGCGAACAAAAGCGCCAAAGCGGCCGTTCAGGATAGAGATTCTAATGAGAATCCAAATGTTGTTTTATGCAATGAAGCGGACATTGTCCGCACATCTTAATCAATATCAAATGGGCTTATTGCGCCTGACGAATGTTGCCCGATCACATGCGTATATATTTGCGTTGTCCTTAAATCGTTGTGCCCTAGTAACTCCTGAACACTACGAATATCGGCTCCAGCCATGAGTAGTTGGGTTGCGAAGGAGTGTCGGAATGTGTGTGCGGTAACATGCTTGGCTATCCCCGAACGTTTTACCGCAATTTTTAGCTCTCTTGCTAGTGCGGTGCTATGAAGATGATGTCGACAAAAGTAGCCATCATAGGGGTGCTCACACCGTGTTGTGGACGGGAATAGGTATTGCCACTTGAATTCCTTTACTGCATAGGGATATTTCCTTGCTAAGCTTGGCGGTAAGCTCGTCATTCCTGAGCCTTCAGCGAGACCTTTTTGGTGTATTGAGTTTACTTTTTCTATCTGGGCTTTCAGAGGTTCTATAAGCCTTTTAGGTAACATTGTGGTTCGATCTTTACCGCCTTTTCCTCGAAACACAAATACGCCCATAATGAATTGGTGTTACTCCACGCTGCTCTTCACAATAGGCAACCTCGTGAAACTCTTTATGCGTATCCAATCCGATAAAAATCATGCTATGTTTGTTCATGCTAGCCTCCAAATTGATTTAGTATTGAACAAACTAATTATGGCTCTGGTGGGCAGTTTTGCTGTTAGCTAACCCACGAAAATGCGGAAGCTAGCATTTCTCAGGGAGTCATTGTGTCTATGCACTTTAGAGGGGAGTTATGAAAAAAGGATTTACGTTAGCCTGTATCGCAGCTTTTATACTTTTTGGCTACTGACATGATACAGCCCATTATGAATTAATTATTTTTAATGAAAGGAAAGTTGACTCTCAGTTTTTAACATGATTCTCTATTTCAGTACCACAGAGGTACGATATTATTACAGGAGGTTTTATGAAGTTCAGGATGTTACTAAGTTTTTCCTTTCTTGCGTTTTCCCAACAGACACTAGCAAACGATGAGTTTGAAACTGTGTGCGGCTATGTTCCACAGGGCACTTTCCAACAGCCCAAAGAGATAGTTCTAAGCGACCCCGATACTTACCCAAAGTGCCCTGCTGAAGTTACGGTTGTTGATAGTACTTATCAAACTATCATCATCCCTATGTCTGACGGAAACGATATTATTGTAGGTGACTCAGGTCCGACAAGCGAGATATACACATTACTTTATGAGGTGCCAGGTGGTTACTAGATAGAAAGAAAAAGCTTTTGTCGCAGGCATGTTATTTTGTGCCTGCCCTTAGCCACTGCTTAAAAGGATTTTATTGTGAATACCACCTTACCCTACGCAGCCCTAATCGCTGTGCTTTGTTTTAATACCAGCGCAAATTCTCAAGATACCAACGATAAAGATATAGAAGTGGTTGAGGTATATGGCTCTAAGCCATACAACACTTGGAAAGAAGAATGGCTAGAATCAAGAGATAAAGTTAGAAATTACCTAAATGATAGCATAGATAACGAAGATTTTAAGATAACATGCCAGCGGGTAAGCGTCCCAAATTCAAATATTAAACAGCGCACTTGTTCAAGTGGTTATGATTCAAGAATTAGGAGAAAAATTTACATAGACGCTTTCTATTTGGGTGCTGGCGGATTTTTTAATGCTCAATCAGCATCGAGCACTGGGTCGACAGAAATCTCAAGAAAAAAAGAAGAGCACTTAGCAATAATTGAAAAAATATATGTTGAGGACGAAAATTTCAGGGAAATATACCACAATCACCTAAAGCTCAAAGAACGTTACCAAAAGGCCCACGCAGCAAAATTTGGTTCTTTGAGCCAATTTAGCGAAAAAGTCAAAGGTAAGCAGGAAAACGAGCAATAGAACATCTCTACTCCACATCAAATCCTTTTATTCTATTGCTATCTTGCGATACATCTAATCCGGACACAATTTGAAGGGTATATGCTTACTTCAAAATAAATGCACAGCGGTCCAAGCGCGATAGTTTGGTTTTGCTACACGATTTAAGCGATGCGAGCAATAAGGAGGCATTGCCACAACTGTTCGAATTGTCCAAGAAAACAATTATTCATAATCCGCTTCGCATGAGTTCCGAGACAGCTAGCGGCAAACATGACGAAGTCAATGCGATCATCGATATCATCGGGGACATGCACTACGTTAAGGAGGCAACAATCTATGTCCGTTAATTATTCCACACAGAGAATTGGCATCTAACGCTATAATATACCTCACTAACTGCAGCCAAATAACGCTCTCGTTTATCCACGATGTTATAGTAGTAAAACTGATCAAACTTAATTTCTGTTCTAAGCAACTCTGACGGCTTCCCTTTGTTCAATGCCTCTTTGAAAATTAAAGTAAACTTCTTAACCAAGAGTGTTGCACTTATTATCTGATGTGATGGTCTCCTCCCAAATTCGGCATCCAAGTGCCGTGATTGAATTTGAACTTACAATCAAACCGGAGAAAACCAAAATGAAGATTACAACAATCGGGTTAGATATAGCAAAAAGAGTCTTTCATGTGGTGTGCTGCAACAAGGAAGGCAGGTTGCTGAAAAAGAAAATATTAAAGCGTTTTTAGTCGGCAACAAAAACGATTATAACGATGCCTTAGCTATCGCTATTGCCGCCCGTCAGCCCCATATCAGAGCTGTTGGTATAAAATCAGTCGAACAACAAGATAATCAAGCTCAGCATAATGCCAGAGCATTAGCTGTTGGGCAGCGCACAGCATTGTGCAATCAAATAAGAGGACTGGTGGCAGAGTATGGAATATACGTACCTCAAGGTGTCCATACACTACGCAAGCATATTTCAATATGGTTGGAGGATGGCAACCAGCAATTATCTATACAGTTTAAGGCACTTCTGTTACAGCTTAATAAACAACTTCATACGCTAGATAGCAGTATCGAGGTATATGACAAGGCAATAATGCAATACGCAAAAAACAATGCAATTTGTCAGCGTTTGCTATCTGTTCCCGGTATTGGCCCGATGATATCAAGTGCCTACTTTAATGAAGTTGGTAATGGCAGAGCGTATCGAAAGGGGCGTGATGTGTCAGCGTCATTAGGTTTGGTCCCCAAGCAACATAGTAGTGGCGGAAAAGATGTATTATTGGGTATCAGTAAAAAAGGTAATCGTTACTTACGATGTTTACTCGTCCAAGGTGCCAAAGCCGTTGTTTCTAGAGCTAAATCCAAAGATGACAAACTCAGTCTATGGATTAACCATCTGGTTTTTACAAGAGGGCATAATCGGGCATGTGTAGCGTATGCCAATAAGATGGCCAGAATGGCATGGGCAATCACGGTATCAGGTGAGGAATATTCACCAGTATAATAAGAACAAACACTTCAACGAATTGCGAAGGCGTAACAGATAGATGACATAATAGGTCAAACCGGCATATTTAAAACCTGTCGAATTCAGAGGTAATAAAATACCGATAATCTGATAAGGACGATATGCGCGAAATACATCAAGGTCATAGCTTTTACGGCTAATTAAAGACCGAATATATGACAGCAACCCTGTCCCTGTTATCTAGATGATAAACCTTGCAATACGGGAGGAGACCATATATGAATTCGGGACAGAGCATATCTGACGATTTTATAATGCGTATTACTAAGTGGCCTCAGTGATTACACAATAAATAAAATTGGAGGTGTTCTAAGGCACAAAGCCCGTTTCTAGAGGAAATACGTAAAATAATAAGGACCAAGCACTACTCTATTCAGGCTGAAAAAACCTATCTTGTGTGGATAAAGCGATTGATTCTTTTCAACCAGAAACGCCCCCCAAAAGGTCTAGGTGAACAAGAGATCACCGCGTTTCTAACTTACCTTGCTGTTGACAGGCATGTCACATCCTCGACACAGAATCTCGCACTTTACGCTATCGTGTTTATGTATAAACATGTATTTGAACGAGAATTAACGCTTTTACCAGATACTGTTCGAGCCAGAACCTCCAAACGAGTACCAACCGTTTTAAGTCATAATGAAGCAATGAGCATCATTAGTCAGACGAACGAAAAATACTGCCTGATGTTTTCGTTACTTTATGGCTGTGGCATACGAAAAGCTGAACTGCTTAAACTTAGAATCAAAGACATCGACTTCGCTGCGAAAAGTGTATTTGTGTTCGGAGGAAAAAGAGGTAAAGATAGAGTCACGATGTTACCTAACAATCTGACAGCTTCTCTTAATAGTCAAATCGAAACGGTTCGGCAAATCCATCTTAAAGACATCGCAGAGGGCTGGGGAGAAACGAGCTTGCCTGCCGGGTTAGCGAGAAAATATCCCTATGCCATCAAAGAGTTCAAATGGCAGTATTTGTTTCCTTCTACGAACCGATGCCAGCATTCAGTGGATGGTTATTATTGTCGGCATCACCTGCATTAGACGGCATTGACCAAAACATTGAGAGAAGCGGTTAAGGCGTCAGGGGTAATAAAACATGTGACTGCACATATCTTCAGACACTCATTTGCAACACAACTGCTTTTATCTGGTGCTGATATCAGAACGGTACAAGAGTTACTAGGCCACAACGACCTAAGAACCACTCAAATATACACTCATGTTATTGGCCAACATTTTTCTGGAACAACAAGTCCATTAGATAGGTAATTTCTTAGCAAATGAAAATCCGCTTTCCACCCTGAACAGATCGTCAGCTAGCATTTGGTGCAAGACCGCAACTCGCTCTTTTCAGCCCTTGCAATTGAACTTCTCTAATGTCTGCAATAGGTCGTTTGCTGTACTTATCTAAATCACCCAGTGTCTGCCAATGGCACAGACCGAAAGCAAAAAATACAAAGACCTTAACGTCTACTGTTTGTCTTTAGCGGACCGAGGCATGGCAGCTTAAAAACGACAAGATTGCATTGCTTATAAACATGAAATTGTTTAGAAAGTGAACGGCCGGTTTCTGCACACAGTTAGCATCCTAAAATCGGACGTAGACAGCTGTGCATTGTGATTGAAACCGAGCACTAATGTCGCTTTGTATTAACACCATCACTTGGCTAAGATTGGTTACCGAGGGATTATGTCGGCCTAATTACCTAGCGACTTTGTCGTAAATAGCATATCAGCCAGTTACTAAACTGGCTGTCTTTTATGCCGACTCAGCCAGAGCATTAGATTTTTCTACTCTTAATGCGATGGTATTCATATCGTTTATTAGCCACATACTGCGCACACCGCCCGCGCTAATATCAACACCGAGTGCTTCACTGACCTTTATCGCGACTTTCTGTTGACCAAGGTGAGGGTGTTCAATTGAGAATTGCATAACGGTCTCTTCTATCGCCTTATCCACACAGTTTTTGTGCCGTAGATTAGGTGTTTCTTGGCGTTTTAAGGCTTCGGGGCCACCTTGCTTAACCAGCCTTAAGTGTCGATGAATAGTGTCCCGTGATACCTCACTTTGGCGCGATGCAGCGCTGACGCTTCCTAACTTTTCGATCAACGCTAATACTTCGAGTTTCTTCTGTACTGCCAAGTCTTCTGAAGCCAGCTTACTCGGCTCATTGACTTGCGTGATATTGAGTTTGCGGCCAGCGAAGTGAGCGGTAAACCCTTTTTTGCTGGTATTGCGGATTTCTATTTTTTGATTAGCTATGGAATGCTTGAGCGGCGAATCAATTAGGTAGAATTTGTTGCCGTAGCTGAAGGTATGGTCATTTCGTATTTTACGATGGTCTTTAATCACGCAGATATCGTCTAAGTTGGTGTGTTCAGATAGCGGTGTGAATTCAGCTGGGTGTTTCGATTTGACTTGAATCTGCTTTTGCCAGAACTGCGGAATGAACACATGTTTAAGGTAAGCGTTGGCCGCTGCGATGTCACTGATATTATTCAACCTAAGCTCGGGAACAAGACGGTCTTGGAAAGTGTCGAATGCTCGCTCAACACGGCCTTTGCCTTGTGGTGAATTGGCGAAGATGATTTCAATGCCTAACTCTTCACAAGCCCGCTGCATCTGAGAGAAGTTACACCGTTTAGGGCCGCCGAAGATGCCGGCTCTATCCACATAAAGTGTTTTAAAAACGCCTTTGGCTTCGATGCATTCCCGCATGACTTTCAGGCAACCAACCGTCGTTTCTGAAGGAAAGAACTCTGCATGTACCTCACTGGTCGCATCATCAATCATAGCAATTAAACAATGCTTTTTATCCCCAAACCAGCGATGCGGACTGCCATCCATTTGCATCATTAAGCCCGGTGCTTCCATGCGCTCTCTACGTTTACGAACATTGCTGCGCCTGTGCTTAGCTCGTTTAACATGATGAATATCATGCGCCCAACCACGCAGAGTTTCGCGCTTCACAACAATGTTTTCGTTCTCGGCCAACTGCTCAGCCAAGTGCAACAAGTTCAAATCGAAATACTTATCTTTAATCAAAGCCTGCACTGCTTGCTTAATTGATACCGGCGTTTTGTTGGGCGGGGCTTTACCGCTATTACCATGAATAGCAAATTGAATACCGACTTGCTGATATTGCTTTACGTAACGTTCAATGGTGCGTCGAGACTTACTAAGTAATTTTGCAGCATTGGCAATTGTTAGCCTGCCTTCGACTACCTTAGCAATAATATCAACAGTGAGTTGAGCTTTAGAGTCCATCACAATCATCCTCAACATGCCTTTTAGTATTCAAAAAAACAAAACACTAACAGGCACATAAAAAATGACCGACAAATTCCCTTGGTAATTAGCGATTACGACAGAATCGCTTGGTAATTAAGATACGACAAAGTCGCTTGGTGTTAACAGTCTAAATAATAAAAAAGGGGGAAGTCATCAGACTTCCCCCTTTTTCGTAATTTTGAGCATCCCTCTCTGCGATCCTTTGCGACTAAAATCTTCCCGATCAGAATCCGTCTTCGCCCCTTTCCATCTTGTCTCACAATACCCTTTGTGAGCTACCCGTCCGTGCGTAGGTCCCTTTCCATTGTTCCCTTCTTTACTGCAAATCCATTCTGCAATATTCCCCATCCTGAGGCTGTCCGTGTCAGACTCCGCTGACGTTCCTTATCCATTGTTTTATAGTCCTTTTGACTACACATCCTGCTGTAGCCCGCTCATTCCTTAAGCGCTCCCTGTAAATAGCATCCTTGTTCTACATCCTTGCTTTATATCCTTATACACTCGTCCCTGACTCATCCTTTATAGCAATGCAGAAGAAGCATCCTGTTCTCTGCCCACGTCCAATTGTGAATCCTTTTTGCGAGATGTCCCTATCCTTCATCCCTTAAGCACGTCCTATAATAAGCGTCCTTGTCTTGTCCATTTCCTTTTTCTCACTCCGTGTGAGAATCTCATCCTTAAGTTGTCCTAGGTCATCCTTGCAAATCATCCTGACTCATCGTGTTTCCCTGTGACGTGTCAAATAATATAATCTTTAAATATTACCGCTATACGAAATTACAAAGTTTTAAGGAGTGATCTTCTACAACTTTTGGATAAAGACCAAAAAGCCTATAAAAATCAAATGCTTTATACTTTAGTCTAAAAATTTCCCATATGAAAAAAGGCGGAAAACTCACAGATTTTGTAGGAGATATCTCACACTTGCCTGAGCAATTGGTGAGATAGGAGGCCGGTATTAAGAAATGCGAAATTTACAATTCGTCCGAATTTTTCAATATGCGCATTGATAGAGGCACGACTCACCATCAATTATCTACCAATTACAACTCACCACCAACAATTTAACGCTATGCCTCCTAGCTATGCTTTAGTTATAAACTAATAACTAACGCCACGTTCTACTTTGCTAATGCGAATTAACAATCTATTGTAGTCTTACTGTAAGGCTCATTCCTGAGAGGGAACGTATGGCAACTCACTTCATTTTTACAAGAAAGCAGCGCTCTTCCGCGCTATTACTTGTTTTTAATGCTGGCGTGGCGCTTGTTTTATACGGAGCAGCACATCGATATCTTCCAAATTTAACAAGCGATAGCACTGCACTAAATGAACTTTTTGATGTGCTAGATATCGCCATTTGGTTTATTGAAGCTACTTTGCTTGGGTTGGCATTATGGTTTTGGTGTGAAGATAAAGAGATTAGAGTTTGTGTGTCATCCACCAAACTGTCGTACTTCGACCCTACCTTCGGTGATATAAGTTGGCAGGTCAACATTGATGACATTACACAGTTAAAGCAAATCAGTGACACAAGGCAACATATTTCTAATTTCATTGTGTTGAAAAGTGGAGAGAATAAGCAACTTATGTATCACAATTATCGCGGCTTTAATCGACACGCTTTTTTCGAAGCGCTTGCAACTGCAAACCCAAATATCATTCTTCCGGATAATCCAAATCGTTACAAAATACAAAGGCCTTCATGGGCTAAACGAATTCGAAAAAAGTTTGGATTAAAAGACTAGGGGACACATCAGAAAGCTTAAAAGGTATCGCCGGTCCGTTCGCTACGACTATCATCTGTATATACGTAAGCGCATCACTATACGAGTATTTGCTGCTGAGAAAGTTGCATGTCATAGCGACCTTGCTAAGACTTAGCTCTGAACATCACCGACCCATCAACATGAGATAAAGATAAATTACCAACAACACTGTATTTGTCGTCGCCAAAAAAGGATTTATGCTTATCAATGGTCACGAATACCGCGATACCTGCACTTTTAGCGTCTACTTCAACCACACTGTCAATTGCGCCAAGTAGAATATGACCTAAACCGTGTTCTTGATGATCAGGATGCACAGCAATGAAGCTAAGCATGTGAAAATTCTCTGCTGGAACCAGGGTTCGTACTTTTTCTTCCTTTTCCAGCATTTGCTTCGTTCCGAAAAGCCCAGCGGTAAGCAACATGCGAAGTCGCCAGTGCCAATATCGCCCTGCACCAAATGCTGCATCAGGAGCAGTAAGGCACGCTACTGCAATTAAACGTTCAGCATCAAACAGCCCTATCATGGGCTGCTCTGCAACCCAAAACGCATTAAGCTCTTCTCGGATAGCCGAGCGTAATCGACTCTCATAGCCTTCTTTTTCTGCTTGGAAAATTTCCAAAAACAGAGGGTCATCCACATAGGCGTTATAAAGGATAGATGCCGCGATTTTTAGATCATCAACGCCAAGATAAATGGCTTTAACCGTATCGGCTGATGGAGCAAGAACAGCCTCATTTGATTCGATATCCATGAAAGGGCCTCCGTGTAGGCTTATATCTAAGTTCGCGTTTGAAAAAATGACCACTGAATAAACTGTTCACGCAAATTCAAATAGCTATAACTCATACGCTTTAGAACTGATTAATGATTAGACTACGCGAAAACCCATCACCTGTTAACTTTTTATTAACAATTTTTAATGCATTAGGCTGTAGGCACTGTCTCCCCAACCCGCAAGGTTTCCGTTTCTAAATACCAGTGGTGTACATTCGTCCTTTGTTGTTACACCATCACCCATTGTTTTTTGAGTACGGTAATACAGTACGCGGTATGTGCCATCTGCTTTTTCAAAAAGTTCGTTGAAGTCGGCGACTCCCATCTTTCTCAATACCGTTTCATAGTCAACCCCAACCTCAAGATTAGCGATATGTTTACGATTATTGAACTCTCTGTCTTCCCAATCTGAACCGTAGTGACTATCAGAGCCCCCTCCAACAGAAACAACACAGCCAGAAAGTAGTAATGAAGACGCAACAGCGACAGAAAGAATGAGTGTTTTCATGTATATTCCTTAATTATTATTTGATTTATTTAGGGCGTCTTGACCATTACTGTACAAACTTTGGTCGAAACAGACAATACGCCCTGCGCCGTTGCTGAGTAGATAAACCGTTAGATGGCAAACTTTGCAAGGCACACACTTAGCAAGTAACAATCAAAAATAGCGCCAAAACGTAAGCATCTGTTTTTATTGAATTTATTAAAAACACCAAATACTAAATACCTTAACAATTAGTGGATAAGGCAAATTATTAGTCTTTTTAACATTTAACCTTTGCGCCGAAGTTTAGTTCGATATGTCGTAAGGTACTTTGGGTAATGAACCTGATGGCTGATAGGTAGTAAGATGCTTAACGTTCATTTTAAACTCAAAGGCTTTGACCACCAATACATTGAAGGCGGCACATTGAGGGTAATATAGTGAGGGCAATGCAGTGAGGGCGACACATTGAATGTCAGCATAAACTTTAGGGTAGTAACAAATAAACTATGAACAACACCATCAACCAATTAATCATTATCTGCCAAAAAATGCATGAAGAAGGCAAGACTCCAAGTGTGGGAATTCTTCGTTCGAAGGCGCCGTTTAAAGTGTCGGTTACTGAAGCAATAGATGCAATTAAGCGCTTTAATGCCAGTACGCCAAGAGCACAAACTAAAAACTCGCAGCACGATACACAGCTTGGTGATGACTCAGTTAGCCTGGCGACTCGAGTAGATGCACTCGAACGAGAAGTAGAAACACTGAAAGCCTCGCTGGCTGACCTGCTACGCCACCGATAGTAAGATGTGCGGCCGGCATTGATATCCGCGATCGCCATTGATATCCGCAGCCGGTATTGATATCCGCGACCGATAATAATATACGCGGCGGGCAATGAGACACGCGACCAGCAATGAGGGTCTATTCGTCGGTATTATAAAATAGGCGTTATCGACTTGCTGAGCTTGGCTTAAGGGTAGAAAGAAAAGCAGCAAGTGACGGCGCCAAAATTTCTTTTGGCTCCATGCCCACCTGCTCTAATGCAACCTCGCCTGTTTTGTTGATTACCGTTAATATGAAATCTTCTTCATCGGTTAACCCAAAAAATAGCGTTGGTGCCTGCTCTAACCGTTGCTTCATGAGCAGGTGGCCGATAAGGTTTTGCTGCAAGCGCTCAAAATCTTCTTCATTCCACACCTGAAGTAGCTCGCATTCACCCTGAGGGGCTGTTGCAATTAGATTATTGCTAAAATAACGCGTGAAATAGGTGCAATAGTCACTGTTTAAGGTAAGTTCAAGGGCGGAACCTACATTATCAAAAGACAACGGCTGTGTTTGTTTCACAGGCTGCCAAGGTACTATTTTCCCCTGTTGTCCCTGCCGCCCCTGCTCGCCTTCGCTGGTATAACACAGCGAGGGCCACTCCTTGTCATAAGGAATGGACAGAACACCTTCGTTGGCTTTCTCGACATAAGATGAAACAAAATTATCCAGTTGTTCGCAAATAGACAGAGCCATTATTTAATTACCTTCGTATTTTTGGGTTACACTATACGTAAAATATGCCAAGTCAACGTTTGGCGATGATATACCGATTAATGCAATAGGGTTCTTATGTCGACAGACAACAAACGAGAAAAAATTACTATTTCTGCACCAGACGATCTCTCGTTAGGTAAGCAAGTAGACTACGAGTATGAATATAACCCTGCGCTCCTTCAAGGGGTGCCGCGTAGTCTAAGTAGAGACACTCTGTCTTTTAAATCAGGAGCTCCTTCCTCTGATACGCTTCCCTTTGAAGGCATCGATACGTGGACAGGCTATGAATTATCCTGGCTCAATATGAAAGGTAAACCTCAGGTCGCGATTCTTGAATGCATGGTGCCTATCACCTCTGAAAACCTGATTGAGTCTAAGTCGTTTAAGCTTTATCTAAACAGCTTTAATCAAACCCGTTTTAAAAGCAGCGACGATGTAAAAACAGTGCTCAAAAAAGATTTGTCTGCCTGCGCGGGCAAAGACATTGAAGTTAACCTGATATTACCCAGTGAATTTGAAACTCTGCAATTCAAAGAGTTCCAAGGTACATTACTCGATGAGCTTGATATTGAAATTGATAATTATGAGCCCGACACTCGGTATCTTGGTTTGGCATCATCAGATAAAGGCAAGGAAGTGAGTGAAACGCTTGTTTCTCATTTGCTAAAATCTAATTGCCTTATTACCAGCCAGCCAGATTGGGCAAGTATTCAAATTAAATATACAGGTTCGCCAATCGACCATGAAGGCTTGCTGCGATATTTGATTAGCTTTAGACAACACAATGAATTTCACGAGCAGTGTGTAGAGCGCATTTACACCGATATCCTTAATCACTGTAAACCAACAAAGCTGACGGTCTGCGCTCGATATACACGAAGAGGTGGACTCGATATCAATCCGTTTCGTACCAATTTTGAGGCACCTTACCCAAACCATCGTCAAGCTCGGCAGTAGTCCCTTGATGAGCTTACAAATGTAACGTGTCCATAAACAACAAAAGATGAGCAACATGGAAGATAAACAGCTGCAAGCGTACAAAAAAAACAATGCGCTATTGTGTCAATTCATCATAAAACTCTCATCTTTTTACGAGGGTTTTTCAGACAAGGTTGATGGTGAACTGAAAACCCTCCGCGGACACCTATCCGGCACGCCCAATTTCAGTCTAGCTACAGTCAGTATCAATAAACTGAATGTGGCGTTACAGCATCAAGACATTAGCCTTCGCAAGTACAGCCTTGAGACGGTGTCATCTATTGAAGATGCTATGAAGCAGCTGCAGAAAATAATCTTTGAAGATGAAGCGCTTCGCGGTCTTGCTACTCAAGAACTCATAAAGCTTAATCAGCCTTTATCAGATATATTCAGCATTTACAGGCTCTACGCTAGAGCGGTTAAGCTTCACCGGGTTGCCCTTGGTAAGCACGTTAAAGGCTTGTTATCAGATGGTTCTGCAACGCCCGAAACCGCCACATCAACACAGCGACAGTCAGCGGAAGATGATGGTACGGAGCGAGGAAGTGCTCATTTTTATCGCTCTATTTTTATAGAGCTAAATCAGCTAGTGACTTCATACACAGAGAAAAAACCCAACGATAGACAGCTTCTAGATATCAAAAAGCGGCTTGACCAAGGCATGGCTAACGAGCAGCTACTAGAAAGCTGTGTCGTAGTACTTCGCATGATAGTACAAGACGCCATGACAGAAGCTAGTTTAACCGGAAAGGTCATTCAGGGACTGCATACGTCACTCGGTAAAATTGGCGAGGACGTGAGTAAAAGTATTGATGGAAGCAAAGCGCAGTTTGAGCAACGCACAGCCAGTAATGCTGAGCTGAAAACCTATATCGACAATATAGAAGAAGCAGTTTCTACAACCGATTCTTTTGACGCGCTTAAAACGCAAACACAGTCATGTATCAAAGTACTGTCAAAAACGCTGACGGATACCCAGGCAAGCGACAGCGAGAGCCAAACAGCACTCATCTCATTATTGTCGTCAATGCAGGACCGCATCAACAAGCTTCAACAGCAAACTGATTCTTATAAGCGGAAAATTGCCGAACAGGTTATGCAAAGTAAAACAGACGCACTTACCCGTTTACCTAACCGTCAAGCGTACAATGAACAGTTGGCGATAGCGCATCAGCATTTTCAATCATCCAAAAAGCCGCTTTCTATTGCCCTTATCGACATTGATTTCTTCAAATCAATTAACGACAAGTTCGGGCACTCCGCGGGTGATAAAACACTGCAGCTTGTTAGTCGAGCGTTTAAGCGTCACATGGCTGGCGATCAGTTTCTTGCGCGCTGGGGCGGAGAGGAGTTTGTGGTGCTTCTGCCCAATACCAACGAGACAAAACTACGAGAAAAACTAGAGGCTATTCGAAAAGATTTGGAAAGTATGCAGCTTAAGTTTAAGCAAGAAAAAGTGGTTATTACTGTATCGCTCGGAGGTACGTCATTTACCTCAACAGATACCATTGATTCGGCTTTTGAGCGTGCAGACAAATACCTTTATCAAGCTAAACGAAATGGCCGAAATCAAGTCGTTACTGACATCGACGCCCAAAAATAGGAAGTAGTGTGATTAAAAAAGTACAGCTAAACCCCATGGGTTGGATGAGCCAACTGTCACAAGCTGAAGTTGCGCGTCTGCAGGATGCTTCCGATAGCGAACTCTTTACCATGTTTCGAAATTGCTCTCTCGCCGTGTTAAACAGCGGTGTTGATGAAGATAATTTTGAAACCTTATTTGCCCCCTATGAAAGCTTCGATATAAGGCTTGTTCGCCGTGAGCGCGGCGTGAAAATTGAGTTGATTAACCCTCCAGAAGTCGCCTTTGTAGACGACAACCTCGTAAGAGGCGTTCATGAGCACTTATTCGCAGTGTTGCGAGACTTACTGTACATGGGCGATAAGTATGATTTCTTACATCAACACTCACCAGCAGACGGCGCACAAATTACCGACATGGTGTTTGATATGCTTCGCCATGCTAAAGCGCTTGAGGGCAACGATGGCGTTAATACCATTGTATGCTGGGGCGGCCACTCCATTAATCAAGTTGAGTACAAGTACACTAAAGAAGTGGGCTATCAGCTTGGTCTTAGAGACATGAACATTTGTACAGGCTGTGGGCCGGGTGCAATGAAAGGCCCAATGAAAGGTGCAGCAATAGGTCATGCTAAGCAAAGACACAAATCCGGTCGATACGTAGGTATTTCAGAGCCTAGTATTATTGCCGCTGAGCCACCTAATGCGATTGTTAATGAGCTCATAATAATGCCTGACATTGAAAAGCGTTTAGAGGCGTTTGTGCGTTTGGCACACGGCATTGTCATATTCCCAGGTGGTGTGGGCACGGCTGAGGAGCTCCTGTATCTTCTTGGTATTCTAATGAATGAAAGAAATGACCAACAGCCTTTCCCTGTCATTCTAACCGGCCCTGCAGGCAGTGAAGAATATTTCGAGGCTGTAGATACGTTTATTGCAGAGACCTTGGGTAAAGAAGCACAGAAGAAATACCAAATTATAGTGAACGACCCGGAAGAAGTAGCACGTTCATTATGTAAAGGGTTAGAAAAGGTGAAAAAATATCGCGGTGCGATGGGAGATGCCTTTAGTTTTAACTGGTCGTTAAAAATAGAGCGAGACTTTCAACAGCCATTTATTCCAACGCACGAGAGTATGGCAGGGCTTCAACTTGACCATCATCAAAGCAGAAGCGATTTAGCGTCGAATTTAAGAAGAGCGTTCTCAGGTATTGTTGCCGGTAATGTAAAAGCAGAAGGGATTAAGCAGATAAAAGAAAACGGCCCTTTTGAGATCACGGGTGACAGAACGTTAATGAAGCATGTTGATGTACTGCTAGAATCATTTGTAAAACAGCACCGAATGAAGCTTCCTGGCAGCGCTTACGAGCCCTGCTATTTGGTGAAATAGTTTATCCAGTTCATTTAGCCAGCTCATTTAGCAAATTAATTTAGCCAACTTATTTAGCCAAGAGATGTATTGCACCGCCAGCGCTTTGAAAATAAGCGCTGCGCGTTCGCCTCCTACTCTTTAGCGTTTATACTTTTGCCGGTAATGATGGCCTGACATAAACACTTACCATAATCGCTTATTATTCTCATACAATTTACGGTAGACTTAAAATATTATAAAAGCTGGGAATGAGCGAATAGGTTTAGCGCGTTTTTATCTGCACGCCTATGCGTTACATGCTCACGTTATTCGGCCGCGTTGTGCACCTGCAATAGGCACCCATGCTTGTCACTATTACATTAATTTAGACACGAGAAGTAACGGTTATGAACACCAAAGTTATTCGACTCATCCTAGCTGGCGTAGGACTTTACGCGTTATTTGTTTTTATGATTATCGCGTTCTATCCAGATAAGCCTGAGAACATGGATTGGAAGGATAGAGAAGAATATAACCGCGTTCAAATTACCAAGCTTAAATTAGGCAGCACGCGAGAGGAGGTGCTTGCACTACTCGGCTCACCTGATTTGACTGAGGCTAAACGCCAAGGGGTGAATGCGATTCAAGTTATGTTCTTTCGAACGCAGCATGTCCGTGCCGATGGCTTAACAACCCAAGACGAATGTACGCCTCTACTGTTTGAAAATGACAAGCTCATTGCCTGGGGAGAAGGTGCCTACTCTAGCTATCAAGAAAGCTAGCCCCGTATGGCATTAGCCGATATTCAGTCGACGTTTTCTCAGATACTTGCTGCACCGACTCCCTCACAAAGCGTTGATAACAAAGTTAACCTCTGGCTTAGAAATGCCAAGTTAGCCATCGCGCTTGTTAATGAAGAGCCCGCCGCGGTACTAGCGGCTCATGGGACTAAAAACTCACTCTCCCCGCAGTTAACCCACATACTTTTATTGACAGTATTTGGTAAGCTCAATCACTTTAACGATCACTACCTTCAGCATCTTGTTGCGGCAACCTTGGCCCTCTATCACCTTACTGTTCATGTTAAAAGCGACGAAACAGATGCCGAGCAACTAGGCGACGCTAGCGTGATAAGAAAATCGAATGACGGTAAAGCAATTTCTGAATTTTTACGCGCGAAAGGCTTATCGTCTTGGCTGGAGATTTTGCGGTTAAAACGGGTGGTATTTTCTGCCAGAAATGCACAAGCCCACTCTCTTGCCAGTGCTAAACTCAACCGCGCACAACGACTTTGTTTACTGTCTAAAATAATCAGCAGCGCATCGACGGAAAAAAAGCATAGTCTATTTTCTCAATGCACTCGCTTAATACCTGTGCACCATCACGGCTTGTTGCCCTCACTGTCTCCGCTTTTTGAGCGTGCTATGCCAGGCGAGAAAGTGTATGCCAGTGGTATTCCGGCAACCATTGTAGATATACAGCAAAACCACAGTTTTGCAGCGGTTGCTCGTAATGCCGACCGCGATAGTGACTGGGTGCCTGCTTCATCAATACGCTCGCCGATACATCAACACATTGAATTTGATGCGTTCATTGCGCTTTTTAATGAAACTAGAGCCCCTAGACTAGTAAAGGGAGGCCAGCCTTTTTTTCCAACAACATTTGCTATCCAACGCCCCCCTTCTGCACTTTTGCACATTATTGACGAGTTGCAAAAACGCGACATCGATATTCCGACGCTTTGTGAGAAAATAGAACGTGCTCCTACGTTCAATCATTTTTTAATAAGCACAGCGAGCCAAGATAACCGCTTGCAACTACCGGTGAAGACGATAAAACAGGCAGTACTCACTTACGGTACTGAGCGCGTGGGCGATATGCTTGTTCAATTTGCTTTAATGGAGCGATTAACACAGCATGAGTTTCCTCTTGTAGATACCTGCAAACAATTCACACTGGTTGCCAGCGCGTTTGCCAGTCATATCGCATCGCTTACCAAAACCAAGTTTACGGCCCAGTCCGCGGCGTTAACTATGACCTTCGCTTGCTCACCGCTTTTCACGCTGCCGGGCTTGAAAGTAATTACCAAACTCCCTGTTCGGGCAAACCCGAATTTCTCCATCAACAATACGTTTAAAATAACGACACCATCGCCCTGGCTCTCTATTGCCAGTGAGCTAGCTGAGAACTGGCATCTAAGCGCTACGTGGCGTGCTGTTCTCCATCAGTGTAATAAGACAAATGACGCTGTGCCAACATCACTTAGAAAAGAGCACGCGGTAATATCATTGGGTTTTTATTTAGCCAAAGCGTACCTATTAACCACGCCTGATAAAGACTTAAGCAACACCAAAGAAGTAAAGCTGTGGAAGTCAGTACTGTCCTTGTCTTCTAGTGACCTAGCGCACATTGTGAATGAACGAAAACCTCACTTGATATGCCCACTGCCCCGCTAATTAGCAACCTCTGTATGCAGTTCTCTACTAGTAGACATTTTGCGCTCCAGCTTTTTATTCCAACTTGAGGCAGCAAAGCCCTTCTTTTTAACTGGTATTAAATATCAAAGGTTCTGCCCGTTTCCAATTTATATTTACGAATGGCTATAACTTATGCCTTCTATCGTATAAAATACGCAGACTTTTGCACTGCGACATTTTAATATCCCCTACTTTTTCAAGTTTATAATAAGCAGGCAAGCAATGGCGTGTTGTGCTCGCTACAATAAAGCGGTGCATATAGAACCTAACGACTAAGACAACAGAATTACTAGAGGATCTCCCATCATGACTCAGCAACATATTACAGTCATTCGCGGTGACGGCATTGGCCCGGATATCATCGATGCAACCACAAAAATTTTAGACAAGGTTGGCTGTAACTTCGCCTACGATTATGCCGACGCAGGACTCGTTGCTCTAGAAGAACATGGCGAATTGCTACCACAAGAGACACTCGACCTCATTGCAAAAAACAAAGTAGCACTTAAAGGCCCTCTTACTACTCCAGTAGGAGAAGGATTCACGTCTATTAACGTGAGCCTTCGCAAGCAGTTTAAACTGTACGCAAACCTTCGCCCAGTAATCTCCTTTAAAGGCACAAAAGCGCGTTACGAAGACATCGATATCATCACTGTGCGCGAAAATACCCAAGGCATGTATTCTGGTCTTGGTCAAGTAGTGTCTGAAGATGGCAACGAAGCTGAAGCCATGAGTAAGATTACACGTGACGGCGCAGAAAAAATTGTGACCTTTGCTTATGAACTTGCTCGCCGCGAAGGCAGAAAGAAGGTTACAGCGGTTCACAAAGCAAATATCTTAAAATCAACCTCTGGACTGTTCCTTAAAGTGGCCCGTGAAGTTGGTGAGCGTTATCCAGACATCGAATCAGCAGAAATGATTGTTGATAACTGCTGTATGCAGTTAGTTATGAACCCACATCAGTTCGATGTCATTGTTACGACAAACTTGTTCGGTGACATTCTTTCTGACTTATGTGCAGGACTTGTTGGCGGCCTAGGTATGGCACCTGGTGCGAATATCGGCGAAGATTGCGCCATTTTTGAAGCAGTGCACGGCTCTGCTCCTGATATTGCGGGTAAAAATCTTGCTAACCCAACATCAGTAATTCTAGCTGCAGCGCAAATGCTAGAATATTTGAACATGAGCGACAAAGCAGAAAAAATTCGCTCAGCGCTAAAAGACGTTATTGAAAGCGGCGACCGCACTACACGCGACCTTGGTGGTGAAGCGGGCACCCTTGAGTTTACTGACGCACTGATTGAACGTCTGTAAGCCCTACAGTAAGAAAACAAAAATAGCGGGCAATGCCCGCTATTTTTTATCTACTCATTCTTCACTTATACCAGTCGCATAGGTAATTACTTTAAAACCTGTACTAAAACTGGACTAGCCTAATCCCCTCAATCTCATACAATTCTTGTTGTACAAATGGTGTACACCGTTAAACAAGGAACGATGATGAAAAAAATACTACCGGGATTAATGTTACTCACCGCACTGTCACTCCACATACCTGTGGCTTACTCACAAAGCATGGATACTGACGAAGCACGACACAATACTAGCCAGTCAGTTGCCAACAAGCTTGATTTAAACGTGGCCTCACTAGCCGAATTGCAAACGCTACCGGGTGTTGGTGTATCAAAAGCCAAAGCGATTATTGATTACCGAGAGCAGGTTGGTCCCTTTTTAGAGGTCGCGCAGCTAACCGAGGTGAAGGGAATTGGTAACAAAATGCTATCGAAAATTCAAAGCTTGGTAAAAGTTAATTGAAAAACAATTTAAAAAAAATGCGCCTTTAAAAGGCGCATTTTTCATTTTTAGAGTTCTATTATTAGGCTTTGATAGTAGCTAAAAACTCTTTAAACTCTTCACCTAAAGCTGGGTGGCGTAGTGCATATTCAACATTCGCCTTCATATAACCAAGCTTGCTACCACAATCATGGCTCTTTCCTTTCATGTAGTAGGCATCTACTTGCTCTAGCTTCATTAGCGCATCGATAGCATCAGTAAGCTGAACTTCTCCACCAGCTCCTGGAGGCGTGAACTCAAGTAGATCCCAGATTTTCTCTGAAAGCACATAACGACCCACAACGGCCAAATCAGATGGTGCTTCGTCAAGTGGCGGCTTCTCTACCATTTTGTGAATTTTCGCTGACTCACCTTGAGTAATAGACGCGCCATCTAGGTCTGCGATACCAAATTTAGAAATATCTTCCTGTGCAACCTGCTCAACCATAACTTGGCTAACTCGGCTTGTATTAAACTTAGCCACCATATCGGCAAGGTTGTCTTTCTTAGGGTTGCTCGCAGCATCATCAATGATGACGTCAGGTAACACAACTGCAAACGGTGCATCGCCTATAAGAGGACGAGCGCAAAGTACCGCGTGGCCTAGGCCATTCGCAACACCTTGACGAATTTGCATAATAGTTACATCTTTAGGGCAGATAGACTGTACTTCTTCAAGCAGCTGTCGCTTTACACGCGCTTCTAACGTAGCTTCTAGTTCAAAAGAGGTATCGAAGTGGTTTTCAATGCTGTTCTTACTTGCATGGGTAACGAGAATAATCTCTTTTATACCTGCTGCAACACACTCGCTCACTACATACTGAATTAGAGGCTTATCAACAACTGGAAGCATTTCCTTCGGTATTGCTTTCGTGGCAGGTAGCATCCGTGTTCCTAACCCTGCTACTGGAATTACTGCCTTTTTTACCTGACTCATAGTCTATATCCTTTTGATTCAAATTCTTCGACGGTCTCTTTACACAGCTCTTATTAGGAGTTTGTACTTTGGGTAAGCACGTCGGCTTGTGGAATGAGATGCAATCGATGTTCCAACTAACACACTTTGAGCATAAAGAATGATTAATGCCCAAATTATAAATTTTTTCGGTTTTTCAGCACCAAAGTTGTGACGGTATGATATCTCACGCACCAATATGGTGAAAGAAAAGATCTTTTTTTCATCACAGGTTTTCAGTTTTATTAAGCGTTGTCCTTATTTCAAAGGGCCGTAGTTCTTTTTGATGCCGTCTCTGAGCCCTTTACGCATGAACTGACCTCGCTCTTGTCCATTTTCAAAAACGAAACGATTCACAATGTAACGCAATGGTATTGCGAAAAGATGACGACATTTCCAATAAATGGGGACATAGCGCCGGCGACTTAAAATAAGTACATTTCTCAACTGGTAGTACAGCCTTACAGGCGTTCCTTGTTTAAAGGTTATGCCAAGTACTTTAACTCTATCGTCGCCTTGTCTGTGTGGCATGCTGACTAATTGAGATTGATAAACCTTTAGGCCCTTACGCTTTGCTCGCCAACACCACTCATGATCGACCCCGTCTATAAACAATGCAGACTCTTTCTCACCCACCTTCTCAAATGCCTGTTGAGAAATGAGCATACCGGAGGCTATTATCTGCTTAACTTCTTTTAGCCCTAACGATATCTGCTTACCTTTTTGAATCACTCCTTCCTGCACCGTGTTACTGAATTGGCAGTGAATAGCTGGGCCTATAGCAGCAACAGGACTTACTTTTTCAAGCGCTATGAACTGCTTATACAGTGAGGCTGCGATAACAGGTGAGAAGCTACTGTCTTGATCGAGAAGAAAACAATAGCCGATTGATTGAGAAAACAGTGCACGTAGACCGATATTTTGCGCCTCAGCAATGCCCAGGTTTGACGGATAGTGGGAATAGATGCAGTTGCTAGCTAAATCTAACTGAGTAGGATGAGGGGAGTTATCGACAATGGCTATCTGCCAATCATCGCTAGCAAACTCATCAATCAGATGATTTACATGCTCCACGTCGGGGTTGTAAAGAATAACGACAATGCCAATACTCAATGCTTACCAAACCTTTCAAGTAGATGCCTATCTAGCTTATAAGCTAACTTCACTAATTTGCCGGGCATCAGTCGTAATGCCAGCACACCAAAGGCATAGGCCACATTATACAGTGAATACTGCTTTAATTTTATGATGGCGTATATTCGTGCTTTGAATTCGTTTAAGGACTTACTGAGACCTCGGCGTTTATAAAAATTATTCACACGGCGAAATTTTAACAAACGATCTTTTAAATTTCTGAAAACGTATCCTTCAGACGCGAGCTTTATCCAGAAAAAATAGTCTTGGGTATTCATCAAACTGCTGTCGTATCGGTACCCGTCTCTAAATACGTTATATCGAATCACCACCGTTGGGTGATTAAGCGCGCAGCGGCGGGGCAGTATTCTTGCAATTTGCTTATGAGAGGCAGGCATTACTCGCGCTCCCACTTTAACACCGTGTTCGTTAACCTCAGTTAACCCTGTACCTAACACCGCAATATAGCTGTGTCTTCTCATATAAGACACTTGACGGGAAAGACGATTAGGCTCAGATATATCGTCTGCATCCATTCGCACGAAAAATTGAGGTTCAAAGGTAAGGCCGAATTCTGCTGCTGAATTCATGCTGCTCGCAAGACCTACATTATCTGAATTTTGTGCAACAACAATTCTGCTATCCCGCTTTGACGCATCTAACACCGTATTCAAAATTATCTTAGGAACCGAACCGTCAACAACAATGACAAACAAAAAGTCGCGATAATCCTGCGTGGTAATACTGCTCATGGCTTCTTCCAACCACACTACATTGTCCGCATGATAAACGGCCATAGCGACGATAGTTTCTACACGTTTTTTTTGATTGTTATTAGAAAGAATAGAAAATTGATTATTCAAATAGATTACCGATTGTGACGTGTGCAGACAAAGAGAGGCGTAAATAATGCGCTTCTTCACAATATCTTACAGAGAAATGCTGCTGGCATCTACGCATTTCAGTTCTGCATATTCTTCATCATTGCGAATAAGTTGAGGACTTCTTGAGAGCTAGGTTGTCACGCGCTTTATAAATCGCAGGACATTCCAAATATTTTGAATAACGAAACTGTAAACCACAAGCAGTGCCATGAACCCCCAGAACATAATTGCTTCCGAGACTTGATAGACTTCACCCAGTATTCCAACTGCACAGAAACACGCGCCTAATGCTAAAATAGCAATAAGGGATTTTCTGCTGCTAAGGCCCGCTCGCATAAAAATATTGTGAAGGTGTTGTCTGTCTGGCCGCAACATGGATTGCCCTTTTCTTGCACGACGATACATGATGGCTGCCATATCCATTAGAGGGAGACCTATAAGCCAAACCGCAGTAATTGGTCTAAACGCGGCTCCTTCTCCTTGAGTATGATCAACCAATAACCAGACAATGGTGAGACCCACAAACATACTGCCAGAGTCGCCCATGAAAATTTTGTTGCCCTTAAAGCCTTTCCAGCTGAGATTAAACGCTAAAAACGGAACAATTGCGGCGACAATGATAAGCGGTTCCATGATAGCAACACCATTACCCGTTGCGATTAGAAAGCCAACCAACGTTAATAGAATGACTAAACTCATTCCAGCGGCTAGCCCATCGATACCATCAATCATATTAAACGCATTGATAACGCCGACCACACATACAATAGTGAAGAAATAACCTCCGATACCGAGAAATACTTCCTCAGCCCCTAGAATGCTACCTAAAGAGGTAATGTAATTTTGCGCACTCCACGCCATGATAGACGCGACTCCAAACTGACACATAAGTCGGCCTTTGGCACTTAAGTCAAACCTATCGTCTAACATGCCAAGCAAAACAACAAAAGCAGAAGCGGTAAAGAACAGTGGATTGTTTTTCATCCACACATCGGTTGCAACACTTGCAACCAGCACGGCCATAAAAATAGCAACGCCGCCCGTTAAAGGCACTATTCCGGCATGACGCTTTCTCGCTGTGGGTTGATCAACCAAGCCAAACTGATGCGCAAGCGGAGTCATCACAACTAATAGAATAAGCGCAACAATAAATGCAGTGAAAAGCGGCACAAACTGCAGGTGAGCTAGCATAAAAAGCACAATTCCTCGTTACCTCTGCTGGTTTGCGAAAACCCAACACAAGTCGTATTTGTTATTGGTAAATATCTCAACTTTAGTTCCATGTAAAACAACAATCTTTTCCCTAATTACAACAGGACTAAACGGCCTATATTGCTCCGTCATTGTGCGATTCATCATGCCCAATGATATAAAACATTTGTCTAAGTAACCACCCTAGCTTGTAAAAAAAAGTATCTGTAACTTGTCGCTCTTTCACTACTTTCATTTCATAAAACGCAATATGCGAACGCTTCCCTCGTTAATTCAATGATAGCGACGACTCTGCCGACCACCATATACATTAATTCAAGCCGCCAAAATGATACAAGCTGCTTCTTTTACTCTTTCTTCACTTGCAGTGACTCCTTTAAGAATCGCTTTTTAAATGCACTGCTAAACATTCTTTAAAAACTACTGGCGCAAACACATTAGCTTAAATCTGATAAGCAATAATTGTGCAAATGTGTAAATTCTAAGCAACCAAACTAATTTTTCGTGAAGCTTTAGATATCGAAAATAGTCGCTTTATATAGGGGTAAAACAGCGAGTCGCAGTATATAGCATCAAGTATCCAAACACTTTTATTTGTTGCGCAGTGCATTACACATATCCACGATCACGCTTTTAATAAATCTTGTGTTATCCTATCGCCAAATTGCTACACGGATATGAAAGCGAATGTTAAAACACATCACCTATTTTTTCTCTGCTGTCACCGTAATGATGGGCGTAACAGGTTGTACCAATACCCCCACCGTTACCAAAGCTGACATACCATTGGTTCATTCTTCTCTAGCTTATTCGCTAAATAGTACCACTGCACTGACTATCAATATTCCAAGAGCGAATATGCTTTTTGATACTAATGACTCAATACCGATAACCTTTGACGGCGTTCGCTATCAGTCAACAGAGCGGTATATTTCAGCCACTGGCAATAAATGTATAAGATTCGTGTTAAGCGATAGCAGTAAAGAGGCAGTGCCTAACGCTACTCGTAAGAAAATTACGTCATGCGAACGAGATGGTGTGTGGGTTTTAATAAACCCACTTGTCGGAACCACTAACATGGAAGGCGTTTAATTAAGATGATGGCTCATAACGTGATTAAGCTTAAACAATCTCTGGCGGTTGCATTACCGCTTCTTATTACATTTCTAGTTTTTAGTAACAACGCACATAGTCAAAGCGCTGAACAGATAGAACAGCTAAGACAGCGAGCTCAGCAAACGAACAGCTCGTCCGCAGGAACGTCGGCAGTATCTCCACTTAATATTTCAAGCCAACGAACGCTACCTGGGGCAACACAATCTGGCAGCGCTGTCGGGCAGTTTTCAACCCAACCCAGGAATGGCGTTTCTTTGCCGGGTGAGCCCACCATAGATACCGTATTCCCTCTACAAACAGCGATGGAAAACCCGCCTTTTGCGGCTAATCTGTTCATCGGTGGATTTGAGTCAGAGCGTACCTCTGGAATGAATGACAACTATCTTGTAGCGCCGGGAGATAAAATTTCAATTTGGCTGTGGGGCGCAGTTAATTTTTCAGATGTGGTCACTGTGGATAATCAGGGCAACATTTTTATTCCAAATATTGGACCGATTCGTATAGCGAATACGCCAGCAGGCAGTGTTAATCAAACGGTAACTGGTAAAATACGCCAGGTCTATACTAATGACGTTAATGTGTATGTGAACCTTCTTACGACTACTCCTGTCTCGGTTTACGTTTCAGGACCAGTGTTGCGGCCGGGACAATACGCTGGACTCGCTTCTGATAGCGTACTCTACTTTCTAAAAAGAGCGGGCGGTGTTGATTTTCAGCGCGGCAGCTTTAGGCAAATAGATGTACTACGCGATAATAAAGTGGTAGCAAGTGCAGACCTTTATGCCTTTTTTAGAAGCGGAAAGCTTCCTTCGCTGTCGTTTAAAGACGGCGATACCATATTAGTGCACCCAATTGGCAACACTATTACCGTTGAAACCGGTGCGCGAAATAGCTTCACATTTGAATTTTTAAATGAAGAGCTAAATGGTGAAGCCGTCAACTACTTTGCTCGTCCAGGTGAGTTTGCGTCTCACGCTTCAGTAGCAGGCGTAAGGGGAGACAAACAATATGCTAGATATTTAAGTATAGAGGAGTTCTCTACCTTAACGCTACGTGCAGGGGATACGGTAGAGTATGTTGCCGATAACGAACCGCAAATATATCGCATAAACGTTGCCGGAGCCTTTTCAGGCGCCTCACAAATTATGATCGACAAGGGCACTCGCTTGCTTGACGTGTTAGATCATATCGAAGCCGACACCGCCTTATCAGACACTCAAAATATCTTTTTATTAAGAGAAAGCGTGGCAATAAAGCAAAAAGAAATCATTGAAGAAGGCCTACAACGTCTTGAACGCAGCATGTATACCGCACCAATTAGCTCAACGGGCGAAGGTGCTATACGCGCTCAAGAAGCACAGCTAGTCGCTGATTTTATTGCTCGCGCTAGGCAAGTCGAGCCTCAAGGAAGGGTGGTAGTTTCTGAAAACGGTGACATCGCCAATATTCTTCTTGAACCGAATGACACTATTGTTATCCCGGAAGTCACTGACCTAGTACATGTTGGCGGTGAAGTACTATTGCCTCAATCTATTGTATTTAACCCTGAAGCCACCACCGAAGACTACTTGGCGTGGGCTGGCGGATTTACAGAACGAGCGGAAGATGAGCGCATCTTAATTGTACGTAAAAATGGTAACGTCACATTTAGCAACTTAAATGGCAACTTGTTATCGGGTGCAGAAAGTCAACTAGAGCCTGGCGATCAAATTATTGTATTACCTGCTATCGATACTAAATTGCTTCAAGCGGTCAAAGATATCACACAAATCGTCTTCCAAGTTGCGGTTGCCGCCAACGTGGCGACTAACTAATAATGGTCACGTTTAAAGAACAGCTTTATGCATGGAGAGGCGTAATCTTTGCGCTTTTCCTTCGTGAGTTGCAGAGTAAGTTTAACGATAAATTTGGATTGGGCTGGGCATTTTTAGAGCCTTTCGTGTTCATTCTTGCCCTGTCTTTTTTTAGAAGCTTATTGAATGATGGCGATGTGCATTCCATACCCTTGTTCATCTTTATGATGATTGGGCTTATGGGCTTGCAAACATTCACTACATTGATGAATGGAGTATCTACTTCAATCCGCAGGAATAAACCTCTTTACGCATTTCGTCAAGTTCAGCCTATGGCTGCTATTATCACAGCTGGCTTTTTGGAAACTGCGATAAAAACAATTGTCGTGTTTTTGCTTATTATCGCACTTTACCTTTTAGATGAAACCTTTGTGATAAATGAACCTCTGCTGTTAATCACTCTTTTCATCCTGCTTTGCATTTTCGGCACGTCCATTGGCCTTTGTTTTGCTATAGCAACAGCTTTTGTTCCTGAAGTCGATAAAATAAAGTCAATGTTATCGAGACCATTGCTTTTTATATCATGCGTATTTTTTAGTCTCAAAGACGTTCCGGAAGAAGTATGGCCTTATCTAACCTGGAATCCACTAGTTCATTTCAATGAACTAGCTCGTTACGCCTGCTTTGAATCTTACGGGCAAGATGGCGTCTCATTAAGTTTCATTATCAAAGTCACTCTGTCATTTTTGTTCCTAAGTCTTTCGATGTACCACATCACATGGAAAAGAGTGTTGTCTAGATGATAAAGATTGAAAACTTAACCAAAAGCTACCCGAGTAAAATGGGGCCGCAGTACATTTTTAAGAATTTAAACTTCGATTTTCCAAGCGAAGATAATGTGGCCATTTTAGGTAAAAACGGGGCAGGTAAATCTACACTCTTCCGAATGCTCGCTAAAAGTGAATACCCAGACAGAGGTCGCGTTGTCACTAACAAAGCCATGTCTTGGCCAGTGGCACTGGCAACTGGCGTTCACCCACAAATGACCGGACGTGAGAATACGCGCTTTGTGGGCAGGATTAACAATGTTCGCTCTCTTCCAGAGTATGAAGAAAAGGTCCAGGAATTTGCCGAGTTAGGCAATCGATTCGACCTTCCTGTTCGCACCTACTCTTCGGGTATGCGCGCCAAGCTTGTGTTTGCATGCTGTATGAACATTGATTTTGATATTTACCTTATCGATGAAGCGACGTCCGTTGGCGACCCACTTTTTCGTAAAAAAGCCCGGCTCTCATTAAAAGAAAAAAGTAAACAGGCCGGCGTCATTATGGTGAGCCATGAGTTAGATCAAATCCGAGAGTTTTGTACTTCAGCCGTCATCATTGATGATGGAAAGCTCACATATTATAAAGATCTTGAAGAAGGCATCGACGTGTACACGCAGGATGCGGACAATAAGAAATCACTTAAATAGGTTTAACACCGTGGAAAAATCTCTTACACAGCTAAACACTCTTCTTAAACAGAATAAAACCGCACTGCTTATTCTGCCATGGGTACTTTATGCCTTTTATCTTATCGTTTGGGCAGCGCCTCAGTATGAAAGTCAAAGTCAGTTAATTGTAAAATCTAGTGATGGTGGCAGCAGTTTCGACCCATCTTCTCTTCTTATGGCAGCTGGCGTATCAGGTGGAAGCAGTAATGAAAGCTCCTTAGTAGAAGCCTATATCCAGTCTGCCGATATGATTAAGTATCTAGACAGCACTATTCAATTGCGTGACCACTACACCTCCGATGAGGCAGACATGTTCAGCGGTCTATCCTCAGAGCATAAACAAGAAGACTTTTATCAGTTTTACCTTAACCATGTTGACGTAAGTGTTGATTCTACTTCTTCGGTGATTACATTGCGTACCCGTGCGTTTAATGCTGAGTATGCACAAGTAATTAACCAGGCTATTGTAGAAAAAGCTGAACAATTTATTAATACTATCAATAACAACTTAGCTAAATCTAAACTGGTATTCGCGAAAGGCGAGCACGAAATTGTGGAGCAAAAACTTCAAAATGCGAAAACAGAGATTTTGGGCTTTCAGTCAAAATATAATGTTTTAGACCCCACCGCCGAAGGCGCAGCTTTTCAACAGATAGCTTTTTCTCTTGAAGCGACACTTGCGCAGAAAAAAGCGGAACTGAGCACCATGGCCACAATGATGTCGAACATGGCCCCAGAGGTAATTAATATAAAGCGGGAAATTAGTGCGCTACAAAAAGAAGTAGAAAAACAGAAAGAAAAAATCAGCACTACCGAAGGACCGGGGCAAAGCCTTTCTGTGAGTGAGTTAATGGCACAATACAGCAATTTGCAAGTTCAGCTACAGCTGGCCATTCAGGCGTATTCATCTTCTTTAATCACGCTCGAAAATGCTCGGGTTGAAGCTTATCAAAAACTACAGCATTTGGTGACAGTGGAATCATCCACCCTACCCGATGACAATTCCTACCCCACTATTTTGTATAATCTCGTCCTTTTCGGCGTAGCGCTACTTTTACTGTATGGCATTGCACGCATCATAGTAGCAACGATTCGAGAGCTGTAATTTTTACGAAGAATAAAGATAAATGTCATCCGGCCACTATTGCTCAATGTTGTTCAATACTTGGTCGGTTGACACTTGGCTTTCGAAGTTTGCACGCGAAATCTTGTGTCTTATCGCCACCTCTAGTATAAGAAGTTATCCGTATTCGGACCATTATCAAAGAGCCGACCAATATAGAGCTCTACAATAACAACCATAAGCAATGTGGAATTAAAAAATAATTATGAAACCATCTATCGATACAAGCTTTTTCGGTCATCCAGGGGGCCTAAGAACGCTTTTCTTCACTGAAATGTGGGAACGCATGAGTTATTACGGCATGCGCGCCCTGCTCGTACTTTTTATGACAGCAAGCCTTCAAACCCAAGGACTTGGATTAACCGTAGCGACAGCGGGTGCAATTTATGGCTTATACACCGGTGCCGTTTACTTTCTTGGCTTACCCGGTGGTTGGTTAGCTGACAGACTAATTGGCGGTAAGCAAGCTGTTTGGTATGGCGGCCTTATTATCTTTGCAGGGCACGTAGTACTTGCTATTGATTTGCAGAACCTATTCTTCGTTGGTCTAATTTTAGTGGCATCAGGAACTGGGTTACTCAAACCTAATATTTCTGCCATGGTCGGTCAGCAGTATGGGGAAGACGACGGTCGCCGTGATAGTGGCTATGCCCTTTATTACATGGGTATCAATATTGGCTCTTTGATTGCGTACTTAGTCACTGGCTACCTTCAAGAAAACTGGGGCTGGCACTACGCCTTTGGCGCCGCTGCGGTAGGTATGGCAATTGGTCTAATTCAATACTATCTCTCTAGCCGTACGCTTTCAGCGGAATCGGTGGCCCCGGCAAATGCCTATCAAGGTGTAGCCAGAAAACGAGCGTGGACAGGTGTACTTGTGGTTGTTGCGGCAGCGATTGCAGTCATCATCATGGCTCACATGGGTAGCATTGTTATCGAACCTATCGCGCTTGCACAAAAAGTGGCTATCTTCTTTACTGCTATTTTCTTTTTATATTTCGGCTTTATCTATTTTAAAGGCGACTTATCAGAAAACGAAAAAAGACGCATGTGGGCGCTGTTCTTAGTGTGTGTAGCCTCGGCATGTTTTTGGTCTGGTTTTGAACAAGCGGGCTCTTCACTTAATTTGTTTGCCCAGAATTATACCGACCGTGTGTTAAGCGATGGTTCCTTCCTTACCTCTTGGTTTGGTATGTCTGCTATACCTACGGTGTGGTTCCAGCTGTCAAATTCACTGTTTATCATCATACTATCGCCGTTTTTTGCCGCGCTTTGGATAAATCTTGCAAAGCGTATGATTGACCCGTCTTACACCATTAAATGTGCTGTCGGTATCATCATTATGGCGTCGGGCTTCTTAGTTATGTTCATGGCATCACAATATGCCGCACAAGGCCTAAAAGTTGCGCCTATGTGGTTGGTAACTACATACTTCCTACATACAGTGGGCGAGCTATGCTTAAGCCCTGTGGCGCTAAGTGCGGTCAGTAAACTGTCGCCTAAACGTTTTGCTGGACAAATGATGGGTGTATTCGTATTGACCTATTCAATTGGTAACATCATTGCCGGTCTTCTTTCTGGTAATTTCGACCCGGAAAATGTAAAAGAAATGCCTAATCTTTATCTACAGATAGCCTTATTCAGCATTGCTGTAGGTATTGTGATTGCCCTTCTTAGCGTTAAATCACGCTTCTGGGAAAAAGCTGGGATCCAAGAAAAAACGTAGAAGTTGATTATGTTTTCTTAGGTTAAAGCAGTTTTATTTTTACGCTGTTTTAACTAGTAGAATATTGACCTACAATAACCGCCGTTATAGTTGTATTTCGGCGGTTTTTTATTGGGAGCGAACTGTAAGAGCGTGCTCATCTTTGCTTTACAACAAAGATGAGCACGTCTTAGTTACAAATAAGCTTTTTATTGAGAGTAATGATGACGTTTTATTTTTCTACACGTAATATCCCTGCGCTACAAGGTTTACCCTTAGCCGAGCGAGCTCGTTTGCTTGACCAAGCATCAAAGCGTCTTTCCGTACCAGAGAAAACGCTATTGAATGTGTTGAAGCTACTCGTTATTGTGCCTGTTTTTGCCTTTATTCTTCAAACGGCCACAAATTGGACATCGCTACTGTGGGCATTTGTGGTATTTTTATTTTATCCGTTGGTGATAAAGCCTATCCAATACTCCCTATGCGCTAAATACATAGTGCAACCGTCAAGCAAGGAAAATGAATGAAAACCATCTTAGTTACTGGTGGGGCGGGTTACATCGGTAGCCACACCGTTCTACAGCTTCTCGAACAAGACTACGGCGTCGTTGTACTCGATAACCTATGTAATGCCAGTCCTGAGTCGTTAAGACGGGTTGAAGGCCTTACTGGGAAGTCAGTTACGTTTGTACAAGGTGATATCCGCGACACCGCCGTTTTAGATGATATTTTTAGTGAGCACAGCATTTTTGCCGTTATTCATTTCGCCGGACTTAAAGCGGTAGGTGAATCGGTGGCTAAGCCGTTATCTTATTACGAAAATAATGTGTACGGCACGCTAACGCTATGTAAGGCAATGCAAAAACACAATGTGAAGAACATTGTTTTTAGCTCATCAGCCACTGTATACGGCGACCCTGCATCCCTTCCTCTTAGTGAAGATATGTCGACAGGTCACCCAACAAACCCTTACGGCATGTCAAAACTGATGGTCGAGCACATGCTTAGCGACCTTTATGGGTCAGACAACGAGTGGAACATTGTGTTGCTGCGTTATTTTAATCCGGTAGGCGCACATAAATCTGGTCAAATTGGTGAAGATCCTAACGGGATCCCAAACAACCTGATGCCATACATCTCTCAAGTTGCCACGGGGAAACTTCAGCAGCTTAGCGTATTTGGCGATGACTACGACACCGTTGACGGAACGGGTGTGAGAGATTACATCCACGTTGTCGATTTAGCGAACGGCCACTTGAAAGCGCTAGACAGACTCAATCTTAATATGGGATTAGATAAGTATAATCTCGGCACGGGTCAGGGTTATTCTGTGCTAGAAATGATAGCAGCATTTGAAAAAGGTTCTGGCAAAAAGGTGCCTTACAAGGTTGCACCGAGACGAAGTGGCGATGTAGCGGCCTGTTATGCTGACCCCACAAAGGCAGCCCAAGAATTAAATTGGAATGCAGATAAAGGATTAGAAGATATGTGTGCCGACACGTGGAATTGGCAGTCGCAGAACCCAACAGGCTATCCGAAAGATTAACCAGCATTTAGACAAGTTTAAAAGCAAAAACCTAAGCACTATGAAGTGACCCCCAGTAGTTGGACATTCCAACTACTGGGGGTCTTTTTATTTTTCTCTAGCGTGTAGCGTTGCTAAAAGTAAGCTTTTATTGCCTATGCGCCCGAGGGCGTTGAATGCCCTTTAATTATCTATAATATCGCCATCTTCTGACGCTTTAGCTTTATCACTTTGCTCGTCATCTTCGCTTTCCTCTTCTTCATATTCGTAATCATCGAAGCTTGAATCTTCTAGCATGGCCTCAAAGTCAGCGAAATCATCTAGCTGCTTTTCATCAATAGCCTTGTCGCCGCTTTTACCATCGGTAACGCGAAACGCTAGGTTTTCGAAATAGGCGTTTTTGATAAACGCATAATCGTCCACCGACTGCTCGAGCTGCGCTTCTTGTGCCATTAATTGAGCACGAGTTTCAAGTAGAGACACCACGTAGCGAGCGATGAAAAAATTGCTGGCAATAACCGCCATGGGGTATACCGTGCCATCAACAAATTGACCTGTGAAACTTCTCGGGTCGTTTGGCCCCAACACCGGCAGCATCATAAAGGGCCCTGTATCAACACCCCATACGCCTAACGTTTCGCCAAACTCCTCATCTTTGCGAGATATGCCAATGTTCTCAGCAACATCGATAGTACCAAGTAAGCCAACGGTAGAGTTTAATAGAAAACGGGCTAAGCTGTCTAAACCATCGTCCACCTTGCCCTGAAACACATTGTTCATAAAGTTAGCTGGTTCTTGTAAGTTACGTGAGGCATTAAGTAAGCCAGTTCTTGCAAACTGAGGCATCACTGTCACGTAACCAACGGTCAGAGGGCGCACAATGTAGGCATCAAGTACTTCCCAGTTAAAATCCCACATTAGACGGTTTACTGGTTCAAGAGGGTCTCTTGGATCTGATGAGTCCACCTGTGTGCTGTTTGTTGAAACCGCTGAAGTTTGTTGAGATGCGTTATTTGTTGCACATCCACCTAACAGGCTGCTTATGACTAAAGCGCCAGCGACCAGTTGCCTGGTTATATCCATTACTACAATTCCTTATTTATGATGACGGTTAACTCAGGCATTTGCCCTTGTTTAACCTGCGCTGAGGTACTGCCCTGCCACTCGCCTGATGAAATAGAAACATCCCCATCGATAGACAGCCTTGCTGTGATGGTGATGTCAGAAAGCGAGCCTAAAGTGTATTGCGGCATCATTGCGTTTTTATTGCTAAGTGTCACCACCGCAGGCATAGCACCAATGGGCATTTTTACTACAGCAGCAGGCATTCTATTTTCTGATAGAGCATCTTGTGCAAATACGATGAGAAAGCCCTCTTTGGGCGCTTTTACCTTCGCCTCTTCGGACAATTCAACATTGATAGCAAAGCCAGTTTTAACTTTTGATGGTTCTGATAACGCAGTGTCTGGCATATTGCTTGATTCACCTGGTGCCAACATGTTGCCGTCAGTGCTACCATCAGTACTGCCAGTCAGCTGAGCCATACCACTAGCTCGCGCTTCAAGCTCAGCAATACGAACCGTTAGACGTTGCTGCATATCACTGCCATTGGGAAGCTTATCTTTCACTTGAGCATAATAACGTTTAGTCTGCGCTAAATCACCTACTTGTGCAGATACCACGGCCATCATTAAAGCAAGATTGTCGTTATCTGGAGTGTTAGCTAACAAGCCGTTTAATATAGCCTGTGCCCTTTGAAGATTATTCACATCACCGGTGGTCATCAACGCCTGCGCAAGCGTAATTTTGTGACCACTGTTGGCAGGAGCCAAAACAGTAGCTCTATCGATAGCCTCTATCGCCTGCACCTCTTGCCCTATACTTAGCATCAAACGACCTAAATACATCCATCCAGTATCGTCACTCGGGTCGTCACGAAGGCGCTGGCGAATAGCGAGGGCTAAATCAGCAATATCCTGCTGAGTCAGGCTGTTCGCATTGCCGTTCGCAAGTTGCTGACTCAATTGAGGCAGCGCAGCAATTGCATCCGTCGAGCGCTTGACTTGGCTCATTTGATTCACTTGAGAGTAAACCACGGCGCCGCAAATTAGGGCAATTAACCCACCCACAATCAGCACAAGAGGCGCAGTGCCGGTTTTCTTTGCTGTAAAAGCACTCTCGTCAACAAGGGCAATTTTTAACTCGTCCACCGCTTGGCGTTTGTCTATTTCGCTAATTAGCCCTTCTTTTACTTCGCGCTCCAACTCTAACAGGCGCTGTCTAATAATTTGCGTATTGCTCAGGCTATCTCGTTTTGCATGATTTTTATTGCGTAAAAACGGAAATGCGATAATTAAAAGAACGAGGGTAATAAGCCCAGAAACAATTAAATAAAACTCAGACCAACTCATTCTTTATCTTGCTCCAACATTGCATCGGCTTTGGCTAATTTTGCTGCCATGTCCTCAGGCGGTGAGGCTGACTTGCGTCTAACGATAAATAGTAAAGCGATAAAAACAAACAACACCGGCACAGCCCATAGCCACATGGTAGCGATTGTCACCGGTGGCTGATAGTGAACAAAGTCCCCGTAGCGCGTTTTCATATAATCAATAACTTGTGCTTCAGTTTTGCCCTGTTTAAGAAGGGTATATACTTTGCGGCGCATATCATGAGCGATCATAGCGTCACTATCCGCTATGTTTTGATTTTGACACATTGGGCAGCGTAGTTCCGCAGTCAACGTTAAAAACGCCGCTCGTTGCTCTGGTGTTTCAAATGAAAAGTTATCTTCTGCTGCATAGAGGGTACTAGCAAAAGCCAGCGCGCTTATCATTAAAGCGCTTGATATGAAGGGTCTTAATCTCAAGGCAATGAGCAACGACGTTATACACTGGCGCATTACTTTACCTCCGCGCTAATAGTTTTAGCGTTTGCGTTGGTACTAGTACTTGTCTTGTCACTATCAAACTTACCCGCCGGTGCATCTCTCACTAACCGATTGTAAAGGGGGCCCACTTTGTTTTTCCAAACCCGCTCGTTAATGTCACCAATATGATGCATCCGGATAACGCCCTGGGCATCAATAACAAAATGCTCTGGTGCGCCGGTAACGCCTAAATCTAGTGATGTATCGCGATACACATCAAAAATATTAAACGCATACGGATTGCCGTATCGGCTCAACATGGATGTCACTTCTTGTTGAACACGGTTAAGCGTCTTAGTGCCAAAATCTGGATCTAAATCTTGGTCAAAATAGAGACCGACAATATGAACGCCTTTCTCATTTTTCAGCTCAGTCAAATAAGGCATTTCAACCGCGCACGTTACGCACCATACGCCCCACACATTTAATAGCGTCACCTGTCCTTTTAAACTTTCTGGGGTATAGGTTATGTCTGGCTGCATAAGATCTGGTAGTGAGAACGCTGGCAGTACTTTATTCTTCACCTGAGAATCTAGTTCTCGAGGGTCTGAAAACAGCCCTTTGAATAAAAAGACAACCAGCAATAAAAATAATACCAGTGGAATCACGACTAAACGCGCATTCTTCATATTGCATTCCCTTCAGGTTTATCTGTCGCGCTTCTACTCAATACCGCTTTTACTTTCTTCACTTTCGCAATTCGGTAGCGCTTGTCACTAATTGACAGTACGCCGCCCAGCGCCATTACCACCGCACCAGCCCATAGCCATATAACAAACGGTTTAATGTATATCCGTATTGCCCAAGCCCCATTATCTAATGGCTCGCCCATGGCGATAAACACATCTCGTGTAATTGTAGAGTGAATTGCAGCCTCGGTCATCGGCATACGCTGCACGGTGTAAAGACGCTTTTCAGGCTCAAGCCTAACGACTTTCTCGCCGTTTTTATACACATCAAAAACGCCAGCGTCGGCATTATAATTTGGTCCGTCGGCGCGCTTTACATCAGTAAAAGTAAAGTCATAACCACCTAAACTCACTGTTTCGCCAACATCCATACGGATATCACGCTCCAGCTCATAATTAGACACGAGTGTGATACCAATAATTGAAATAGCAAAACCAACATGACCTAGTACCATACCCCAGTGGCTAGGCGTCAGTTTTTTAAGCGATGTCAGTGTGCTTATGTCACTGGGCATTGAGGATACCCGCTGAATAACTTCTTGCACCGTCATCACCAAAATCCAAAACACCAGTACCATACCAAGCACACCCATGTAGCTTGGCGTGTCGTAGGCGAAGTTCACAAGTATGCCTGCACTTAGCGCAATGCCCAGCGCTATAAGCAACTGTTTTTTAAGCTCGCTGGCTTTTTGATGCTTCCAACGGGTAAGCGGCCCAAGGCCAAGAATAAGCACAAAAGGAACGATAAGCAGCGTAAACATTTGATTGAAAAACGGTGCGCCAACCGAAATACTGCCCAACCCCAACTCTTTATGCACAAGTGGGAATAGAGTCCCTAGCAACACCACTAGCGTTGCAGCACAGAGGAAAACGTTGTTTCCCATTAATAACACTTCACGTGAGAAAGCTTGATATCTGCCCGGGCTTTTTAGTGACGCAGCACGCATTGCGTAGAGCAGTAAACCAAAACCACTGAGCACAATAAGAATACCGAGAATAAATAAACCTCGGGTGGGATCGCTTGCAAAGGAATGCACAGACACAATAACGCCAGAGCGAACCAAAAAGGTGCCAAGTAAGCTCATGCTAAATGCAGCAATGGCCAACAAAACCGTCCAAGACTTAAAGGCTTTGCGCTTTTCAGTTACTGCTAAGGAGTGCATTAATGCGGTACCTACTAGCCACGGCATGAAAGACGCATTTTCTACTGGGTCCCAGAACCACCAGCCGCCCCAGCCAAGCTCGTAGTAAGCCCACCAGCTACCCAGTGCAATGCCAACGGTGAGAAATGCCCATGCAGCAATCACCCAAGGACGAGACCACCGAGCCCACGTGGAGTCGAGTTGTCCTGAAATTAGCGCTGAGATTGCGAATGCAAACGCCACAGAAAATCCTACATATCCCATGTACAGCATAGGAGGATGGATAATCATGCCAAAGTCTTGCAGCAGCGGATTGAGATCTCGCCCATCAACAGGAAAGAACGGCAGCATGCTGTTGAACGGGTTTGACGTTAGCAGCATAAACAAGTAGAAACCGATACCGATCATTCCCAGCACCGATAGGACTCGAGCTACCATAGCAAGGGGGATCCCTCGGCTAAATATAGCCACTGCAACAGTCCATAGCGACAGCATCAATACCCACAATAAAAACGAGCCTTCATGGCCACCCCATACCGCTGTGATTTTAAAGTAGATAGGCAGTTTGCTGTTCGAGTGTTGGGCAACGTATTCAACGCTAAAGTCATCGGTAACAAAAGCATACGTCAAGCATACGTAGGCAATGAGCGTAAAAACAAATAGGCCAATCGCTAACGGCTTCGCCGTTGCCATCAAGGTTTCATGTTGACGGTGAGCGCCCCAAAGCGGATATACCGCCAACAAAATGGATAGCACTAACGCCAGTGTGAGCGCTATATTACCAATTTCAGGTATCATAACTTACTGCCCCTCATTCATGCTCGTGGTTGAATCTGCCTTTGAAGACTTATTGCCCGACACACCGCTTTCGTAAAGGCTTTTCTCATAAGAGCTAGCCTCATAGGATTTGTCGTTATAAGAGCTGGCGTCTGAAGAACCGTAACCTGGTTTATTTTCAGGCTTAACGTGTTTTATCCCCTTCATTTTTTCTGCCAATTCAGGCGGCATATACTCTTCATCGTGTTTTGCCAGTACTTCCTGAGCATTTATCTGTCTTGAGTCTGTTAATACACCCGTTGCCACTATGCCCTGACCCTCCCGAAATAAATCCGGTAAAATACCGGTAAAAGTCACCGTGACAGCAGGGCCTGTATCTACAAGGTCGAAACTGACCGCTAAACTATCTGGGTCGCGGCTTACCGTTCCTGGCACCACCATTCCGCCAATACGCAAACGCTGTCCTACCTGTGGCTTTAGTCCATTTTTACCCTCGATGATTTCGCTTGGCGTGTAAAATAAATCAATGCTGTCGTTTAATGCATAGAGCATCAGTCCAATTGCACTAGCAACTAGAAGGCCGATTAAAGCCACTACAGTTAAACGCTGCTTTCGTCTTGGGTTCATGCAACTATCTCACTTCGATATTTGGAAAATTGAAAAATGTGTCTTGTTGATAGCACGCCTTATGCAGTGCGCTAATTTTAAGTGTTTATTTTAAACGGCCAATTTAAACACTTTGCTGAGCACGTTTAATGCGGGCTCTTCGCTCTTGTTCTTTTAGCGTTGTAGACAGCAGCGCTTTCTGTTTCACATAACTTTGTATTGCTATGATAGCCATGCTGCCAAAGGTGACAAAAAACGATATCCAGACGTAAAAGGCATACCCGCCCATGGCAAAAAAGTCTGTCAACGATTCAAATTGCATACTACTGAGCCCCTTTTACCTGTTTTTTCGCAAGAGCTTGCACCCAAGGACGATGCATTTCTCGCAGCACTATTTCATTGCGCAAGCGAACTGTGGTTACTGCACCAATAAAAAATGCAAAACCAAGTAAATTAATCAGTAGCGGCCACAACATTTCAGGTTCTATCGAGGGGTTGTCAAATTTGCTAATTGTAGCCCCCTGATGAAGGGTGTTCCACCACTCAACCGAGTAATGAATGATAGGGATATTCACCACCCCTACTAGCGCCATAACCCCTGCCGCTTTGCCAGCTTGCTGCTTATCTTCAAATGCACCGTAAAGCGCTATAACACCAAAATATAAAAACAACAGGATAAGCTCTGAGGTCAACCGAGCGTCCCATACCCACCACGCGCCCCACATAGGCTTACCCCATGCAGCACCGGTGAACAAGGCAATAAATGTCATTACAGCGCCAACAGGCGCCATCGCAATCATGCTCATGTAAGCCGTGCGCCACTGCCATACCATACCGATGAGTGCTGCTACCGCCATAGCTACGTACGTGCCCATAGACAATATGGCGCTTGGCACGTGAATATAAATAATACGAAATGAATCACCCTGTTGATAATCCTGTGGCGCAAACGCAAGTCCCCACAGCGTGCCAATAAACAAAGCAATGCCTGCGCCTGTCCAAAGCCAAGGCTGTAACGTTACGCAAAGCTGATAAGCTCGCTCTGTTTTTGCGTAAGGATGTAACCACTTCCACATTAGTTCTGACTCACTCTTAAAGAATACGCTATCGCAAAAGGTGCTATTGCTAGTGCCAGCAGCAGCATGGCCGCGATAATAGCAAGTTGCGGATAATAAGGTAATTGAAGTGCGGCAGAATCCACAGCTGACGTGGCAAAAATGAGTAACGGAATAAAAACAGGGATTAGCAGCAATGCTAACAACACGCCACCTTTCTGTAACCCTACCGTTAACCCTACTGCAATTGCACCAATCAATGACAGTAGCGGAGTACCTAATAGCAGAGTAGCTATTAGCGCCACGTACATATCAAACGTTAAATTTAAAAAAATGGCTAATAGCGGTGACAGCACCAGCATGGGAATAAAACTCACCAGCCAATGCACGCACACCTTCACAGCACTAATCCCTGCAAGAGACATACCTGAGAGCACATACTGCTCCATGGTGCCGTCTTGAAAATCGTCTCGAAACATTCGCTCCATGGCCATCAATGATGAAAGGATTGCAGCAATCCACAGCACCCCAGGACCAATGCGTTGCAAGGTGTCAGGAGACGGGCTTACACCAAGTGGAAACATAGTAACAACCATCAGCAAAAACATAAGCGGTTGAAGTAGTTCAGCCTTCTGTTTAAACGCAATGTGAACGTCACGTTTAAATACTCCCTGATACAGCGACATTAAATTCGATACTCCAAATCAAATACGCTGTGCGGGCCTGCAGCTTCAGACAGCGGCTGATGAGAGGTAGTTATGACAACTCCACCACGCTCAACATGAGATTTCATTCGCTCTTCAAGCAACGCTATCCCCTTAACATCCAATGCGGTAAAAGGCTCATCGAGGATCCATACGTCAGCGGGCTTTAACCACAACCGAGCTAGGGCTACTCTTCGCTGCTGACCCGCCGATAAGAACCGAACCGGTACATCTTCAAGACCAACTAGCCCTACACGCATTAATGAATCGAAAAGTTGGCTCTCTTCACAGTTTACTTGATGTTGAGCGAGCCAAAACGTTAAGTTATCAATTGCAGATAAGCTGCCATTGGTCCCGCTTTTGTGGCCTAGGTATAACAACGTCGACAAATACGAAAACGAAGAATCTGCAATATCCTCTCCGTTAAACAATACAGCGCCAGATTCAGGCGTGCTTAGCCCGGTGAGAATTCGAAGTAAGCTGGTTTTACCCGCTCCGTTAGGCCCACGGACATACAGGAGCTCACTGGCATTGACCGCCAATGAAACATCTTCAAATAATACCCTGTCTCTTTTTACGCATGTTAGTTCACACGCTTTTAGCACTACGACGCCTACCTTATGTACGAATTACTACCTTTAAAAATTAACGCTAGTTTATCACAGGATGGCATTTTCGCAGTCGCGAATATCAATTAAATATGATTTACTTCAACAGTTTTCTTGTCTTTTTATTAACGATTTATCATTTCCATCTCAGGCTATCTACAACATTAGCTGGGTTGTTCATATGCCTTTCAAAAAATGAGTTAGTTAACGAATTAATCGGTGAGTTAATAACTGGTTTAACAGGCGGCTTTTAACCTGCTTTACTATAATAATCGATTGTGACTTTATCAATTATGTAGCTAAGGAAAAACATGCCAAGGCCGATACCAATCACATGACGTCGCAACTTTCCAATATTCTCGCGAGTGTACTGAAAACAACAGCACAATCTACAGGGCAAATAGGCGCTGCGAGGGCTGCTGGCAGTCAAAGTACCAACCCCGTATCCGCTGATACAGGCCAAGCACCTACTCAACAAGGTGCGATGAATCAATTCCGGAGCAACCCGCTATCACGGGCGGTCGCAATTGATAACGCCGCTAAGGTAGTTGTTGCTCGGCTTCCAGATAATGTTTTGGCCCTAAACACTCCCCAGTTAAAAGCGAATTTACGTGTCCCCAATACTGTTTCTCGCCAAGGAATACAGCAGCCTCAACTCATATCCCTCGGCTCTGGGGCAAGTGGCTCTGGGGCAAATGCCTCTGGAGTACATAGCTCTGGAACAACGGCTTCTGGAATAAACAGCACAGTGCAAGCTGCACTGACGTCGGTAGAGGTGACGTCGCAGAGCATAAGTATTCCCTTAGATAAACAAGGGCAACTGTTTAAGGCAATCGCAGAAGCTTTAAAGAACGCTGAAGGAGCCGCCGTATCGCTTAGGGCATCAATACATTCTGTTACTAGTAAAGAAGTAACCCTTGGTATAGAGGGGGGTAAATCAATTCATTTGCCCTTGGCGCAATTAGGCGCTAAGTCAATGGCATCACTTCAAAACCTTATTGGCAAAGGCGTTTCCATCAGCCTTAACAGGACGCAGAACGGCAGTATTGCGCTAACACTTCACACTAGTTTAAATAAAATTGCCAACGCTTTAACGGGCAAAGGCTCTGCACAGCAGCGCACAAACTTAGACTCCCTATCACTAGGAAATATAAGTGCAAAAGCGCAATACCAACTTATTGAGCAGGCGCTTAGACAAGGCGGTGTGGCAATATCTCAAGAGCGCGGTGTTCCCTCATTATTAAAGCAGTTTCTCCCTGGCTCGGCGTCGCTCTCTACCTCCAGCTTTGGCAACAACACCCTAAAAGCCGTAAGTTTACTTTCCTTAAATACAAAGGACGCAGCAAGCGCTACACTAAACATTCACACTACGAAAAATAGCCTGCTTACCACATTTTCACTACCGGCTTCAGCTTCACTTTTATCTAAGGGCATAATGCCTGAATTGAGCACAGAGCAGCTGCGTAATATCAATGTTAAAAGCTTGCCGACATCTCAACTTACTGGCATTGAAATAACGAGCGCTGGAAAAGGGCCGGGTTCACGGCTAGCACCTGATGCAACATTGCTTAACTCTCATAGTGTTAATAATACTCACAGTGCCAGTATTAAAACTTCACCTGAGTCTTTTAGCGGCAGTGATGTACATAACGCCATTCGCTCACTCTCCCGTGTTTTATTAAATCAAACTGGCAGCACCGCTAGCGCCCTTACAGCCCTAGTGTCCATTATAGAGAATAGACCGAATACTAGCGCTCTTGGGCAGGTACAAGGCAATTCCATAGCCCAACAAGATACGTCATCTGCACTGTCCAAATTAATACAGCAACTAAAGAGTATAGATGTTCGCTCAGCTTCGCCTTCGGCGCCAAACAAGCCTCAGCTTGAAACAACTCAGGGGTTACCTGCACAAAAGGCACCTTCTACTCACAATGCAAATGCGGTGGAAAACACAGCGAACAGCCAATTGACTAAAGAAGCAAACGCAACAAAGCCCACGCTGGGATCCATTGCTCAAATGATAAAATCTGAAGCAAAAAGCGCTTCGGTGGAGCTGTTTAATAATCTATTGCAGCAACTCTCAAATAACACCAGCAAGCAGCAAATAAGTGCAAATGAACGAAACGCACTAGTCAAAGAAATGACAAACGCTTTAGCCGAGTCTGACGTGAAATCTACTGACAGCACAGGAAAGGACAAAGAGGTTAAAAACGTTAATTTAAAGGCCGGTACGTCAGGGTCTGACTCGTCATTGCCTCAACGTATTCAAACTCTGCTAAACAGCCCAGCACTTTTGGCAACGCCATCAACGCTGACCTCTCCCGTTGCGGTATCGAGTTTTGTACAAGGACTTGTAGCACTTGTTCAGCTCGCACTAGCCGGAAGAGCCCTGCAGCGACAGCCCAGTCTGAAGTCGCAAATAGATGCACCTGACTCTATTATCTCCAAAACCTTAGCAAGCGTGGGAACTAACACTCAGCCAAGCAGGGTTAGCCAAGATGTAAACCAGTTAGATGGCCGCCAGCAGCTGTTAGCTCAATTAAAAACATTGCTTGCCAATCATCAGCAAAGCAAAGTAACTCAAGCAGATACACGTATTCAAGGTCAGGATGCTTTTTATTACGTGCTGCCCACGTTGTCTCAACACAGCACGCCACCGGAACTGCTCATCTATCGCGAAAATCAGAAGCAGCACCAACAGCAAGAAAATAGCGGTCAGCGGGGGCTTTGGAATGTCACTATGAAGTTGGATATCGGCGATACAGGGCAGGTACTCGCCAAATCAAAAATAGATAAAGAGTCAATAACCCTCGACTTGTATGCGTCAAATGACGTTATTCTGGCAAGGATTGCAGATACACTGCCATATTTAACCAAACGGTTAGAAGGGCTGGGGCTTCATGTTGAAAATTCGAGTTTTCAGCGCGGCCATATACCGGACACACTCAACAGCCGTCCACATCATATTTTTGAGACCAAAGTGTGAAATGAGTTATTGCGATGAGTTCAGATAAGCAAAACAAGGCTAAACGTGCCATAGGCCTCAAGTACGAAGGAGGCGACAAAAAAAATACGCCCAAAGTGGTGGCAAAGGGATATGGCGACCTCGCCGAAGCCATCATTGCTATGGCAGAAGAAACAGGAATACTTATCCATGAAGACCCTTATTTAAGTGAAGTCCTTGCCACACTTGATGTAGGCCAAGATATCCCAGAGTCCTTGTACTTTGTCATCGCAGAGCTGCTTGCCTACTCATACGTTCTTCAAGGAAAGATCCCACCGGGCTGGGAAGGTATTATCAAACGAATCGATTTTGAGGTATGAAACTTCCCCTTTGTATTGGCCGAATATACAGCCTTCGAAAATATCCCACGCCATAAAAAAAACGCCCCGTGTGGCTGGTAGGATTAACCACCTTCCAACCACACAGGGCGCTCTCGCTTATACCAGTAAATTGGCTATCTAAAGAGTACTTTTTCTTTGTTAAACCAATGAATGCAGAACATGATAAGACCTATTGCTATAACGGCTGTGGAAGTAAAAATACCGAACAACGCAAAGTAGTCCATAGTGCCCTTAAACAGCTCCTTCATCGCGAGAGCTACGTTGGTTAACGGAACCCACACCCACGCACCTTTTAGTTCTACACCAGGCATCATGGCAATCAGCACAGGGAAGATAACCACCATGATTAGCGAGCCCATATAACTTTGTGCTTCTTTGAATGAACGCGCATAGATAGAAAGGGAAAGCAAAATAGCTGCGAATACTGCCACCACAGGCACCAACATAAGAAATATCAGTACAAAATCCACAATGCCAATCATGGACATCACTTCAACGACAAATTCGATGGCCATACCTTGTGATAACACTATTCCCCACAGAGCCATGGACGATACGGTGATGAGGGCAGTAATGATCCCTGCAGCGCTTACCGTAAAGAATTTGCCCAGAACAAGTTTGTACCTGTCCATTGGTGAAATAAGTAATGTTTCCAGTGTACCTCTTTCTTTTTCCCCTGCCCCTAAATCAGCGGCCGGCGCCATTGCGCCTTGTAAGCACAGTATGAATATGAAATAAGGAAGGAAGCCGCCAATACGCTCTCCCCACACTTCTCTATCATCAGCAATATTTTGCTTTTCTATTGAAATGGGTTTTAGCAGCGCCTCCTGCTGAGATTCATTTAAACCTAACTGCGTAAATGCAGAAAGCTGGTACTCATCCATATATACATCGATAATTTCAGCTACCCGTCCATACACCTTATTGAGCCCAGCGTCATTAAGATAAAGCTCAATTTTGTGCTGCCCAGACGTCAAAATGTCAGGGTTAAAGGTTTCAGGTATTACTAGCACGAAGTCTAAGGTGTCGTTTTTAATCAGCGTTGCGTAGCCTTCTTTGTCGGTAGAGGTGGCGGTAGCTGTGTCGGTATTAGCGCCGTCAATAGCGACTTGCTCAAACTTATCCGAAGCCTGACTGAACGACTCAACAATATCTGGCGCATAAGCTTCACCAACAATGGCATATTTTAAAATTTCGTTTTCTGCCTTTTCAGCGGCATTACTCATAAAGAAAATGCCCACACCAAAGATCGCGGGGAACAGTAATAGCGGTAACAAGATCATAAAGATGATAGTTTTTCTATCCCGCAATAACTCTTTAAACTCCTTCTTAAAGATTAACCACATTGCTCTTCTCCTGTGATTCTGTTTCTAGTGTTTTAAGGAAACTCTTGTGCATTTGGCCATCAGACAGTGCACTGAACGCCGCTAATGAGTCATTAAATACCGTTTCACCTTGGTTGATGACAGTGACTTTGTCACACAGCGTTTGCACTTCATCGAGATGGTGGGTAGAGAAAATAACGGGCGTGCCTTTGTCTTTTAATCGCTGGATAAATTCCATTACGGTGCTGGTAGCCATAATATCTAAACCCGTGGTGGGCTCATCGAGCACAACAAGTGAAGGCTCGTGAATAACCGCTCTCGCTATTGATACTTTCTGCTTCATCCCAGATGAAAAATTTTCGGCTCGACGCTCTAAGAAGCTCTGCATATCAAGTAAGTCTGCCATTTCTTCAATACGAGCATTAATCGTACTTTTCGATAATCCATGCAGTTCGCCGAAGTAACTGATATTTTCTCTACCAGTCAGTCGACCATACAAACCTGTGGAGCTCGATAAAAAGCCTATCTTTTTGCGTGCAACATTAGGATTCGCCAAAATGTCTTGGCCATCTATTAACACGCTGCCGCTATCTGGACGAAGTGCTGTTGATAACATACGAAGCGTCGTCGTTTTACCCGCTCCATTGGGTCCAAGCAAACCAAGAACCTCTCCACTTTGACATGTAAAAGATACATCCCTAACAGACTGAAAATAACGCCCCTTCAAACGCGGATCTTTTTTCTCTTGTTCGCTAAGCTTTTTCGGGTTCTCGACCTCAAAGCGTTTAGCGAGGCCAGCTATTTCAATCATGGACGTTCCCTCTTCTCTTTTATTAATTACGATTTATGCCAGCAACTCGCGTATTCATAAACCGATGACGTTCAGTGATGCTTACAACATAAGCAGCATTGCACTATTTATTTTTATCATATTAGAGATACTTTATTTTGCATAAACATACAATGATCGTAGCTTGGGCTATTGCTCGAACATTCTATTTATCACTTCACTATTTATCGCTGTACTATTTGTCACTGTACTATTTGTCACTGTAATTTTTCGCTGTACTGTTTTTCGCTTTACTTTGCGCTTAGATGAAACGCTGCACAGACTATTAGTCTTTTCTTTTTGCGATTAATTACAGCATTCCTCTTATTATTCATGTAAACAAGGGTTATTCAGGCGAAAAATGTTAGTAAATGTTTTCTGTTGAACAATATCGTTAATTGATAGATATAAAAAAACCGCCTTGATGGCGGTTTTAATTATTTTAAAGAGGATTGAGCTTCTCACAAATCATTTAAGTAAGACGCTGTCTCTGGTGGTGCTTATGACTCTTCACCAGCCTCTTCGCTTTTATCTTCAACGATTTTACTTGGAAGCAACATTTCTCTAAGCTTAGCTTCTATCTCGTCCGATACGGCAGGGTTGTTCTTTAAAAACAACATGCTGTTCGCTTTACCCTGACCGATACGGTCTGTGTTGTAGCTATACCACGCTCCGGCTTTATCAACCAACTTGTGCTTAACGCCTAAGTCGATTAACTCGCCGTGCTTAGAAATACCTTCACCATAGCGAATGATAAATTCAGCTTGTTTGAACGGAGGCGCGATTTTGTTCTTAACGACTTTAACGCGAGTTTCGTTACCAACAACCTCATCGCCTTCTTTTACCGAACCAATTCTTCTGATGTCTAAGCGCACAGACGCGTAAAACTTCAGCGCGTTACCACCTGTTGTGGTTTCAGGGCTTCCGAACATTACACCAATTTTCATACGAATTTGGTTGATAAAAATCATCATTGTGTTCGAGCGTTTCAAATTACCCGTAATTTTACGCATACTTTGAGACATCATTCTCGCAGCAAGACCTACGTGTGAATCACCGATATCGCCTTCGATCTCGGCACGCGGTGTTAACGCTGCTACGGAGTCGACAACAATAACGTCAACAGCGCCAGAGCGTGTCAACATGTCACAAATTTCTAGTGCTTGCTCACCCGTGTCAGGTTGCGATACTAATAATTCGTCAATATTTACACCAAGCTTTTCAGCGTAAATAGGGTCTAGCGCGTGTTCCGCATCGACGAACGCACAAGTTTTGCCCTGGCGCTGCGCTTCAGCAATAACTTCAAGGGTTAACGTTGTTTTACCTGATGACTCTGGCCCGTAAATTTCAACAATTCGGCCTAGTGGTAAACCACCCGCACCAAGCGCAATGTCTAGCCCAAGGGAGCCTGTGGAAATCGTTTCCACATCCATTGTCTTGTTTTCGCCCAACTTCATAATTGAGCCTTTACCAAATTGCTTTTCAATTTGGGAAAGCGCTGCATCTAACGCTTTAGTTCTATTTTGATCTGTCATTTTAACTATGCCTATGCTTATCTTTTGCGCGTCACATTGCGTTTATTATCAACAAGAGTTGGAACATGAATGTGAGTAAAAATTAAAATATAAAAATACTTTTTCACATTCTTATATTTTAACTTTTATACAGGTGCACTCACACCAAAACACCGTTAGTATTGACTCAGCGCTATAAAACCGCGCGTAAATCTAAAGTTGCTATGACTAACAACTACATCTACACCTTAACAATTTCTGCATGCATTCTATACTGTACAAGCATACAGTTTCAACCAGTGTTTTTAATTATTTTTTCCAACACGCCCGAATATGTTTGGCTTAACTAGCACTAAGCATTTTCAGCACGTAATTGATTGCAAACGCTACCGCTTGACCACGCACTTCATCCCTGTTGCCACTAAACACCTGCTTAACTTGAAAAGCATCATCCCCACAAATGAAACCAAACCACACAGTGCCAACAGGCTTGTCATCACTACCGCCACCAGGCCCAGCAATACCGCTAACCGTAATCACCACGTTTGCTTCGCATCGCTTTTGCACACCAAGCGCCATCTCAGTCACCGTCTGCTGCGATACAGCACCATGCGCTTCAAGGGTTTCAACCTTTACGGACAGTTCCTGTGTTTTAGCCTTATTAGAATAAGTTACCCAAGACTGATTAAACCAATCTGAACTGCCTGCCACGCTGGTAAACGCGAAAGCAATACCGCCGCCAGTGCACGACTCAGCAGAAGATGCTGTCCACCCCCTTTCACGCAACACATCACCAATCGCCATTACTTGGGTATTTAACGCGCTATCAAGCACCAGAGGTATAGCGTTTGTATTAGAAACCGTTGAAAATGGTGTGGTCATATCAATTTACCGTCAGTGCTTTTTGTTGCACAGAGTTTATCATTTATTTGTTACCATACGCACTAACACCATAAACATATCTATCGAGGCCGTTTTTTTGGAATCACATACTCCTATGATGCGCCAGTACCTTACGATTAAGGCGCAGCATCCGAATATTCTCTTGTTCTATCGCATGGGCGATTTTTACGAATTGTTTTTTGATGATGCCAAAAAAGCTGCAGATCTTCTCGATATATCATTGACGGCTCGGGGCAAGTCTGGCGGCGATCCCATTCCAATGGCTGGTGTACCTTATCACGCGGTAGAGAGTTACCTTTCCCGATTGGTTAAAATGGGTGAATCGGTGGCAATTTGTGAGCAGGTAGGCGACCCCGCTACGAGTAAAGGTCCAGTAGAACGCCAAGTTCAGCGTATTGTCACACCGGGTACCGTCACCGACGAAGCGCTTCTAGAAGAGCGTCGCGATAATATATTAGCCGCAGTGTGTGGCCACACAATGCACTATGGTTTAGCCACGCTCGACGTGACTAGCGGGCGTTTTGTAGTATTTGAATGCGATAACGATGAAAATTTGTTAGCGGAAATACAGCGAGTTAATCCAGCCGAACTGCTCTATCCAGAAGGCTTCGAGCAACTCTCACTCATTGAGAACCGAAAAGGATTAAGAAGACGTCCTGAATGGGAGTTTGACATTGATACCGCAGATGAGCAGCTGAATCTGCAGTTTGAGACCAAGACCCTTGATGGTTTTGGTCTTAAAGGCACAACGAAAGGGTTAGGCGCTGCGGGCTGTGTGTTGCAATATGTAAAAGACACCCAACGAACTGCCCTACCCCATATCAGGCAAATACAAACCGAACAGCAAGACAGCCGCGTTCAGTTAGACGCAGCGACAAGACGCAATTTAGAGCTCACCCATAACTTATCTGGCGGTCAAGAAAACACGCTTTTTAGTGTGATGGACACCACCACAACGGCGATGGGGAGCCGTATGTTGCAACGGGTTATCCATTCACCATTAACCGACCAACATGAGCTACAGAGTCGATTAGACGCCGTTGACGCCTTTATTGATGATAACCCTGACGATATTCGCAGCGCCCTAAAACACATTGGTGATATCGAACGTATTATGGCGCGCTTAGCCCTTCGCTCTGCGCGACCTCGTGATTTTGCGAGGTTGAAAAACGCGTTTAACGCATTACCTGATTTACACGACGCATTATCGCGCTTTGAAACTGGCCAAATAAAACAAATCAGTGAAACCATCGGCACTTATCCCGAACTGCAAACACTGCTTAATAAGGCCATTATTGATAACCCGCCGGTTATTATCCGAGAAGGCGGCGTCATAGCACCTGGCTACAATGAAGAATTAGACGAATTACGCGCGCTCTCTCAGGGCGCTACTGATTATCTAGATGCAATGGAGCGTCGAGAAAGAGAGCGTACTGGTATTTCTACCCTTAAAGTGGGATACAACCGAGTACATGGCTTTTTCATTGAAATTAGCCGCGCCAATAGCGCAAATGCACCCGCGGAATATATCCGTCGCCAAACGCTGAAAAATACCGAACGCTTTATTACTCCTGAATTAAAAGAGCACGAAGATAAGGTACTTAGTAGTCAAGGGGCGGCGCTTGCGCTTGAGAAAAAACTCTATGAAGCACTATTTGATGACTTTACGCCTTACTTAAATAACTTGATAGACAGTGCCGCGGCGCTGGCAAAACTCGATGTACTGTGTTGTTTCGCCGAACGGGCAATAGCTCTAGATTGGCATAGGCCCAGGCTCAGTTACGAGTGCGCACTTACTTACGAGGAAGGCCGGCACCCTGTTGTCGAAAATGTAATGAAAGCGCCTTTCATCGCTAATCCGCTTCAGCTAGATAGCGCACGGCGCATGCTAATAATTACGGGTCCTAATATGGGCGGTAAATCTACATATATGCGTCAAACGGCTCTCATTGCACTGCTCGCATGTGTGGGTAGTTTCGTGCCGGCTCAACAGGCTCACATTGGTAAACTTGACCGTATCTTCACCCGCATTGGTGCGTCTGATGATCTTGCTTCTGGCCGCTCAACCTTTATGGTAGAAATGACAGAAACCGCCAATATTCTCAATAATGCCACAGAAAATTCATTGGTGTTAATGGATGAAATTGGCCGTGGAACTAGCACCTACGACGGGCTCTCACTGGCGTGGGCATGTGCAAGTTACCTTGCCAAGCAGCTTAATGCCTATACCCTTTTTGCTACTCATTATTTCGAGCTTACTGAGCTGCCTGATACACAGCAAGGTGTAGTAAATGTGCATTTAGATGCTGTTGAGTTTGAAGATACCATTCGCTTTATGCACACGGTGTCAGAGGGTGCAGCAAGCAAAAGTTTCGGGCTTAAGGTAGCGCAGTTAGCGGGCGTTCCAAAAACCGTTATTCAAGCCGCCCGACAAAAGCTCGCTGCGCTCGAATCTTCTCATATTATGATACAAGGAGAAGAGAGCACGCCTGATAAGGCAGCAAGCACCCCGAAAGCTACAACAAAAGCCACATCAAAGGCTGCATCAAACGCAAAGCCAAAAGGCCAAGCAGAACTGCTGTTTCCAGATAAACCTAACCCTGCTGTCGATGCCCTTGCGAACATATCTCCTGATGAGCTCTCTCCGCGCCAAGCTCTCGACCTTATTTACACCTTAAAGCGCTTAAGTCAGTCTTAGCCGCAAGGCCAAGTTTAGGTCACAATTGGCCTGAACTTGGCGTAAATTTGCACATCATGTGGGCAAATCGATTGTCTGTTTACATGGTTTTGCGTATACTATCGCCCCGTCCAAAGTGTAGATGGTTTCTTTCTGAAATCGGCCTATATTTACCATACAACCCTAACGTTCTAGGTTTCGCATGACACATTATATTTTCGTCACTGGTGGTGTAGTTTCATCGCTTGGAAAAGGTATTGCAGCAGCATCATTAGCAGCAATTCTTGAAGCACGCGGTCTCACCGTTACCATGTTAAAGCTCGACCCTTATATCAACGTCGACCCGGGCACAATGAGCCCTATACAGCATGGTGAAGTATTTGTTACCGATGACGGTGCAGAGACAGACCTTGATCTTGGTCACTACGAGCGCTTTATTCGCACCCGTATGACAAAACGCAACAACTTCACCACAGGCCGTGTTTACGAAGAAGTACTTAAACGCGAGCGTCGCGGCGATTACTTAGGCGCCACAATTCAGGTCATACCACACATTACCAACGAAATTAAACGTCGCGTAATTGAAGGTGCTGAAGGTCACGAAGTTGCCATTGTAGAAGTGGGCGGAACCGTAGGTGATATTGAGTCACAACCTTTCTTAGAAGCCATTCGCCAACTAGGCACTGAAGTAGGCCGCGAGCGTGCTATGTACATGCACCTTACGCTAGTGCCTTATATGCCAGCATCCGGTGAAGTAAAAACAAAGCCAACCCAGCATTCAGTTAAAGAGTTGCGCTCAATTGGTATTCAACCCGATATTCTTGTGTGTCGTTCTGTAGGTGCTCTACCTACCAGTGAGCGCTCTAAAATCGCGCTTTTCACTAACGTCGCAGATAAAGCGGTTATCTCATTAAAAGATGTAGATAGCATTTATCGCATTCCAGCTGCACTTAAAGCGCAAGGAATGGACCAGCTTGTTGTGGATCGCTTTGGATTTGATTGCCCAGAAGCCGATTTAGTCGAGTGGGAACAGGTGCTTTACGCTGAATCAAATCCCACTGCAGAAGTTAACATAGGCATGATTGGTAAGTATGTTGAGTTGCCAGACGCGTATAAATCCGTTAACGAAGCACTAAAGCATGCTGGTCTTAAAAACAGACTGACAGTCAACATTCATCATATCGACTCTCAAGATGTTGAGAGTAAAGGCACGCAAATCCTTGAAAAGCTTGACGCTATCTTAGTGCCTGGCGGTTTTGGTGAGCGAGGAATTGAGGGCAAAATTGAAGCCGCCCGCTACGCTCGTGAAAACAAAGTGCCTTATTTAGGCATTTGCTTAGGCATGCAGGTGGCGCTAATAGAATTTGCACGAAATGTTGCAGGCATGGAAAAAGCAAACAGCACCGAGTTCGACCCACAAACTGCATACCCTGTGGTAGGGTTAATCACGGAATGGCTAGATGCAGCAGGCACAACCGAAACACGCACTGAAACCTCAGATCTTGGCGGTACAATGCGATTGGGTAGCCAGCTTTGTCATTTAATTGAAGGCACTAAAGTACATGAGATGTATGACAACGTCGAAATCTACGAGCGCCACCGTCACCGCTATGAAGTGAACAACAATCTTCGCGATGAAATTGAAGCTGCGGGCCTTAAAGTAAGTGGTTTGTCCACTGATAAACGACTTGTAGAAGTTATCGAAATACCTGAACATCCTTGGTTTATCGCAGGTCAGTTCCACCCTGAATTCACTTCAACACCTCGCGATGGACATCCATTGTTTAAGGGGTTTGTTGCAGCTGCAGGCAAATACCAGAAAGAAAATCACTAGTTTCTAATAAAGGGAACGCTTTCCCGTTGCGTTCCCACATCAATTGTTGAGGAAATAACATGGCGAAAATTAGTCGCATCATCGGACGTGAAATCTTAGATTCACGCGGTAATCCAACTGTAGAAGCAGACGTTTATTTAGAGTCTGGCGTTATGGGTCGTGCTGCTGCACCCTCTGGCGCGTCTACGGGTAGCCGCGAAGCATTAGAACTGCGTGACGGCGACAAGTCTCGTTACCTTGGTAAAGGTGTAATTAAAGCAGTAGCGGCTATTAACGACGCCATTGCTCCGGCTCTTCTAGGCAAAGATGCACTAGCGCAGTCTGATATCGATCAGGTGATGATTGACTTAGACGGCACTGAAAACAAAGAAACTCTTGGTGCTAACGCTATTCTTGCTGTGTCTCTTGCTGTAGCAAAAGCCGCCGCCCTTGAAAAAGGCGTGGCACTTTACGAGCACATCGCTGACTTAAACGGCACGTCTGGGCAATATTCAATGCCTGTGCCTATGATGAACATCATCAATGGTGGCGAGCACGCAGACAACAACGTTGATATTCAAGAATTCATGGTTCAGCCAGTTGGCGCGAAAAGCTTTAAAGAAGCACTGCGTATGGGTGCTGAAATTTTCCATTCACTTAAGAAAGTACTGTCAGCGAAGGGTCTTAACACCGCTGTGGGTGATGAAGGTGGTTTTGCACCAAACCTTAGCTCTAACGCTGAAGCACTTGCTGTTATCGTACAAGCCGTTGAAAACGCTGGCTACAAAATGAATGAAGACATTACCCTTGCACTAGATTGTGCAGCGTCTGAATTCTACAAAGACGGTAAGTATGTATTGTCTGGCGAAGATAAGAGCTTCGACTCAGAAGCGTTTGGCGACTACTTAGCTGACCTATCTTCACAGTACCCTATCGTATCTATCGAAGATGGCTTGGACGAGAGTGACTGGGAGGGCTGGGAAAGCTTAACTAAGAAGATTGGTGACAAAGTACAGCTTGTTGGTGATGATTTGTTCGTCACTAACACCAAAATTCTTAAGCGCGGTATCGATAACGGTATTGGTAACTCAATCCTTATTAAGTTCAACCAAATTGGCTCACTAACAGAAACGCTTAACGCAATTAAAATGGCGAAAGACGCTGGCTTTACCGCTGTCATCTCTCACCGTTCTGGCGAAACTGAAGACGCGACCATTGCTGATTTAGCAGTAGGTACTGCTGCAGGTCAAATCAAAACTGGCTCTCTTTGCCGTTCTGACCGTGTCGCTAAGTACAACCAACTTCTACGTATTGAAGAAGCGCTTGGTAGTGCAGCAACCTATAAAGGCCTTTCTGAAATTAAAGGTCAGTAAAGGTTGCTTATTATAGCTCAACCAGGGTAGACAGGCTCTACCCTTGAGAAGGCGTTAGTGCTACATGTACTAACGCCTTTTTTGTTTTTACTGCAACTGATGGCAAATTTTAATTGGGCGTTGAGGGATGGTTACTCTCAAACAAAGACTAATTCTTGTTTCTAGAAGTGGCTAGCTTCTCATATTCTTGATACGGTTAGTGCAGAGACAGTCAAAACGCGATGTTAACGTGAGCACAAACAGTCATCCGCCAAAAACACAATCAGGTTTTTTTAACGACTTAGGCGAGCTGGGTGGTAATCACGCACAGTTTTCTGAAGTGTGTACGGCGCTATATGAAAGAGAACTTTTGTTTATTGCCCACAGCGGTATCAGTAATGCGTCTATCCTTAAACGCCGAATTGGTGGCTTGCCTCATCATATTAGAAGTGTCGCTCGATATTTTGTAACCAACCCCACCCCACTATCTACCGATACCTATAACGGAAGCTGGTACGCCAAGCAGCCAAAATCTGCGCCCCGTTTACCACAGAATGCTGATGCAACAGCGCAATGGTTTAAAAAACATGCCGACTATGGGTTAATTGTTCCAGTCTTAGTTAAAACCATTGAAGGTATTCACCTTGAATTAGACGCTATCGACAAAACGATGTTGGTAGATGACGTCGTTCATCTGAACAAACACGGTTGGTTTACAGTTGATGGAGTCAATCGGGGAAACAGTCAGGAAGCGAATCGAAGAAATAAGCAGGCTAGTCATTCCATTGAAAGCTCAGATGAAGAGTCTCGTGAAAGTGGACTTGAAAACTACGGAGCTTTTAATAGTAAAACTCTTCTTAAACCAACGAAAACCATCATGGCGAGTGCTTGCTCGGGTCATGCTTGGAACTTCAAATCTCGCGTATCACCTCGTGCACTGTCTATTAGAGAAATGCGGCTGTCTACTCAAATAAACTGGAAGAACTTTACCTTATTGAAATAAAGGGCTTGTTTACGTTCTTTTTTCTTTTAAGGCGACATTAGCAATGCCATACCAACCCAAACATGAATAAAAATACAAAAATAATAAGTATTAATTCACTTTGTAACTTCTTCATATCAGTCAAAAAGAGTACAAACATACTAACCATTTCGAAAGCCAGTCTCATAACCTGCATTAGCAGTAATCAAACAGGCGTTTAACCCATAAAACCAGAGAGCTCACACCATTAATTAGGACACGCATCCTAATATGAGCGTTAAGATCAATTTTTTCATAAAAATTTAATCAATATGGTAAACAATGGTTGACGTTCAAGGCTCACATGGTTAAATTGTCGCTATAAATTTTGGTCAGCAAAGATTTTCGAAAAATGCGTATTCGTTTTCTTCTAATTACACTACTCCTCAAGGCAGCCAGACTGCACGGGTAGATTGCGACCAGCGACTAATCACACAAAAACCCGTGCACAGCACGGGTTTTTTTTAACTATTCAATTGAGAGAGCGTCATGACAAATCAAGTGAAAATCTTTGATACCACGTTGCGAGATGGTGAGCAGGCCTTGCCAGCAAGTCTAAGTGCCAAAGAGAAGTTACAGATTGCACTGGCGCTTGAAAGACTAGGTGTAGATATTATTGAAGCTGGTTTCCCTGTGTCTTCACCTGGCGACTTCCAATCAGTACAGTTGATTGCCAAAGAGATCAAAAACTCAGTGATATGCGGTCTGTCCCGCGCCCTTCCCGGTGATATCGATGCATGCGGCCAAGCCCTTAGCGTAGCTGATCAGTTTAGAATACATACCTTTATTGCCACATCGGAAATACACGTTGGCGCCAAATTGCGTAAGTCTCATGATGATGTGGTAGACATGGCCGTGGCTGCGGTAAAGCATGCCCGTAAATACACCGATGATGTTGAGTTTTCATGTGAAGACGCCGGCAGAACGCATATCGACTACCTTTGCCGTATGGTTGAAGCAGCTATTCACGCAGGCGCTACAACGGTAAATATTCCGGATACTGTTGGCTACACAACACCCACTGAGTTCGGCGGTATTATTCAGCAGTTGTTCAATCGGGTTCCTAACATCGATAAAGCCATTATCTCTGTGCATTGCCATAACGACTTGGGCCTAGCTGTTGCTAATTCACTGGCGGCAGTAGAGCAAGGCGCGCGTCAAGTAGAGTGCACTGTAAATGGTATTGGTGAGCGTGCGGGTAACGCGTCGCTAGAAGAAATTGCAATGATTTTGCAAACGCGAAAAGGGCTGCTTGGCATTGATACTAATATCAATTCAACGGAAATTTCTCGTACGTCTAAACTTGTTAGCCAGCTGTGTAATATGCCGGTGCAATCTAACAAAGCCATTGTTGGGGCCAACGCCTTTAGCCATTCGTCAGGTATTCATCAAGACGGTGTCTTAAAAGCGCAAAATACCTATGAAATTATGACGCCTGAGAGCGTGGGCATTAATAAGAACAACCTAAACCTAACCTCTCGTTCGGGTCGCCATGTTATCAAACATAGGCTTACTGAATTAGGTTACAAGCCTGAAGAATTTGATTTAGAGGCCGTATACGATGCGTTTTTAAAACTGGCTGATAAAAAAGGACAGGTTTACGACTACGACCTTGAGGCCCTGTTGTTTTTCGATAAGCAAAAGCACGACCAAGCGCACTATCAACTGCTTTACCTACAGGCTAATTCGGGCAGAGAAATTATCCCAAGCGCTACCGTAAAAATGAAAGTGGGCGAACAAGAGATTACACAGGCATGCACAGGTAACGGACCAGTAGATGCCGCATTTAAAGCGATAATCTCTATTCTTGGTCATGAAGACTTAGAAGTTGTCGACTTTAAACTAGATTCAAAAGGCGAAGGTGCAGATGCGTTAGCGCAAGTGAGTGTCATCGCCACATATAAAGATCGTCGATTCCACGGTATAGGCTTGGCCACAGATATCGTAGAAGCCGGTGTAAAAGCATTGATATTTGTACTGAACAATACTTATCTGGCCGACCAGATTGATCAGAAAAAGAATCAACAAGAACGCGTTGTAGGAGTGTAAATGAGCCAGTTTTCAATTGCCGTATTAGCCGGAGACGGTATCGGTCCAGAAGTTATGCAAGAGGCCAACAAGGTCTTAGATGCTGTAGAAAAGAAGTTTAGCATTACGCTAAATCGCACCGAGTTTCCTGTTGGTGGCTTTGCTATCGATACCGAAGGCGAAGCCCTTCCAGCGAAAACACTGTTAGGTTGTGAACAAGCAGACGCGATCTTATTTGGAAGCATAGGCGGACCTAAGTGGGATACACTTCCACTTGAACAGCGTCCCGAACGCGCTGCACTGCTTACTTTAAGAAGCCACTTCGATTTATTCAGTAATTTGCGCCCTGCACGTATCTATCCTGGCCTTGAAGGTTTATCTCCACTTCGTGAAGACATTGCTAAATCAGGTGTAGATGTGTTGGTAGTGCGCGAACTTACCAGCGGCATTTACTTTGGCCAGCCTAAAGGTCGTGAGGGTGAAGGCGAAGAAGAGTTTGCTTACGACACAATGCGCTACAGCAAACGAGAAATTCGCCGTATCGCCGTCGCCGCCTTTGAAGCAGCACAAAAGCGTCGCGGTAAAGTCACCTCAGTAGATAAAGCCAATGTATTGGTTACTAGCAGATTGTGGCGTGAAGTGGCAGAAGAAGTGGCCAAAGACTTTCCCGATGTTGAGTTAGATCACATCTATATCGACAACGCGACGATGCAAATAATGAAGAACCCCGCGCAATTTGACGTCATGCTGTGTTCAAACTTGTTTGGCGACATCGTATCTGATGAATGCGCTATGATGACAGGCTCTATGGGGCTTTTGCCTTCGGCAAGTATGAACGAAGACGGGTTTGGTTTATACGAGCCAGCAGGCGGTTCAGCGCCGGATATTGCAGGCCAAGGTATTGCAAACCCCATCGCTCAAATTTTATCGGCAGCCATGATGTTGCGATTCAGTATGAACTTAAACGACGCCGCAGATGCTATTGAAAAAGCCGTGGTCGCCACTCTTGAAAAGGGCGTACTCACCGGCGAACTGCTGCCTGAAGATAAAAGAGACCAAGCTTCAAATACATCGCAAGTAGGCGATGAAATTGTTAAACAATTAATGGCGCAGGAGTAGAAATACCACATGGCCAAGACCTTATATGACAAAGTATGGCAAGCGCATATTGTCGACCAACTAGGCGAAGATAGCCTTATTTATATCGACCGCCACTTAATTCACGAAGTGACATCTCCGCAAGCATTCGCTGGCCTTAACGAAAAAGGCCGTAAAGTGCGTCGCCCAGATAAAACTGTGGGAACCATGGATCACAGCATATCAACTCGCTCGTTAGCCATTGATGCATGCGGCCCAGATAACGCACTACAGCTGCATACCCTAGCCAAAAACTGTGAAGATCACGGTATTCAGCTTTACCCTGTAGGCCATCAAAAACAAGGCATCGTGCATGTAATGGGGCCAGAATTAGGGCTTATACAGCCTGGCATGACCGTAGTGTGCGGCGACTCTCACACTGCAACCCATGGCGCATTCGGTGCACTTGCATTTGGAATAGGTACTTCTCAAGTTGAGCATGTTTTAGCCACACAAACTCTGAAGCAAAGCCGCGCAAAAAGCATGCTTATTAATGTGAATGGCAAACTTCCCGTGGGAATTACAGCGAAAGATATTATTTTGGCTATCATCGGCAAAATTGGACACGCCGGTGCAACAGGTCATGTGATTGAGTATGCGGGCGAGGCCATTCGTGGACTTACCATGGAAGAGCGAATGACCGTATGTAACATGAGTATTGAAGCGGGGGCAAAAGCTGGGCTTATAGCACCAGACGACGTTACTTTCGCGTATTTAAAAAACCGCGAGTATGCACCCAAAGACCAGTCCTGGGATGACGCGGTTGCCTATTGGAAAACCTTATACACCGAAGAAGGCGCAAGCTTTGATACGGTTGTCGAACTTGAAGCGGCCGACATAGCACCGCAGGTCACATGGGGAACCAACCCAGGTCAAGTTATTGGGGTAAATACTCCAGTGCCGGCCCCAGAAGACTTTAGCGACCCAATTGAAATAGAAAGTGCGAAAAAAGCACTTAGCTATATGGGCTTGAAGGCAGGTGAAAAACTCGCTGATGTAGCAGTAAATCACGTTTTCATTGGCTCATGTACCAATGGCCGTATAGAAGATTTACGTGCTGCGGCTCACGTTGCCAAAAAAGGCAAAGTATCATCATCGGTTACCGCTATTGTGGTGCCGGGATCTGGTGCAGTAAAACGCCAAGCTGAAGCTGAAGGTTTAGATAAGATTTTCGAGCAGGCCGGCTTTGAGTGGCGCTTACCAGGCTGTTCAATGTGTTTGGGTATGAACGACGATAAACTGGTTTCTGGCGATCGCTGTGCATCAACCAGCAACAGAAACTTTGAAGGACGC